>Ga0136613_10001284_pt1 | contig 12798 bp, 8 predicted proteins | sample AntDrymUQ2722106_2_FD_106649 | JGI IMG/M metagenome (GOLD analysis project Ga0136613, IMG submission 106649) | Polar desert sand microbial communities from Dry Valleys, Antarctica - metaG UQ272 (21.06) | ecosystem: Environmental > Terrestrial > Soil > Desert | place: Antarctica: Dry Valley... | reverse complement strand
ATAGAAGCTGCAAGAAGAAGCCTGGTTGATATGCTGGGCGACAGGGTGCAAACCAAAAATGGCTTATCAGGAATTGCAAAAGCAATGCCTGCTGTAACATCGGCAGCACCGCCAAACAGAATTACTGTGATGGGGTTTGTTGGCAAGGCACTGGAGTGCTCAAATTTTCTTTTACAGGATGCTGACAGAGGTCAGTCGCCACTTGATTCTCTTCATCTTCAGCAGGCAATAAATATCATTAATTCATTTGTGAAAACACTTACGTTATCTCCGCCTGATGGTGAAGGCTTTAATTTGGATACCGGTATTCCTTTAATGAATCGTCCGCAGGATGGTAAAATGTATTTGCGCTCTTTTGGCGACGATCTTAAATCATTATTAAGAGCAATCAAACGCGAAAAAAATCAGGGAAGATTGCATGAAGACTGGCTTGCATGGGCTAAAAGTTTTGCAGACTGGTTGCTTCCGCAACAAAGCGCTGCAGGTGGTTTTCCGAGAGGCTGGATTAGCACAGGAAAAATAGTTGACTCATCACAACAATCCAGTTATACAGTTATACCTTATTTGTTATTGCTTACTGAACTTACCGGGCAGCCTCAATATAAAAATGCAGCTATAAAAGCAGGCGAATTTTGCTGGAATAACGGGCAATACAAAGCTTTGTTTGTTGGAGGAACTTTAGATAATCCAAACGTTATTGATAAGGAAGCCGGAACTTTATCTTTAGAAGCTTATCTCGATCTTTACAATACTACAAAGGATAATAAATGGATAAGCCGTGCAAAAGTTGCCGCTGATTTTGCTGAAACATGGATGTATATCTGGAACATTCCAATGCCCGAAGATGAGCAAGACAAAGATCTGCATTGGGAAAAGGGCGTATCAGTAGTTGGGCTTCAATTAATTTCTACCGGTCATTCTTTGGCGGATGCTTATATGTGCTTTGATGTGGATGAATATGCAAAGCTATCGGTGATTTCAAAGGATAAACATTATGAAGAAGTAGCAAAAATACTGTTGCACAATACTAAAGGAATGCTGGCGCTGCCCGGCAGAACTTATGATCTTTTAGGAGAAGGATGGCAGCAGGAGCATTGGAGCCTTGCACCCATGAGAGGGTTTGGATTGCACCGGGCATGGCTTCCGTGGGTAACTACCAGTCATCTCAATGGTATTTTCGGTCTCGAAGAGTATGATCGTGCTTTGTATAAAAAATTAATAACAACAAAATAGAAATACTTTATTGTGATACTAAATTATGACCTAACATCAGTTTTTATAATCCCGCACATGCGGGATTGCGCCGCAATCACTTTATCTGCGTTACTATGGGCAACTATGGTGTTTGCTCTAAACCTTTATATAAATTTTATTGTCTTAGTACCTCAAACTTTTAGTTCATGAATAATCTTACAAAAATTATTTTACAATCTGCACTGTTTTTACTCCCGCTGTTCTGCTTTAGCCAAACGCATAAAAAACCTAACATCATAATAATACTTGCCGATGATCTTGGGTGGGGTGATGTAGGCTTTCATGGCAGCCCAATTAAAACACCTAATATCGACAGGTTATCAGGAGAAGGTGTTATTCTGAACAGATACTATACTGCTCCTATTTGTTCACCAACACGGGCAGGTTTACTTACCGGCCGTTACCCAAACCGTCATGGTATTCGTGAGACAACAATACCACCCTGGAGTGATTTTGGTTTAGATACATCCGAAGTTTTACTTCCGCAAATGCTGGCACAGGCAGGATATAAACACCGTGCTATTTTAGGAAAGTGGCATTTAGGTCATAATACATTGCAGTATCACCCGATGCGCAGAGGCTTTACCCATTTCTATGGACATTTAAATGGCGCTATAGATTATTTCACTCACAAAAGAGAAGGCGAAGTTGATTGGCATAACGATTATGAACCATCAAAAGATCAGGGATACACAACAAATCTTCTTTCAGATGAAGCAGTGAAATGTATCAGATCTTATTCTAAAGATGCTGCTCCCTTTTTTATGTATGTAGCCTTCAACGCTCCTCATGGCCCTTTGCAGGCGCCTGATGAAGATCTGAAAGAAAACGGTTTTGATCCATCAAAGCCACGCTTTAGTGGTAATGAAGGAGGAGACGAAGGAGACGAAGGTGGAAATAAGGGCCACGGAAATACTCCCAAACAAACGTATGCTGCAATGGTTACCAATATGGATAAAGGCATTGGCAGAATTTTGCAAACTTTAAAAGATCTCAAAATAGAAGATAATACGCTTGTTCTTTTTCATAGCGATAATGGCGCTGCAGGAAATGGCGCTGTTGCATCGCATGGAGAATTAAGAGGATATAAGTTTGATGAGTGGGAAGGCGGAGTGAGATCTCCGGCAATTATAAGATGGCCTGCAGCAGGAATAAAAGGCGGAAAACAAATTGAACAGGTGATGGGCTATGTGGATGTATTTCCCACTTTTAAAGAAATTACCGCTGTAAAATCGCCTGCAAAAAAACCTTTTGACGGAATGAGTATGTGGCCTGTATTAAGCGGTAAAAAGAAAAGTATTGACCGCAGCTTTTATCTGGGACACGGAGCTATAATACATGGCGACTGGAAGCTGATAAAGGATATGAATATCCGCAAAATGCAGATGAAGGAGGGTGATATGTTGTTAAATATTCCTCCTGATCATTCTGAGACAAAAAATTTGAGAGAGGAAAATCCGGATATGTATAAAAAACTTAAGAATGAAGTTGCACCTTATGATGCCATTAAAGCGCCAAAGGAAATACTGTCAAAAGGGCCGAAGAAAGGATTTGTTGCTCCGAAAGACTGGCAGATCACTAAAGAGAAGTAAATAATTTAAAACCATGCATTTGTTTAAATTTTTTTTAGCAGCGTGTATTGCGTTTATATCAAATGTGGTATTTGCCCAACACCAGGTGTTTGATAAAACCAGATTATTATTAGAACCCTTTGAATACAATGAAGTAAAGCTTCAGCAGAGTCCTTTAAAGAAACAATTTGAAGAAGTAATTGCAGATTATCTCGCTATACCCAATGATGATATTTTAAAAGGATTTAGACAAAGAGCAGGATTACCCACTAATAATGCAAAGGATATGGGCGGATGGTACACCAATGATGTGTTTCATGTGTTCGGTCAATTCATATCCGGTATGAGCAGGCTGTATGCAGTTTCCGGTAATGAGGCAATGAAAATTAAAGTGAATACACTTGTAGATGAATGGAGTAAAACAATTGATAAAGATGGATATTTTTTCTATACAAAAAAGCCAAACGCTCCGCAATATGTTTATGAAAAAATGACTGGTGGTTTGGTTGATAATTATGTTTTTACGGGTAATAAAGATGCACTGAAATATTTAAGTGTGATAACAGACTGGGCTATTAAAAATTTAAATCGTGACCGCCTGTATGGACAAACAGCAAGTGAATGGTATACACTTTCAGAAAATTTATACAGAGCTTATTCTGTAACAAAGGATAAAAAATATTCAGACTTTGGTAAGATATGGGAGTATCATGACTACTGGAATGTGTACGTAAGGGGGGAGAAAGTAAATACAAAAATTCGGCATCATGCATACAGCCATTTAAATACATTGAGCAGTGCGGCTGCAGCTTATATGGTAAGTGGTGATGAAAAATATAAAACCATTATTAAGAATGGTTATGACTACATGCAGAATGAACAATGTTTTGCTACAGGCGGGTACGGACCGAATGAAAGATTTCTGGATAAAGATGATCTTATAAATGTTCTGCAAAATACACACAATACTTTTGAGGAACAGTGCGGATCATGGGCAATATTTAAATTAAGTAAATATCTGCTGGAAATAACAGGCGATGCAAAGTATGGAGACTGGATAGAGAAAATGACAATTAACGGAATAGGTGCAGATATCCCTATGACGAAAGATGGTAAAGTGCATTACTATGCAGATTACAACCCGAGGCAGGGTACAAAATTTAATTATCATTTAAGCTGGAGTTGTTGCACCGGCACTCGTCCACAGGCAATAGCTGAGTATGCAGATCTTATTTATTTTAAGAATAAAACAGCTTGTATGTAAATTTATACACGCCTTCAAAAGTAGAATGGAACGGACTTTCCATCAATCAGCAAACTACATATCCGGGGAGTAATGAAACAGAATTCATTTTAAAATTTATTGGTTCGCCGGCAGGAAATACCTTTATAAATTTTCGCAACCCTGCGTGGGCAAAGTCAATACCTGTTGTTTTAGTAAATGGCAAAGCCGTTAAAACAGCTTTAGTAAATAACTGGATGCAGTTACAACGCAAATGGAAAGATGGTGATAAAATAAAAATTATTTTTCCTATGAATTTATATGCAGACAGGTTAGATGAATCTAAACCATTTCCTGCAGCAATAATGTATGGCCCGGTAACGATGGCTTCTAATGTTATCACTGATTATCCAACAGACTTTGTAACAGAAAATAATATTTCTTCAAACTTTACTTTAATCAATGGCAAGCCATTACATTATCAGATAAAAAATCATCCTGATTTAACACTGCGCCCTTATTATCAGTATGCTATAAACGAACCTTATGTTTTATATTTTGATCCGGCTGTTAGGAATGTAATACCGAAAAAAAATTGGACACTGACAGGTAACTGGCAAAGAGCTAAAGGTCCTTATTTTACTAACGATGGAAGTGTAAGTGCAGACTTTACGGGTAAAGGAATTGTGGTTTATTTTTCATCATTCCCAAATTCAGGAATTGTAAAAGTTGAAATAGATGGCAAAGAAGCAGAGAAGGTAAATACTTACACAGCTGAAACGGGAGGCAGAGATCTAATAAAAACTTATAATTTATCCGGCGGCAAACACAACGTTAATGTATCAGTAACGGGAAAAAAAGATCTGCAATCAAAAAATACCTTTTTAAATATTTCTAAGTTTGAAGTCATAGAATAACTGACTTTTAAACGAAGTAATAAATTTATAAACGACATCAATCTAAACTATAAAAAACTTATTTTATTTCATCCTTGGTGTTGTTTTTCAAACAGGATGTTTGCTTAAAAATCATCAAGGTAAAAGATAAAAATGAAACTGATGATAATTAAAATATTAAAGATGCCTTATAAAAATTATTTTTCCCTTGCACTATTATTTTTTTTGGCGGCTTTAAATACTGTAATGGCGCAGAGTAAAATAAACAATAGTAAGCCCAACATTTTATTAATTTTTACTGACGATATGGGAGTTATGGATGTTGGTTATAATAAGGTTACTGATTATTATGAAACACCCAACATAGATAAGCTGGCTAAGGAAGGAATGCGGTTTACTAACGCTTATGCTTCCGGAGCCAATTGTGCACCGAGCCGTGCTTGCATGTTATCAGGTTTGTACACGCCACGGCATCAGGTGTATGCTGTTGCCAATACAATGAAGGGCCCGATAAATCAAATGAGGCTGGCGCCAATTCCAAATAATCCTGAACTTGATCCTTCTTTTTTTACTATAGCAGAGGCATTAAAAACCGCAGGATATGCAACAGGGATATTTGGTAAATGGCATTTGGGAAGTGAGAGCGACAGCACTGATCCGGGGCATCAGGGCTTTGATGTAGTGATGGAATCCGGTCCTGCTGCAAAGGATAGAAAAATAAAAGTTACAGATGACCCCAAAGGAATATTTGAAAAGACAGATGCTGCTGTTAAGTTTATTACTGCTAATAAAAACAAACCTTTTTTTGTTTACGTATCGCATAATGCAGTACATGGGCCTCATCAGGCACGTAAAGAAACACTGGAAAGATTCAGAAATAAAAAACCCGGGAAGTATCATAATGACCCATTGTATGCTGCCTGCATTTATGACTATGATGCAAGTGTTGGACAACTCCTGAATCATCTGAAAAAATTAGGTCTTGATAAAAATACACTGGTTATTTTTACATCTGATAACGGCGGCACAAACCTTACACCACAGGAACCTTTGCGGGGTAATAAAGGTGCATTTTATGAAGGCGGAATAAGAGAGCCGTTTATTGCAAGATGGGCGGGTAATATTGTTCCCGGTTCAGTAAATAATACACCAATTATAAATCTTGATCTTTATCCAACTTTTGCTGCACTCGGTAAAGTAAAATTACCAGCCAGTACTTTACCGGATGGTGAGAATATTCTTCCTCTTTTTGCGGGTAAGCAGGGAACAAAACGTGACAAAATATTCTGGCATTTTCCGGGTTATCTGGACAGACCGGTTATTCGCCCGAGAGATTCTTTATTCAGAACACGGCCTGTAACCATTATGCGTAAAGGAGATTATAAAATATTTCTGTATCATGAAGAATGGATATTAGATGGCGGTTGGGATAAACGGACCACAAACAATGCTGTTGAAGTTTATAATTTAAAAACTGATGAAGGCGAGCATAATAACATTGCTTCAGTAAACCCGCCAAAACGTGATGAATTGTTAACCGATCTTTTAAACTGGATGAAAAGTACCAATGCAAAAATGGCTACCATAAAAACACCGGAGCAGCAGGTAAATATGAAAAGATCTGAAGGAAGAACGAAGAAACGTACTGGTGAAGATGATGATGATTAACTTTTAAAGAAACTGTAATGAAATCTATTATCACATTATCAATTCTGGTACTGAGTTTTTTTGCTCATGCACAAAAAAAGCAGTTAGCTGCTACTCCTCCAATGGGATGGAATAGCTGGAACTATTTTGGTAAAGAAGCTATCAATGAAACAATTATAAGAGAAGTAATAGATGCAATGGTGTCGGAAGGTTTACAAAAAGCAGGTTATGAATATATAGTGATAGATGGTGGCTGGCGGGATACGGTGCTTGGTAAAAATGGTGAGTTATTGGCACATCCTGTAAAATTTCCTCATGGTATAAAACCACTGGCAGATTACGCACATTCAAAAGGTTTAAAATTCGGGCTTCATACGGTGCCGGGTTCTCACGATTGTGGTGGTAACAAAGTAGGCGGTTGGGGTGTGGAAGAAATTCAGGTAAAACAATTTTTGGACTGGGGTGTTGACTTCATAAAACTTGACAGATGCCGCTTTACATTAGATAATAATCCTGATTATAAAAGAAGAGATCCACGATGGTTTGCAGGTTGGGAAGCATCCACTAATAATCTTGAAAATGCATATAGCAAATGGAGTAAGCTGTTGAAGGAAAGCGGGCGGCAAATTCTTTTTAGCGCCAGCGTTTATAAATATTACGATTGGTATCCAAAGCTTACAAACATGGGCCGTACTACAGGAGATATTAAATCTGTACAAACGGGTGGAGCCGTGTTTGATGATGAAAAAACTAACAGTGTGATGACTGTTGCCGGTCAAAACAATCAATATGCAGAGTATGCTAAGCCAGGCTACTGGAACGATCCGGATATGCTGGTAACTGGTAAACAGGGTCTCACCATTGAAGAACAAAAAGCACATTTCGCACTTTGGTGCATTATGAGTTCACCACTTATATTAGGTAATGATCCCCGCAATATGTCTGTTGAAGAAAAAAAGATTATTCTGAATAAAGAAGCCATCGCCATAAATCAGGATCCCACAGAACAGGGGAGCAGAATTAAAGTAAATGGTAAAGCAGAAGTATGGGCAAAGAAACTTACTAATGGAAATTATGCAGTGCTGTTATTAAACAGGGATGCAAATACAGCCAATGAAATTACGTTGAACCTTAGGGATCTTAAAATTACCGGAAGTAAGAAAATAAGAAATGTTTTTGAGTCAAGAGAGATAGGATCATTCAACGGGAAGATTACTAAATCCATTGCTCCTCACTCAGGATTATTTATGCTTGTTAAGTAGTGGAAAGAAATTTCTTTTTAATAACAATACGATAGGTACATGAAAATATTCAGGCAATAATGAAACACATCATTAAGAAATATCTGCTGATAGGATTTATTTTGTTTGCTTTCTCTAACTATGTACATGCACAAAAAAATTTCCACAAAAACCCAAACATTTTATTTTGTATTGCAGATGATGCATCACTTGCCCACATGTCCGCCTATGGCATAGCGGATTGGGTGAATACACCTGGCTTTGATCGCGTTGCTAAAGAAGGTCTGTTGTTTATGAATGTTTATACTCCCAATGCTAAATGCTCACCATCACGTGCAAGCATTCTTACCGGGAGAAATCCCTGGCAGTTAGAAGGAGCCGCTAATCATAATTCATACTTTCCCGCAAAGTTTACAACAGTAATGGAAGCATTATCAAATAATGGTTACCATGTTGGTTTTACAGGGAAAGGCTGGGGCCCCGGAGAAGCGGGAGAAGTTAATGGAAGAAAAAGAGAACTGACAGGCAGGGTGTACAACAACATTAAAATGGCTTCACCCACTAAAGCCATTTCTCCCCTAAATTATACTGCAAACTTTGAAGCATTTTTAAATCAAAATGAATCAGATAAACCTTTTTGTTTTTGGTATGGCGGGCATGAACCGCATCGGCCATACAATGCCGGATCAGGCATAAATAAAGGACAAAAAAAGATTACAGATATTGACAGAGTTCCATCGTTCTGGATAGATAATGAAGTGGTGCGTACTGATATGCTGGACTATGCTTATGAACTTGAGTACTTTGATAAGCATCTGCAAAATATGCTTGAACTGTTAGAGAAAAAAGGTGAGCTGGAGAACACGATCATCATCGTTACTTCTGACAATGGAATGCCATTCCCCAGAGTTAAAGGACATGTGTATGAATATGCTAATCATTTACCATTTGCTGTTATGTGGAAAGGGCATATTCAAAATGCCGGAAGAAAAATTCAGGATTATATCAGCTTCATAGATATTGCCCCGACTTTTCTTGAAATGGCTGGTGTTGCAGAAAAGAAAAGTGGAATGCAAACGAAGGAAGGCAGATCATTCGCTGATATTCTGGCTTCAAAAAATGGTGTCCTTATAGATGCAAAAAGAGATCACGTATTGCTTGGGAGAGAAAGGACAGATGTTGGTCGTCCGCATGATCAGGGTTATCCTGTGCGTGGTATTGTGAAGAATGGGTATATCTATACTAAAAATTATACACCTGATCGCTGGCCTTCAGGCGATCCTGAAACCGGCTATATGGATACAGATAACAGCCCAACTAAAACAGCAATTTTAACTGCATACAAAAATGGTGAAGAAAAAGATTTATATCAATTAAACTTTGATAAGCGTACTGCAGATGAATTGTACAATAAAACTGCGGACACTTTTTGTATTAAGAACCTTGCTTCAGATAAAAAATACGCCGGTTTGCTTCAGCAAATGAAAAAGCAAATGGAGCAGGAGCTTAAAAAGCAAAATGATCCCCGTATGTTTGGTAAAGGAGATGTGTTTGATAAATATCCGCATGCAAAACCGGAAATGCAGAATTATTATGACCGTTACATAAAAGGTGAAAGGGTAAGGAAGCGTACAGGCGCTGATGTTGATTAACCCGAGAGTTACAATAAAAAATAATACTGATAAGCCTCTTATAAAATATATACATGAAAAGATTATTACTATTAATATTTCTACACTTTATTTTTTCAGCAGGTGCACAACAACAGAAGTCATTAAAAAATCAGCCTTATAATATTATTTTATTTATTGCAGATGATCTTGGTGTGAATGACATCGGCCCTTACGGTAATAAAATAGTAAGAACGCCAAACTTAAATGCATTTGCAAAGCAGTCTTTATTATTTACACGTGCCTTTGCAACTTCACCAACATGCACTCCTTCACGAAGCAGTATCTATACTGGTTTAATGCCCATACGTCATGGTGCACATGGTAACCATGGCGGTGTTTCTGAGGGAACAAAATCTATCGTACAATATCTTCAGCCGCATGATTATCATGTTGCAATAGCAGGCAAATTACATGTAGGTCCGGAAGAAATTTTTTCCTTTGAACGTGTTTCAAAATCAAATGTAATTGAGCCGGGCCACGAAAAACAACCCGGTCTCAACTATGATCTTGATCTTGAACCTGTAGATAAATGGTTATCACAACAGCAAAAGAATAAGCCCTTTATAATGATAGTTGCCGATCACAGTCCCCATGTGATCTGGCCGGAAAAACCAACTTACAATTCAAAAGATATTGATATTCCTGTAAAACACATTGATACGAAAGAGACAAGAATTTCACGGGCACGGTATTATACTGATGTAACAAAGATGGATGACAATATAGGTAAGCTTTTGAACAGTATTGAAAAGAATGGATTATCAAAAAATACAATTGTAATATTTATTGCAGACCAGGGACCGCAATGGCCCTTTGCAAAATGGAGCCTGTATGATGACGGAATTAAAACACCAATGATTATCCGTTGGCCGGGAACTGTTAAAGCGGGAACGAAAACAGATGCAATGGTTTCACTGGTTGATTTGTTGCCAACCATTATTGAAGCAGCAGGCGGAAATGCTCCTCAGGAGATAGACGGACAAAGCTTTTTATCTGTTATCAGAGGAATTAAAAATAAACACAGGGAATATGTATTTGCAACGCATACAGGAGACAGGCTTATGAACCGGGCACCACAACGCATGCTCAGGACAAATAAGTATAAGTACATTTTAAATCTTGCTCCTGAAATTTTATATACCACACACATGGATAAAGCAAAAGACCATGATGGCGGGCGTGAGTACTGGGATTCATGGCGTAAAAAATCTTTCTACAATGAACATGCTGCTTCGGTATTATGGAAATATCATAACCGGCCCCAGGAAGAATTGTATGATATGGAAGCTGACCCAAATGAACTTCACAATATTATTGCTGACTCAAGATTTAAAACGCTTTTGGAAGGTTATCGAAAAACCTTAGCTGACTGGCGCAGACAGCAAAACGATGCAATTACAGGACCTGAGGAAATAAAAGAAGAGCCTGGGAAGAAAGCAGCAAAGCCCGTTGCTCCTTATATTTTTCTTGACTGAAAATCTAAAATATTTTGCAGAAAGATCACTACACGGTTTTTCATCTAAATAAAATTATTTCTTTTTGTTACTGTGCGGTAAAGGCTGCGGCGAAGTAGTTGGACCTTGTACCACTAATCTCCCATCTTTTAAAAATTTCATTCGATCAATAAATACCACACGTTTATCTCCGGTTGCAGTAGTTCTTCCATGATATACGCAAAACATTTCTTTACCATCAGGAGAGTATGTGATGCTATTATGACCAGTGCCTGTAACAATACCGCCCTGCTCAACATTTTTTTGCAGAACCGGATTATTTGCTGCTTTTGTAAATGGACCCAGCGGACTTTTTGAAGTGGCATAACCTACTGCATAATTTTTACCGCCAAAGTAGTTGGCTGAATACATCATGTAATAAGTATTTCCTTTTTTAAAAGCGACAGATCCTTCTGTCCACCGGCGGTTAACTTCTTTTGATGTTACAGAGCGGCTTTCCCATTCTGCCTGTTTATCTTTCATACTAACAGGAGGACGCAGCAATAATACCGGCTCACCAATCACACCGGTAAAATCAGGTTTCAATTGTACTCCATACACCCAGCTTTCTTCAATTTCATTAAACCATCCTTTGTTTTTAGCCCATGTAGCCACTTCGCTTTCTACCGGATGCTTATAGCAAGCACGTGAATAATAGAGATAGAGTTTTCCATTTTTAACAAACATTACATTCGCATCTATAATGGGATAACCGGGATCGAAAACGGGTTTATTATTTATGTCAATAAAAGGACCCGTGGGCTTATCGGCAACTGCAACACCAATGCGAAAGTTCTCCAGTTCATTCGTTGGATTGTTATTCCACTGAGCGCTGTAGAACATATAAAATTTTCCTTTCACTTCATAAACTTCGGGTGCCCAGTAAGCGCCGTTCCACATTTTATCAATACTTCCCCAGCCGTTTTTATTATCACCAAAATACACCTGTCCTTCTTTTTTCCAGTTAACAAGATCGGTTGAAGAATATGCAGAGAAACCATGTTTAGCTCCGCCTCCTGTTCCATACATATAATATTTATCTCCTTTTACATGTAATACATAAGGGTCTCCAAAAGCAACAGGCAAAGGATTTTTATAGGTTGATAGCTTTGGTTGCTTAACAGGTTCGGCAACTGCCTGAGCCAGCAGCACGTTTGTATTTACAGCGAATAAAAAAAAATATAAAATGATTACAATTCTCTTCATAGTTTTATTTCTTATTTAATTTGTTCAGATTATTTTGCAGTGTCATTAATACTTTTGCAGGATATACCGTGCTGTTCAACCAAAGGTTCATTGGGTACTTTGTAAAAAAAGTCGGATAGTCTCCATTATGTTCTTTCTGAACCTTTGTAAAAGTACCGGCTATGGATTTCGCTTTTGCTAAATAAATTTCTTTCTTAGTAGAAACATATGCCTGCCAGAAAGTTTCTACCATAATTCCTGCAGATCTGCCAATCGGCATCCAGAAAACATATTGTTCATGAACGGAAGGAGTAATCCAGTTTACAACAGATACCTGTTCTTTTTGTAATTCTTTCCTCTTTGTAACTAATGCTTCAGCAGATAAAGATGCATCTTTTTTTAAAGCGGCTCTTTTTTCATCAAAGCTCTTTCTTACAGAATCAACAGAAGTTTTTTGTTGCGCAGTAAGTTCGATATGGGCGAGGCGATCTTTACTGCAGCCTGTGCACTTGCGGAGTAAGAAATAATCGTAATAATAGCAGTGATCAGTAAAGCTTTTTTCATAAAGCTGTTTTTAATTTTAATAAATATTTTTCAGGGTATCTCAGCAGCATTT
>Ga0136613_10001280_pt1 | contig 12803 bp, 11 predicted proteins | sample AntDrymUQ2722106_2_FD_106649 | JGI IMG/M metagenome (GOLD analysis project Ga0136613, IMG submission 106649) | Polar desert sand microbial communities from Dry Valleys, Antarctica - metaG UQ272 (21.06) | ecosystem: Environmental > Terrestrial > Soil > Desert | place: Antarctica: Dry Valley... | reverse complement strand
GGCGTCGTAGTCGACGACGCACACCCGCTCGCCTCGCGCGGCCAGCGCCGACGCCGTGACCGCCACGTGGTTGATCAGGCAGAAGCCCATCGCCGTCTCGGGGCGGGCGTGGTGGCCCGGGGGGCGCAACGCCAGGAACGCCTGCCCGCCCCCGGCCGCCTCGATGGCCGCGGCCGCCGCCAGCCCGGCGCCGGCCGCCCGCACCGCCGCGGCCCACGACGAGCTCGACGCGACCGTGTCGACGTCGATGCGCCCACCGCCCGACTCGCTCAGGCGGGCAAGGCGAGCCAGGTGCTCGGGCGAATGGACGCGCACGAGCTCTTCCGTGGTGGCGTCGCGCGGCGGGAGCACGGCGAGGGCCTCGCCGAGGTCGGCGGCTTCGATGCCGTCGGCAACCGCCGCGATCCGGCTCGGTCGCTCGGGATGCCCGGCGCCCGTGTCGTGCGCGACGAAGAGCGGGTCGTGCGCCACCAGCAGCACCGTCGCAGGGTACCGTCGAGCGCAGGTGATCTCCTCCGCGACCCCCGGCCGTGCGCTCGCGTTCGCGCTCGGTGCTGCGCTCGTCCTGGCCGGCGCGCTGCCGGCACCGGCCGAGCCCGCACGCGCCGACGGCCCACCGGGCGGCCCCCCGACGATCGCGCTCGCCGGCCTCGACCGGGCATGGGTCCCCGTGGGCGGCGCGTTCACGCTCCGGCTCGACGTGCAAGCCGCGGATCCGGCGCTCGAGATCGCCCTCGTCGCCCACCAGGCGATCACTTCGCGCAGCAGCTTCGAGGAGACACTGCAGGGCAACGACCTCGGGTCGGTGCTCGGGCCGGTGTCCGCACCCCTCGCGGCCGTGCCTCGCGACAGCGACGGTGCCGCGGTCCTCGCGATCGGTCTGCAGGGCAACGGGCCGCGCGACGCGGCCCGTCTGCCCGTTCGCGGCCCGGGCGTCTACCCCGTCGAGGTCGAGCTGCGCCAGCCCGAGGGCGACACGCTGTCGGAGTTCGTGCTGCCGCTCGTCGTCGTCGCCGTGGAGGCCGACGGCACCACCCCCTTCGACGAGCAGCTCCGGGTCGCCTGGGTGTGGCCGCTGCAGGAACGGCCGGCGCTTCGACCCGACGGGACTCCCGACCCCGCCGTCGTCACCGCCCTCGGGCCCGAGGGCCGCATCGGACGTCAGGCCACTGCGCTCGCCACGGCGCCCGACGTCGCGGTGACCCTTGCGCCGAGCCCCGAGACGCTCGAGGCGTGGGCGACACTCTCGGCCAACGATCCGGCGCTCGGCGTCTCGTACGCCGACGCCTCTGCGGTGCTGCAGGCGAACCAGGTGCTCGCCGGCCCGTACGTCCCGCTCGACATCCCGTCGCTGCTCGCGGCCGGCCTCGAACGGGCGGTCGGCGCCGAGCTGTCCCACGGCCAGGACGTGCTGACGTCGCTGCTCGGCGCCCGCATCGACACCGGCACCGCCCTGCCGGGGGCGTTCGACGGCGCAACCCTCGTTCGGCTGCGCGACGCGTTGGTCGACCGGATGATCGTGCCCGGCGACGCGCTCGAACCGCGCGCGTCCGACCTCACGCCGGCCGCGCCGTTCCTCCTCGAGTCCGAGGGCCAACTCGTCACTGCGCTCGGCACCGACCCCGGCGTCGACCGGCTGCTGACGGGCGACGCGCCGCCAGCGCTGCGCGCCCAGCAGCTCCTCGCCACGCTCGCCGTGATCGCCTCCGAGGCGCCCAACCGGGCGCGAGGTGTCGGGCTCCTCAACCCGCGCTCGTGGGCGCCCGAACCCGAGCTGCTCACGGCCCTCCTCTCCGGCCTGTCGCAGCACCCGCTCCTCCGTTCCGTCGACGTCGACACGCTCCTCGACGAGATCCCGCTCGCGACCGACGAGCCGGGCGGCGCACCCGTCGTACGCGCACTGACCGGCCGCTTCCCGCCGCCGCCGCCGGTCACGGCCGCGCAGCTCGACGACGCTCGCGGCGAGGTCGCGGGGCTCGCCACGCTCATGGGTGCCGGTGACCCTCAGGTGGAGCGGGGCGAGCGCGCCGTGCAGGTCGCGCCCACCTCGGCCTGGCCCGGCGACGGCCGGCGGCGCGCCCGCGCCGAACTGCAGGTGATCGACGATGCCGTCACCCGCTTCGTCGCCAGGATCAAGGTCCCGACGAGCAACCAGACCATCACCCTCACGAGTGAGGCCGCCGAGATCCCGCTCACGCTGCTGAACGAGACCGGGCGCACCGTCACAGTGCGGGTCACCCTCGCGAGCGACCAGCTCTCGTTCCCCGACGGCATGACGCGCGAGGTGGAGCTGCCCCCGCGCAGCACCACGATCGGCTTCGCGGTCGAGTCGGCGGGCTCCGGGACCTTCCCACTCGAGCTGCAGCTCACCTCGACCGACGGTCGGATCCCCATCTCGTCCACGGAGGTGCGGGTGCGCTCGACGTTCGTCGGCGGCGTCGGGCTGATCCTCACGATCGGCGCGTCGGTGTTCCTCGCCCTGTGGTGGCTGTTCCACTTCCGGAGCCGGCGCCGGAGCCGTCGAGCCCGCCCTGAGGCGACCAACGGGGCCGCGGCCCCGGCCCCCGTGGCCGTCGACCCGCTCCCCTGATCCGCGGCGAAGCGATGCCGACTGCGCGAGCGCCCGCCGGGGCCGGCGACCACGCACCGAGCGAAGCGGGCAGCGAGGCCGCGGTCGGGCGTCGGCTCCTGCGTTCGAGCGCGGTCGTCGGGTTCGGCACGTCGGTGTCGCGGGTGACGGGCTTCGCCCGCTTCGCCGCCATCACGTACGCCCTCGGGGGTGGTACCGCGGTCGCCGGCACCTACGGGTACGCCAGCCAGACCCCGTCGATGCTCTACGAGCTACTGCTCGGCGGCGTCCTCACCGCCACCCTCGTGCCGATCTTCGTGCGCCACCTCGAGCGCGACGACGACACCGCGATCTCGGCCGTGTTCACCGTCTCGGCCCTGGTGCTGGTGGGCATGACGGTCGTCGGCGTTGCGCTGGCCCCGTGGGTGGTGCAGGTCTTCACCCTTCGGCTCGAGGGGCCCGACCGGGCCGCGCAGCAGGAGTTGGCCACGACGCTGCTGCGACTGTTCATGCCGATGATCCTCTTCTTCGGCCTCATCGCGCTGTCGAGCGCGTTGCTCAATGCTCGGCGCCGGTTCGCGGCGGCGGCGATCACCCCGGTGCTCAACAACGTGGTCGTCATCGCAGTGTTCCTCACCCTTCCGCGCCTCGCCGACGGGCCGATCACGGTCCGCTCGGTGCGCGACGACACCCCGCTCCTCCTGCTGATCGGGCTCGGGACGACCGCCGGGGTCGCGGCGGTCGCGCTGGCCTTGTTCCCCGTATTACGCCAGGCCGGGTCGCGGCTGCGCTTCGTGCCGGCTGTCCGCCATCCCGCGGTGCGCTCCATGGCCCGACTTTCGGGGTGGACCCTCGGCTACGTCGTCGCCAACCAGATAGCCCTGTCGTTCGTCCTCGTGCTCGCCAACAGCGAGAGTGGAGCGCTCGTCTACCTCACCGCCTACGCGTTCTTCCAGCTCCCCCACGGCCTGCTCGCGGTCTCGCTCACCACGACCATCGCCCCCGAGATGGCGAGCGCGGCCGGGCGCAACGACCTCGAGACGCTGCGCAACCGGCTGTCGCTCGGGTTGCGTCTCATCGCGGTCGTGGTGCTCCCCGCAGGCGCCGCCTACATCGGACTGGCGCGCCCGATGGTGGTCGCGCTGCTCGAGCGAGGTGCCTTCTCCCCCTCCGATTCGGCCATCGTCGCCGACACCGTGGCGGCGTTCGCGGTGGGTCTCGTGTTCTTCTCGTGGTACCTGTTCTCGTTGCGAGCGTTCTACGCGCTCCCTGACACGCGCACCCCGTTCCTCCTTAACTGCTTCGAGAACGCGGTGAACGTGGCGCTCGCCATCCCGCTCTACGCATGGCTCGGGATACCCGGCCTCGCGCTCTCGTTCTCGGCCGCGTACCTCGCGGCGGCAGCCGTGACGCTCGCCGTGCTGCGCCGACGCATCGGAGGTATCGACGGAAAGGCATTGGCGACGACCCTGGCGCGGGTCGCGATCGTGGGCGCAGGCGTGGCCGGGGTGGCCTGGCTCTGCGCTCGCAGCCTCGGGTGGGACGGCACCGGACGGGCGGCGCTCACCACCGCAGTAGGGATCGTCGCGTGCGGAGTCGTCACCCTCGCCGGCCTGGTCGCCCTGCGCGCGCCGGAGCTGGCGGTCCTGCGCACGCTGGTTCCGGGCCAGCGTGTCGCGCCCGAACGGAACGGCGGCGCGGCGGCGCCCCCGCCGAAGGTGTAACGATGGTCCCCGCCGCAGGGTCCCACCGGCCCTGTACCCGGGAAGAAGGGAAGCCCGACCTTGGCCATCCGCATCGTCACCGACAGCTCGTGCGACCTGCCCGAAGAGCTGCTGGCGCGTCATCGCATCGGGCTCGTCCCGCTCTCGATCCGCTTCGGCGACGAGGAGCTGCTCGACCGCGTCGAGCTGCCCGCCGAGGACTTCTGGGACCGGCTCCCCCGCGCCGACGTGCTGCCCGAGACCTCCGCCCCCTCCGCCGGCGCGTTCGAGAAGACGTTCAGGCATCTCGCGGATGACGACGCTACGGGGATCGTGTGCGTCAGCCTCTCATCGAAGCTCTCCGCGACGATGCAGGCGGCTCAAGTCGCGGCCAGCGCGCTCGAGTCGACCATTCCGGTGCGCGTCGTCGACTCGATGTCGATCTCGATGGGCCTTGGGAACCTGTGCCTCGTGGCCGCGCACTCCGCAGCCCAGGGCGCCGATCTCGAGGCCGTGGCCGACACCGTCATCGATCACCGGGAACGCACCCGGCTCATCGGGACACTCGACACGCTCGAGTACCTGAAGAAGGGCGGTCGCATCGGTGGCGCCCGGGCACTGCTCGGGTCGATGCTTTCGATCAAGCCCATCGTCGAGGTGCGCGACGGCGGCGTCGAGGAGGGCGGCAAGGTTCGTACCCGCCGCAAAGCCCTGGCGCACCTCGCGGAGCGGGTCCGCGCCCAGCCGGTGCAGAACCTCGCGGTGATGCACGGCGGTGCCCCCGACCTCGACGAGCTGCTCGACCTGCTCGCGCCCCTGGCCAACCGCGACGACATCGTCACGGGCGTCATCGGCCCGGTGATGGGCACCCACACCGGCCCGCGGACCATCGGCGTGACCTTCCACGTCGGGTAGGCGCGGCGCGACCGGGAAGGCGCGATGCCCGAGCCTCGGCCGACGACATCGAGCACTCACCGGGGCCGGCGAGGGCGTCGGGCGCGGGACCTTCCCGACGACGACCTGGCCGCCCGCGCCGCAGCCGGGGACCGCGACGCGCTGGAAGTGCTCCTCGACCGTCACGCCGATCGGGTGCACGCCCTCTGTCGCCGCGTGATCGCCCACCGCGAGGACGCGCTCGACGCCACCCAGGAGGCGCTGATCGCGCTGGCGCGCGGGATCAGCCGGTTCGACGGACGGTCGTCGTTCACGACGTGGATGTACCGCGTCGTGACCAACGCCGCGCTCGACGAGGGCCGGCGGCGCGCCCGGCGCCCGATGGCGGTGGAGACGCTTCCCGAACCGACGACCGTCGGGCCCGGCATCGACACGATGGTGGCGAACCGGACCGACATCGACCACGCGTTGCAGCGCCTTCCCGAGGAGTTCCGGGTGGCAGTGGTGCTGCGCGACCTGTGCGACCTCGACTACGCGGCGATTGCCGACGTGCTCGGCGTGCCGCCGGGAACCGTCCGGTCACGCATCGCGCGTGGGCGGGCTCAGCTCGCCGAGGCCCTCGGGAACCGGCACGGCCCCGCCGAGCGTCCAACTGGAGAAGGTGCCGGGCGGGGCCCCGGCCCCGATCCACGCGGAGAGCCACGCGGAAAGCCACGCGGAGAGGAGGCGGCGCAACCGTGACCGACGACCGTCGGGCCGACGACGTGCACGACGACGACGACGACGTGCCGCGTCGCGAGGCGTTCGCCGCGCGCCTCGCCGTCGCGCCGCTCGACGAGCTGGCTCGGCGCCGGCTCGTGACGCGCGCCCTCGACGCGATTGAGGCGCCGGCACACCCCGGTTCGGGACGGCGCACGGTCGCGCTGCGTGTGCTGGCCGCCGCCGCGAGCGTGCTGGTGGTCGTGGGCGGCATCGCCATCGCGGTGCGGTCCGACGACGACGGGAACGGCGCTGCGGAGACCTCTGGGCGCAGCACCGAGGCGGTGGACGAGCAAGCGGCAGACGCGGCCGCGAGCGCGCCCGCTCCCCCCGAAGGCGCCGGCAGCGGCGCCGCGGATGAACAGGCGTTCCAGTCGCCGGTCGACCTCGGCGACCTCGGCGACGTGTCCGACCCCGCCGACCTCGCCACCCGGGTCGCCGACGGGGCGGCCCCTCCGGCCGCCACCGAGAGCGAGGGACAGGACAGCGAGCGGGGCGCAGCGACCGCGACGGGACCGGCCTGCCTACCCCCGGCACCGAACGGGGTGGTCGTGGAGAGCTTCGGAACCGGCACGGTCGACGGCGCACCGGTCATCGTCGCCGTGGTCGTCGGCCCCGACGGCGCGCGACGTGCCGTCGCCCAGACCGCCGGCTCCTGCGTGGTCGTCCTCGACATCCCGCTCTGACCTTGGGGGTGACCGCAGGACAGAGATGACCTGCCGCCGCGGACGAGCGCCCGCGGCGCAGGTACCCTGCCGCCGCAGCGACCGACCGAGAAAGGCAGGCCGTACGGGTAACCTGCCGCCGCCCGAGCGGATGCGCCCGCCGGGAGCCAGGGCAGCTCGACAGGGAGACCAGGCATGACCGACTGGACCGCAAATGCCGCCGAACGCATCGAAGGGGCCGTCGCGGCGGTCCGCGACCGGACCGTCGTCCCGGCCCAGAACGCCACCAAGGCCGTCGTCTTCGGCCTGCTCGCGGCGTTCTTCGCGCTGAGCGCTGTCGTCCTCCTGATCATCGGCGCCTTCCGGGCGCTGGAGTCCTACCTGCCCGGTGAGGTGTGGATCGCGCACCTCGTGGAAGGCGGAATCCTCGTGCTCGCCGGGCTGTTGTGCTGGGCACGCCGAGGGCCACGCCGAGCCGACCGGGTGACGCACGCCAGCCCGCGGTAGGAGGGTCGTCATGGTCACCACGCGCGAGCTGATCATCGTCGGGTCGGGGCCAGCCGGGCTGACGGCCGCGGTCTACGCCGCGCGGGCCAACCTCGAGCCGCTGGTGCTCGAAGGGCTGGGCGCCGGTGGGCAGCTCATGCTCACGACCGATGTCGAGAACTACCCGGGGTTCCCCGACGGCATCCTCGGCCCCGACCTCATGGCACGCTTTCGCGACCAGGCCGAGCGCTTCGGGGCCGAGCTCGTCGCCGTCGACGCCGACCGCGTCGACCTGTCCGGCCCCCCGTTTCACGTTGCGGTAGGCGACGACGAATACGAATCGCACGCGCTGATCCTCTCGACGGGTGCGTCGGCTCGAATGCTTGGCCTCGAGTCCGAGCTGGCGCTGCTCGGTCACGGTGTCTCCACGTGCGCCACGTGCGACGGCTTCTTCTTCCGCGAGAAGCCGATCGCGATCGTCGGCGGCGGCGACTCGGCGATGGAAGAGGCGCTGTTCCTCACCAAGTTCGCGACCAAAGTCACGATCGTGCACCGGCGCGACGCGCTGCGCGCCTCGAAGATCATGCAGGACCGGGTGCTCGCCAACCCGAAGATCGAGCTGCGCTGGAACGCCGTCGTCGAGGACGTCCTCGGCAACGGCAGCGTCGACGGGTTGAAACTGCGTGACACGGTGACGGGAGAACACTCCGAGCTCCCGGTGTCGGGACTGTTCGTCGCCATCGGCCACGACCCCAACACCGAGCTCTTCCGGGATCGGCTCGAGACCGACTCCAACGGGTACGTGGTGCTACCCCACCCAGGGTCCACCCGCACGAGCGTGGACGGCGTGTTTGCGGCGGGCGATGTCGCCGATCACGTATACCGCCAGGCGATCACCGCCGCCGGCACCGGTTGCATGGCCGCGATCGAGGCCGAGCGCTGGATCGAAGCGCGCGCCCATGCCGCCGCGTGATCCGACGCGCCGGCATGTCAGTACGCAGGAGACGAGGAATGTGCCTTGCCCCGGCGAGGTTGGAACCGACGAGCGTTACAATCGCCCCCACCCGAGGAGAGGATCGCAGTGGCTGACGGCATCGTGAAAGTTACGGACGCCACCTTCGACGAGACCGTCGTAGGTGCCGAGGAGCCAGTCCTCGTCGACTTCTGGGCCGAGTGGTGTGGCCCGTGCAAGATGATCGCCCCCACGCTCGAGGAGATCGCCGCCGAGCATCGCGGCAGGCTCACCGTCGCCAAGCTCAACGTCGACGACAACCCCGAGACAGCGATGCGCTTCAACGTGATGAGCATCCCGACGCTGCTCGTGTTCAACAACGGGGAGCAGGTCAAACGGCTCGTCGGCGCCAAGGGCAAGGGTCAGCTCCTCCAGGACCTCGCTGAGTTCATCGCGTGAGGTGAAACCCCGGTGAGCCGGTGGTGAGCGGTGCCGTCGACCTGCGGCGCGGCGCGCGCGGCGAGTCCGTGCGCGACCTCCAGGGACGCCTCGCGGCCCTCGGCCACGTGATCGACGACGATCTCGCGTGCTTCGGCGAGGCGACCGAGGGTGCGGTGCGAGCGTTCCAGGACACCCGCGGGCTCGTCGTCGACGGCGTCTGCGGTACCGAGACCTGGACCGCGCTCGTCGAGAGCAGCTTCACGCTCGGTGACCGCCTCCTCTACCTTCGCCGCCCCATGATCCGCGGCGACGACGTGGGCGAGCTCCAGCACCGCCTGAACCGCCTCGGCTTCGACGCCCGCCGTGAAGACGGCATCCTTGGGGAACGCACCGCCCACGCCGTCTCCGAGCTCCAACGCAACACCGGGCTGGCGGTCGACGGGATCTGCGGGCCGGCCACGTTGGCGACGTTGGGGCGCGTCGGGTCGCTGGCGAGCGGATCGGTGGCGACCGTACGCGAACGGGAACAGCTCCGGCGGGGGCCTCGCCAGCTCGCGGGCCAGCGCGTCTACCTCGTCGCCGCACCCGGGTTCGAAGCCGTCGGCGCGGCGGCCGGACGGGCGCTCAGCGATGTCGGCGCGGTGAACCTGCTCGACACGACCGGCGACGACGACGCCGAGATCGCCGCCGCGGCCAACCGGTTCGGCGCGGACCTTCTGCTCGCTTTGCGTAGTGCGTCGACCACTGTGTGTGGCTGTGCTTACTTCGCTTCCCGAGCCTTCCGCTCCGAGGCCGGGCACCGGGTCGCCGGGACGCTCACCGACGAGCTCGCCACTGTGCTCGACGCCCTGGAACTACCGCACGGAAGAACGTCTCGGATCCTGCGCGAGACGCGCATGGCCGCGGTGGTGTGCGAGCTCGCGCCCCGCGACGATGTCGCGGCAATGCGTCGCGTGGTGGAGCGCTCGGGCGACGTGGGCCACGCAGTGGCGCGCGGGGTGCGCCGGGCCGTGGAGGAGCCTCCGCCCGACGCCACCCCGCCGAAGGGGACGTCAGGACGCGCCTGATCCTCCGGAGGCGGCGTCGCCGTCGCGGGTTGCCCGGCGCTCGGTCACCAGGTAGTAGATCCGCTCGAGGTCCTCGAGGGTGGAGAAGTCGATCATCACGCGACCCCGCTTGGCGCTCATCGTCACCTTGACCCGGGTTTCGAGGTAGTCGCCGAGCAGCGACTCGAGCTCGAGCAGGCCCGGAGGGCGGAGCCGCCCGGTCCGTCGCGCTCCCGCCGGTCGTTCCGCGCCGGCCTGCTCGTCGCGCACCGCGTCCTCTACCTCGCGGACCGACATCCCCTTGGCGACCACCTCGTGCGCGAGACGCTCCTGGCGGGCGCGGTCAGGGGTCCCGAGGAGCGCGCGCGCGTGACCCATCCCCAGCTCGCCGTCGCGCACGAGGCGCTGCACGGCGGGGGGGAGCGCGAGCAGCCGGAGCGTGTTGGACACGGTCGCTCGGCTGCGCCCGACCCGAGCCGCTATCTGCTCGTGGCTGAGCCCGAAGTCGTCGACGAGCTGCTGGTAGGCGCTCGCCTCCTCCAACGCGTTGAGGTCGTCGCGGTGGAGGTTCTCCACCAGCGCCTGCTCGAGGGCGTCCGCATCGCCGGTCGGCCGCACGAGCGCGGGGATCGTCTCCAGGCCCGCGCGCCGCGCGGCCCGCCACCGTCGCTCCCCGGCGACCAGCTCCCAGCCGTCGTCGACCGGGCGGACCAGCACTGGCTGGAGCAACCCCACCTGCCGGATGGAGTCGGCGAGCTCCCCCAGGGCCTCCTCGTCGAAACGTTCGCGGGGCTGGTACTGATTGGGCCGAATCGCGTGGATCGGCAGGGTTTGGAGCTCCTCTTCGAGTTCCGCGACGTTCGCGGCCGACGCGGCGGTCTTGCCGGTCTCCCCTGCCGGGATGAGCGCGCCCAGGCCCTTACCCAGCCCGCCGCGTCGCCCCATGGCTCACCTCCTTCGCCAGGTCGCGATAGGCGGTTGCCCCACGCGAGCCCGAGTCGAACACGATGATGGGTTGCCCGAAGGACGGCGCCTCGGAGAGCCGGACTGTCCGAGGCACCACGGTCTGGTACACCCGTGGCCCGAAGTGGGCCCGCACCTCCCGGGCGACCTGATCGGCGAGCTTGGTGCGCGCGTCGTGCATGGTGAGGACGATGCCCCGCACGTCGAGCTGGGGGTTGAGGTTGGCCCGCACCAGCCCGACGTTGCGCAGCAGCTGGCCCAGGCCCTCGAGGGCGTAGTACTCGCATTGGATCGGGACGATCACGTCGTCGGCGGCGGCGAGGCCGTTCACCGTGAGGAGCCCGAGCGACGGGGGACAGTCGATGAGGATGAGGTCGTAGTCGGGGCGGACGGCGTCGATCGCCTTCCGAAGCCGCAGCTCCCGGCTCATGACCGGGACGAGCTCGATCTCGGCGCCGGCGAGATCGATGCGGGCGGGGGCGACGAAGAGGTTCCGCAGGCTCGTGGGCTCGATGCACTCGTCGAGGGGCTGCTCCCCCACCAGGGCGTCGTACACGGACCGCTCGAGGTCTCGTGGGTTGATCCCGAGCCCGGTGGTGGCGTTCCCTTGGGGATCGAGGTCGACCACCAGCACCCGGAAGCCCGCCTCGGCGAGGGCGGCACCGAGGTTGACCGCGGTGGTGGTCTTGCCCACGCCGCCCTTCTGGTTGGCGATGGCGATCGTCCGAGGCATGATCAGCGGGGGAGCAGCGGCGGGGACCGCGATGCTGCCGTCCGGGGTGGCGGCGTCGGCGCGATCGATCCGCAGCTCGGGCTCTCCGCGCGCCGGCTCGGGCTCGCCCTCGGGATCGACTTCTGCCGCCTCGGGCTCGCGGTCAGCGACCGCGCCCGGAGTGGCGTGAGGCGCCCGGAACGGTTCGGTGTTCAGCGCGGGCCCGCCGGAGTCCCGCGATGGTGCCGGGACGGGATGGCTGGCGGCGGGTGGGGGAGCAGGCTCGGAACCGGGGGCGGGAGTCCCGGGTGCTTCCGATACCGCAGGCGGCGGGTTGGTGACCGCGGGCGGTGGCGGTAGGTCGGCAGCCGGCCTTCCCGCCGGCGGAGCTGGCGTTGCCGGGGCCGAGGGCTGCGGCGCACCGTCATCATTCGGTCCCTGCGTTGGGTCCGCGATGGCGTCGCTTTCGTATGCGCCGCTCTTGACTTCGATCGGGGGGCCTCCGGGATCATCGGAGCGCTGACGGCCCCGAAAGGGACGCCAGCCACGGGGGCGCTCGTCGTGTTCAGCCATTGGTCTCCACTCGCGGTCCGTCGCCGATCGCCTCGCGACGGCTGGGCGCGTCGTTATCCGATCCCGACATGGCCATGTTCGACCATACCGTCCGCTGCGTCAAGGACCCGGCTCGTTTCACGGGAAACCACGACCGCGCGTGCAGCACCCCAAAACGCCCTCACGTTCCACGGGAAACACCCGCGCGAGCGAGGCGGAGGGGCCGGGCAGGGTATCGGGCCCTTTGGAGTGCGGCGGCACCAACGTGTGGCTCCGCAGCCTGGGAGTCCAAGCCAGCGCCTTGCGGGCCGGACATCCCGGCCCGCAGCGAGCGAGGACCCGCGCCCCGTCCAACCTGTGAGAGAGCGGCAAGCGAGCGCAGTGAGCGGAGCCGACCGGGCGTGAGCGCCCGCGGGCCGGGTATCCCGGCCCGCAGCGAGCGACCGAGAAATGCAGGCCCCTCACCAGAGGGGCCGTTTGGCTGGCACGCCCGGTCGGCGGGGCCAGCGCTCGTCGACCCCACCCGCCAGCGTCAGCGCAACGAAGTGGTGCTCCGGCGACGCACCCAGTGCCAGGGCCGGCCCGAACCCCAGCCGGGCGAGACCTTCCTCGGGCCAACGCTCTCGGATCGCCGGATCGGGGGGCTCGCTCACGACCAGGCGTCCTCCCGGGCGGAGGAACCCGACTGCGCACTCGGCGGCGACTGCAGGGCGTCCGAACGCCCGCGCCACCACGAGCCCGAACCGCGCCCGCCATCGAGGCGAGCGGGCGGCGTCTTCGGCTCGCTCCCCGCACACCGCGACCCGATTGTCCAGCGCCAGGGAGACGACGGCCTCCTCGAGAAAGGCGGCGCTGCGCTCGCGGGCGTCGAGGAGCACCGCGGTCGAGCTCGGCCACTCGCGCGCCAGCACCAAGCCGGGTACGCCTGCGCCGGAACCGAGGTCCAGGAAGTTGTCGGGATGGTCGAGCCCGGTGCCGGTGGAGCAGCACGCGGCCAGCGCCCGGGCATGGGTCACGTGCCGCTCCACCGCCACCGGGCCGAGCAGTCCCTGCACCCGTGC
>Ga0136613_10001279_pt1 | contig 12805 bp, 15 predicted proteins | sample AntDrymUQ2722106_2_FD_106649 | JGI IMG/M metagenome (GOLD analysis project Ga0136613, IMG submission 106649) | Polar desert sand microbial communities from Dry Valleys, Antarctica - metaG UQ272 (21.06) | ecosystem: Environmental > Terrestrial > Soil > Desert | place: Antarctica: Dry Valley... | reverse complement strand
GGGTCAGCCGCCGGATCGAGCTGCGATCCTCGCTCGGACCTCGGGCCGGCGCAGTGGCGGCACGGTCACCGGCGGTTGCTTGCGGTGCGGGAGCGCCGCCAGCAGCCGATTCGTCGACGCGGTGACCTCGAGCACGGCGGCCTCGAACGGCTCGCAGGTGCTGTCGCTCAACTTCTGGATCCCGCTCACCTTGCGGACGTACTGCCGCGCGGCCGCCTCGATGTCGTCCGGGTGGCAGCGGCTCGAGCCCACGGAGCTCGGTGATGTTCTTGCACATGCCAATGACCATACGACGGCTCGGATTCGCACCGCTCTGATCAGGTGGCGGAGCTTTCGTCGTCCGAGCGGCCAGGGGCGAGCCGGGCCGCGAGCAGGACCGCGGTGAACGGTACGAGGAGCAGGGCGCGGCCGAGATCGCCGAACCCGAGGTGGTCAGGACCGATTCGGCCGTAGGCGCTGAGCACCGCGAACGTACACATGCTCGTTGCTGCCAACGAGGTGGCGAGCACGACCCTCGGGCGGTCCGGGCTCGGGCGGTCCGGGCGGTCGGCATCAGCTGCGACCTCCCAGATCGGTGGCAGCACGAGACCGAGCCAGGGAGCGCAACGGCGAGCGCACCGTACGGCAAGCGCGGCAGGACCGAGATCGCCGTGGAGACCGCCAAGACCCCGACGAGGGTGGCGCACTCCACCCTCGGCCCCCGCTCGCGAAGGCCGACGAGGACCAGCCCTGCGATACGTTGAGTGCGCGTGCAGCTCGGCGTACGGGACGGTGGTCGCCTGCGGTCGAACCCGCTCCGCGGCTGCGGGTGCTCACGGACGTACCCGGCACGGGTCAGCGTCGACCGCGCGGTCGAACTCCTCGGATCGAATGAGGATGTCGATATCGACGAATGCACGCATCGTTGGGTCGGGATAATCCAGGGCGGCTGCTGCTGGGCCCTTGAGGACGCGAAGGGAGACATCGGCAGCGGAGAGCAGCACAGCCGCCCGGAGCAACTCCCCCTCGAGCCCAAGGCAGTACCGGACGGCGTCTGTCGCAAGCTCCCGAAGCTACTTCGCTTGCAGCGGCGTCACTGGGAACGCGCCGGTCGTCATCGCGGGAAAGAGCAACCCCAGAAGACGCTCCGCTGTCACCGCGTCAATCAGTTCCGCCCACCCGGACTCGTCGAGAGGCGCGCGCGGAAACACCAGGGTGGAGGTCCGGGCAGGGAGAAGGCCGCCACCGCGCGGACTGCCGGGGACGCAAACCGGTCGTTCGGGTCGAGCATGTGCCAACGTACGCCGTGGCGACCGTGCACGAGCCCGTCCGCCGGCCGGGGCGACGAGCCGGACTCCGCGCGATCCGCCTGTCGCGGCTGGGGTTCCTGCCGCAGTCCACCATCAGAGGTACGCGGCGGCTTGCAGTCGGAACAGCTCTGCGTACGCGCCACCGAGTGTCATCAGTTCATCATGAGTCCCGCTCTCGGTAACCCGGCCGGCCTCCAGGACGTAGATCCGGTGAGCGCCACGAACGGTGGAGTAGCGGTGCGAGATGAGCAGCGCAGAGCGACCGTGCAACAGGCGTCGGACGTCGGCAAACAACGCACTCTCCGCCCGGGGGTCGAGGGCGGCGGTGGGCTCGTCAAGGATGACAAGTGGGGCGTCGCGCCGAAACGCTCGGGCCAGCGCCACTCGCTGCCACTGGCCGACGGACAGGTCCCGACCGTCGGCGTATTCGCGGGACAGCACCGTGCGGTAGCCGAGCGGTAGCGCGTCGAGGAAGTCGGCCGCGCCCGCTTCGGCCGCCGCCGCCCGAGCCGCTGCCTCGTCGTCGGCCCGGTCCGGCTCGCCCAAGCCGATGTTCTCCAGAGCGGAGAGCTGGTAGCGCATGAAGTCCTGGAAGATGACCGCGACGGACCGGCGCACGTCCGCTGGTTCCAAGTCGGTCGTATCTACGCCGTCCCAGCTGATCGAGCCCTCCGTCGGCTGATAGAGACTTGCGATGAGCTTGGCCAGTGTGGTCTTTCCCGAGCCGTTCTCACCGACCAATGCGACGACCTCGCCGGCTCCGATCCGCATCGAGACGTCCCTGACCGCCGCATGGGTGCTCCCTGGGTAGGTGAAGCTCACCGCGGACAGCACGATCTCGTCGAGGTGCGGTGCGGGCGACCCAGTCCCTTGCGCTTCGGCGGAGACCGACAAGGACAGAAATCGCTCGAGGTCCTTGATGAAGATCGCCGACTCGAACAACGTGCCTATCGCGTCGAGCAACTGGCCCAGCCGCGCCGAGAGCAGGCGGATGCCGATCACTGCGGCGCCGGCCTCGCCGACACTGATCCGACTCGTCGAGATGAAGAAGACGAGGAGACCTAGGCTGCCGGCGAGAACCGTCGAGCTCGCCAGGGCGACCGCGAGGGCGTACCGCTGGCGCCTGCGCACCTGCTGTCGCAACCCGTCGAGGTAGCGAGAGTTGGCGTCGTCGTGACGTCTCCGCAACGCGCGATCGGCAGCGAAGGCGCGCACCTCCTTGGCCGCCTCGCGACCTGACAGAACACTGCGCAGGTAGTCACGCAGCCGGACCGACGGCGTCGCACTCACCGCGAAGCCGAACTCCGTGATCGATGCACGGCGGGTGAGAAGAAGCGTGGGTACGCCGGCGAGGAGCAGAACCGGCACCAGGAACGGCTCGATGGTGAGCAACACGATCACCAGCCCGACGGCTCCGGCCAAGCCGCCGAGAAGTCCAAGTACCGCCGACGTCATCATCAGCGGTCGAATGACTGCGTTGAGCTCTATCCTCTTCAGCTGCTCGAAGAATCGCGGCGACTCGAAGAACTCGAGCTTGACTCGCCCGGTGACATCGAGCAGCCGTTCCCATATGGTCGACGAGACGAGTTCTCCGAGCAGCCGTTCTTGTTGGGTCTGCAGCGACACGGCTGTCGCGTTCACCGCCGAAACGGCAGCGATCAGGACGATCACCGGGACAAGATCGCCCACCGATGCCGACCCGCGCTCGGCAGCGATGAGAGCGTCGACAGCCAGTTTGCCGGCCAGGACGAACAGCGCAACCATGACCGCACCGAGGACCTGGTAGAACACGGCGGTCAGAAAACCGCGTCGGCTAGCCCGCCAGACCAGGAGCAATGCGGCTTGGGTCAGCCGGACAAACTCCACCGGCGATTGTGAACGAGCTGAGTTCTGCTCGAAGACGTCCATCGGATCCGACCGCGGCCCGGCGGACTCGTCAGCCATCGCGAGATCTACCCCTCATGTCGTTTGGCCGGGCAGTCTAGGCCGCCGCGCTGCCGAGAAGCGGCCTCCGGGAGACGCGGTAGGCGGCGGCGGACGCGTCGAGCTCCATGTTGCAAGGCACACGGGCCTGGTCCTTGGCCCAGTCACCCATGAGACCAACGTTGCCCACCGCCGCCCGGCTCGGCCAACATGTACCCTACGAGCGTGCCCGGCTCTGCAGGCTCCCAGCAGGGCTCCGCCGCCCTCACCCATCATCCAGCGCACGATGTCTTGATCGGACGGCGTCCTGAGGAACAAGATGCACACCGACGAGCGGCTCGGACGCGCGACCGCACGATCAACGAGCAGCCCGTTCAGCGTTATGAGGTCATGACTGTGATGAAGTACCGCCGACTTCTGCGTGCCGCTCGCAAGGCTCCTGGCCGGTGAGGATCCAGCCGAGCACGCATGTCATGTACAGGCGCTTGGAGGACCGCATGGTCCTCATCCACCTTCGCTCGAACGGCATCTTCGACCTCAACGAGACATCAGCCCGACTTTGGGAGCTTCTCGCGCTCGACAGCGACTTGCCGACGATCGAGGCACAATTGGCCCAAGAGTTTTCGGTCGATGCCGAGATCGTCCACGGTGAAGTTGCCGCGACTCTGTCGATCTTTGCGGAGAACGACTTGATCATCGGCTATGACCACCGCTGACCGCCTGCCGTGGGTGTCGCAGCGGCGGGACTTGACCGGCAGCTGGCTCGCGGTGCTGCCCTCCGGATCCATTGACCTCCGGGTCGAGGTTGATTCCGAGACGCTCGACGTGAGCGTCGCGAGCCGTCCCGGACTGCGGTGCCTGCTGCAGGGGTTCGTGTACGGGCTACCGCCAGTCGGTGCGGCCGCGGCGTTGCAGAACCCGGCCGAACGCCTCCTGGACGCCTACGTGAAGCTCGGTGAGGGTCTGCTCGATCACGCCAAGGGTTTCTTCTCATTCGTGATCTCAGATGGTGGACAGGCGCGGATCTTGGCTGCGCGCGATCCGCTCGGAATCCATCCGCTCTTCTACTCGAGCACCTCTGAAGGTTTCCTGCTGTCACCATCCATCGCGAACCTGCAAGCGCGTCCTGGGGTGAGCGGAGCCATCAATCGGGCAGCGCTCGCCGACCACCTCCGACATCTTTGGCCACGCCCGACAGAGACGTACTTCGAGGCGGTAACCCGCGTCCCGCCGGGTCACGCGCTGACGGTGCGCCGTGGCGCTGTCAGCAGCCGCCGGTACTGGGACCCCTTGTTTCCCGGCCGCCGCCCCGAATGGATCGACGAGGCAGATCTTGGGCGGTTCGACGAGCTGCTCGACGAGTCCGTGGCGCGTCTGCTCGCGCTCGGTCCGGCCGGCATCTATCTCAGCGGCGGCCTCGACTCGGTCACCGTCGGAGCACTGGCAGCCGATCACGCCAGGCGCGACGGACTGCCGATGCCGCTGGCCCTCTCGCTCGTCTTTCCCGGGCCGTACAGCGAGAAGGTCACCCAGACGGGCGTCGCAGCCCAGCTGGCGCTCCCACAGCTGTTCGCCGACCTCGACGACGCACTCGGGGAGGGTGGCCTGGTACGCGCCGCCCTGCGAAACGGCGGGCTGTCAGCGCCGATGCAGAACCCGTGGCTCCCGGCGTACCAGTCGCTTGCCCGTCAGGCGCGTGCGCGCGGTCGCGACATCATCCTCACCGGCAGTGGGGGCGACGAATGGCTCACGGTCACCCCGGTCTACGCCGCGGACCTCCTGCGCTCCCTCAATCTTGTCGAGCTGTTCCGGCTGGGCCGGACGCAGAGTCGCTCGTACGACGTCGCGCCCTGGCTGTTCGCGCGCAACATGGCCTGGCGCTTCGGTGCTCGCCCGCTGCTCGCGGGTGAGCGCGCGATCGCGATGCGCAGGTTTGCTCCCGACCGGCTGCTCGCGCGGCGCCTACGCATGCGGCGCATGACACTTGAACGTCGCTCGTGGCTGGCCCCGGATGCTGCCCTGCGGCGCGAGCTGCTCGACCGCGACGAGGAGTACGTACGACTCCAGACGACCGAGGATGACCTGCTCCCGATCGGTGGGCCCCGGGAGTACTTCCGCGAGTGCCGCGTGGCACTCACCCACCCGCTCGTGTCGATGGAGGCCGAGGAGGTGTTCGAGTACAGCCGCGGCGCAGGCGTGCGCGTCCTGCATCCCTTCGGGGACACCCGACTCGTCGAGTTCCTCCACGCCACGCCGCCCCGGCTGTTGAACAGCAACGGTCGATCGAAGGGGCTCGTCCGGGCAATGCTCGGTCGACGATTCCCGACGCTGGGCTTCGAGCGGCAGCGCAAGAGGATCACGGGTTCGTTCTTCGGCTGGTCGGTCGTGACGCAGGCACCTGCGGTGTGGCGTGAGATCGGAGGAGCGCAAGCCCTTGCCGAGGCAGGCATCGTCGACCCACAACGATGTGCATCCCTGTACGAGACCGAGCCGAGCAACGCACGTCCAACCGGGGAAGGCCGTCCGCCTGACCACACCATCACGGACCCCATGTGGGAGATCCTCACACTGGAATCGTGGCTGCGCGCGCATGGATAATCACGCCGCGTAGCATTTTGGTAGTCCGTTGTCGGCGTCCTGAACGGCTGATAGGGTCACCGTCAACTACCACGCAGGGGGCAACTGTGACTTCGAAGGAATGGACGCCGATGAGCGTCGAGCGCGTCGGCTCCACAGCTGAGATTCTTCGCATGCCGGGTGGCGGCAAGCTCAGCGCCGTCGGCGGCGACCCGGGGGACCCCCGCAAGCCGAAGGGTCAAGGGTAACCTTTTCCCAGACAGCCGTCCTGATGTGGAGCGACCGACGTTCTCGATCGCTCCACATCGGTGTATCTCGTCGCTGATCATCGACGGGACCGAACCCGAGACGACCCTCCCGGACCTGCGCGCCCCAGGCGTCGAGGTGTGGCGTGACACCGCGGGCATGGTAGCCGCCGTCGGCTATCGGCGTGCAGGGCAGCGCTGTCTGGGTGTCCCCAACGTCGGCACCTTCAAGTTCACCGGCGCCTCAGTTGATATCCGTCTGACGCGGGAGATCTCCGCGTCCGATGAGTTGGTTGAGGACGCCTTCCACCGGATCGCGGTGCCACTCGCACTCCAACTCCGCGCAGTGCAGGTCCTCCACGCGAGCGCGGTCGTTTCGGCCGACGGTGTCGTGGCGCTGTGCGGGCGATCGGGAGCCGGAAAGTCCACCCTTGCCTACGGGCTGAGCCGAAGAGGGCTCACGCTGTGGGCCGATGACGCCTTGGCGTTCGAGTCGAGTCACAACGGCCTGCAGGCAATCCCGCTGCCGTTTCGGATGCGCCTTCGCGCCGCATCGGCACAGTGGTTCGACGACCTCGAGCACCAGAAGGGGTCTGAGCTGTCCGCCCCTTGGGACGTCGGCGTCGGGCCTCAGTCCTTCCGAGCACTGTTCGTCCTCAAGCGTGCAGCGGGAACCTCAACTGATCACCAGGTTGACATTGTTCGCCTGGCGCCTGCCGATGCCTTCGCGGCCGTCCTCCCGCACGCCTACTACCTCGCCCTGGACGACGAGCAGCTCAACCAGCGCCTGCTGTCTTCGTACCTCGTGCTTGCCGAGCAGCTGCCCGTCTTCGTCTTGCGCTACGCGCCGCGGTTGACGCTGGTCGAGGACATCGCCAGCTTGATCGAGGAGGCGGTGGCCGAGCTGTGACTTCCCTGCGCCGCGACGCCACGGTCGGACGCCTGGGTCGCGCGGTCGCCGCCGTCGAGTCGTCGTCCGACGGGTTCTTGGCCGCCCGGATGCTCGGATGGGCGCTGGTTCTCCCGGTGCTCAAGTCGGTCCTGCCGTTGGAAAGACTCGTGCGGATCATGGCGACGGACGGCCGACCGGGAGCGCGCGATCTGAGAACCGAGCGCACGATCGGCACGTTGGCTCGGCTGACCCACCGCATCGTCGGCGTTGGGCGTCGCGACAACTGCCTCGAGCGCAGCCTGATCGCCTACCGGTATCTTTCCGCCACGAACGCTGACCCACGGCTCGTCGTCGGTGCGTGCCGGGGCGAGACCGGGATCGAGGGTCATGTCTGGTTGCTGGTGGACGGCGCACCTGTCCACGACACCTGGGAAGGGATCGGCCGGTTCGCGCCAGTGACCGCCTTCCGTGCCGACGGGAGCACGGACGCCGTCGGCACTGTTCCTGTGCAGTGAGCCTCCGTCGACGTGAACGGCTGCTCGCCCGCGCGATCCTCGCGACGAAGACGGTCGACACCGCGTACCGGCGCTTTGACCGGCTGCGTTCCCGAGCCGTCGTTCGATGGGCAACCCGCGGGGTCATGACCGAGTTCAACGCGATGGCCTACGAACGAGACGACGTCTACCATCCCGCAACGGAACGCTTCCGCCGCCGCCTCTTCCCCTGGGAGGCCGCCGCCGTTCGCGACCATTTCGATCCTCCTCCGGGTCGGGTCCTCCTCGGTGGCGCGGGCGGCGGCCGGGAGGCGTTCGCCCTCGCAGAACGCGGCTACGAGGTGGTGGCCTTCGAGCCCGCGCCCGAATTGGCCGAGGCGATGGCGGACCGCGCCGCTTCGATGCCGCTCGTACGCGCTTTCCGCGCCGGCTACGAGGACCTGCCGCAGTTGTTCTCGCCCTCCCCGACCGAAGAAGGAGCGCACCTGCGTGATCTGGGCCCCTTCGCCGCGGCAGTGATGGGCTGGGGAAGCTTCTCGCACCTGGCAACGCGCGCTGCGCGGATCGACGCGTTGAGAGTCGTCGGGGAGGCGACGACCGGACCGCTCTTGGTGAGCTTTCTCGACTTCGGCGGGCAAGACGTCGGCAACGCGGGTCGGGATGAGGACGGTGCCGAGAACTTCTCGATCTTCATCGGGTACTACCACACGATGGGCGTCAGGGAGCTCGAAGAGCTGGTGCGGGCTGCGGGACTGGAGATCGTGGCTCTGAACACCGACGAGACCGACTCCACCTGGCCGCACGCCGTGCTGCGGCGGACCGACGAAAGCCGCTAGGAGGCGGCACCGAGCAAGCCGACCGCGAGCGCGGTCGACAGGGCGACGAGGAGCGGGGGGCGGGCGCTGCTCAAGGCGCTCCTGCGTCGAGAGCTGGGGTGATCAGGCCACAGCGAGGGTCACCCTCTTCACGGTGCCCGACCAGGGCTGGTTCATCGCCGAGCCGCCAGAAGGGTGCCGATCTTGACCGTACGCGCTGGGTTCAGGCTGGACGTCGCAACGTCCGAGCACTCGCCCGAGCGTCCGCCCGAGCAGCGAGCCCTGGTCCACCGCGACCAGCGCGCCAGCGGCCGCGCCGCCGGTCCCGACCCCTTCGACCAGGAACCTGCGTCGGGAGAGCACGAGATCATCATGGCAGCGGGCACGATGAACCGGGCTCCTCCGGAACCGCTCTACTCGGTCGAACAACCCCACGCCGACTGGTGTCCCGGCGGCATCCGGACGTCGATGATGCCGACGTCGGGCCGCGGGATGCAGACCTATGATGCGTCTGCATCGAGCAGCACGACGGGGACGGGGAGCCGTGAGGCCTCGAGTACGTGAGTCGTGATGACGGCTCCACGCACGGACCGCTCAGAAGATGACCGGCCAACCGGGACGATCACGTTCCTGTTCACCGACATCGAGGGCTCCACCGTACTCACCGAGGCGCTGGGTCCGCACGCGTACCGGGACGTGCTCGAGCTGGACCGCTCGATTGACCGGAGGTGACCGCTCGTGCCAGTGCGAATCGAGCCCAGTGACAAGTGGGTGAGGGCATACGTCGGTGGGACGGCAGTGGTGGACAGCCGCGCACCAGTGCTGTTCTACGAGGAGCGGTTCCCGGTCCCCGGGTACGCCTTCTCGAGGTCCGACGTTCGGACAGATCTGCTGCGGCCCAACGAGGAAGGCCCAGCCGGTGGGAACTTCTTCTTCCGGCCGAAAGGCCCGGTGACGCAGTGGTTCGACCTCGACGTCGAGGGCCGCGTCATTCCCCACGCCGTGTGGATCCGGGACGAACCAGAGCTGCACGACCGCCTGATCGTCAGCTGGCAGCCGGGTCTGCTCGATCGATGGCTGGAAGAGGACGAGGAGGTGGCCGGGCATCCGCGGGACCCGTACACGCGGGTCGACGCGCTCGCCAGCAGTCGGCACGTCAGTGTCGCCGTCGATGGGCTCGTCCTCGCCGACAGCCACAGCCCGGTCCTGCTCTTCGAGACCGGCCTGCCGACGCGCTACTACTTCCCGCGCGAGGACGTGAACTTCGACGCGCTCAGCCCGAGCACGAACCACAGCCTCTGTCCGTACAAGGGCCAGGCGGACCAGTACTGGGACGTCACCGAGCGGCCGGAGGCGAGGAACATTGCCTGGTCCTACTCAGCACCGTTTGCCGCGGTGGGGAAGATCACGGGAAGAGTCGGGTTCTACAACGAGCTCGTCGACACGACGGTGGACGGCGTCCTCGAGGACCGGCCGGTCTCGCCCTTCAGCCAGGCAGCCAACCGACCGGGCTCCGAGCCGAGCTAGCTCACGGGGTAGGCGATGGTCGACATCAGGGCGTTGGCGGCTTGTCGCGAGTCGAGACGGGTGTGCTGGACGACGATCGGCGCGGTGCTCGTCAGCACCAGGCTGTAGTCCACGCCGACCGGGACGACGTCGGGATCGCGCAGGTCGTTGATCCGCTGGTGGTGCGCCCGCCGACCGGGCACCTCGATGACGTACGGGCCGACGGGTTCGCGGTCGGTGAAGTAGACGACGATCTCGACGACGACATCGTCAGCTCCGGCGTTGAGCAGGCACACGCTGTCGTGGCTCGTCATGGCCGGAGCCGGACCGGTGCTCGTCGGCGGGATGTAGCCGTCGGCGACGACCCACGTCGTCGACCCGATGGCAGGTGCAGCGGTCACAGCAATTCCTCTCTCAGAAGTCGTTGGCGCTCTTGGCCAGCAGGCCGCCGTCACACACCAGGTGCGAGCCGGTGACGTAGGACGCGTCACTCGACAGCAACCACACGACGGCGGCCGCGATCTCTTCGGGTCTGCCCAGCCGACCGAGCGGGATCTGGCTGCTGGCCACCGACCGGATGTGCGCGAGCTGGTCGGCGCGCGCGGCCTCGTCCCGTCCGGTCACCAGCATCGGGGTGTCCGTAGCGCCCGGCACCACGGCGTTGACCCGGATCCCGTACGGCGCGTAGTCCAGCGCCGCCGACCGTACGAATGCCGAGACGCCGCCCTTCGAAGCGGCGTACGCGCTGTTGCCGCCGCCGGCGAAGCCGACGAACGCCGACGGGGACGACGTGCAGACGATCGACCCGGGCGACCCCGCCTCCACCAGCCGGCGGAGGGCTTCCCGACACGTGAGGAACATCCCGACCAGGTTGACCTCGAGCACCCGGCGCCACTGGTCGAGCCCGAACTCGTGCAGCGGGGCGTTGATCTCGATGCCGGCGTTGGCGCACACCCCGTCGAACCCGCCGAGGACCGTGACCGCCTGGTCGTATCCCTCGCGCACCGACGCCTCCACCGACACGTCGCACGCGATCCCGACCGCTCGCGGGGATCCGGCCGCGTTCGCCTCGTCGGCCACGGACGCGGCGCGCGCGGCGTCCACGTCGAGCGCGGCGACGCTCATGCCTCGCCCGGCGCAGGCGAGCACGACGGCCCGACCGATCCCGGAACCAGCGCCGGTCACGAGGACCGTGCTACCGCTCATGAGCGGCGACATCGGGCGACAGGTGGATGTGGATGTGGCGGTCGATCGCGTCGAGGACGGCCTCCTCCGGGCCGGTCTTGAGCACGTCGAGGAGCTCCTGGTGCTGCACGGGCACGGTCCGCGGGTCGGAGTGCGCAGGTGCGTCGCGACGGAAGTAGGCGCGCACCCGTGGCTGGATCGTCCGCCAGATCTGGAGGCAGTGCCGTTGCTCCGAGCGAATGATGATCAGCTCGTGGAACTGGATGTCGGCATCGGCGAGCCGTTCGGTCGAGCCTTCCCGGACCGCCGTGGCCATCTCGTCCACCAGCGCCTGGAGCGCGTCGAAGTCGTCCTGGCTGAGCCGGCCGAGCGCCTTGGAGTAGGCGAACCGCTCGAGTGTGACGCGGATGGGCACGAGCACCTGCTCGACCTCGTCCTGAGAGACGCCGAGCACCTCGCTCCCCCGGTACGGGTACGACGCGACGAGGCCCTGTTCCTCGAGCTGGCGCAGCGCCTCTCGAACCGGTGCGCGGCTCGTACCGAGCTCGTTGGCCAGGTCAGTCTCGACCAGCCGGTCGCCTGGCTTGAGCCGTCCCTCGGTGATCGCCTCCCGCAGGATCTGGGCCACCTGCTCACGGCGAGACTGGCTCGGCACGCGCCGCAGTCCCAAGGCCGTCATCAGCCCACCTCCGTCTCTGCTCCGGCACGCTGGCCAGTCGGAGCATAGTGCTCAGGTCGATTGTCGACAATCGACCATTGTCCTGTTACGGTCGGCGTCTTCTAGGCCCGACGCAGCTCCGTAGGCGTTCTTCGCAACCTTCGAGGAGTGACCATGCAGCACTACCGTTCGGCTGCGGCCATCGCCGCTACCGCAGTCCTGGTCCTGACCGCGTGCAGCACCCCCGAATCGGTCAGCACGCCTGAGGCACCGGATGCGGCTCCCGACGCGGCGGTGGCGGCGGCCGAGGCAGCAGCGCTCGAGGCGGTCGGCGGCGAGACGCTGGACGGACAGGTCACGATGCTCGGCGTGCTCGGCGGCGAGGAGCTCGACGCGTTCCTGACGGTGCTCGCTCCGTTCGAGGCGGCGACCGGTATCGAGGTCCAGTACGAGGGCACCCGTGACTTCGCCGCGGTCCTGCAGACGCGCGTCGACGGCGGCAACCCGCCCGACCTCGTCGCGACCCCGGCGATCGGGGAGATGTCAGCGCTCGCCGACGACGGTGTGCTCGCCGACCTCGGCGAGGTCGTCGGAACCGACGTGCTCGAGGCAAACTTCTCGACCAGCCTGCTCGAGACCGGCTCGCTCGACGGCGCGGTCTTCGGCATCTTCAGCTCCGTCAACCTCGGTGGGCTGATCTGGTACAACCCGGAGACGTACGACGGCCCGACCGACCCGGCCAGCTGGGACGAGCTGCAGGAGTGGGCTCAAGGGGCCGCCGACGCCGGCGCCACGCCGTGGTGCGTCGGCCTGGCCAGCGGGGCGGCGAGCGGTTGGCCGGCCGCGGACTTCATCGACGAGATCCTTCTCCGCCAGGCCGGCCCCGAGTTCCACAAGCGGTGGCAGGACGGCGAGGAGCCGTGGACCTCGCCCGAGCTCGAGGCGGCCTTCGCCACGTACGGCGAGACCGTGGCCGAGGGCATGGTCTACGGCGGCACGACGTCGGCGTTGAGCACCGACTTCGCCAAGGCCGCCAACCCGATGTTCACCGACCCGCCTGGTTGCTCGTTGCTGGCGCAGGCGACGTTCATGGGCGGCATCATCACCGACAGCTTCCCCGACCTGGCGCCGGGCGAGCAGCTCGACTTCTTCCCGGCCCCGGACTTCGAGGCGGAACTTCCCGGGATCCGCTCCATCTCCGGCGAGATCATCGGCATGATC
>Ga0136613_10001276_pt1 | contig 12811 bp, 14 predicted proteins | sample AntDrymUQ2722106_2_FD_106649 | JGI IMG/M metagenome (GOLD analysis project Ga0136613, IMG submission 106649) | Polar desert sand microbial communities from Dry Valleys, Antarctica - metaG UQ272 (21.06) | ecosystem: Environmental > Terrestrial > Soil > Desert | place: Antarctica: Dry Valley... | reverse complement strand
GATCACCCGGGCGCCCTCCGTGTTACCGACGACCCCTGGCCGGCCATCGCGGGGCCACAGGCTAACCCGTGCGGGTCGACAGCGCGCAGCCTGCGACCAGCCTGTTACCCAGCCTGCCGAACCCGCCGTTGACTAGTCGGCGCGCGGGTTGAGCGGCGTGGGCAGCGGGCCGCCGCTGAGCAGCGTGCGCAGCAGGGCCGGCTCCATCGCCTTCGCCAGCAGCCAACCCTGGTGGGCGTCGACGCCGATCGAGTGCAGGATGTGGAACTGGTCGGCCGTCTCGACGCCTTCCGCCACGCAGCTACGGCCCAGCGCACGGGCCATCTGCACGACCGCACGGGCCACCGCGTAGTCGGCCGGATCGCTGGCCACCCTGGTCACGAACGCCCGGTCGACCTTCACGATCTGCGCGGGCAGGTCGCGCAGCCGCGCCAGCGACGAGTACCCGGTGCCGAAGTCGTCCACGGCGAACCGGACGCCGCGGTTGGTCAGCTCGGCCATCACCGCCAGCGTGTTCTGCGGCAGCGAGACCAGGCTGGTCTCCACGAGCTCGAGCACCAACCGGTCCCAGCACAGCCCGCTCTCGGTCACCGCCGCGGCCACCGTGGGCAGGAAACCGGGGTGGCCGGGCAGCAGGCCGGCGAGGTTCACCGCGACCGCGACGTCGTGGCCCTGGTGTCGTGGCCAGCCCGCCGCTTCCTTGGTGGCGGTGCGCAGCACCCACCGGTCCAGGTCGGAGAGCAGGTCACCCCGAGCGGCCACCCCGAGGAAGTCCGCGGGGTTGAGCAGCCCGCGCTCGGGGTGGGGCCAGCGGACCAGCGCCTCGGCGGAGCGGATCGTGCCGTCCGGCGAGACCACCGGCTGGTAGTGCAGCACGAGCTCGTCGTTGGCGATCGCGGCACGAAGCTCGGCCTCCAGCTCCACCTGACGCGACGCGCTGCCGATGATCTCCTCGTCGGCGTAGTGGACCTGCCCCGCTCCGCCCTGCTTGGCCGCGTAGGTCGCGGCGTCGGCGAAGCGAAGCAGGTCGGCCGGCGTGTGGCCGGTCGCACCGGTGCCGCTGACGGTCACGGCCACGCCGATCGAGGCGGAGATCCGCACCTGCTGGCCGCGCACCGGCACCGTCGTGCGGAACAGGTCGCGGACGAAGGTCACCAGCGTCTCGACGCCGCCGACCGCGTCGGTATCGGCGCAGATCACCACGAACTCGCCGCCGGACAGCCGGGCCGCCGTGCATCCCGCGGGAAGCTCGCTCCGCAGCCGGGCGGCAAGCGTGACCAGCAGCTCGTCACCGGGCTCGTGGCCCAGCGAGTCGTTGATCCGCCGGAAGTCGTCGAGGTCGCAGTACAGCACCGCGAGCTGGTGGTCCTCCCCACGCTCCAGCAGGCTCGCGATGAGCTGGCTGGCGGCGAGGCGGTTCGGCAGCTTGGTCAGCTCGTCGTGGGCGTCGGCCGGCCGTAGCTGGGTGGCGCGCTGCCGCCGGTCGACGTCGGTGAAGACCACCAACCAGCAGCGGCCACCGTTCTCGGCCACCGAGACCGAGGCGGACAGCTCGCACCACAGGGTGTCGCCGTCCGGCCGCCGCAGGGCGACCGGCCCGGTCCGGTACACGTGCTCCGGCCCGGCCGGTACGGCACGCAGCCACTCCGGCCAGCTCGCGCCGTCCTCGGTCAGCGTCGCGGCGAGCCGGCCGTGCAGCCGATCCGCCGTCTCGTCGAGCAGGCTGCACAGCGCAGCGTTGGCCTGCACGATGCGACCCTGTTCGTCGAACACGGCGATGCCGACCGGCACGGTGGACACGAGGTCGGACAGGCGCCGCGCGGTGGCGAGCTGGGCCGCAGCGACCTGTGGGGTGTATGGACTGGGTGTCCGCCGTGACGGCACCGCTTCCGCGAGCTGACGCGCCAACATCGCCTCTGCGCCCTGATGCAGGACACCTTCGTTGACGGCCCGCCGCGTGGCCCTGCGCTCGGCGGGAGTCATCGTTCCGCCCTGGCCGAGCTGTGATCCGAGCTGACTCACATGCTTCTCCTCAAGTCGGGGTTAAGACGACCCCAAGGACGAAACGACCCATCCACGGATTCGTTCCCCTTCGGTCACCCGACTGAGGTTCCCCAAGATCCGCTCAGATGCCCTGAGACCGTCACGTAGTGTCGATCCCGGCGGCTTTTGCGTTGGGCCTTCCGCTGGTGGAGCTGCGCGCGAGGGCTACGGAGCGTGAGACTATTAGGCAACTCTGTTGGCTTTGCACCACCCAGATTCACCCGGCTGCTCACGTTCACCCGACTGCTTGGGGGAGGCAAGCCGCACTGGCAGCAAGGCTAACCTTCGCCCTCATGCAGTCGAAGGCGCTGACCATACCCGGCTCGTGGGTGTTCGAGCCGTCGATCTTCCCGGACCGCCGAGGCCGGTTCGTCGCTCCGTTCCAGGCGACAGCGTTCACGCAGACAGTCGGCCACTCGCTGACGGTGGCTCAGGTCAACCACAGTGAGTCACGACGCGGGGTGATCCGCGGCGTGCACTTCGCCGACGTACCGCCGGGGCAGGCCAAGTACGTCTACTGCCCGCGTGGTGCGCTGCTGGATGTGGTGGTCGATGTGCGGGTGGGCTCGCCCACCTTCGGGCGATGGGACGCGGTGGAGCTCGACGCTGAGTCGTGCCGCGCGGTCTACCTCAGCGAAGGGCTCGGCCACGCCTTCGTCGCTCTTAACCCCGACACGGTGATGTCCTACCTCTGCTCCACCGGCTACGACCCCACCGCCGAGCACGGCGTCAACCCGCTCGACCCCGCGCTGGGCCTGCCGTGGCCGGCCGGCATCGAGCCGCTGCTCTCCGACGCCGACGCGGGCGCGCCCAGCCTGGCCGCCGCCGCCGAATCGGGGCTGCTGCCCAGGTGGGGGGCCTGCCAGGAGCTCCGGGGATGATCCGGTGGTAATGCGCGTCGGGGTCTATGTGGACGCGTTCAACGTCTACTACGGCGGCCGCGCGCTGTGCGGGCGAGGGACGCCGGGCTGGCGCTGGCTGGACCTCACCGGCCTCACCGTCAGCCTCATCGACCAGCGGCTGTGGCCGAACTCGCGACTTGTCAAGATCGTGTACTGCACCGCGCTGCGGGACCGTGAGGGCAACGTCAGCTCGCTGACCGACCAGAAGACCTACATCGCCGCTCTGCGCCAGCACAGCTCGATCGTCGAGGTGGTCAGCGGCATCTACGCCCCGCGCACGAAGTCCGGCGTGCTGGTGGACCGCAACGAGCGCCGGGTGCCGTCGCCCGGAAGCACGGAGCTCCCACGGTGGCTGCCGGCGATCGAAGTTCTCGGCCCGGACGGCCGCACCGAGCTGCGCACCTCGATCACGACGTTCGAGGAGAAGGGTTCGGACGTCAACGTGGCCAGCCACCTGCTCATCGACGTGCTCACCGACCAGGTGGACGCGGCGGTGGTCCTGTCCAACGACAGCGACCTCGCGTTCCCGCTGGAGCAGGCCCGGCTGCGGGCCCCGCTGGGCACGGTCAACCCGCGGAAGAACCCCACGGCGATGACGCTGCGTGGTCGAAACGACGATGGCGTCGGACGGCACTGGTGGCGTCGTCTCAAGGCCTCGGACCTGGTCGCCCATCAGCTTCCGGACCGGGTCGGACGCCTGCGCAAGCCGGAGGGCTGGTGAGCCGGCGGTTTGGTATTCTCGACAGACCAACCCGGTTCTCCCGCCTCGGCGGGGGGCCGGGTCTTTTCATGCCGGCTCAGGGCCCAGCCGGTCCAGCCGGCCCGGCCGCGGCCAGAGCCGCCAGCGGACCACCGCAGGCACCTCGGCCGGACCGAGCTGGCGCGAGTCCGTGCTGCCGCCGGGGTTGTCGCCCAGAACCCACCAGCCTGCGTCTTGAGACCGCACCACCCGCTTGACCGACAGCTGACCCGACCGGGCGACCCAACGCACCAGCACCACGTCGCCAGGAGCCGGTTCGGCACCGAACCGCACCAGCACGACATCGCCCTCGGCGAGCGTGGGCGACATCGACTCACCCCGCACTGCCACGCGCCGCCAACGCACCCAGGCCCTCCCTCCGGGCGTGGACCCCGACCTCCGTGCTCGAGCCTGCCGGTGGGGACGCCCGAGAGTAGTCTGGGCACCCGTCTAAACGATCACAATGTCCGGGAGGACCCATGGGGCTGTTGGCCCGCATTCTCCGGCCGCGCCTGGAGGCAACCGCGCACTGCGACCTCCCCTGCGGCGTGTACGACCCCGCCCAGGCCCGCATCGAGGCCGAGTCGGTGAAGGCGATCCAGGAGAAGTACCAGGACAACGACGACCCGGTCTTCCGGGACCGTGCGCTGCAGATCAAGGAGGAGCGCAGCGACCTGGTCAAGCATCATCTGTGGGTGCTCTGGACCGACTACTTCAAGCCTCCGCACTTCGAGAAGCACCCCGAGCTGCACGAGCTGTTCAACAAGGCGACCAAGGCCGCCGGCGGCGGTGAGGGCGGCACCAAGTCCTCCAACGACCCGAAGACGGGCCAGGAGCTGCTGGACTACATCGCGCAGATCGACAAGATCTTCTGGGAGACCAAGCAGGCTACCTGATCCAGGCCTCGAAGGCGGCGCTGACCAGCGGATACACCTTCCATCGGTCAGCGTCGCTTGTCGTTGTTGGGTGGCGTTCCACGGCCCAGCACGGCCCAGGGACGGCCCAAGTCCGGCAGTTCTTGATCTCCACGCTGCTGAGGGCTCGTGCGGCACTCCGCTGCCGCCCACGCACCCGCCACTCCCCCGCGGACCCGGCCTCCCGGAGACCTGCCCGCCCGGCGAGGGCAGGTCTTCCCGCCCGCTGCGGTGCGCAGGTTATTCGGTCGGGACGTCGGTGGCCTGGTCCATCACGTAGATGGTCGCTCCGCCGGGGTCCTGGTAGGTGGCCATGAATCCCCCAGGGATCTCGGAGGGATCGTCGACGACGTGCATTGCAGAGGGCCGCTTGGCGTGAAACGCCTGCACACTGTCGACCACAAAGAGCGGACCGGACGGCGCACTGGGGTCATGTGCATCCAGCATGAGCTGGACGTTCGTTCCGGGCAGGGAGAGAGTCACCGTCGCGTCACCTTCGCGCCAGACCTCCTCGCAGCCGAGCCCGTCGCGGTAGAGAGCGAGCGACGCCTCCATGTCGGCCGTCGGCGCAAACAGGAACTCAAGCTTCATCGGTGAACCTCCGTCGGTCGTAACTGGCTTCCTTCAGAGCATAACGGCATTATGCACCTATGCGCGAGTGGGTACCGGTCTCAACGTCCCCGAAGGGCCGACTCGCCCTCGTGGCCGTGCGGGAGTTCGGGTCACGCTCCTTCGAGGAGGTGACCGTCGGTGAACTGGCGGCGTCCGCAGACGTGACGACGGGCGCGCTCTACCACCACTTTGGAAGCAAGCTCGGCCTGTACGTCTTCGTACGCCGAGACGTAGAGCGACGACTGCTGGACCGGATGGAAGGTGCTGCGGCAGGGGCTGGTGCGAACTCGCTTGAGATGGCAATGGTCGTGGGCTTCGACTTCGCTGTGCAGCAGAGCTTCGTCCGGCTCCTGAGTGAGCGGCCCCCCTGCGGTGAGGACGACCTGATGGCAGACCTCCTCACCCGGCTGAGCAATCCCGTGCCTGAGCCAATCGGACGCGTTCTCGCATCCGCGTGGCGCGCGGCACTCTCATCAGTGGCCGAGGGCGGATCGATGGAGAGCTCCCGTCGAGCGCTGCTCGCATTGAGCGTCAGCCTCGGCGAACCGTAGGCACTCCGCGTCCGTGCCGCGCGCCTGCCGGGGACCGGCCGGTAGGCCGCACGCCCCGGCCGGCGCGGCGCCGCAGGTGCGCCACGGTCGCAATAGCGGCGCATTACAGCGCCCTACGGCGGGGCCGGCCGGTCCTCAGGCTCTGGCGGCTCGGCCTCGGGATCTTGCGGCGCAGGCGGCACCGTCACCGGCTCCGGGCGACGCCTGCGGTCGACGGTCCACCACGCCCAGGTCAGCCCGCCGAGCGGGATCTCCAGGACGTAGGTGAACATCGAGAACAGCAGGACCGCGGCGGCCGAGGACGCCGGTGGGGCGCCGAGCGCGATCAGCGCTGCGGCGGCGCCGGTCTCGCTGATGCCCACCCCGGACGGCGTGACGAGCACGGTGGTCAGCACCCGGTTCAGGGCGAACGCCGCGAACATGTAGACCCAGCCGACGTCGACGCCGGTGGCCGCGAGGCAGGCGGCGAACAGCGCGGCCTGCAGGCCTAGATAGGCGACCTCGGCCAGGGACAGTTGCTTCCACTTCCGGCGGACCAGGTCGATGGTCGAGCGGCGCAGCCGCACCAGCGTCGCGCCGACCCGGCCCGGTTCCGGCCGCCACCGCTGCGGCAGCACCCGGACCAGAACGTCCACCGCGGTGCCGAGCCAGCGGGCGACCGACTCGCTCCACAGCGCGCCGGTGATGCCGGCGAGCACCAGCAGGAGCACCCCGCAGGCACCGGCGGCGGCGGAGGCGAGCTTGGGGTCGGGCAGCTCGCCGAACACCACGAGCAGCCCGAGACCGATCGCCGGCAGAGCAAGCCGGCCGAGCATGTTCCAGATCCCACTCACCAGCGTCCCGACCAGCACCACCGCAGGCTTGATCCCCCAGCTCCCGGTGAGCGCGAACGTGACCGCCACGCCCACCGCGCCGCCGAAGGGCAGCAGGTTGCTGACCGCGCTGCCCATCGCGTTGAGCTGGAACCCCTGCCAGTTGCTCAGCCCGGGGATCGATGCGGTCAGCACGAACGTGTAGGCGTACAGGCCGAGCAGCCAGAGCACGACCATCCCGACGACAGTCAGCACGGACAGCGCGCGGAACTGCGCGATGACGTCCGCCCATCCCACGCCGGTGACCCACGGGATGCCGAATGCGATGACCGTGCCGGCACCCAGCAACGACAGCAGGGACAACGTGACTTGCACCCACCGCCGCCTCATGAGACAGCCGCACCCACACCGGGGTCCCGCCGCACGTACCACTCCGTGCCGAGCACCCAGCCGAAGATCGGCCCGGGTATCCGCAGCAGCGCGGCGAGGGTTCGCTCGGACTCGCCGCCGCCGGTCTGGCTGACGTGTGCGGCCATGCTCGCCCGCTTGGCCGCGGCGTGGCGGCGCACGCTCAGGCGGTGGGTGATCTGCGCTCCGGGCGTGTAGGCCCGCTCGAATGCCGCCCGGTCGAACTCCGGCGGGAAGCGGTACACCAGCCCGGCGAGCCGCAGTCCCCGCAGCAGCAGGTCGCGGTCCACGGTGGCCTCCAGCAGCCGCGGCGTGCCGGCGAGCTGCGCGGCCCGCAGCCCGACGCGGTGCACCTGCACGTGGTCGGGGTGGCCGTAGCCGCCGGCCGGGTCGTAGCTGGTGAGCAGGTCCGCCCGCTCCTCGTCGAGCAGCTCGGCGAGCCGGTGGGCGGCGGCGTCGACGTTTGCGTCCGCGAACGGCTCGGGGCCTTCCTGTGCGGCTGGCGTGAAGCGGTCGGACGGGCCGCCGCCGAGGTGCAGGCCGGAGTCGCCGTAGCCCAGCCACTCCACCCTGGCGCAGCCAAGGGCGCGCGCCGAGGCCTGCAGCTCGGTCATCCGCAGCGTGCCCAGCCCGCCGTGCGCGCCAGTGCGCATATCGGCGAGGCCACGCTCGCCCGCGGTGGCGACCACGAGCACCACCCGATGCCCCTCGGCGGACAGGCGGGCCATCGTGCCGGCGGTCAGCAGCGCCTCGTCGTCGGGATGCGCGTGGAAGAAGACGCACGTCCTTGGCACCCGATCCCGTGACACCTGAGCATTGTGGCGCGCGGGTCGCGATGATCGCGGTCAGGCCGCTCGGTAGCCTGCCCGAATGTCGGGCAACGGGGCGCCGAGGCTGCGGATCGCGCACGTCAGCGACTGCTACTCACCGCGGCTGGGCGGCATCGAGGTGCAGGTCGCCGAGCTGACGCGACGGCAGGCCGACGCCGGCCACGAGACCCACGTGATCACCGCGACCCGCGCGCACGACCAGGCCGACCCCGATGGCCGGCCCGGTGCCGGGCCACGCGTGCACCGGGTCGCGGCGGCCATCCCGTTCGAGCTGCCGATCCACCCCCGGGCGAGCAAACACCTCAACCGGCTGTTCGACGAGCTGGAGCCGGACGTCGTGCACCTGCACATCGGCGCGGTGTCGCCGTTCGCCTGGTGTGCGGCGCGCTGCGCGCAGCGGCGTGGCCTGCCGCTCGTGGCGACCGTGCACAGCATCTGGGACCCGGTCACCAGCGGCATCTACCGCCTGCTCGACGGCGGCTGGCGGTGGAGCCGGTGGCCGCTGGTGCTCGCACCGGTGAGCGAGGCGGCCGCGGGCCCGATCAGGCGGGTCGTGGACAGCGGCCTGATCGTCGACGTCGTCCCCAACGGGCTGGACCTGGAGACCTGGCGCCCGCTCCCCCGGCCGGCCTCAGCGCCGGCGTCGGCGTCGGTCGACCGCGCTGAGGCCGCCCGATGCGTCCGGCTGCTCGCGGTCGGGCGGCTGGCACCCCGCAAGCAACCGTTGACCCTGCTGCGGATGCTGCGCGACGCGGCGCTGCAGCTGGGCCCCGACGTCGGGCTGCAGGCCACGATCGTCGGCGACGGCCCCGCGGAGGCGTCCATGCGCCGCTACCTGCAGCGGCACGACATGACCGGCTGGGTGAGGTTGGCCGGCCGGCTGGACCGCGACCAGCTGCCGCAGGTCCTTGCCAGCGCCGACGTGTTCCTCGCGCCGGCCGTCCGTGAGGCGTTCGGGCTGGCCGCGCTGGAGGCGCGCACCGCCGGTCTGCCGATCATCGCCAGGCGCGGCACCGGCATCGCCGACTTCGTCGCCGACGAGCGTGAAGGGCTGCTGGCCGACGGCGAGCAGGAGCTGACCGACGCGATCGTCCGGCTCGCCAGCGACCACGAGCTGCGCGCGGGGATCACCGCGGTCAACCGGGCCAGCGCACCGGCCCGCTCGGCGTGGCCGGCCGTGCTCGCCGCGCTGGACCGCTGCTACACGCTCGCCCGCCCCGGCGCCGCGGCTGCGCCCGTGCCGACCCGACCGAGCGCACCGAGCCGGCAGTGAGCACGCCGGGGCGGATCGTGCTGTTGCGCCACGGCGAGACCGAGTGGTCGCTCAGCGGCAAGCACACCGGCCGCACCGACATCCCACTCACCGACCGAGGCCGCGAGCGGGCTGCGGCTCGGGGCCCGGTGCTCGCGGCGCTGCGCGGCACGCAGGACCCGCCCGCGCTGGTGCTCAGCAGCCCGATGAGGCGGGCGACCGAGACGGCGGAGCTGGCAGGGCCGCACCCGGAGATCGACGAACGCCTGCGCGAGTGGGACTACGGCGACTACGAAGGCCTGACCACCGACGAGATCCGCACGAGCGTGCCGGGCTGGACGGTCTGGACGCACCCCTGCCCCGGCGGTGAGACCGCCGAGGAGGTCGGCCACCGGGCCGACGCGGTGCTGGAGCGGGCCAGGACCGCGCTCGCGCGAGGTGACGTCGTGCTGGTCGGCCACGGACATTTCAGCCGGGTGCTGGCCGCCCGCTGGTTGAACCAGCCGGCGACGGCGGGCGTGCACTACGCGATGGACGCCGGCTCGCTGACCGTGCTCGGCGACGAGCGCGGCGTGCCACAGCTCGAGCACGTCAACCTGATGCAGCTCGCACCCGAGCGGGACTAGCCGGCCTCGAAGGAGTCCATCGCCCACTGCTTGGCCTGCTGGCTGAGCAACAGCACCATCGTCGCCACGACCAAGACGCCGACCGCGAGGCCGAGCGCCACCTGCCGCGACGGCCCGATCAGCGAGTAGACGACCGGCAGCAGCAGGAACTGGATCACCAGTGCCGGCGCGCGGGCCCACCGCCGCCCGACCAGCAGCCCGACCGCGACCGCGGCCATCCCGGCGCCGATCAGCAGGAACAGCACACCCTGCGCGACCACGTCGGCGGTGCGCTGCCCGCCGGTGAGCGCACTGACCACCAGCACCCCGGCGAAGCCGATCGCCGCCAGCGCCTCCGCCCCCACCAGCACGCCGGCCAGCCGCACCCGCGGCGGGGTCACCGGCCCTACGGCGGGCGGCGTGGGTGGCTCGGCGGTCACGGCACGAGCCTAGATCGGCCGGCTGTTGCGAGTTCGGCCCGTTAGGCGGTGCCCTGCGCTGCGCAGTCGCGGATAGCCTGTGAAGCCGTGCGCGCCCTGCTCGTGGTCAACCCCGAGGCCACCACCACCACTCCCGCCGGTCGAGACGTCGTGGCGCACGCGCTGGCCAGCGAGCTCAAGCTAGAGGTGCTGCAGACCCAATACCGGGGTCACGCCGCGGAGGCCGCTCAGCGTGCCGCGGCCACCGGGGTCGAGCTGATCGTCGCGCTCGGCGGCGACGGCACCGTCAACGAGGTCGTCAACGGGATGCTCGCGCAGGGGCCGACCGGCGCACCCGCATTGGCCGTCGTACCCGGCGGCTCGGCGAACGTGTTCGCGAGGGCGTTGGGCATCTCACCCGAGCCGCTGGAGGCCACCGCGGCGCTGCTCGCCGCGCTGGCGGCCGAGCGCAGCCGCTGGATCGGCCTCGGTCAGGCGGACAACCACTGGTTCACCTTCAACGCCGGGCTCGGCTGGGACGCCGACGTGGTAGCGGCCGTGGACCGGGCGCGCAAGGGCAGCGGCGAGGCGACGGCGTCGCGGTACCTGCGCACCGCGATCACGCACTACCTGCGGCAGCGGCGGCACCCACCGCGGCTGTCGGTGACGCTGCCCGGCGAACCCGCCGAGCGCGACCTCGCGCTCGTGATGGTCACCAACACCGACCCGTGGACCTATCTCGGCCGCCGTCCGCTGCGCACCAACCCCGGCACCAGCTTCGACGACGGGCTGAGCCTGCTCGCGCTGCGCAACCTTCAACTGCGCACGGTGCTCCCCACGGTGGCCCAGGTCTTCCGCCGCAACGGGGCTCCGGGCGGGGTGAACGTGCTGTGCCGCGACGACCTGCCGCTCATCCAGGTGCGCACCCAGGAACCGGTCGGATTGCAGCTAGACGGCGACTACCTGGGAGAACGCACCGAAGTGGACTTCACAGCGGTACCATCGGCGTTGCGCGTCGTCGTGTGAGAGGTGCTGCTGGGCGCAGTTGAGCAGTTTCGTCACTCGATGCGGTGACGCTCGTGGGCCACTCACCGCCCCCGGTGAACCGTCGACCCCTTTGGGGCTCGCAGCAGGCCTGACGATCGTTCACCGTAGTGCGTAGCAACGAAGACACGGCCTGGGAGCCATCCCAGGCATGGTCCTCCGCCTCCGGGATTCTCGGAAGCGGAGGGCGCAGCAGGTCAGCTGCCCCGTGGTCGGCCTGGAACCCTTGAAGAATGCTCAAGCTCGTGAAAGAATTCACAAGCTGAGTAACACTGTGATCAAGCTGACGCGACCCCGATCGCGCCTAACGAGGAGCACCGACATCATGGATTGGCGCCACCGCGCTATCTGCCGCGACGAGGACCCGGAGCTGTTCTTCCCCGTGGGGACCAGCGGCCCGGCCGTCCTGCAGATCGCCGAGGCCAAGACCGTCTGCCGACGCTGTCCCGTGGCGTCCGAGTGCCTGAGCTGGGCTCTTGACAGCGGCCAGGACGCTGGCGTCTGGGGCGGCATGAGCGAGGACGAACGGCGCGCGCTGAAGCGCAGCACCGCCCGGCCACGTACTCCGAGCATCTCCTGACTGACTGACGCTCCCCGGTTGTGGGCCCGGTTGCCGACGAAGGCACCGGGCCCGCACTGCGCCTGCAGGCCTACAACGACCGCAACTACAACGGCCGCAGGGGAACTCGCAGGACCGCCTCCGTGCCCCGCGGCTGGGCCCGGCGCAGCCCGAGCGTTGCGTGCAGCTCGGAGTCCACCAGCGTGCGGACGATCTGCAGGCCGAGCCCGTCGGAGTGGTCGATGACGAACCCGGCCGGAAGCCCGCAGCCGTCGTCGGCCACCACGATGTCCAGGAAGCCCCCAGACCTCCGGACGTTGATCACCACCTCGCCCTGCTCCCCAGGGCCGTGCGCGTGCGCCAGGGCGTTGTGCACCAGCTCAGTGAGCACCATGACCAGCGGCGTGGCCAGCGCCGCCGGCACGACGCCGAACCCGCCGGTGCGGCGCAGCACCACCTTCGACTCTGCCGTGGACACTTCGTGCAGCATCGGCATGACCTTGTCGAACAGCTCGTCGAGATCGACCAGCTCGTCGAGCGACATCGACAACGTCTCGTGCACCAGCGCAATCGAGTTCACCCGTCGCACCGACTCGTGCAGGGCCTGCCGCGCCTCGGCGTTGCTGGTACGGCGAGCCTGCAGCCGCAACAGCGCGGCGACCGTCTGCAGGTTGTTCTTCACCCGGTGATGGATCTCGCGGATCGTGGCGTCCTTGCTGAGCAACGCGCGGTCGCGCAGCTTGAGCTCGGTGACGTCGCGGACCATCACCAGCGCACCCGCCGCGGTGCCGCCAGGGCGCAGCGGCAGCGCCCGCAGCAGCATCACCGCGCCCCGCGCCTCGATCTCCATCAGCAGCGACGGCCGGCCCTCCAGCGCCGCCCAGATCCGGCCTGCGGCGTCGGTGCCCTCGAACGGGTCGGCGACCAGGCCGCGCGTGATCGTCGTCAGCAGGCTCCCGACGAGGTCGTCGGAGTGACCCATCCGGTGGTAGGCGGACTGCGCGTTGGGGCTGGCGTAGACGACCTGGCCGCCCTGGTCGAGGCGGATGAAACCGTCGCCGGCGCGAGGGCCGGTGTCCACGACGGGCATCGGACCGGCCGGCGGGAAGCTGCCGTCGGCG
>Ga0136613_10001275_pt1 | contig 12815 bp, 13 predicted proteins | sample AntDrymUQ2722106_2_FD_106649 | JGI IMG/M metagenome (GOLD analysis project Ga0136613, IMG submission 106649) | Polar desert sand microbial communities from Dry Valleys, Antarctica - metaG UQ272 (21.06) | ecosystem: Environmental > Terrestrial > Soil > Desert | place: Antarctica: Dry Valley... | reverse complement strand
TCCCCCGACGGCGAGCACGTCACCTTCTCGGTGCGACGGGGCGTAAGCGACCGGCGGCCCGAGGGCAGCGGCGCCCAGGTCTGGCTCTACCAACGCACGGGCGGCGCGCCCCGGCTGGTGAGCCGCGCCAACGGACCCGAGGGGCGCGGCGCCGACGGGCACAGCCTCGAGGCGGTGGTCTCGCGCGGCGGGCGCCTCGTGGCCTTCACCTCCGACGCCGCAAACCTCGACGCGAGCAAGCCCGCGGGCCTGCCCGGCGTGTTCGTGCGCGACGTCGCCCGCGGGACCACCCGGCTGATGTCCTCGCACGCGCCGCGCAAGCCCGACGGCTGACGCGGCCAGCAGCCGCTCTTGCTCGCGCTCCCCGCCGGCCGGCACGGGCGGGGTCGCAGCCGACTCGGGCGCCGGCTGAAGCCGCGCCTGCGGGCCAAGGGTCCGTCCACGCGCCGCGGATCGGCCCGATCGGCGCTGGTCTTCGACGGCGAATTCAGCGCGGCGGGGTTCGCGGAGCTGCGCGGCTCCCGCGTCGGCGGGGCGGGGGAGTAGTCCATCTCAGAACGGCCAGCGGCCGTCCAGGGCGCGCCGTGCGCGCATCCGAGCGTCCAGGCCCCAGACCCGCCCGGCGGGCACCAGCGCGAGGATGACGAGGGGGACGTACTCGTGGGGCTGCTCGAACATCCAGCGTCCGCTAGAGGCGTACAGCGCGGCCAGGAAGAGCTGCTGGAGCAGGCCGACAAGCGCGGCACCGCGGCTGACGAGGCCCAGGATGAGCAGCGCGCCGACGCCGAGCTCGACGAAGGTGATGACCCACTGCAACCAGTCGTAGTTGGGCAGCAGCACGTCGTTGACGATGGTGGGGATCAGCGGAATCTCGCTGCGCTGGGCCTCGCCCTCCAGGATGCTGCGCGTCTCCTCGCGATTGATGAGGAAGCTGCTGTAGGGCCCGATCTCGATGTTGCGAAAGCCGAAGAGCTTGGATAGCCCGTTGGCGAAGAGGATCAGGCCCACGAAGATCCGCAGCGCGGCGAGGCCCTTGGCCATCAGCGTGGCATCGGGCAGCGAGGCGTTTTCGCGGGCGGTGGTGCTCGATGTGCTCATGGATCTCCGTGTCTCGGGCGGCCGACCGGCCGCCGGGGGTCTACGCTCAGCGGATGCCCAGACGGGTGTCCGTACCCGGGGGACTCCCCTCCACGACGCCCGCCAACGCCTCCGCCGGCCGGCGCAGCGGCGCGATCGTGCGGGTGACGAGCAGGTCGGTGTCCATCCGCCCGCCGCGCACGGTGGGGCCGAAGGGGCTGGCGAACGCGCCGTCGGCGGTGATGGTCAGCTCGGGATCGAGCTGCTCGAAGCCGGCGGCGACGCCCAGGTCACCCGTGTCGGCGCGGCCGCGGCGGATGATCGGGCGCACGACGTGGTCCTCGTCGGGCACGCCCAGCGAGCGGTGCAGCGCGCACAGGCGCTCGGACTCGGCGGGGTCGACCGCATCGGGGTCCTCGAGCGTGGTGGCGATGCGCACCGCGATGCCCCGGGCGATCAGCTCGGGGATCGCCCGCACCACCTTGGCGAAGTTCTCCGGCCCGCGCATCGCGTCGTTCTCCACCGGGTCGGGATGGTCCAGCGAGATCTGGATCCTGACGGGCAGATCGGCGAGCGGCTCCAGCGCCCGCAGGCGCCGCGCGTTGAACACGGTCGCGTTGCTGAGCACCAGGACCGGCAGGATCCGGGCCATCTCGCCCACCAGCTCGGGCAGGTAGTCCAGCAGGAAGGGCTCCCCACCGGTCACCCCGAGCTCGGTGAAGCCCAGGTCGCGCGCCTCGCGGGCCAGCGCCAGCATCCGCTCGGGGCCCAGCTCGCGCCGCGGCACTCCAGGCCCCGACTCGGTCAGGCAGTAGGAGCAGCGCAGGTTGCAGTGGTAGTTGGCGTAGAACCACACCCGCGGGGTGAGGCGGCCCGCCTCCAGGCTGACGGCGAGCGCGCTCACGCCAGCCCCTCCTCGCGCAGACGGGCCAGCGTGGCCTGCGCGGCCGGCAGGCGCAGCGCGCTGGCGTAGCGGTTGAGCATCAGGGTGGTCGCCGCGACCAGCGTGAGCTCGACCACGGCGGGCTCGTCGAAGTGCTCGCGCAGCGCGTCCAAGCAGGCGTCCTCGACGCTCCCGCGCCCGGCGGCCACCGCCTCGGTCCAGGCGATCAGCGCCCGCTCGCGCCCATCGGCGAACCCCTGCGGTGCGCCATTGCCACGCAGCGCGGCGACCTCCTGCGCGGTCAGCCCGCAGTCGAGCGCCACGACCGTGTGCGTCGCCACGCAGTAGCGACACTCCATGACCGCCGACGCCCGGAGGATCACGATCTCCTTCGTGCGCTCGTCCAGCGCCGATGCGCCCAATGCGGCGCCGATGAAGGGCAGCGTGACATCCAGCAGTTCGGGCACCTGCGCCAGCGAGCGGGTGATCGGGCTGGGGGTGCCGTCGGCGAAGTACGGGCGCGCCAGCAGCGGAGCGTCGGCTGCCTGCACGAGGCGGATCGCCGGCTCAGGGTCCAGGAGTTGCGCCATGTTAGATCTAGCGTATCCGCGGGCAGGGCGGATCAGCTCAGGCCGGGGTCCCGGACGGGGGAGCTGGGGTTGGCGAGGCGAAGATCAGCCCGTAATCGGTGTCGTCGAAGGCCTCCGCGGGCTTGTCGACGACCAGGCGTCCGGCGCGCAGTCCGAGGACACGGTCGGCGAAGCGGGTGGCGAGGTCGATCTGGTGCAGGCTGGACAGGACGGTGATGTCGCGCTCGCGCGCGACGTCGCGCAGGATGTCCAGCACGCTGGTGGCCGTCTCGGGGTCGAGGCTGGCCACGGGCTCGTCGGCGAGCACGAGCGAGCTCTGCTGCGCGAGCACGCGGGCGATGGCCACGCGCTGCTGCTGGCCTCCCGAGAGGCGGTCGGCACGCTGGTCGGCCTGATCGGAAAGGCCGACGCGGGCGAGGCATACTCCGGCCAGCTCCCGGTCGGCGGCCGGGAAGCGACGCAGCAGCACCCGCCAGGTGGAGAGGTGGCCCAGGCGGCCGGCGAGGACGTTGCCCTGCGCGGTCAGGCGGCGAACCAGGTTGAACTGCTGGAAGATGAGCCCCACCTCGCGGCGCGCCAGGCGCAGCTCCCTGCCGTCGAGCTCGGCCGGCCGGCGCCCTGCCAGCTCGACCGTGCCCTCGTCGGGGTCCACGAGCTGGGTCAGGCAGCGAAAGAGCGTGGTCTTGCCGGCCCCGCTGGGACCGAGCACGGCCACCACCTCCCCGGGCGCGACCTCGAAGGAGACCTCCGCGAGGGCGGGCACCGCGTAGCCGGGGTAGGTGTATCCCAGGCCGGCGACACGGATGGACGAGGAGGGACTCATCCCAGGTGGCGGCGCAGCCGCGCGGAGATCTGGTCGACCAAGGTCACCATGGCCAGGATGATGAGGATGACCGTCGCCAGGCGGGGGAAGTTCAGGAGGTCCAGGCTGTTCTTGAGCTCGAGCCCGATGCCTCCCGCGCCGACGATGCCCAGGACCGTGGAGGTGCGCACGTTGAACTCCAGCATGTACAGGGCGATGGAGCTCAGCCCCGGCAGCGCGTCGGGCACCAGCGCGTAGCTGACCACCTTGACCCGCGAGGCGCCGGTCAGCCGCGCGGCGTCCAGCGGACCGGCGGGCATGTCCTCGATGGTCTCCGCGAAGAGCTTGGCCATGCTGCCCCAGGTGTGCAGCGCGACGCCCAGGACGCCGGCGAACGGGCCAAGCCCCACGGCGGCGACGAAGAGGATCGCGAAGACGAAGGAGTCGATGCCCCGCAGCGTGTTGAGGAACCAGCGCGTGGGCAGGCGCAGGAAGCCGTTGGTCGTGATGTTGCGAGCGGCCAGCGTGCAGCTGGCCAGGGCCAGGATGCCGGCCAGCGTCGTGCCCACCAGCGCGATGGCGAACGTCTCGGCCGCCCGCAACAGCAGCAGGCCGAGATCGGCGGTCGACGGCGGCCAGGCGCGCCCGGCCCAGTTGGCCAACCGCGGCAGGCCTTCCGCCAGCGCGCCGAGGTCGACCTCGGCCAGGTAGACGCTGACCGCATAGACGGCCAGCAGCGTGACGATGAGAGCGACGCGCCCGCCCAGGCGCGGCCAGCGGCGCGCAAGACGCTCCCGCGCCCGGTGGTCCCCGACGGTGCCCGGCGGGTCGGCTGCCGAGCCCGACAGACCCGCCTACTTCTCGAGCACGTCCAGCGCCTGGGCAGCTTCGCGGATCGGCGCGTAGGTCTCTGAGTCGCCCTCGACGAAGCCCGTGTAGCGATCCGGCAGGATCTCCGCCGCCTGCTCCGGGGTCAGGCTCAGCAGCGCCTCCTTGACGCGCGCCTCGAGCTCGGGGTCGAAGTCGCGGCTGAGCGCGATCGCGTCGTTGGGCAAGGGGTCGGAGCGCCACACGATCTCGGTGTCCTCCTCGTTGATGATGCCCGCGTCGATCATCGCGTTGCGATTGCGGTCGAAGTCGGTGGCCAGGTCGACCTGGCCGTTGGCCACCGCGACCTCGTTGGCGGCGTGGGTGGCGCCCTCGGAGTACTCGAAGTAGGTCTTGGGATCGATGCCGCGCTGGCGGAACCAGTCGGTCGGGATGAGCCAGCCCGACGTCGAGCCGATGTCGGCGAAGGAGATCGACATGCCCTCGGCGTCCTGCGGCCAGCGCTCGATGCCCGATCCGGGTTGGGCCACCACGATGGCGTGGTAGATCGGCTTCTCGTCGTACTTGGCCGTGGCGATCGCCCTGGCCCCGGCCTCCTTCTCGGCCAGCACATAGCCGAAGGGGCCCATCCAGGCCATGTCGAGCTGATCGTTGCGCATGGCCACCGAGATGCCCGCCCACTCGGTGGTCGCGGTCAGCTCGTAGTCCATCCCCAGCTCGCCGGCCAGCCACGCGAAGAAGGGGTCCCACGCCGCCTGTGTGTCCTCGGCCGTCGGCAGCAGCGGTCCGACCCCGATGCGCAGCGTCTCACGCTCCGCGCCCCCTGACGCGCCGGACGAGTCCTCATCTCCGCCGCAGGCGGCCACGCCGAGCATCAGCACCAGGCCGAGCAGAGGCGCCGACAGAAGACGAAGGAAGGAACGATCAGGCATCCGCTTCAAGGTGACCTCACTGGGCGAAGGTGGACGGTACGCGCCGCGACCGATTCGGACCTCCACCCGCCCGCGGAGCTACGACGATCTATCGCCCTCGCCGCGGTGTTGGATCACTGCGGAAGAACGGCGCTCAGGTTTCTCTGGGGCCCCACCCGTCACCCGGACCGCGCTCGCCGTCGGCGCCGACGCCGACGCCGACGCCGGGTCTAGGCCTCCCAGTCGACGCTGGCGCCCAGGCCGGCGGACTTGAGGACCTTGAGGGACAGCAGCGCGCACTTCATGCGCGTGGCGGATATCTCGATGCCAAGGAGGTCGAGGACGAAGGAGCGGTCCAGGCGCAGGAGGTCGTCGACCTTCATGCCCTTGACCTCGTCGGAGGTCATGGAGGCGGAGGCCTGGCTGATCGCGCAGCCGTGGCCGTAGAAGCGCAGGTCCTCGATGGTACCGTCGTCGGCGATCGCTATCTCAACGCGCAGCTCGTCGCCGCACAGCGGGTTGTTGTCCTCGAACTCGAGGTCGTGGCGCTCCAGGGTCGGGAGGGGTGGGCTCCAGTTGTGCGGGCGCTTGTAGTGCTCGAGGATCTCCTCGCGGTACATGTCGTCCATCAGTGGCCCCTCCGGCAAGTCCCGCACCGGTTCGCCGGAGGAAGCACTAGGCGAACACCTCCCGCACGCGGTGCAGGCCGTCGATCAGGGCGTCGACATCCTCGCGGCCGTTGTGGGCGGCGAACGACGCGCGCGTGGTGGCCGGCACGCCGAGCACCCGCATGAGCGGCTGGGTGCAGTGGTGGCCGGCGCGCACGCAGACGCCGTCGCGGGCCAATATCTCGGCCACGTCGTGGGGGTGCACGCCCTCCAGGGCGAACGACACGACCGCGCCGCGCCGGTCCGCGCTCGGCGGCCCGAACACGCGCAGGCCCGGGACGTCGGCCAGGCGCTCGAGCGCATAGGCCACCAGTTCGTGCTCGTGGGCGCGCACACGCTCCATCCCGAGGTCCTGGAGCCAGGCCACGGCGGCGCCCATGCCGACCGCCTCGGCGATCGGCGAGGTGCCGGCCTCGTACTTGTGGGGCAGTTCGGCGTACCGCGACACCTGCCAGTCCACCGAGGCGATCATGTGCCCGCCGCCCAGGAAGGGCGGCATGGCCTCCAGCACCTCCGCACGGCCGTGCAGGATGCCCAGCCCCGTCGGGCCGTAGGCCTTGTGGGCCGTCCACACGTAGAAGTCGGCGTTGATCGCGCGCAGGTCGACGGGGAGCTGGGGCACGGCCTGGGTGCCGTCCACGAGCACCGCGGCCCCGGCGGCGTGCGCCCGGCGCACGATCTCCTCGACGGGGTTGATCGTTCCCAGCACGTTGGAGGCGTGCACGACGCCGACGAGCTTGGGCCCGCGCTCCAGGAGAGGGTCGAGCGCGTCGAGGACCAGCTCGCCCTCCTCGTCGATGGGCACGTAGGCCAGCTCGGCGCCCGCCGCCTGGCAGGCGAGCTGCCACGGGACGATGTTGGAGTGGTGCTCCATCTGGGTGAGCACCACGAGGTCGCCCTCGCGCAGGTTGGCCCCGCCCCACGCGTGCGCGACGAGGTTGATCGCCTCGGTCGCGTTCTTGGTGAAGATGGTCTCCCGCGAGGTGGAGCCCAGCCACGCGGCGGCGCGGTCGCGCGCGCCCTCGAAGAGGTCCGTTGCCTCGACGGCGAGCGGGTAGACACCACGATGGATCGAAGCGTTGTGGTGGCGCAGCAGGTCGTCCATCGCCTCGATGACCGCCAGCGGCTTCTGCGCCGTGGCGGCCGTGTCGAGGTAGTGCAGGCCCGCCCGCTCCAGGACGGGGAACTGGTCGGCAACGTCCAGGGACTGGGACCGGGGCTGGCCGGCGACCGTGCTCATGCGGACGCGGCGACTTCCTCGCGGATGCGCCCGTAGCCCTCGGCCTCGAGCTGTGTCACGAGCTCTGGGCCGCCCTCCTTGGCGATGCGCCCCTCGAACATGATGGAGACGCGCGTTGGCTGGACCATGTGCAGGATGCGCTGGTAGTGGGTGATGATCAGTACGCCCATGTCGCTGCCCGTGGCCACCGTGTTGACACCGTTGGCCACGACGTTGAGGGCGTCGATGTCCAGGCCCGAGTCGGTCTCGTCGAGCACCGCGACGGACGGCTTCTGGAGCGCGAGCTGGAGGATCTCCATGCGCTTCTTCTCGCCGCCCGAGAAGCCCTCGTTGAGGTAGCGGCTGGAGAACTCCTTGGGGACGCTGGTGAGCTCCATCGCCTCCTCGACCGTCCTGCGGAAGTCCTTGAGCGAGATGTCCTCCTCGCCGCGCTGGTTGCGGTGCGCGTTCATGACCATGCGCAGGTACTTGGTGACGGTCACGCCGGGGATGGAGACCGGGTACTGGAAGGCCATGAACAGGCCGGCGCGGGCGCGCTCGTCGGGGTCGGCCTCGGTGATGTCCTCGCCGTCAAAGACGATGCGCCCCTGCGTGACCTCGAGGTTGGGGTGGCCCATGATCGCGTTGGCCAGGGTCGACTTGCCCGACCCGTTGGGGCCCATCAGCGCGTGGACCTCTCCCGAGCGCACGGCGAGGTCGAGCCCATTGAGGATCTGCTTGTCGCCGGCGCTGACGTGAAGGTTCTCGATGAGGAGCTCAGGCATGCGTGTCGCTTTCTGGGACGAGGTTCTAGAGATGGGACTGGAGGGCGGGTGGAGGAGCGCCGGATATCGTGGCTGCCGTCGGCACTGCCGGGCCGTGATCGGCGAAGGCGATCAGCTCGGCCAGCGTGGTGCCCGCCAGCGCACGCAGCACGCCGCCGTGGACGCGCATCCACAGCAGCTTGGTGGCGCAGGTCTCCCCGCCGTCGTCGGTGTGGGAGCACAGGACTCCGCGCTCGCTGGTGCTGTCGTCGATGAAGCAGGCCATGGGCGCGACGACGCCCTCCAGGGCGAGCACGACCTCGTCCATCGTGATGGCCGCCGGGTCGCGAGCCAGCCGGTAGCCGCCGTGGGCGCCCCGCGTGGCGGCGACGACGCCGGCCTTCTTGAGCAGGGCGGCGATGCGCTCGAGGTAGGCGAGGGGCAGGCCCTCGGCCTCGGAGATCGCCTTGAGCGAGACGGGCTGGTCACTGGGCTGCCGCCCGAGCTCGACCAGCAGGCGCACGCCGTACTCCGCCTTGGTGGTGAAGATCATCGTGGTAATCCTACCAATGCGGTCGGAAAAGCACCTGACGTCGCCGAAGATCGCCGGTTCCGGCGATCGAAGGCGAAACCCGAGATTCCGGCGATCGAAAGCGAAACCGCTGATCAAGGTGCCGGCAGCTGCGCGCCGTAGGGGCCGCGGCCGGTGAGGCAGGCCGCGGAGCAGCGGGCGGCGAAGGCGAGCGCGGCCTCCATCTTCCAGCTCGAGGCGAGCGCGAAGGTAAGTGCCGCGGCGAAGGTGTCCCCGGCTCCGTACGCGTCGGCCACAGGAGCCGGGAGCGGAGCCGCCTCCCACCGGCCCTCGCGGCCCGCCTCGCTGCGCCACCGCCCGCCCCGGGCACCCAGGGTGGTGACGGTCAGCGCGGGCGGCGGGGACAGCTCGCCGGGCTCGACGCGCTCGCCCTCGTCGCTGCCGCTGTGCACGAGCACGTCGAGCTGCACACCGGCGGTCACCAGGGCATCCCGCGCCCGTGGCGTGGCCACCAGGACGCGCGCCGCCCGGGCCGCGCACAGCGCCTCGGCGTCGCCGCCCGTGAAGTAGACGCCGTCAGCGTGGGCCAATCGCTCCCAGGGCAGCGGGTCGGCGCGGCGGGGGACGATCCGCTCGCCGATCACCGTGATCGTGCGCTCGCCCTCGGCGTCCAGCCAGGTGCACGCACGGCGCTGGGGCACCTCGCGCCCGCCGGCGTGCACGGTCACCCCGCGGACCTCGAGCGCCTCGCGCGCCCGCCCGCCCAGCGCGCCGGCTCCCAGCGCGGTGAGGAAGTCCACCCCACCGGCCAGGCGCGCGAGCTGCACCGCGGCCACCGCGCCGCCGCCCCCGGCTTCCTCGAAAGTCGCGCGCGCGTGGGCTATCTCACCGGGCCGCGGCACGCGATCCACGGTCACGAACTCAACCCATTCGACGTGGCCCACCACCGCTACGCGCACCGCCAGAGGGTGACGGATGTCGCCCCGGGCCGCCCGCTTGGTCCGCGGGCCGCACGGGTAGCGAGGCGACCGTGCCCGTCGCGATCATCACCGGCGCGGACTCCGGCATCGGCCGCGCCACCGCCGTCAAGCTCGCCGAGCAGGGCTGGGACGTGGGCATCACCTGGCACGGCGACGAGGAGGGCGCGCAGGAGACCGCCGGCGAGGTCCAGGGCGCGGGACGCCGAGCCGAGACGCGGCAGCTCGACCTGACCGACCCCGACACCGGCGGGCGCGTGGTCGGGGAGCTGGTCGATGCCCTGGGCGGCCTGGACGCCCTGGTCAACAACGCCGGCATCGGCACGATGACGCCTGCGCTGGAGATCGACACCGAGACCTTCTGGCGCGTGCTGAACGTCGACCTGGTGGGCGCCTTCTCGGCGGCCAAGGAGGCAGCGCGGCGCATGATCGCCGCGGGCGCCGGGGGCCGGATCGTCAACGTCACCTCGGTCCACGAGCATGTGCCGCTGCGCGGCGCCGCCCCCTATGTCGCCGCCAAGCACGGCCTGGGCGGGCTGACCAAGGTGCTGGCCCTCGAGCTGGCAGAGCACGGCATCTGCGTCAACGCCGTCGCCCCGGGCGAGATCGCCACCCCGATGACCGGCGGCGAGGACATCGACCCCCATGATCGCCCGCGGCCGATGATCCCCGCCGGGCGGCCGGGCGACGCGCGCGAGGTCGCCGCCCTGATCGCCTGGCTGTGCTCGCCGGAGTCCGGCTACGTGACCGGCTCCTCCTACGTGGTCGACGGCGGGCTCACGCTGATGGCCGCGGTGGGCAACCAGGAGGCCTCCTGAGGCAGATCGGCCGGAGTTGGGTCTCCGCTTGCGCGACAATGCGCGTGGATGCCCGAGCTGACCGAAGGCGATGTCTTCGCCGACCACCGCATCGAGGGGCTCGCGGGGCGCGGCGGGATGGGGGTCGTCTACCGCGCCACGCAGCTCGCCCTCGAGCGCACCGTCGCGCTGAAGCTGATAGCGCCCGGCCTGGCCGAGGACGAGGACTTCCGCGAGCGCTTCGGGCGCGAATCCAAGGCCGCGGCCTCGATCGAGCATCCCAACGTCATCCCGATCTACCACGCGGGCGAGCGCGACGGCCAGCTCTTCATCGTCATGCGCTACGTGGAGGGCGAGGACCTTCGCGCGCGCGTCCGCGCCGCCGGCAAGCTGCAGCCCTCAGACGCCGCACGCATCGTCGCCCAGGTCGGCGGCGCGCTGGACGCCGCACACGCCCGCGGGCTGGTGCACCGTGACGTCAAGCCGGCCAACGTGCTGCTCGGTGCCGGCGACCACGCCTACCTCACCGACTTCGGCCTGACCAAGCGCGTGACCTCCGAGTCGGGCACCACCCAGGCCGGCGGGTGGGTGGGCACGCTGGGCTACGTGGCCCCCGAGCAGATCCGCGGGGAGCGGGTGGACGCCCGCGCCGACGTCTACGCGCTGGGCTGCGTGCTCGTGCACCTCCTGACGGGCCGCGCGCCGTTCATGCGCTCCGGCGACGAGGCCACGCTGTGGGCCCACCTCAACGACGAGCCGCCCGGGGACGCCGACGGCGTGCCCGCCGCCTTCGTCCCGGTCGTGCGCCGCGCGCTGGCCAAGCAGCCCGCCGACCGCTTCCCCTCGGCCGGCGACCTGGGTCGCGCCGCCCTGGCCGCGGCGGGCGTCGAGGAGGCCGGCGAGCCCGAGCGCATGGTCGCCGTGGGCGAGGCCGCTCCCTTCGAAGAGACGCGCGCCCCCGCAGGCGAGCCGCCCACGGCGGTGACGGTGCCCGGGCGCGGCGACACCCCGGTGACCGCCGGGGGCGCGGTCGCCGGGCGCGGCGGGGTGCCCCGCGCCGCGCTGGCCGCCGCCGCGGCGGTCGTCCTCCTGGCGCTGGGCGGCGTGGCCGCCGCCGCGCTCGTGGGCGAGGGCGAGGAGCCGGGGCCGCAGACCAGCGGGCCGCCCGCCTCGGCGATCGTGCCGCCGCCCGCCGTGCCCGAAGTGGTCGACCGCGTGCCGGTGGACACACGGCCCAACGCCCTGACACTCGGAGGCGGCTTCCTGTGGGTGGGTAGCGCCTCGGACGACGACGTCCTGCGCTTCGAGGCCGACACCGGCAGGCGCATCCGGCCGCCGCTGCCGGTGGGGGAGGGCGTGACGGCCGTGCACGCGGGCTACGACCGGCTATGGGTGGTCAAGCAGACCACCCGCTCCCTGCTGCGCTTCGACCTGCAGACCGGCCGGCGCGCGGGCCCCGCGACCGCGCTGCCCGGCGAGCCGTTCGCCGTCGACACCGGCGAGGGCGCGATCTGGGTCGCGGTGCGTCGCCCCGACGGCGTGGTGCGCATCGACCGCGAGACCAACGAGCAGCGGTTCATCGCCGTGGAGGCCGGCGTGCGCGCCCTGGCCGTGGGCTACGACGCGGTGTGGGTGACCAACACGGCGTCGGCCACCGTCACGCGCATCCGCCTCTCCGGCGAGGAGCAGGAGGCGATCAACGTCGGCTCCAAGCCGGGCTGGCTGACCATCGGCAACGGCGTGTGGGTGGCCAACGAGGGCGAGCAGACAATCACGCGGATCTCGCCCAACACCCTCCAGCGCGACTTCGTCGACGTCGGCGCCCAGCCCGCGCACGTCGACGAGGCCGACGGCGTGGTGTGGGTCACGCGCCGGCGCCGCGGCGACGTGGTGCGCGTCGGCGCCGAGAGCCGCGAGCGCATCGGCGACCCGATCGAGACGGGCCGCGGCCCGTTCGCCGTGGTCGCGGACGAGGACGTGACGTGGGTGAGCGTCCTCAACGAGGACGACGTGGTGCGCATCGAGACGCCGGAGCGCTGATTGCCCGGGCGGCCTACCCCGCGTCCAGGTCGCGCGGAGTGACGATGCCGGCCTGCATCGCCCGCATGGCCAGCACGGAGCGCTTCTGGTTCTGGGGCAGGTGGTCGAGCGCGAAGCGCTGGAAGAGCGCGCGCAGTTGGGCCTTGACGGCGTCCACGGAGAGGAACAACTCGTCGGCGATGTGCTGGTTGGTGGCCGGCGTGGCCCACTCGCCCGCGCCGTAGGGCCGGCAGAGCGCCACGAGGACCCGGCGCTGGGCGGCGGTCAGGTCGGACGGGGCGGACCCCGCCCCCGCCGCCTGGGTGGGCCGCGAGTCGGGGGACTCGGGCACCCGGAAGGCCAGCGAGGTCTGGCCCACGCGCACGATGTCACCTTCGCGCAGCCGGGTGCGTCCGCCGATGCGCTGGCCGTTGACGAACGACCCGTTGCGCGACAGGCCGTCGTCGCTGAGCGTCCACTCGTCGCCCAGGCGCTCCAGCTCGACGTGCAGGCGGGACACCTCGGTGTCCCACACCAGCGCTATGTCGTTGCCGGGGCTGCGGCCGAGGCTGACCCGGGTGCGCTGCGCCTCCAGCACGAACAGGCGCTGCGCGCCGGCCCCGTCGCGGAAGACCAGGAAGGGCGCACCGCCGCGCTCGGCCTCGATCCGGTCGCGCAGCTCGGCGGGGGTCGCCCCATGGGCGGCGAGCGGACCGGGCTCGGTGGGCTGCACCATCGCGATGAGCTT
>Ga0136613_10001274_pt1 | contig 12820 bp, 10 predicted proteins | sample AntDrymUQ2722106_2_FD_106649 | JGI IMG/M metagenome (GOLD analysis project Ga0136613, IMG submission 106649) | Polar desert sand microbial communities from Dry Valleys, Antarctica - metaG UQ272 (21.06) | ecosystem: Environmental > Terrestrial > Soil > Desert | place: Antarctica: Dry Valley... | reverse complement strand
GGGATGAAGGATCGGTAAGCCTGTCCCTTCGAGCCACGTCCAGGGTCAAAGCCCGGCCGTGTCCCGAAGGGACGGCTCGAGCGCGGAAACGCCTGCTCGTGACCTGATCGAACGGCTACGAGGGACGTGTCCGGGCTTTGACCCCGGACACGTCCCTGCGGGACGGTCAGTAAGCGCCCCTCGCCCCCAGCACCGCCGGGATCGTCTTGACGAGGATCGAGATGTCGAGCCAGATCGACCAGTTCTCGAGGTAGTAGAAGTCGAGCCGGACGAGGTCGTCGAACGAGAGGTTGGAGCGGCCCGAGATCTGCCAGAGACCCGTGATCCCGGGGAGGACGAGGTAGCGCTTGCGGTGCCAGGGCGCGAGCTTGTCGTAGTCGCGGAGCGGTAGCGGCCGCGGCCCGACGAGACTCATCTCGCCGCGAAGCACGTTCAGGACCTGCGGCAGCTCGTCGAGCGAGAGCCGGCGCAGCACCGCGCCGACGCGTGTTACTCGAGGATCGTCGCGGATCTTGAAGAGGGCTCCTTCGGCCTCGTTCTGCGCCTCGAGTCTCGATTGCTGCCGGTCGGCGCCCTGCACCATCGTCCGGAACTTGAACATCGGGAACTCGTGCTCACCGACGCCGACACGCCGATCGAGGTAGAAGACGGGGCCGCGCGAGTCGAGCTTGATCGCGGCCGCGACGAGCAGCCAGAACGGCAGTCCGACGGTGACGACCAACAGGCTCACGACGGTGTCGAAGGTGCGCTTGACGATCCAATCGGCGCCGGCGAGCACGGGCGGGCGCAGCTCGAAGAGCGGCGCGCCCTCGCCGGGCACGTACTCGCCGCGCTGCACGAGCAGCTCGGTCGTCTTCGGCGCGAGCCGAACGCGGACGCCGCGGCTGTGCGCGGCCTCGACGATCGCCAGCACCCGCTCCTCGTCGAGATCCTCCTCGGCGAGGATCAGCTCGTCCGCCCGCTCCCGCGAGAGGATCTCCGAAAGCTCGGCGAGCTCGCCGAGCACGCGCAGGCCCGGCTCGCCCGCGTGTGCGATCGCGCCGACGAACTCGTAGTCGATGTTGCCTCGGCCGCTTCCGAGGGTTCGGTGCAGCGCCGTCAGCGCCTCGCCGTGACCGACGAGGATCACGCGCCTGCGCACGCCCGAGACGCGCAGGAGCTCCGCCGTCGCCGACGCGTAGGCGGCGCGGAAGAGCCCGATCGCGATCGCGCTGAGCGCGGTAGCGACGGGGATCAAGCCAGAGGTCGTGAAGTCGTAGTCGGTTCCGATCCCGAAAGCGAGCACGACGAGCGCGATCAGGACGAGCGAGGAGACGACGGTGCCGGGGCCGGCGCGGCGCTCGCGCGCGGCGTAGAGGCCGGACTGCCAGAAGACGAGCACTGTGATCGGCGCGAGGAAGGGAAGCCAGGTCGAAGGCCCCTTCCAGAGGAGGCCCCAGAGGATGTCCGAGTTGCCGTAGACGAGCTCGCGGAGGACGAGTGCCGCGTAGATCCCGAGCGCGAGCCCGGCGATGTCGAGCGTGGCGAGGGTGGCGACGCTGAGCAGCCTCCTGCCGAGGGTGCGAAGCGGAGCGGCGAGGAGCGCGTAGGGTCGTCCGGAGCGGACGTCGGCGGGCGGATCCGATTGCTCGACCGGGGGTAGGCCGCCGCGCTGGTGCGACGGCGAGAGGGGCTCGAGCGCCACGACAGGCCATTGTACGGCGAACGGCGGCCGGTTTCCGCGCCGCGACTAGGGTTGGCTCCCGTGAGCATGCGCAGACGGAGCTTTCGCGCGCTCGTCGCGGGTCGCGACGTCCCCCGCGACCGGATCTTCTTCCTCAGCCACTGGTTCCGCGGGCACAACAACCCGCGCTACGCGGAGCTGCTGCCGCGACTCGACCGGGTCGACGCCTACCTCGCGATGCTGTCGGACCGGCGCGCTCTCCGAGGCTTGCAATACCGAGTCCTGCTGCGGCCGCTCCGACCGCGCCTCGAGCCGCAACTCGTCCGTCTCGGAGCGCGTCGCTACCTGGGCCTCTTCACGACCGACAACGAGCAGATCCCGCACTTTCGCGGCCCGGTTGTCTCCGACGTGGACGACCCTCGTTTCACCGAGCGCGACGCGGCGCAGCTCGGCAGCCCGCCGGTGCAGGCCTACGTCGTGACGGAGGAGCGGGCGGCGCGAGCATTCGAGGCGCTCGGGGTCGAGAAGCCGCACTACGTGATCCCGCAGGGCGTCGACTTCTCCTCGTTCCGGCCCGAGGACGTCGAGGCCGTCGCGCGCCGCCGCCGCGACCCGGGAGACTTCGTCGTCGGGTACATGGCGGCCTGGCTCCTCGCCGCCGGCGACCGCGGCGGCGAGAACCCGCTCTACAACGTCGAGCACCTGCTGGAGCTCTGGAGCGAGATCCGCGCTCGTGTCCCGCGAGCGAGGCTCTGGCTGCTCGGCGGCGCAAGCAGCGTGATCGAGGAGCAAGCCAGTGCGCTAGGCGGGGTCGTCGTCTTCGGACGGGTCCCGCGCGACCAGCTCCTCGCGCACGTCGCGAACTTCGACGTCGGGCTCTATCCGCGCACGAAGGATCAGGGGATCCAGTCGGTCAAGATCGCCGAGTACATGGGCGCGGGCGTGCCGACGGTCGCCTACGACTACGACGTGACGCAGGTCGTGCGCGTGGCCTCCGCAGGGCTGCTTGTCGAGACCGGGCGGGAGTTCGTCGACGCCGTCGTCCGGCTGGCGGAGGACGAGGCGGCTCGGCGCGCGCTCGCCGAAACCGCGGGCGCGTATGGGCGCTCACTCGACTGGCGCGTCCTGGCGGAGCGCTACAACGAGATCCTGGACCGGCACATTCCCGTCCGCTAGCCGCGCCAGCTCGTCGAGGTCGGTCACCGTCGTGCGCCGGCCGAGCACCTCGAGGGCGAAGCGGAGAGCGACGGCGCGGCGCCGGTCGAGCAGGTCGGTGTCGTGGAAGTAGACGTGGACGACGCGCTCGCGGGGCGCGCGGAGACGCAGCGCCGCACGCGCGGCCATCCCGAGCGAGTGCGTGGTCGGCAGCTCGAGCAGCTCGCCACCGTCGGGAAGCGCGAGCCGCCCGGGCGCGGGGAGCGCGAGCCTCGGCGCTCCCGCCTCGAGATACGGCGGCCGGAAGGTCGTCGCGGTGCAGTCCGCGTAGCCGAGTGCGGCGACAGCGCGCGCGACGGACTCGTCGATGTACCAGCCGCCGCCGCAGAAGAGCGTTGCGCGGAGACCCTGCTTCTGCAGCCACTCGCCCTCGCGTCGGACGCGCTCACCGGGATCGCCGCCTGTCGGGCGCGCGTGTGTCGGCGAGGTCCAGTGCGTGTGGTGGCCGAGTGGACCGCGAGTGGCCGCCGCTCGAGCCCGCTCGAGCCAGCGTGGCTCGTCCTCGCCGGCCGCTCGATCGGGTGGTCGCATGAGCGCCGCGATCCGGAAACCGCCGGGCCGGGCCACCTGGAGCCGTGCGAATCGCCCCCACACCCGGTCGTCCAGCGGTCGCTCGACGTGGCACGAGGCCACCGCGTACCGTGTAGCCGAGATGTGCGGCATCGCCGGCCTAGTATCGCGGCACGCTCCGCCCGACCCTGCGCTCGTGGAGCGGATGATCGACGCGCTCCGCCATCGCGGCCCCGACGAGGGCGGCGTCGACGCCCTCGGCCACTGCGTTCTCGGCCACCGGCGCCTGAAGGTGATCGACCTCGACACCGGCTCCCAACCCGTCACCAACGAGCAGGGCGATGTGACGTGTGTCTTCAACGGCGAGCTCTACGAGTTCCGGGCGCTTCGGGAGGAGCTCGCAGCGCGGGGCCACCGAATACCCGGCACGGGCGACACCCCAGTGCTGCCGCACGCCTACGAGGAGTATGGGACGGCGTTTCCGAAGCACTTGCACGGGATGTTCGCGCTGGCGCTCTGGGACGCCGCGCGCGACCGGCTCGTGCTCGCGCGCGATCGGATCGGGAAGAAGCCGCTCCTGTACGCCGAGCTTCCAGACGGGACGCTCGCGTTCGCCTCGGAGCTGAAGGCGCTGCTGCGGCTGCCCTCCCTCTCGCGCGAGGTCGACCTCGATCGGCTCGACGCGTTTCTCGCGCTCCAATACGTGCCGGGACCGGAGACCGCGCTGCGCGGGGTGAAGAAGGTGCCGCCGGGTCATGTGCTCGTCTGGGAAGGTGGTGCGATCACCGTCGAGCCGTACTGGCGGCTGGAGCCAGAGCCGGTAGAGCGGTCGGACGAGGAGTGGCTCGAGCTCGTGCGCGAGACCGTCGGCGCGGCTGTACGGCGGCGGCTGATCGCCGACGTGCCGCTGGGCGCGCTCCTCTCCGGCGGGATCGACTCGAGCATCGTCGTCGCGCTGATGGCGCAGGCGTCCTCGGAGCCGGTGCGCACGTTCACGATCGGCTTCCCGGATGCGCGCTACGACGAGCGCGCATACGCCCGCACGGTCGCCAAACGCTACGGCACGAGGCATCAGGAGCTCGAGGTCGAGCTCGACGCGGCAGAGCTTCTCCCGCGCGTCGCCTGGGCCTTTGACGAGCCGTTCGGCGACGAGGCGGCGCTGCCGTCTTTGCTCGTCTCCGAGCTCGCGCGGGAGCACGTCACGGTCGCGCTGGCGGGCGACGGTGGCGACGAGGCGTTCGCGGGGTACGAGCGCTACCGCGCGCATGGGCTTGCGGCAACGCTCGGACGCGTGCCGTTTCTTCCCGGCTTCGGCGCTCGGGCTCTACGGTCGCTGCCGTCCGGACGGAGCGAGCCGCGTTCGCCGGCCTTCCGCGCGGCGCGGCTCGCGGAGGTCGCGGCGGCGAGAGCTGGGCACCGGTATGCGCGGCTGACGGAGGTCTTCTCGCCGGAGCTGCGCGAGCGGCTCTGGACGGACGAGGCGCGGCCGGCGCGCTACTCGCCGCCCACGCCTTCGGGCGACGGGATCCGCGCGCTCCAGCTCCACGACATCCAGACGTACCTCCCCGGCGACCTGCTCGTGAAGGCCGATCTCGCCTCGATGGCGCACTCGCTCGAGCTGCGCTCGCCGTTCCTCGACCACGAGGTTCTGGAGCTCGGTCTCTCGCTGCCCGACCGGCTGCGGACGAAGGGGCTGCAGGGCAAGATCGCCCTGCGGCGGGCGTTCGCTGCGGATCTGCCGGAGCGTGTTGCCGCGCGCGGCAAAACCGGATTCGGCGTCCCGCTCGGCCGCTGGTTCCGCGATGACCTGCGCGAGCTCGCGTCCGACCTCCTGCTCGACCGCCGGGCGCGCGAGCGCGGCCACCTCCGGCCGGCCGAGGTGAAGCGGCTGCTGCACGAGCACGTCTCCGGCAGCCGCGACCACGGGCACCGGCTCTGGTGCCTGCTGATGCTCGAGCTCTGGCAGCGCTTCTACGTCGAGTCGGAGGCCCTGCCGGCCTCGGCGCTCGACACGCGCGTCGACTCGCTCGCCGCGAGCTGACGTGCGCCGCAGCCACGCCTACGGGCTCGTCGCGGCCGTCTGCGCGCTGCCGCGACTCGCCGTCGTCGCGATCGAGCGCGGCGACATCCTCCTCGCCTACACCGAGAAGAGCGACGACTTCGCGCGCACGCTCGTCGCGAGCGGGACGGTCGGCTTCATCCCGGGCGTCCCGTCGGCGTACACGCAGCCGCTCTACACCTTCTTCCTCGCACCGCTCTACTGGGTCTTTGGCCGGCACTGGCTCGTGGTCGGGATCGCCCAGACGCTCGTCGCGGTCGCGACAGCGCTGCTCGTGTACGAGATCGGGAGGCGGATCGCGTCCTGGCGGGTCGGCGTCGTCGCGGCGGTGCTCGCCACGCTCCATCCGTATCTCGTCTGGCACGACGTGCACGTGAACCGCGAGATCCTCGACACGCTGCTCGCGGCGGGGATCGTCCTCGTGACGCTGGTGGTCGCCGAGAAGCTTGTGTTGGAACAACACAAGCGCTCTTCGACCCACGGAGCGGTGCGCGGAGACGAGGAGCTTGTGTTTCGGAAACACAAAGTTCTCCGTTCCGGCTTGTGGCTCTGGGGAGCGTCGCTCGGCGGCCTCCTGGGGCTCGCGATCCTCGGCAACTCGCGGCTCGTGCTGCTGCCGCTCGTCGTTCTCGGCTACCTCACCTGGCGGCTGCGCTCGGCGCGGACGATCCTCGCGCTCGGCGTCGCGGGCGCTGTGGCCGCCGCTCTCGTGCTGGCGCCGTGGGTCATCCGGAACGAGGTCTCGGTGGGCTGCTACGCGATCACGACCGACACGCGCGCGCTCTGGAAGGCGAACAATCTCGCGACCTACGACCTGCTCGCCGACGGCAAGTGGATCGACGACGTCCCGAACATCCCCGGCGCGCAGCTCTCGCCGGAGTTCCAGGCGGCGATCTTCGCCGACCGCGGCGAGCTGATCGAGGTCGACGAGTGCGCGCAGATGCGCTTCTACCGTGGGCTCGTCACCGATTTCTGGCGCGAGCAGCCCGGCGAGAAGGGGAAGCTGGCGGTGCAGGCCGCTGGGATGCTCTGGAACCCGACCTTCAGCGTCGAGCGCGAGGAGCGAAGCCAGGGGCTCGTCGGCGTCGCAAAGGACTGGGGCGAGCCGCTCTACATGGGCGTGCTCTACGTGTTCGCGGTCGTCGGGCTCTTCCTCGTCTCGCGAGCGTTCGCAGTCCTTGCGGTCGCGCTGCTCGCCTACAACACCCTCGCGGCAATGGTCTTCGTCGGCAACGTCCGCTACCGCGTGCCCTGGGACTTCCTGCTCGCGCTGCTCGCCGGCGTGGCGCTCGCGCGGCTGTGGGCCCGGGCTCGCGCACGATGAGGATCGTCCACGTCCATCGGATGCGGGGAATCGGCGGCTCCGAGCGGCATCTGCTGACGCTGCTGCCGGCGCTGCGCGCGCTCGGTGTCGACGCCCGCTTCGTCGGGCTCGACGACCTCGACGGTTGGGATCCCCAGCCCTTCTACGACGAGCTCGACCGCAGCGAGGTCCCCTACGTCCGGCTCGGTTCCGTCAGGGAGTTCCCGCGCGCTCTCGGCAATGCCGACGTCGTGCACACGCACCTCGTCCACGCCGATCTGCTCGGCGCACTCGGCCGCGGCAACCAGACGCTCGTCTCGACGAAGCACAACGACGACCCATTTCGTAGCGGCCCGTTCCGCTTCGTCGAGCGGGCTCTCATGCGTCGGGCGGCCCGCGTGATCTGCATCACCGAGGCGCTGCGCAGGTTCAACGTCGAGCGCGTCGGGCTCCCGGCGAAGAAGCTGGTCGTCGTGCCCTACGGCCTCGACGAGCCGCCGGCGGCTTGGGGGCCGAACGAGCTCGACCTGCCGGAAGGGAAGCTCGTCGTCGCCGTCTCGCGACTCGTCCCGCAGAAGGGTCTCGACGTGGCTGTCGAGGCGATGGTCGGGATCGACGCGACGCTCGTCGCCCTCGGCGAAGGGCCGGAACGAGAGCGGCTCGAGTCGCTCGCCCGCGCGGGCGGCGTCCGGCTGCTGCTACCCGGCCGGGTAGGCGACGTGGCGGCGATTCTGCGCCGCGCCGACCTGCTCGTTCATCCCGCCCGCTGGGAGGGCTTCGGGCTGGCGCTGCTGGAGGCAATGCTCTGCGGGCTTCCGGTCGTCGCTACGCGAGTCAGCTCGATTCCCGAGATCGTCGTCGACGGCGAGACGGGCCTGCTCGTCCCGCCCGACGATCCGGTAGCGCTCGCGGCGGCCCTGCGGCGTGTGCTCGAGGATCCGGGCGACTTCGGCGTGCAGGGTCTCGTCCGGGCCCGAGCGGAGTTCTCGGTAGCGGCGATGGCGGAGCGGACGCTCACGGTCTACGAGGCGTCGTTGAGCGAGGCGCGGTAGAGCAGCTCGGTTCGGTCCGTGCAGCGCTCCTCGAGGAAGCGGCCGAGCGCGCGCTCGCGGCCGGCCTCGCCCATCGCCCGCGCCCGCTCAGGGTTGGATGCCAGCTCGACGATCGCGCGCGTGAGCGGCTCCGACTCGCCGGGCGCGACGAGCAGGCCGGTGCGGCCGTCCTCGACGAGCTCGCCGAGGCCGCCAATCGCGGCGGCGATCACCGGCCGCGCTCGCTCCATCGCCTCCAGCGCGACCATTCCGAAGCCCTCGCCGAGCGACGGGACGACGCTGATCGCGGTCCGTTCGATCGCCGTCTGGATCGGGTTCACCTGGCCGAGGAAGCACACCGAGTCCTCGATCCCGAGCTCGCGTGCATAGGCGCGCAAGGCCGGCTCGAGCGGGCCGCGGCCGGCGATCTCGAGCTCGAGCTCCGGGATCTCGGCCCGCGCGTCGCGAAAGGCCCGCAAGAGCACTAGGTGCCCCTTGATCGGAATCAGCCGGCCCACGCAGAGCAGGCGCGGCACGTCGCCGTCGTAGGGGCGCGCGTCCGGCTGCGGGCAGATCCCGTAGTGGACGATCTCGAACGTCTCCTCCGCGAAGCCTTCGGTTTCCTTCAGGTAGCGCGCGAGGCCGCGCGAGATCGCGATGTGGCGGTGCGAGAGGGCGGCGATCGAGCGATCGGCGAGCGCGAAGCCGCGGCCCTCGCGGAACTCGTTGAAGCCGTGCTTCGTGCTCACACGTACCGGCACGCGCATCGCCGTGCCGGCGAGCTGGCCGTAGACGTCGCCGTGGACGAGGTGCGTGTGCAGGATCGTCGGCCGCCGCCGGGCGAGGTAGGCACAGAGGCGGAGGAACGCTGCAGGGTCGACGTCGGCTCCGAGCGGGATAGCGTCGAGCGTGACGCCTTGCGAGACGAGCTTGCGCGCGAAGTCCCAGGCGCCCGGCTCGTGCTCGTGCAGCATCAGGAAGCGCACGTCCCAACCGCGCTGCACCAGCGAGGGCAGCAGCGAGAGGAGGTGCGCCTCCGAGCCGGAGATGCCGGCGACCTTGGCGAGATGGAGGACGCGGACGTTGTTCATCGTCTGACGACCCCGAGGACGCCGGCCGCCCACGAGTCGACGGAATGGCGCGCCACGGCGCGCTCGCGCAGGGTTCGCCCGATCGCGGCGCGCTCCTCCGCGCTCAGCGCTGCCAGCGCGCGCAGCCGCGCGGCCAGGTCGTCTGCCGACCCACGCTCGAAGCGAAGCGTCGGCTCGATCCCCGCGAAGAGGTCGTCGAACGAGGGGTTCGAGGCGAGCACCGGCAGGCAGCTTCCGCAGGCCTCATAGACGGCCTTGTCCGGCGCTCCGGCGCGCATGTTGTTGACGAGGACGTCGGCGTTCGCGTGGACGTCGCCGATCCGGTCGCGCGGGACGGGCTCGTGGATCGCGGCGCGAGCGTCCAGTCCGAGCTCGCCGATCAGCCGCTCGAGCTCGGCTCGGTGCGCGCGCTCCTCGTCGCTGCCGGAGGTGCCGTAGACGTCGAGCCTCGCCTCTGGCACCGCGCGGACGGCGCGCAGGATCGTCTCGATCCCCTTCGCGGGCGAGGTGCGGCCGAGGACGATTGCGCGCAGCTCGTCGCCGCCGGGATGCTGGGCGCAGTCGAGCCCGGCGAAGTCGATCCCGTGCCCGAGCGGGACGAGCTTCGACGTCTCGAGCGGGAACGAGCGGCGGTCGACGCTGAGCACGTTCGTCGACGCGGCCGTCGCCGCGCGGAGCAGCGGGCTCGCGCGCCAGTGTGCGAACCAGAGCAGGACCGGCACGCGAAGCGGCCGGGCGAGCGGGGCCGCCAGCACCGCGTAGATCGGGCACATGTGGGCGAGCACCGCGTCGGCTCCGCGCAGCTCCGACGCGAGCGCGCGGGCGAAGCGGAGTCCGCGCGTCGCCTTGCTCCCGCCGCCGAAGGTCTTGACGCGGCAGTTCGACGGGAGCGTGCCCGGGACGGCGTCGAGCGAGAGCACGACGAGCTCGTCGACCTGCGCCGCGAGCGCGCGTAGCTTGGCCACGGTCGCGCCAAGCACGGGGTCGGCCGGGTCGACCTGCTGGGTGACGAAGATCAGCGCCACTAAAACACGTCGAAGTCGCCGAGCTGGAACTGCCACGGGCCGTCGAGGCTGCCCTCGGGCCGCAGCTTCTTGCCGAGCACGCGAATCGGCTTCGGAGTCGGGAGGAACCCGGCGGCGAGAAACGCGCCGCGCTGCTGGCGCGGGACGAGCGCGATGGTCGGCCTCGCCGAGCCGGTCGAGCGCAGGAGCTGCGCCACCTCGCCGAGGGCGTGGCAGACGACCGCGACCCGTCCGCGGCTCGGCCGCCACGCGATCAGCCCCTCGAGTCTCTCGCCGTCGAACGCGCCGAGAACCCGATACGCGCGCGGCGAGCGCAGGTAACGCCACTCGAGAAAATCGGCGTCGGCGAGCTGGCCGTTCGCCTGAGGGACAGTCCCTGGGACGTGTCTCGAATAGACGTGTCCTAGGGCCTGTCCCTCGGTCAGCTCCTCGATTCGAAGCGCGCCGCGTCGGCTTCGAACTGCGGGCGGGCGGACCCAGATCCGGCCGCGCCAGAGCTCGTGCCAGCCGAGCCGCTCGAGGAAGATCGGGCGGGAGGCGTCGTTCGGGAAGGTGATGCCGAGCTCGCACCCCCGCGCCGCCGCCTCCTTCTCGTTGGCACGCTCGAGCCGGCCGAAGATCCCCTTGCCTCGCGCGGCGGGGTCGGTCGCCACCTGGAGCGGCATCGCCACGAGCTGGTCGCGGCCGGCGACCCTGCAGCGGAGGTAGCTCAGCGACGCGAGTCCGACCGCGCGCTCGCCGTCCCGCTCGACGGTCAGGAGCCCGGGTCCGGCCGGGCTCTCGTCGAACCACCATTCCAGCTCTCGCCGGTCAGGGCGCTCACCCCAGACCCGCTCGACCAGGTCGAGCACCGACTCGCGCGTCTCCCGCTCCGGCACCGGCAAAGCCGGCGCCTCCGCTTCCGGCGGCTCCGTCGAGCCTACGCCGCTCACTTGGAACCAAGGTTCACTTGGAAGACGTGCCGAGCGCCGCATTCAGCGCCCGCCGCGCGTGCGTCCCTGCGACGGTGTCCTTCAGCGAGATCAGGTCGCAGGCGCCCGCCAGCACAAGCTCGAAGGTGCGCGGCGGGTACGGCTCGACGTTGTAACGCCGCAGCCGGAAGCGATCGCTCGCCGGCCCATTCGCACCGGAGACGGACGTGAAGCCGAGGTCGTAGCCCGCCTGGCGGAGCAGGCTCAGATGGACGGGCCGGTAGTGCGCTTCGGAGCCCTTGACGTACGCGAAGGCGCGCACGGGACGGCCGAGCGCCTCCTCGAGCCGCAGCTTCGAGATCGCGATCTCGCGCGCCGACTCGTCGATCTCCAGCTCGGCAAGCGGCCGGTGCGAGATCCCGTGCGACTCGATCCGAACGCCGGCCTGCTCGAGCTCGCGCAGCTCGCCCCAGTCGAGCGTCCGGTTGAGGATCCCGCGCTGGACGAGGTGCTCGTCGTGCGGCAACGGGCGCCGGTCACCGACGTACCCGAGCGGTGCGAAGAGCACCGCGGGGTAGCCGTGCTTCTGCAGAGCAGGGAGCGCGTTCTCGAGGTTGTCGCGGTAGCCGTCGTCGAAGGTGATGAGGACGGCTTTCGGAGGCAGCGGAGCTCCTACCACGTAGTGCGCCAGCACCGCCTCCAGCCCGACGACCGTGTAGCCGAGCTCGGCGAGGAGCGCCATCTGCTCCGCGAACCGACCGGTCGGGACGGTGACCGGGTTCTCGAGCTGGTCGTTGATCTTGTGGTACATGAGCACGCGGAGCGTTCTGTCTGCGTTGCCATTCGCAGGCGCGAGCGTGGTCGTCGTCTCGCCGATCGTGCGGTAGACGGCGTTCTTCAGCAGCTGCTTGGCGCGCTCGGCTCTCACGCGGGAAGTCTAGTGACGCGCTCGACGAGGTCTCGGAGCCGTTGCGCGAACTCCTGAGGCGTCGCGATCCAAGCCGTCGAGCTTTCGTGAGCCTCCTGGCCGAGCCGCTCGGCGAGCGTGGGGTCGCCGAGAACTCGCGCAAGCGCGTCGGCGAGGGCCGCCACATCGCCGGGCTCGACGAGAAGGCCGTTCTCGCCATCGTGGACGAGGTCGGGGATCCCGCCGACATCGCTGCCGACGACGCCCCGGCCGCGGCAGAACGCCTCGACGAGGACGCGACCCATGCCCTCCGAGCGCGAAGGCAGGACGAGCAGCGTTGCCTCGTCGAGGGCAGCGGCGACCTCGGCCGTCGAAAGCGACCGGCTCCACGTGATTCCCTCGCCGACGGGCGCCGCCAATGAGCCCGAGCCGACGACATGGAGCCGCGCTTCCGAGACGCGCTCCCGCACGGCCGGCCAGGCTGAGGCCAGCACGTCGATCGCCTTATAGCGCTCCAGCACGCCGACGAAGAGCGCCGTTGGCGTCTCGGGTAGCGGCGCGGTCGGGCCGAGGAACGGCTCGAGGTCCATGTAGGCCGGGAACTCCGCGTTGGGCTCGCGGCCGGCCACGCGGACGAGCCCACTCGTGTAGCCCGAAATCGTGCGGATGCCGTCGGCGCGGCGGAGACCGATCCGCGCGAGCGCGTCTGCTAGCGGGTCGAGTAGGCGGCGCGCTCGCGAGCCGTAGAGCCGCGTCGGCGTGGCCCAGTCGCCGTGGACATCCGCGATCACCTTCGTCGGCACCCGCGCCAGCGTTCGCGCAAGCAGGACAAGCGCGGTTTCCTGCAACCCCTGCGCGAGCACCGCGTCCGGGCGGAACCGCCGCAGCTCGCGCCCAACCCGTAACGGCAGCGCGAGATAGAACGCGAGCCCGTCGATCCGCCGGATCGGAAAGGGCGGCGCCAGCGCAAAGCGGTCGTCTGTCGAGCGACCGGTTCCCATCTGACGCCAGTCGAGCTCGGCGGACAGTGCGGCGAAGCGGCGCTCCAGCGTCTCGTCGAGCGGGAACGTGAAGCGCGTCCTGCCGACGACGAGCAGCTTCATCG
>Ga0136613_10001272_pt1 | contig 12822 bp, 9 predicted proteins | sample AntDrymUQ2722106_2_FD_106649 | JGI IMG/M metagenome (GOLD analysis project Ga0136613, IMG submission 106649) | Polar desert sand microbial communities from Dry Valleys, Antarctica - metaG UQ272 (21.06) | ecosystem: Environmental > Terrestrial > Soil > Desert | place: Antarctica: Dry Valley... | reverse complement strand
GTCGATGACTCGGAGCCGCTCGCCGCCGTTCCCCCAGTAGTCGACCTGGATCGCGGACGGGTCCGGCAACGTGATGTTGAGGGTTCGGAAGACCGAGCCCGAGTCGGCGCCGACGGCGACACGAGCGACACTGATCGGAGGATGGTCCGGGCCGGTGGCGTCGTTGCAGGCGGCGGCGAAACACACGAGGAGACACGCCCTCCGCGAGTACGACTGCAGGATGCGCCTTCTGCGACTCGTGGAGTCCATACGCCGTGACCACCTCGCACTCTTCGACGACAGCCACTTACGGCCGAGGGATCGCGCGCCCATGGGAAATCGTTTTCAATAGGAGTACGAGGAAGCCCAAGACGAGAAGCACTCCCACTGCGACCGCGATGCGGAAGCGGCGTATGTCCCCGTGGGACGAGCCAGGGAACCGGGCACCACAGTAAAAGCAAAATGGGGCTTCCACCCTGCCAGGGCGGCCACAATCCCTGCACCGGGTCATTGACAGCGCCCTTGCCGAGGGGTCAGCTCAACCCAGCGCATGCGCAGATGGTGCACAGTGCCATTCTCGCGGGTTCCGCGCCGCCGTACCGGGCACCCCATTGGGAACTCACGTGTCCGCCTCCTCCACCCGGACGCGATTGCGCTACGCCACCGGGGTGAGAGCGTGCCCCTCGTCGAACCAGATGTATTCGTCGAACTGGTCGGGCAGGGAGGCTTGGAAATAGTGGCTCGCCCGCTCGGTCTGAGGTCGGTACACGGGGCCGATCGCGCGTTGGAGCCGGGGAGCGCTCAATGCGTCACGAATCTCGGGGTGAGAGGGATCACGTAGGCTGAGGACAAACGCCGGCAGCTCCGCCTGACGGCAGAGTCCCTCATAGCTCTCGTCATGGCCCGGATTGAGGGTCATGCGTTCGGCCGCGCTGCCCCACCCCTGGGCTGCAGTCACGCTGCCGCGAGCGACGCCGAAGCCCACCAGGCGCACGGCCTCGCCGAACTCATTTCGGCACAGCTGGCCCAGACTCGGCTCCCCACGCGGCCCGAGACTGGTCGCCGAAGCGTCACCGACGTCGGCGTTATGTGCCCACACCACCAGCTTGACGTCGCGATCCTCAGCGGCTAGCAGCAACCTGACACCGTCGAACATCTTCTGCGCACGTGCGCAGCACGCCGTCAGCGAGCCATTGTACATGAGGTGGAAGAAACGGTCCGAGTCCACAAGGGCCCCGGCGCTGCCGCGCAGCGTGCGAGGGGCGCGCTGGCGGGAGATGGCCTTCAGCCGCTGCCCGAGGCGCTTCCTCAACAGGTCGGTGACGTGTCGCTCCTGACGCTGAACTTCTGGGGGCAACACCATGTCGGTGTACGCGGCAGGGTCACCGACCCAGGGCGCCAGGCAGGCGAATCGCGCCCTTGCGAGACGCGCCGCTTCGGGTGCCCTCGCGTCGAGGTGCTCGATGATGGAACCGGCGGTGTCGTAAAAATCGAAAAGATCCAGGCCGTAGATCCCGACCTGATCATCCGCCCGTATTTCGTTGTTGTGGCTTTGGAGCCAGCGAGCAAAGCCGAATGTTTCACCATTGCGCCACGCCCAGTTGGGAAATCCGCTCAATGGCGGCGGCCAGAGTGACGGCGCTTTGCCGGCCCTCACGTACCGGTCCAGCCACCACGCCTCGGGCTCTCCACACGCCAGTGCCACTGTCGTGAAGCCGCCGCGAACGATCAGCTCATGGGTGATCCGGGCACGAAGCCGGTAGCACTCCGAAGTCCCCATCGTCGCCGCCCCGAGCAACACGACGCGCGCCTGCTCCAGTCGCTCCAGGAGCGGGCCCAGGGTCACACCGGCGACGTTTGGAAGGGGCTCGGCGGCTTCGCGGAGCAACGTGCCGTATGTCGTGGCGTACGTCATGGGATGACCGAGGGATCAGGAAGATTCGCGTTCAGCGCCGGTACACCCTCAGGCTCCGGGTCCAACACCGAGAGTGTCGGGACAGGGGCGGACGCGGCCGGCGTGGCAGGAGGGGACGGCGAGCCTTCTGCCTCCGGTGAGCGTTCCGGCTCAGGTGTGGGCGGCTCGGCCCACCGGTCGCGAACTCTCGGCAGGCGCTTCATCACCTCGGCCCAGATGGGGGCGGCAATCCGCCCACCCGTCGCCGAACCGTCCGGAAGAATCGCGCGCGGGCGGTCGAACCCGACCCAGACGCCGGCGACGTAGCTCGGGGTGAGCCCGACGAACCAGGCATTCGTGGTGCCATTCGTGGTGCCCGTCTTACCCGCGACTGGGCCGGTCAAGCCGTGCTGGCGAATGCTTCGTGCCGTTCCCCGGTCAACGACCTGCGTGAGCATCGACCGCAGGTCTGCTGCGACCTGAGGAGACAGACCCTCTCGAACGGTGGGCGCCAGCGTCAGCACGACACGCCCACTCGCATCATTCACGACCGTGACGAGTCGAGGCCTCACGGCTCCGCCGTCCCCGCGGGCGAGCGGCGCATAGGCGGCGACCAGATCGATCGGATGAACCTCCCCAGTCCCAAGCAGCATCGACGGGCGAAGCGGCATCGAGTCCTCCAGTCCCATCGCGCGGGCAGCAGCAGCCACCTTGCTCACCCCGAGGCTCATCCCGAGACGGACTGTGGCCCTGTTCAACGACTTGGCGAGAGCCGTTTCCAGGGACACGGTGCCGTTACGTTCGTCGCGACGATAGTTCTGCGGGCGCCACGTGTTGCCGGCGGGCATGACGATCGCGACCGCTGCGTCGCTCACCGAGTCCGTCGCGCTGTGTCCCGCCGCGAGTGCCGCGGCATAGACAAACGGCTTGAAGGCGGATCCCGGCTGACGCAGTGCCTGGGTCATTCTGTTGAAGGGAGACTCCTCGAACGATCGCCCGCCGATCATCACGCGGACGTCCCCGGAGTCGGGATCCAAAACGATCATTCCGGCCTGCAGGTAGGACGTCGCCGCTCGGCTGTGGGCTGCGACCTTATCCGCACGCCTTGGGCTGGGAATGGCCCCCACAGCGCCGTGCTCGAGGGCCACGAGTTGAGATTCGAGAGTGTTCTCGGCCGTCCGCTGGAGTCCCGCATCCAGCGTCGTATGGATTCGGTAACCCCCGCGGTAGAGTGCGGGGCCGAGCTCGCGCTGGAGCTCGACGCGTACAGCTTCGACGAAATAGGCGCCGGTCGTGCCCCTGGCCCGGAGGTCGTCCGCCGTGGACTCAACGGCGAGCACCACGGGCTGCGCTCGTGCTTGAGACCACTCCGGCGTCTGCAACCAGCCCAATCCGTGCATGCGATCCAGCACGAGATTGCGCCTGAGCCGCGCCGCGCCGGGATTTCGATTGGGATCGATCAGCGACGGGGCCACCGGGAGCCCAGCCAGGAGCGCCGCCTCCGGGGCGCTGAGCGTCGACAACTCTTTGCCGAAGTACACGCGGGCGGCGGCGGCGACACCGTAGGCGCCGTGGCCCAGGTAGATCGAGTTGAGGTAGTGCTGCAGGATCGTATCCTTGGGGAACGAGCGCTCGATGTCTCGTGCTACCCGCGCCTCACGGAGTTTGCGCTCAAGGGTTCGCTGCCGCGCCGGCAGCGCCCCGGGGAAGATGTTCCGCGCGAGCTGCATGGTGATCGTGCTGGCACCCTGCTCAGTGTGGCCCGCGGACAGGTTGGCTCGCAAGGCGCCGAGCACGCGCCGGTAGTCGACACCATCGTGCTCGTAGAACCGGGCATCCTCGATGGCCAAGAACGCCTGCCGCAGCGTGAGTGGCATTTCAGAGAGCGGGGTGACCCGGCGATCCTCAATGAGAAATCGCCCGATTTCAACCCCGTGTACGTCATACACGTACGACGTCTGGGTGGGAGCAAAGTCTCTGAGCGGGCTCAGGTCGACGCAGGGATTGGGGCAGACCTCGCTGTACCGCTGATGCGCCCAGGCGGCGAGTGCACAGGCTCCGGACGCGAGCAAGCCCGCGGCAACGAGCACACGGCCCAAGCCCACTCCGGCCCGGAGAAAGGCCCCGGTGATCACTGCCTGGTCCCGCCGGTTCCGCCGATGCTCATGCGCCCGGCGATCAGGGCAAGTGCAGCCGCAACCTGCGGATCACGGCGCAGCCGAACACGCGTTGTCCCCGCCTCGCCGAGCCACCGACGGGCAACGGCTGTCGTCAGATCCCGCTCCACGGCGTCGCGGGCGCCCTCGAATGTCCGAGCCGGCACGTTGGCTTTCGTGCCCTGGAGCCGCTGAAACAGCATGGCCCGCATGCGCGGCGACACCGTGATCTGCTCCTCGCCCGCCGGCCGGCCTCCATCGACGCGACTTGCGACATACGCCAGCGCGTCACGGTACTCCGACGGATCGCGCGCGACAGCCACTCGAAACGTGCGCTCGGACTCGGAGTCCATCACCGGAAGGACCTGACGGTCCGGGATAACACCGGCATGTGCGGCGAGCGGTCGCCCATTGGTTGAGCGGAAGGTGTCCGCTAAGGCAGCAGCACTCTGTCCATCAGCGAACGCTCTGCGCCCCACGGCCATTCGCTGAATGGAGCGTCCGCTCGGCGCGAGCCAGCGGCCGCTGGTGAGGCGAAGCGCGCTACCGTCGACGAGGCTGAAGGTGCTCTGGACGATTCCTTTCCCGAGCGAGGGAACGCCGAGCACAACCGCCCGGTCATTGTCCTGGAGCGCCGCGGCGATGAGTTCTGCGCTACTCGCGGTGCCGCCATCCACCAGCACGACCAGGGGAAGCGTTGGCCAAGGGGAGTCAGCCTCCGCGAGGTAGGTGCGACCGTCTCCCTGTCGACCCTCCAGCCGCGCAATGAGGCGGCCTTGCTCCAGAAAGAGCCCAGCCACATCGGCACCCTCGGATACCAAGCCGCCCGGATTCTGCCGGAGATCGAGGATGAGTCTCGTCATTCCTCGCCCGATCAGACGGCGGACTTCGCCGCGGAGCTCGCTGGTGGAGGTCCGGGTCACCGAGGTGAGCGCCGCGTATCCGGTTCGATGCGTGAGGAGTAGCGCCGGGCCAACCGACGGGCGCCGCACGTCGGCCCGGATCAGGTCGACGAGGCGTTGGGGCGAGGAGGCGCGCCGTACCAGCACGCTGACGCGGGTACCGACAGGGCCCTGGAGTGCCTCACGGACCCTGAGCGGCGGCCAGTCGCTGATTGTGCGACCGTCGACTCCCAGCAGGCGGTCGCCCGCGTGGAGCCCAGCATCGGCGGCCGGGCTGCCCGGCATGGGCGGAAGTAGTTGCCACGCGCCTCGAACCCGCTCCACCTCGAGGCCTACGCCCACGGAGCTTCCCGTGAGAGACTCTTGGAACCGGGTGTACTCCGTTCCTGCCAACACGGTTGAGTACGGATCGGCCAGATGGTCGACGACGCCGCGCACTGCTTCGCGATACATCTCGTCTTCGCTGAGCGTGTCCAGGTAGTGCGAGCGGATCGTGGCGAGCACCTGGTCGAACACCAGCGCCTGACCCGCCGGAAGCTTCCTGGCGAGCGTCGCCCGCTGGGGTAGGAGAAGCCACGCGGCGCTAGCCAACGCCACGCCGGCGAGCATCCCTCCCATTGCCCAGCGGTAACGGCTCATGCCAGTGGGCGCGCGATAGGGCGCAGCATTACCGCTGCGACACTGTGGCACCCGAGACCACGAACTCCGCCCGGCGGTTGGCCGCGAACGCGCGCTCATCGTGCCCGTCGACCGCGGGCCGCTCCTCACCATAGCTCACCACTTCCAGACGAGACGAGGCGATTCCCAACTGGCCCAGGTAGCGCTGCGCGGACGTCGCGCGCCGCATACCAAGCGCCAGGTTGTACTCATCCGACCCGCGCTCGTCCGCGTGACCATTGATGACGACACGCACGTCCGGATGGGTCCTGAGCGCCGCTGCCTTGACGTCCAGTGATGCCCGGGCTGCGCCGCTCAGCGAAGCCTCGTCGTACCCGAAGTGGATCGTTTCTGCCAAGACCGCGGCCAGTCGTACCGCCTCCTCCCTAGCTGCTGCGTTCATGCTGGCGTCGTTGGACGCCGCCACGGCGGATGTCGATGACGTTCCATGCTCGAGCGTCGGGGACGGGGTCTCGGGTTTGGGCTTGCCGCCGCATGCGGCGAGCAGCATCAATGCGGTGGTGCTGGTCGACAGGAATCGTGACATGGACTAAATGCCTCCTAAGGGTTGAGTGCCGCATGCTCGTATCCGAGCGCCCGGCGTCGTTGCGCCGCCTCGTCGGCGCGGGGGCCCACGAGGACGACGGGGCACGGGGCGAGCAGACTGAGTCCCGTCGCGGTGGATCCGAGCGCGACAGGCTGGTAACCGGACGTCCCATGGCTACCCACCACGATCGCCGCGGCGCCGCGCTCCTCGGCGGCACGCGCCAGCTCGGACCACGTCCGACCGCACCGGGGCTCGATGTCTAGCGTGAGGCCGAGTAGGTCCGAAGCCACGTAGTCGCTCGCTCATCAGGCTCCCACGGTACCCTGAACGGATCCGGCACCACGTGGATGACCGAGACGCGAGCGTTGAGCAGTCGCGCCAGGCGACGCGCCTCCAGCAGTGCACATCCAGAGGTGTCGGAAAAGTCCACTCCGACCATCAACCAAGGGCGCCCGCCCGTGCTCTCGTTCAGGGAAGCAGTCAAGGCAACCGCCGTGCCCTGACAGCTCACGAGCTATGTAGTTGATTGACTTATAGATAGGGCTGTACAGCGGGGATCGATGGTGGGGTGCTATTGAACATCCCACCTAAGCGGTTGGGGCAAATCGCTACAGCACGAGCGAGGGATCGTCCGTGCGATACTCCTCCAGCTTGCGGTACAGGGTCTTCCGATCCATGCCAAGGATCTCGGCCGCCTTCGATTTGTTGCCTTGCGTCTGCCGCACGACCTCGAGCACGTATAAGCGTTCCAGTTCCCGGAGCGTGATATGGCGCCGGGACGCCGAGGCCACCCGCATCGCCGCGTCTCCACCTTCCCGGATGCGCTCTGGGAGATCTTCCAGCTGGATTTCATCGCCCGTGACCAGTGTGGCAGCCCGGTAAATGGCATTCCGCAGCTCACGAACATTGCCAGGCCACGGGTACGACGTGAGGGCCACCATCGCATCCTGAGCGATGCGGGTCGGTACTGGCCGAGCCTGGGGACCTTTGTCGTCGCTCGGCTGACGAAGAGGGATCTTGCCTTCGTCCGCCGCCCGCGCCAGAAAGTGCCGGGCCAGCAGCGGGATGTCCTCTGCCCGGTCACGCAAGGGTGGCACGTGGACTTGGAGGACGTTGAGGCGCCAGAACAGATCGTCTCGAAAGCGGCCGAGCTCGACTTCCTGCTCAAGTGTCCGGTTCGTTGCCGCCAACAAGCGGACATCGATCGTCTGCGCCGTTACGGAGCCAACCCGGCGTACCTCCGCCTGCTCGAGCGCTCGAAGGAGCTTCGGCTGGAGCGGTAGTGGTAGCTCAGCGATCTCGTCGAGGAAGAGCGTTCCCCCGTCGGCCACCTGAAAGAGTCCGTCCTTCTGGCGATCCGCCCCTGTGAACGCCCCTCGCTCGTGGCCGAAGAGTTCGGATTCGAGCAGGTTCTCCGGCAACGCACCACAGTTCACCGTGACGAACGCCCCGCGCCCCGATGCCGCATGGAGCGCGCGGGCCACGAGTTCCTTGCCCGTGCCGCTCTCCCCGGTAATGAGTACCGGGTGAGACGAGTGGGCCGCGCGGCCGATCAACCGATACAGCGCATGCATGGCCGGGCTCTCGCCAACGAATCCGCGAAGTATGGACCGCCCGGCCGCTCGCGTTCGGCGGGCTGCTTCCCGACGAGCCCGGCTCTCGGTCAACGCACGCTCGACCGACAGGAGCAGGTCATCGGTGGCCAGCGGCTTTGTCAGGTAATCGAAAGCCCCGGCCTTGACCAGCTCGATCGCCGACTCGATCGACCCGAACGCCGTCATCACGACCACGTTGAGCTCTGGCGCGCGACGGCGCACTTCTACAAGCAGCTCCTGCCCTGGCATGCCCGGCATGATCAAATCCGTGAGCACGAGGTCGCTGCCCTCGCCTGCTGCGAGCGTCTGTAAGGCGGCACCGGCCGACGCACAGGGCAGGGCCGTGTACCCGGCGTCGCTCAGGAGCTCGACGAGAAGTTCACGGAGTTCCCGGTCGTCCTCCACAATGAGGATCTGGTCAGGCACTGGTCACCAGGACGACGGCAGACGTGTCTGCGGGCAGGGTGAGACGAAAGACCGCACCACCTGTGGGCGCATTCGTCGCTTCGAGGCGCCCGCCATGCTGCAGGATGATGTTGCGCGCTACACCCAGGCCCAACCCGGTACCCCGAGGCTTGGTGGTATAGAACGGCTCGAAAAGCTTGGTGAGGATCTCTGGCGCAATGCCCGGTCCCGTGTCCTGGATTTCCAACCAAGCACTGGACTCACCCAGGCCGCTGCGGACGAGAACACGCCGGTGCTCGGATGCACCCTCCAGGGCCTGAACCGCGTTGAGCAGGAGGTTGACAAGCACTTGATGTAGGAGATCCGGGTCCGCAAAGACGTAGAGGTCCCGCGCCTCCTCGCGGATCAGCGTAACGCCCGCGCGCTCGAGCTCAGCTTCGAGAAGCTCCGCCACACCGTCCACCACACCCGCGAGCTCGACGCGTTGCACCTTTGGCTCTCGACGGCGCGCGTAGTCGAGGAGGTTGCGGACAATAGTGGTAATCCTGCCGATCTGCAGGACGATGATGCGCAGATGACGCTCGCTGGCAGGCGTGTCGCTCGATCGCCGGAGGAGAAGCTCCGCCCGGCCACTGATCACGTTGAGCGGTGCCGCGATCTCATGGGCGAGCCCCGCCGCCAGATTGCCGATCGCGGCGAGCTTCTCCGTCTCCTGCAGCCGGCGCTCCAGCAGGATTCGTTCTTCCGCCTCGCGCGCGGAGGCGACCCGGGCCACCTCCAGGCTGCTCGCCATCGCGTTCAGCTCGCGGGCGAGCTCGTGCAGCTCGCGGGCATCCGTCCTCTCGGTAATGCGATAGGCCAGGTCCCCGCGTCCCACTGCATGTGCGGCCTCCACCATCTGCTTCATCGGTCTAGTCACGACACGCCGGACGAGCCAGAGCGTCAACGCCGTCAGCGCGGCGAGAAGCGTGAGTGTGTTCAGGAGGAACCGGCTTCGCACCGCAGCCTTCTCCGCCTCGGTGAAGGCCAGGGGCTGGGCCACTTCGAGGGCGCCGGTCACCCCTCCTCCTGGGCCGCGAATCGGCCGCAGCACGGAGTAGACGCGCTCGTCGTCGATCTCCCGTTCGTAGGTGGCGCCCTGGCCTGTCCTAAGGAGACGGTCGAAGATTGCTGCCGGCGGTGCCCCCGGGGCGCGGAGTGGGTCTGAAGCAAACGTGCGGTCCCCGGAGGCGTCGTAGATCAGCACTCCGTACACCGTAGGCGCCCGGCTCACCTGATTGATGATCTCCTGCACGTTCTCGTGCTTCACATCACGCAGCGCATACTCGAACGCCAGTGACAGCGCGATCGCATACGCTTGCGTCTCCTGCCGGGTGTCGCGCGCAAGAGTGTCCTCGCGCTCAGCGAGCGCCCAGAGGGCGTAGGCGACCATGATGCCAGCGGCCGTAGGCAGGAGGGGCAGGAGCAGCCGCGTCCCGAGCGACAGGCGCGGTGAGGTTCGTATCATATTCTCGGGGAATCCGCCATAAACCGAAGTGTCAGGGGTGATCGGCGAAGTTCACTCCCTGTCCCTCAGGAAGTCAACTGCACCTTGGAGTGGCATGCCGGCGACTAGGCTGGCGGCGCATCACTGCCCCGTGTGCCGTAGAGGGCGCGATACCAGGCCAGGTTCCGCAATACCACCCTGACGTAGTCGCGTGTCTCAGCGAATGGAATGCGCTCCACGAACAGGTCCGAGTCTGTCGGTGCCGATGTCACGGCCCACCGTGCGACGCGGGTGGGGCCGGCATTGTACGACGCGAGGGTCCGGACCAGGTCGCCATCGTAGCGGCTGAGGGCCTGCGCGAGGTATTGGGCACCGAGCTGCAGATTCCAGGTGGGGACGTACAGGCTGTCCGGGTGCCATCCAACGAGACCTAGTCGCCGAGCCACGAGAGCTCCGGTAGCAGGCATGACCTGCATCAGCCCTCGGGCTCCAACTCTCGAGGTGGCCGCGGGATCCCACGCCGACTCTTGGCGGATCAGAGCGGCCACTAACGCGGTCTCGACCTCCGCCCCCTGGGCGGCCTTATGCACGGCCGGGGCATCCGGCAACGGATACAGGAGCCGGTATGTACGCGCATCCTGCACAGCGCCAGCCGAGAGCGCGCGACGTGCAAGCCGCGCGGCAATCGCGGGCTCCTCAGAGCGCAGCACGTTTGCGACGGATAGCAGTCGCTCGGGATCCGTTCCCGCTGCCGCGGTTATCCAATCGCGCTCCCCCTCCCACTCGGGTGTGAGGCCGAGCCGGCGGAGGATCACCAGCCGCACAGCCGCCTGGTCCAAGTCGGAGAAGTAGGCGAACGAGTCCACTGCCGCCACTGGCACCCACGGCTCCGCCCCGAGCCGGCGCGCGCTGGTCAGTGCGTAATACGAGGTCGGGTCGTCTTGGATAACTCGCCGCCAGGCCGTCTGGGCGCGTGCCGGGTCAGCCTCGCGCTCCCAGGCTACCCCGGCCCAGTATCCCGCCGCAGCACGCTCTCCTCGCTCCCCGTCGGCTTGCAGCGCCTCCCATTCCTCGGCCGCGTTCGAGGACTTACCGCCCTCAAATGCGGCGAGCGCCGCGAGGAAGCGCGCGCGCGACGCACCGTTGCAGGTGGGACATCGCCGAGCCGCCTCGAGCCGCAATCGACGCGCGCTGTTCGGGTCTCCTGCTTGTTCCCCAAGGGCGGCCGCGAGCTGTGCAGCGTCGAACGCCACGACTGCCTCCAGATCGCGACGGACGAGCAGTTGCTCCAATACACGCCTGGCCGCTACACCCTGCCCCAGCTTGCTCATCGCACGCGCCCGCTCGAATCGCGCCCTTGACGCGAGAGGCGATGCTGCGGGGACCTGGTCGAGCTGCACGATGGCCTCGCGCGGACGTCCACCCGCAGCGAGAGCCTGACCGTACGCCAGACGGTCTGCAAGCGATCCGACGCCCGCGGACAGTGCGCGACCGAAGTATGCCAGGGCGCGATCCCCCTGCCCGGCGCGGCTCAGCGCTCGCGCCACGGCTAAGGCCTCCTGCGGGGTGAGTGGTGAGAACGAGTGGTCCAAGACGGTGGCGAGTCGCGGCGCCCGCGGGGTGGTCTCGTGCTCGAGAGCGGCAGTAAGGCTGTCACGGAGCGTTGCGCGGCCCCGAGAATCCGCCAGTCGGGCCCGGAGACGAATAACGTCGAGATCACGTCCCAGCGAGTCGTATTGCAGCATTGCACCGGCCGGGTCGCCGACGCGTTCACGGACACCGGCTTCAACGTGTGGTGCGTGCCTGCGAGCGGCCGGCCCAGTGATGAGCGCATAGAGCGCAGACCGAGCTTTCCTGTCGTCGGTCAGCCCGGCCGCTCGCAGTAACAACCAGTCCCGTACAGTCGGTGCACGGTCTGCCGCCCGCAGGTACTCGCGACGAGCCTCCTCGTACCGGCCGGCACGCTCCGCTGCCTGTGCCGAGTGGACGATCTCGATGACGTCAGGAGGAACGAGCTCGGTGTTGATGGGCACCGCCCCGGCGAGGCAGGGTGCTGCAAGCAGCTGACCCACGGCAACGATCAGGAACCGAGCAGCCTGTGCGGCCTCCCACCGATGCCGAAGTAGGGCACCTGCTCCGTGAGCCACGTGAGAATCTCCGAGTTGGGAGGGCGGCAGCAACCTGCGACGTGCCACCGCATTCGCAAGGCGGAGGCCACGGTCTTCCACGGCAGATTCCGGCTGGGGGATGTCGGGGCAAACTCGCCCAGTGAGCAGGTGTGGCACGCCGCACCACATGCCTGGGGCGTTTTGCTACAACAGAGCTCGATTAAGGCGAAATCGTTGAAGTCCAGTCTGCACAGCTCCAGGATGGGCTCGTGCTCCGGACTCACGCCGCCCAAGCCAGCGTACCGCCCGGTTAGATTGCTCAGAGTTGGATTCTGGGAGCGCATCCGTTGTCCCCCACGCTGCTGGTGCTGATCCGCCATGCGCATACCGTCAGCAATGACCGGCGCACTGCCTGCCTGAGCGGTCGAACCGACCTTCCCGTCAGCCAACGCGGTCGGGACGAGATCCTCCGGTTGAGACGGCGGCTGTCGGGAGCGCCTCCGTTCGACGCCATCTACTCCAGTCCGCTGCGGCGGGCACGTGAAACAGCAGCGGCGCTTGCCGAGATCGGGCTCGGGAGGGTCCACGTCTGCGGGTTACTGCAGGAGATCGACTGCGGCAAGCTCGACGGATATCCGCTCGAAGAGGTCCGATCCCGCTTTCCCAATCTCTGGGCGGCCAACCTTCGGCAGGACGACGAGCATTTTCGGTGGCCGGGTGGGGAGAGTTATCGGGAATTCCGAAGACGCTGCCTGCGGGCAGTCGAGTGGCTGGCCCGTACCCACCCCGCGGGTCGTATCGCGCTGGTGACTCATGCCGGCGTGGTCAGCCAGGTGCTCGGCTACTTGGCAGGGGCCAGTCCTGCGCGCTGGGAGACTTGCGCCCTGGTACGACCGCGCTCACCAACCTGGAGTGGGTCCCAGGGGGCGCAGGTCGGGTGATCCGGTTTGACGATCGTGCTCACCTGCTCGAAGCGGCGGACTGAACTCGTATATCGTGCTCCGCCGATCTCAACTCCAGAACGCGTCCGCGCGCCGCAGCACCCGGAGCCACTCCCGAGCCAAGTAGAACGCCTTGGCCCGGGCCGCCGCGG
>Ga0136613_10001269_pt1 | contig 12833 bp, 11 predicted proteins | sample AntDrymUQ2722106_2_FD_106649 | JGI IMG/M metagenome (GOLD analysis project Ga0136613, IMG submission 106649) | Polar desert sand microbial communities from Dry Valleys, Antarctica - metaG UQ272 (21.06) | ecosystem: Environmental > Terrestrial > Soil > Desert | place: Antarctica: Dry Valley... | reverse complement strand
TTGAAGGTGCTGCGCGAGGACGGCTATCGCACGATCGTCGTCAACTCGAACCCGGCCACGATCATGACCGACCCGGGCTTCGCCGACCGCACCTATATCGAGCCCCTCGACTTGGAGAGCGTCGCCTCGGTGCTCGAGCGGGAACGCCCGGACGCCGTTCTGCCCACATTGGGCGGGCAAACGGCGCTCAATCTCGCAATCGAGCTCGCCGAAGCGGGAGTGCTCGAGGAGCTCGGGGTCGAGCTGATCGGTGCGCCGGTCGAGGTGATCAGGCGCGCGGAGGACCGCCAGGAGTTCCGAGAAGCGGTCATGAGCTGCGGGCTCGAGGTGCCGACGTCGCGCATCGTGACCTCGCTCGACGAGCTCGAGGACGTGTCCCTGCCGGCGGTGGTGCGCCCGGCCTTCACGCTCGGCGGTCACGGAGGAGGTTTCGCCGACGATCAGGCGGCGCTCGAGCGTCAGGTGGAGCGGGGGCTTGCCGAGTCCCCGATCGGTCAGGTGCTGGTCGAGGAGTCGGTACGCGGTTGGGACGAGTTCGAGCTCGAGGTGATCCGCGATCGCGCGGACAACGTCGTCGTCGTCTGCTCGATCGAGAACCTCGACCCGATGGGGGTGCACACCGGCGACTCGGTCACGGTCGCCCCCCAGATGACGCTCTCCGACGAGGCGTACCAGGAGCTTCGCGATGCGGCAGCCGCTGTGATCCGCGCCGTCGGAGTGGAGACCGGTGGCTCCAACATCCAGTTCGCGCGACGCCGCGAGACGGGCGAGCTGCGGGTCATCGAGATGAACCCGCGCGTCTCGCGCTCGTCCGCGCTCGCATCCAAGGCGACCGGCTATCCGATCGCGAAGGTCGCGGCGAAGCTTGCTGTCGGCTACACGCTCGACGAGATTCCGAACGACCTGACGAAGACGACGCCCGCGAGCTTCGAGCCCACGCTCGACTACGTCGTCGTCAAGTTCCCGCGCTTCGCATTCGAGAAGTTCCCGGGCGCCGACCAGACGCTCGGGACGCAGATGAAGTCTGTCGGGGAGACGATGGGCATCGGCCGCACCTTCACCGAGGCGCTCCTGAAGGCCTTCCGCTCGCGCGAGCTCGACCCGGGGGCGCCGACCCCATGGGCGACTCTCGACGACCTGCCGGAGGGGCTCCATCCCTGGTTCCGGGACGAGATCGAGCGGGCGAAGACAGAGCTCGCCTGCGGAGATCTCCTCCGGGCCAAGCGCGCCGGCTGGGGGGACGACTCGATCGGGGCCGCGCTCGCCGTGAGCGGGGTGGAGGTACGCCGCCGCAGGCACGAGCAGGGCGTGCTGCCGGCGTTTCGGCGCGTCGACTCCTGCGCGGGGGAGGTCGAGGCCGGCTCGAACTACTTCTACTCCACCTGGGGCGAGGCCGACGAGGGGCTTCCCGAGAGCGACAAGCCGCGCGTCGTCATCCTCGGCTCCGGGCCGAACCGCATCGGACAGGGGATAGAGTTCGACTACTGCTGCGTCCACGCCGCCCAGACCTTCCGCGAGCTCGGCTACGAGGCGGTCATGGTCAATTGCAATCCCGAGACCGTCTCCACCGACTACGACACCTCCGACCGGCTGTACTTCGAGCCGCTTTTGTCCGAGGAAGTACTTGCCGTCTGCGACCGCGAGCAGCCCGTCGGCGTCGTGACGCAGTTCGGCGGCCAGACGCCACTCAGGCTGGCGCGCTCGATCGAGGAGGGCGGCCACCGCATTCTCGGCACCCCGCACGCTGCGATCGACCTGGCCGAGGATCGGGCGCGGTTCGGATCACTCGTCGAAGAGCTCGGAGTGCGCTGCCCGCCCTGGGCGATCGTCGCGAGCGCCGAGCAGGCGATCGTGGAGGCCTCCGACATCGGCTACCCGGTGCTCGTGCGCCCGTCCTACGTGCTCGGAGGGCGGGCGATGCGCATCTGTTACGACGACGCCGAGCTCGAGGAGGCGATGTCCGCAGTCCACGGCCCAGAGTTCGTTGGCGCGACCGGGACACGCGTGTCAGCGGGTTCCGGTCTTGCGCAGAATGGCGTGTTGCTCGACCGCTTCGTCGAGCACGCGATCGAGCTCGACGTGGACGCGCTCTGCGACGGCGACGCGGTCTTCATCGCGGCCGTGATGCAGCACGTCGAAGAGGCGGGAGTTCACTCGGGCGACTCCGCCTGTGTGCTGCCGGCTCCGTCTCTGACCCTGGCCGCGGCGCTCGAGGTCGAGCACGTCGTTAAGCGGCTCGGGCCCGCGCTCGGGGTCGTCGGGCTCCTGAACGTCCAGCTCGCGATCGCCGACGGCACCGTGTACGTGCTCGAGGCGAATCCGCGAGCCTCACGCACCGTGCCTTTCGCCTCGAAGGCGATCGGCATGAATCTGGTTGCAGCCGCATGCCGGCTCGCCGCCGGCGAGAAACTCTCTGATCTCGCGCTGTCGACGCCGCGGCCCACGCAGGTGAGCGTGAAGGCCGCCGTATTGCCCTTCGCTCGCTTCCCCGGCGCCGATCCCGTGCTCGGCCCCGAGATGCGTTCGACCGGCGAGGTGATGGCGAGCGCCGCAGACCTTCCGACCGCGCTCGCGAAAGCGGAACGTGCGGCGGGTCGGCCGCTTCCAACCTCCGGGACGGCCTTCCTCTCGGTGCGGGACGAGGACAAGCCCGCCGCGGTCGCGGTCGCGGCGGCACTTGCCGGTCTCGGCTTCGAGATCGTCGCGACCGAGGGCACGGCGAGGACGCTGCGGGCTGCCGGGCTCGAGATCGAGGAGGTCGCGAAGGTTGCAGACGCGCTTCCCGACGAATCGACGGTAGTCGACCTCGTCCGTCGCGGACGCTGCGACCTGGTGATCAACACTCCGCAAGGCAGCGGGGCTCGCACGGACGGCTACCTGATCCGCGAGGCTGCGCTGGTCGCCCGCGTCCCCTGCGTGACGACGATCTCCGGCGCCGCGGCGGCCGTGCATGCGATCGCGAACGCACGCGCAGAGTCGGCGCTTTCGTTGCAGGAGCGAATCGGGGTGACGACGTGAGCGTCCAGGGATCCGGCCCCGGGGTCTGGCTGACGCCAGACCGCACGGCAGGTACGTGAAGGGTCAGCACGCGGTGTTGGGGTCTGGCTCGAGCCAGACCCAGGTCTTGGGTACGGCTCGGCGCGAGCGGCTCACCGTGGTGGACAACGAGGCAGTCGGGCCGTACGTCCTGCTCCGGCTCGAGCGCAGCGGAATTGAGCCGGGCGTGCCAGGGCAGTTCTTCATGCTTGAGGCTCCCTGTCAACTGCTTCCGCGTCCGATGAGCCTCTGCCTTGCTCCGCCCGGGGAGCTGGCGTTTCTTCTGGAGCCGATCGGGCCTGGCACCCGCGCGCTGGCGGCGCTTGCTCCCCAAGAGAGGATTTACGTCATAGGCCCGCTCGGGAACGGCTTCGACCTCGCGGTCGAGCGGCCGGTGCTCGTCGCCGGAGGGATCGGGCTCGCGCCGATGCCGTATCTCTCCGAGGCGCTCGGCGGGCCACCGGCGCTTCTCGGTTTCCGCAGCGAGCGTCATGCCGAGGCAGCGCGACTCCTCCCGGGCGCCGAAGTGGTCGTCGAGCCCCGACTCGTGACCGAGCTATTGCCCGGCGAGCCCAGCGACATCCTGGCGTGCGGTCCCGAGCCGATGCTCGAGGCCGTGCGCGAGCTCGCTCCCTCGGCGCAGCTCGCTTGGGAAGCGCCGATGGCTTGCGGCTACGGCGCTTGTTACGGCTGCGTGGTCGAGGTCGAAGGCCGCTACATCCGACTTTGCATCGAGGGTCCGGTTCTGTGAGTTTGTGGCGAAAAGAACATGGGTCTGATCCTGGACGTGTCCGCGCGGGACAGTGGAAGGTGTGCCAAATGCGTGCCAAGTTGTCCACAGGGCGATGAACGTTCCGGTCTTGAATGCGAGCGGTTGCCTCGACGCGCTGACGGCGCCCGAGGTTGCGGCGACACTCGACGCGTTTGTCACGAAGACCGTCACCCCGCTGCCGCGTGAGGGGAACCCTCCGCCGCGTATTGCGGAGGTCGACGGGTGGATGCTGAACTCGATCGGGCTCCAGAACCCGGGCATCGAGGTGTTCTCGACAAGCGTCCTGCCCCGTCTTCAAGACCTGGGAGTGCCGCTCTGGGTGTCTGTGGGCGGGTTCTCGTCGTCTGACTACAAGACTTGCTGCGAGCGCCTTGACGACCTCGATGCCGCCCAAGTCATCGAGCTGAACCTCTCCTGTCCCAACGTCGACGAGGCGCCGGAGACGGTGGTCGAGCTCGTCCAGGCCTCCCGAAGCGCGACGAGCAAGCCGCTCTACGCGAAGCTGTCCCCCGCGACTCCCGACATCGCGGAGCTGGCGCGGTCGGTAGCGGACGCGGGAGCGAACGGGCTCTCGCTCGTGAACACCCTCCGAGGGCTTGCGCTCGACCAAGCAACCCTTCGGCCGCGGCTTGCGCTCGGGACGGGAGGAGCGTCTGGACCTGCGCTCCGTCCGATCGCCCTTGCGTGCGTGTACGCATGCGCGAACGCGGTCGAGCTCCCGATTGTGGGCATCGGAGGAGTCATGTCCGGAGCGGACGTGATCGACTTCATCGCCGCCGGAGCAAGCGCTGTGGCGCTCGGCACCGTGCTCTTCGCCGACCCGCTCTCGCCCGCCCGGATTCGGGACGAGTTGGAGCGAGCTCGGTCCCGTGGGTATAGCTCAGCGGTGGAGATCCGCCGACTCGCGCACGGATTGGCCTTCGCGTCGCGCACGTAAGCGGAACGGAAAACAAAAAAAGGCCTGCAAATACGCAGAAATGTTACGGCTTGACCCGCGCTCCTCGCTTGGTAGACTCGTCCGGCTCATGGTCACCTCGAAGACGCACGCGCAGGCGCCTGCCCGCTCTCTCGATCAACGGATGGAGGCGCTCCAGCGGGCGAACGACGTTCGGGTGCGCCGCGCGCAGCTCAAGCGAGACCTGAAGGCGGGGCAGGCGCAGATCGATTCGATCCTCCTCGATCCGCCCGAGTTCGTCTCCACTGCGAAGGTCTTCGACATGCTCATGGCGGTTCCGAAGTTCGGGCGCGTCAAAGCTGCGCGGCTTCTGAACCACTGCCGCATCAGCCAGTCGAAGACCGTCGGCGGCCTCTCGGAACGCCAGCGGACCGAGCTCGTCGATCTTTTCAACCACCGCTCGTAGTGAGCGCAGACCGGAATTCGCTCGCGCGAATCCCGGTCGTGCGGAGATCCCTAAACGCGGCCGCGTCGCGGCAGCAGCGTCTCTGGTTCCCATAGGATTGCGCGTGCCGTCGGCACGGCCCGTCTTCGTGGTCACCGGGCCGTCGGGCGCAGGCAAAGGCACGCTGATCAAGGGGCTTCACGGCCGCGTCAGCGACATCGAGGTGGCGGTCTCCGCTACGACACGACCTCAGCGCCCGGGAGAGCGCGACGGGCTCGAGTATCGGTTCCTTTCGGACGAGGAGTTCACTCGCAGGGTTGACGAGGATGAATTCCTGGAATGGGTGAAGTACGTATCGGGACGGCGGTACGGGACGCTCCGCTCCGAGATGGAGCGAATCGCAGCGGACGGAAAAACCTGCATCCTCGAGCTCGAGCTGGAGGGCGCTCTCAGGGTGCAGGATCAGGTCTCGGGGAGCGTGACGATCTTCATCGCCGCGGACGTCCCTGAGCTCGAGCGGCGTCTGCGCGAGCGGGCGACCGAGAGCACGGGGGAGATAGGCGGGCGAATCGCGCTCGCCCGGAACCAGCTCGAGCAGGCGCATCTCTTTCGCTACATGGTGCGAAACGACGACGTCGAGCGCGCAACCTCCGCCGTTGCAGCAATCGTGGAGTGTGAAATGGCATTCGCAGGTACCATGGCCCCCCCATGATCTATCCAAGACTCGACTCCCTGCTCGTCAAGACAAAAGATTCCCGGTACGCCCTCGTCATCGTGGCGGCAAAGCGGGCGCGGCAGATCAACAACTACCACCACCAACTCGGCGAAGGCATCGGCTTCGACGAGGCGCCGCCGCCGCTGATCGAATCCCGCTCCAAGAACTACCTGACGATGGCGATGGAAGAGATCGCGGGCGGGAAGATCACGTACCAGACTCCCTCCGGCTAGCGCCGCCGCCGGGAGAGCGCATGGCACGCATCCTGCTCGGCATCACCGGGGGGATCGCGGCCTACAAGGCGTGCACGCTTACTCGCCTGCTCGTACGCGCAGGCCACGACGTCTTTCCGCTCGTGACCGAGGCGGCGGAACGATTCGTCCGGGCCGAGACCTTCTATGCGCTTGCGCGAAAGTCGCGAAGCGACGATCCGTACCCGCACCTCGAGCGAGCCGACCTGCTGGTCGTCGCGCCGCTGACGGCGAACACGCTCGCCCGGCTCGCGCACGGTCTGGCGGACGACCTCTTGACCGAGGCGGCGCTCGCGCACGACGGTCCCGTCCTTGTGGCGCCGGCGATGAACGTGCGCATGTGGGAGCACCCGGCCACGCAGGAAAACGCTGCCCTCCTGCGCAGCCGAGGTGTGGAGATCATCGGACCGGCTGAAGGTGAGCTCGCCGAGGGCGAGGTGGGCGCGGGGAGGATGGTCGAGCCCGAGGAGATCGCCGCCAGGATCGCCGAGCTGCTCGGCGCGTCGCCGAGCGCGCCAGGTCCGCTCGAGGGTCGCCGGGTGGTCATCTCGGCCGGAGGCACGCGCGAGCCGCTCGACACCGTTCGCTTCCTCGGGAACCGCTCCTCGGGTCGCATGGGGGTGGCGCTCGCGGAGGAGGCGCGCTCGCGGGGGGCCGACGTCACGCTCCTCGCCGCGAACCTCGCCGTGTCGCCGCCGACGGGAGTGACCGTGGTCGAGACGCCGACCGCCGCCGATCTCGAACGGGAAGCCCTCGCCCGCGCGGATGCGGACGTCATCGTCATGGCCGCGGCGGTGGCCGATTACCGGCCGCCCTCGGTGCTCGGCGAGAAACGTCCGAAGGATGGCGCGCCCTGGCTGGTCGAGCTCGAGGCGACGCCGGATGTGCTTGCCGCCCTTGGCGCAGCACGCCCGCCCGGCCGGGTTCTTGTCGGCTTTGCCGCCGACGGCGCTGGAAACGGGCTTGCACGGGCGCGGGAGAAGCGCCTGGCAAAGGGAGCCGATCTCTTTGTGTTCAACGACGTGAGCCGGCACGACATCGGCTTCGACGCTCTCGAGAACGAGGTCATTGTTCTCTCGGAGGCGGGTGAACGCCACGTGGAGAAGGCGCCAAAACGCGAGGTCGCCGCGGCGGTGCTGGACGAAGTGGAGCGGCTACTCTCGAAACGATGAGCGACCCGGCTCCGGCGCGAGAGGCGGTGTCGTCCGCGGTCGCGGCGGGCGTGGTCCGGCGCGTGGTCGCGAACCTCGAGCTCGCGGTGCGAGCGCCACGCGAGACGCTCGAGCTATGCGTTCTCGGTCTTCTGGCCGAAGGGCATCTGCTGATCGAGGACTTCCCCGGAGTCGGGAAGACGGTGCTCGCGAAGTCCCTCGCGCGCTCGCTTGACCTGGACTTCTCGCGTCTCCAGTTCACGCCCGACCTCCTACCGACGGATGTCACCGGGGTCAACGTCTTTAACCAGAGGACGAACGAGTTCGAGTTCCGGCCCGGGCCGGTCTTCACGAACGTGCTGCTCGTGGACGAGATCAACCGCGCGTCGCCGAAGACGCAGTCGGCGCTCCTCGAGGCTATGCAGGAGACCCAGGTGACGATCGACGGCGAGACGTACACGCTCGACCTCCCGTTTCTCGTCGTCGCAACCCAGAACCCGATCGAGTACGAGGGGACGTACCCGTTGCCTGAAGCTCAGCTCGACCGCTTCACGGCGATGCTCTCGCTCGGGTACCCGCCGCTCGCCGAGGAAGCGCGGATGCTCGCCGAGCAGACGACCGATCCTCCTCTGGACCATCTCCGGCCGGTCGTGCACAGGGAGGACGTCCACCTAGCGATCGAGGCAGCGCGAGCCGTGTACGTCGAGGAGAGCGTCAACCGCTATGTCGTAGGGCTGCTTGCCCATACGCGTGTCAGCTCGAAGCTCGCACTCGGGGCGAGTCCGCGCGCAGGCATCGCACTCCTTCGCATGGCGAAGGCGCGGGCGGTTGCGGCCGGTCGCGAGTACGCCCTGCCGGAGGATGTCCAGGCGGTCGCAGTCGTGGTGCTCTCGCACCGCGTCATCGTCGCGCCCGAGGCACGCGCCGCAGGCATCCACGGACAGGAAGCGGTGCGGGAGGCGCTCACCGAGACCCGGGTGCCCGCATGAGACTGGGCGGCGCCCTCCTGCTCGGGGCGTGCGTGACCGCCGCCGCTCTCGCTTTCGGGTCACGGCCGCTGGGTGTAGCGGGAGTCGGCCTCCTGTTCGCCGCCGGAGCCGTACGCGTCTGGGCGGGGTTCGTGCGCCGGCCGGTGTCCATCATCCACGTCGCCGTTCCTGCCCCGGCCACGGAAGGTGACCGCGTTCGGCTCAGGATCGAGGCACGTCGGGCTTCGCGCATGCCGGTGGGATCGCTCGTCGTCCGCGGCTCCCTGGACCGGATCGGCGCCTACGAATGCAGGCTGAAAGGCCACGGGCGAAGCGCCGTCTCCGACCTCGACCTCGGACGCCTTCCGCGAGGGCGTTTCGCCGTAAAGGACGCGCGCCTCGTCATCGGCGACCACCTCGGGCTCGAGTCGATCTCGCTGACCGCGGATCCGGCAGGCGCCGCGGTCGTCGTGCATCCGCGGCTCGTCGAGCTGCAGACCCTTTTCAGCGACGCCGGGCGGCTCGGAGGAGCAGGGCGCCGACTCCTCCTGCGGCGGCCGGCAGGCTTCGACTTCCACTCGGTTCGCGAGTACACGCAGGGCGAGTCGCTGCGACGCGTGCATTGGCCGACCACGGCGCGGCGCGGGCTGCTGATGGTGAAAAAGCTCGAGGACACTCCACGCGACACCGTGGTCGTGCTCCTCGACTGCGATCCAGCCGGAGCGAGCGGCCAGTCCCCGGAATCGAGCTTTGACGCCGCCGTGCGCGCGGCGGGGTCCATGCTCAAGGTCTACGCCACCAGAGGCCGGAAAGCGACCCTGGTCACCAGCGGCAGTGGCGGCGTGGTCGTCCAGGTCTCGTCGCTCGCCGAGGACTTCCGGTCGGTGTTGGGAGTTCTCGCCGCCGTCGAACCGGACGCACGCTCAAAGCTTGCCCGTTGGCTCATGCACGAGCAGACGCGGACGGCGCAGACGGGCGAGCTCGTCGTCGTCACCGCGAGCCTGGAGCCTGCGGCAGTCGATGTTCTGCTCGCCATCGCGAGCCGCCGGCTTCTCTCGGTCGTCTGGATCGACGCACCGAGCTACGCAGGCAGGCCGACGCGCACGCCATCGGGCCCGCTTCGCCTCTCCGGTCTCGGCATTCCGGTCGCCGTCGTGCGCCGCGGCGATGATCTGGCAACGGCTCTCGACGCGCCTCGCGCGGAGGCGCTGGCAGGTGCCTAGACGCTTGATCGGGAATTCACGGCGGGCCGCATGGTGGCCACGACACGGCGCCGGCGGCGCGTCAATTCCCGATCAAGCGTCTAAGGCTCGGACGCTTGCTGCGTGCGCGCTACCGGTGCTCGCCATCTCTGTGTCTTGGATGCGCCTCGAACAGCCGGCGGAGATCGCGGAAGCCTTCGCCGTGGTCGCGCTCGCGTTGGCTCCGGCCTTCGTGCCCTCCGGCTGGCTGCGCGCGCTCGCGGTCGTCGCAGGCACGCTAGGCGCTGCCTGGATCGCCTTCGGCGCAGAGCCGTGGGAGCTCTTGCCATACCGTGACGAGCGCGTTCTCGATCCGGTGGCGGCCGCGGTCAGCCATGGCATCGGAGCTTTCTATCGCCTGCTTCTACCGCTCACTCCCGAGGCCAACCCAGAGATGCACGGACTGGTGCTCGTGGCGATCTTCGGTTTCGTCCTCGTCGTCTCGCTCCTCACTGCCGCGTCACGTCCGCTGGGCGCGGCGGCAGTGACCGTCGCAGGCGCAGGGTGGGCTGCGACGCTCGTCGACGGCCAGACGGTCGTGCTCGGTGCCCTGGGTCTCGCTGCGGCACTCTCGACCTCGGTGATCCTGCGCGTACGATCGTGGCCCTCGCTGGCCGCAGGGGTGGCGGCAGGCGCGGTCGTGGTCGCGGGAGCGGTGTGGGCGTCGTCCGCGACGACGGTCGCGCGCGAAGCGGCGCTGAACTGGGAGAGCTGGGACTTCCATAACGCCTCGGCGCAGGCGACGGGAGTCAGGTTTGCGTGGGACTCCAACTACGAGGGCATCCGCTTCCCGCCGACCAAGACCGAGGTGCTCACCGTCGAGGGTCCCGACCAAGCGCGCTACTGGCGCGCATCAACCCTCGATCTCTTTGCGAGCGATCACTGGTTCGAGGATCTCCTGTGGCTCGGGCGCGTCCAAGCTGATTCGGACGCGATGCCCCTCGACCGGCTCACGCCCGCGCGGGCGACGAACAGGGCGAACTGGCTCGAGCAGCGGATCGAGGTGAAGGCGCTCGTCGACGACCGTCTCGCAGCGGCCGGGACGCCGGTCGCGCTCGACGCCCGGCGCCTGGGTAACGTCTTTCGCCTGTCGGGTGGCGTTCTCCGCGTGCGCAGCCCGCTCGGCGAAGGTCAGCGTTACCGCGTCTGGAGCTACGCGCCCGACCCCGCCCCTGCGGTGCTCGCCGACTCGAAGCCGCGCTATCCAACCCCCGCTCGACGATATCTCCGTCTCGACGGCAGGAACTTCCCTGTACTTGGAAGTCGGCGGCGCGATCAGGTCATGCGTGAGCTGTTCGCCGACCCCGCATACGACAACTTCGCCGCGTACGCGGCGCTCTACGAGTCCGCCCGCCGGGTAACCGGATCCCCGGACAGCCCGTATACCGCGGTGCTGGCTCTCGAGTCGTGGTTCCGGCAGCGTGGAGGCTTCGTCTACGACGAGCAGCCGCCCAGCGCGGATGGGCCGCCGCTCGTCGCCTTCGTGACCCGCACAAAGGCCGGCTACTGCCAGCACTACGCGGGTGCGATGACGGTCATGCTGCGGTTGCTCGGGATTCCTGCCCGGGTCGCTGTCGGCTTCACGAGCGGGAAACGCGAGGACGGGAAGTGGGTCGTCACCGACCACGAGGCGCATGCCTGGGTCGAGGTCTGGTTCGCAGGGCAGGGCTGGGTGCCGTTCGATCCGACTCCGGGCCGCGGGACGTTCGGAGGGACCTACTCATTCGCCTCGGATTCGAAGGACGCAGTGGCGGCGCTTCGTCGGGGTGACCTAAGCGGAGCAACGTCGTTCGTCGATCGGGAGCGGCCGGACTTGGCGGACCGCGCTCGCGTCCGTGCGGGAGCCGCGGAACGCGGGCCGTCCTTCTTCGCGTTCGCTTTCGGGATCGGCGCGCTGTGGGTTCTCGCGGTGGGGTTGGGCAAGGCGATCTTCCGCCGCGCTCGCTACATGACCCGTGACCCGCGGCGCGCCGCGACCGCAAGCCGGCGTGAGCTCGAGTCGTTCGTGTGTGACCAGGGCATCGAGGTTTCCCTGTGCGCGACGCTCGACGATCTGCGGCGCGCGGTTGCCGATGAGTTCGGCCTCGACGGCCGCCCGTTCGCCGAGGCGGCTGCTCACGCACGATTCGGGCCGCCCGCCGTCTCGCGCCGCGACGCCCACGGGGCTCGGCGCGAGCTACGTGCCCTGCTTCGCCGTATGCGCGCCCAGCTCTCGTTCTGGGCGCGTTTCCGTGGATTCGTCTCCCTGCGCTCGCTCCGCCGGGGATGGCAGTCGCCATGACGGATACGTACAACCTTTTCCAGCAGGGCCGGAAGCACCTGAGGAGCGGAATGAACGCTCAGGCGACCGTCGCGCTGGAGAAAGCCAAGCGGCGCGAGCCCGAGTCGCGCTCGATCCGCGAGGCGCTGGGCATCGCGTACTTCCGCCTTCGTCGCTGGGAGGAGGCCGAAGCCGAGTTCCGCGCGCTCGTCGAGCTCTCGCCCGCGGACGAGTTCGCCCACCATGCGCTGGCCCGCGCACTGGTCAAGCAGGGGAAACGCAAGGAAGCCACACCGCACCTCAAGCTGGCGCGGTCACTGCGCCCGCGTCCGGACCTCGAAATTGACGAGCGCGCCGAGTAGCAAAGTTGCGAGCGGTAGTGCAACGTGTCCGGGAGGCCTCGGTCAGCGTCGGAGGCGAGGTCGTCGGCGCCTGCGGCCTGGGCCTCCTGATCCTGCTCGGCGTCGCGGCGACCGACGGAGAAGCCGAGGCCGACCATCTCGCGTCGAAGATCGCGCGCCTGCGTATCTTCGAGAACGACGACGGCCGCTTCGACCGGTCGCTCCTGGACATCGGCGGCGAGGTGCTCGTCGTCAGCCAGTTCACCCTGGTCGCCGATACGCGGAAAGGGAACCGGCCGAGCTTCACCGAAGCAGCTGAGCCACACCTCGCGGAGGTCCTCTACGAGCGTTTCTGCGCCGGGCTCGAGCAGGAGGGCATCGCGGTTGCACGCGGTCGGTTCGGCGCGCGGATGGAGGTGTCGCTCGTCAACGACGGGCCCGTGACGATCGTGCTCGAGACGTAGTTGGCGCCCGCGGCTCTGGCGCTCGCCCTCGGCGCGGCTGTCCTGCACGCTGGCTGGAACGTCCTCCTCGCGCGGTCGCGAGACGTGCGAGCCGCGACCACCGTCGCCCTCGTCGTCGGCGTGATCTCGTTCGCGCCGTTCGCAGCCTTCAGCTGGCGGGTGGAGGCCGCGATTCCCTGGATCGTCGCTTCTGCCCTGCTGGAGCTCGTCTACTACTTCCTCCTGACCGCTGCGTACACCCGCTCCGATCTCAGTCTCGTGTACCCGATCGCACGGGGGGTCGCGCCGGTCCTG
>Ga0136613_10001268_pt1 | contig 12837 bp, 13 predicted proteins | sample AntDrymUQ2722106_2_FD_106649 | JGI IMG/M metagenome (GOLD analysis project Ga0136613, IMG submission 106649) | Polar desert sand microbial communities from Dry Valleys, Antarctica - metaG UQ272 (21.06) | ecosystem: Environmental > Terrestrial > Soil > Desert | place: Antarctica: Dry Valley... | reverse complement strand
TGATCGCCATGTCCGTACTGTTGGATCCGGAGCCCGCAACGACGGGCACCCGCCCGTCCGCGACCCTGACCACGGTACTTATGACGCGGCGGTCCTCCTCCTCGCTCATGGCCGGGGTCTCGCCCGTGGTCCCGCAGGGGACGAGGCCGTGGATGCCGCCCTGTATCTGGAACTCGACCATGCCTTCGAGGGCCTCGACGTCTACCTCCCCGTTCCTGAAAGGTGTGACGAGGGCAGTGAACGCGCCGCTAAACATCTCTCTCCTCCAACTCGAAGTCCTTGTGCAAAACTCTCACCGCTTCTTCTACCCTTCCTGCCGGCAATACGCAAGTCACCTGTATCTCTGAGGTAGAGACGAGCCTTATGGGTATACCGGCCTCCCCGAGCGTCGCGAACATCCGCGCCGCGTAGCCAGGGCGGTTGAGCATCCCCGTCCCGACGACGGAGACCTTGCCGAGCTCCTCCTCGCCCTCGACCCGCCCGTCCAGAGCTTCCGCGACCGCGCCCGCGAGCCGCAGGGCATCGGCGAAGTCGCCGCGCCTGACGGTGAAGGCTACGTCCGAGGTGCCTTCTTTCGGGGCGCTCTCCACGATGACGTCGACGGAGATGCCCGCTTCGGCCAGTGGGGAGAAGACGCGGCTCATCGTACCAGGGCCCGTCTTTATGCCCGTCAGGGTGATGCGCGAGACGTCCAGGTCGTGGACGATACCGGCGACCGTCTCGCGGGTCTCCAAGTGTTCCAACCCGTTACCTCCCGTGATGATCGTACCAGGACCTTCTAGAAGTGAACTCTTTACGTGGATCTCGACCCCGTAGAGCGCCCCCAGCTCTACGGCCCGCGGGTGCATCACCTTCGCGCCCCGCCACGACATCTCGGCCATCTCGGAGGGGAGTATAACGGGTATGCGCCGCGCCCCCGCCACGATGCGCGGGTCGGCGGTGTAGACGCCATCTACGTCAGTGAAGACCTCGCAGCGTTCCGCCCCGAGCGCCGCAGCGAGCGCCACGGCAGTCGTGTCAGACCCGCCTCGCCCGAGCGTCATGATATCCCCGAGAGCGTTCACCCCCTGGAAGCCTGCGACGATGGCGACTTGCCCCTCGTCGAGCAGGTCGCGCAGGCGATCTGGTTGAATCCCCGAGATCATGCCCGACCCGTAGCGGCCCGTGATCTTCATACCAGCCTGCGGTCCCGTTAGCGAGGTGGCGGCGACGCCCCTGTCGTGCAGGGCCATCGCCAGGAGTGCTACGGACTGGAGTTCGCCCGTGGAGAGTAGCTGGTCGATCTCACGCGGCGAGGGGTCGCGGCTGACCTCACCGGCGAGCCTGAGCAGCCTGTCGGTCTGCTTGCCCATCGCCGAGACGGTCACGACCACGCCGAGGCCAGAATCGTGGACCCTCTTCACCCTCTCGGCGACGGCCCTTATGTGCTCCGCCGTCGCCACCGAGCTTCCGCCATATTTCTGGACGATGATTCCCAAAGACGTTGCAACGCTCCTTCTGCTTTGTACCCTAGCGCATCGTCGCCAAGGTATCAGGCATCAGGTAGGGACCGCGCGAGCTACCAAGCGGCAGGGTGCGACATCCGAAACCTGACGGCTGAAACCTGCCGTAGGCGCGGAGCGCCTACGGCAACGGCTGGCCTCCTGTTACGCCGAGCGTTTCGCCATTGACGTAGCTGGCCTCCTGGGAGGCGAGGAAGACGAAGGCGGGGGCGAGTTCGGCGGGCTGGGCCGGGCGGCCCATCGGGGAGGTGCCCCCAAAGTTGGAGACGGTGTCGCCGGGCATGGAGGCTGGGATGATCGGGGTCCACACCGGACCTGGCGCGACTGTATTCGCTCGGAGCCCGTACTGGACGACCTCCTGGGCGAGGCCTTTCGTGAAGGTGACGATGGCGCCTTTAGTGGTCGAGTAGGGAAGCAGCGTCGGTGAAGGCTGGTAGGCCTGGATGGATGCTACGTTAATGATCGAACCGCCTTCTGGCATGTGCGGGAGCGCCGCCTTCAAGAGCCAGAACATCGCGTAGATGTTGGTCTTGAAGGTACGGTCGAGCAGTTCGGTCGAGACGTCGGCTATCCCTTCGACCGTCATCTGGTGGGCCGCGTTGTTGACGAGTATGTCTATCCTGCCGAACTCGTCTACGGCCCTCTGGATGAGCTCCTGGCACCGGGCCTCATCGGCCACGTCCCCGGGCACCCTGACGGCCTTGCGGCCCGAATCTTCGACGGCCCGCGCCGCCTCTTCGGCATCTGGCTCTTCCTCTTCGAGGTAGGAGATCACGACGTCAGCCCCTTCGCGGGCGAAGGCGAGCGCGACGGCCCGTCCGATACCTGAGTCTCCTCCCGTTATGACAGCCTTCTTGCCTTCGAGCTTGCCGCTCCCCTTGTAGGTCTCGACGCCGTAGTCCGGCTCGGGGGCCATGTCCTGCTCGAGTCCGGGGTGCTGGTCCATCTGGGTCTGCTCCGGATACTCCGGCTGCGGATACTGCTGCGTCGGGTCCTGCTGCCTGTGCTGGCCCTCTGTCATGTGGTGTCCTTCCTGTCCGGGTCCGTCTCGCCGCGCAATCGTCCCACTCGTTTCTAGCTCTCACTTGCCCCTTTTCTTGCCGCATCAAACTGTCGAGGAGCGCGTCCGTGACCGGCACGCCGTTTCGAGAAGGCGGATAATACGGGTTGCCGGAATACCCCCTTGGCGGGAGGGTGAACTGGAGGAATCGCACCGCCCCGTGAGCCCGAGGGGCATGTTTAGGCAACGTGAGGCGCAGGGGATATCCACTGAGAACGCGCATGGATACACACAACCACGCGAGGAGCGATCATGAACGATGGCGCACCGTCGGAGGGAACCTTCGAGGAGTACAAGAAGGGTGAAGACGTACCGCTGTTCTCGTACGGCTTGCTGGCCGGGGCTTTCAACCTCGCTTTCGCCGTCTTCCTCCTGGCAGCCAGGCTTACGGGCACGTCCATACCGGAACGGTTAGACGTGAAAGACATCGCGCTGCTCGGGATGGCGACCCACAAGTTGAGCCTGCTCGGCTCCCAGGATGCGATAACGAGCCCCCTGCGCGCCCCGTTTACCGAACTCGAGGGGAAGGAGAGCCCCAAGAAGGTCGACGAGAAACCAAGGGGCGAGGGCCTGCGAAGGTCCGTGGGAGAGCTCCTGACGTGCCAGTTCTGCCTCAGCGTGTGGGTGGCCTCCCTCCTCACCTACGGCCTCGTCCTCGCGCCGCGCCTAACACGCCTCGTGGCCGCCGTGTTCGCCACGGTCACCGTCTCTGACTATCTGCATCAGGCGTATAAAGTCCTGATTAGCAAGGCCTCGGGCTAATAGCTGGTCAGCATTTCAGCACTTCAGCCCGTCAGCTTTTTCTTTGCTGAATGCTGACGGTTCGTCGTGCATACAGCTCGAGCCTTATGCACGACGCTCTGCGATGGGGGTGTGGAGTGAGACCTTGCCGGTACGCAGGCGTGTCCAGAGCGCTATTAGAGACATTCCCAGGAGCATGATGCCGGGGACTAGCAAGCCACCCTCGGGCCCGAAAGGTCCACCGGTCCAGAGTTCAGGGCCGTCCTGTTGTGTCGTCAGGAGAGTCGGGCCGAAAGCTCCGAAGCCGCTGACAGGGAAGCCGTAGACGGCGCCCTGGAAGAAGTTCCACGTGATGTGCAAACCTATCGGGATGGCCAGCTCTCCGGAGAGCACATAGCCGAAGCCAAGCATCAGCCCGGCGAGGACGATATTGAGCGTGCTTATGAGCGTAGCGTTCGGGTTGTCGGCGTGCAGCATGGCGAAGAGGGCCGAGGAGAGGAACCAGGCGAGCAGGATGGCGCCACGGGGACCGAGGGCCGGGTGGTTCAGGCCCTCGGCGGCGTTCTTCAGCTGGTAACCTCGGAAGACCGTCTCCTCGGAGATGCCCACGCACAGGAACGTGGCTGCGGGGAAGAGTATGGAGATCACGAACGGAGCGCCGCCGTGGGTCTCGAACGAGCCTGTGACCTCCACCCAACCCAACCCCAACTCGACGAGGAAGACGGCCGTGATGAGCAGTGCCCCCAGGACCATCCCGAAGAGCAGGTCGAGCCACCATCCGGCACCGAGACGGAACCCGAACGCCGAGAAGGGTCGCCTGTCGAGAAAGCGTCCCGCCAGCCAGACGGTCAGGGTCGCCACCGCCAGGCCGGCTACGCCGCTGATGAGCGGGACCACAGCGTAGTAGTCAGAGGAGACCGAGGTGTCGAGTCCGTCGGATGCGTTTCGCCCGCCCAAGACCGCTAAGAGCAAAGGGACCACGAGCAGGCCGAAGAAGAGCTGGACAAGTACCCAATAGGCCCAGTATTGGATCCCCAACCGCCACAGCGCCCCGAGCCGTCCTGTACTCTTATCTAGAAACGGTTCCAAGCAGCCTCCGCTTGTCAGCTAGTCAGCATTTCAGCACGCTACGCCCTTCGGGCTTCGCTTGTCAGCATGTCAGCTTCTTTCTGTTCCGGCCTCGCCGGGTCGCGTGGGAGCAACCCCTGGAGATTCTTCCGAGCCTCGGGCGAAGCTTACCACCCGGCTGAAGTGCTGAGAGCCGCCTGGCGAAGCCTGGCGGCGTGCTGAAGTGCTGACGAGCGGAGGCGAAGCCGTAGCGTGCTAATGCTGTCTGATAGTCTCTTCCAGGGCCTCTATGTAGGTGCGTACCATCCGCTGGAAGGCTTCCAGCTCCCCGAACGCCTCCTTTCCTGAGCGACCCCACCCTCCGAATCTCTCCTTGAGGACCTCGGTGCTGAAGTAGACGCCACGATAGTAGGGGGTGAGTTGCTCCAGTTCCATGGCGCTTCGCCCTTCTGGGCGGACGCTGCTCTCTCTTGCCTGGGCTGCTCCTATCCGGAACTCTGGTCCGCCCGTGAGGCGCTTTATCCCGCTGTCGAGCTCGTCGAGGACCGCGAAGACCTCATCGTCACCCGGCCTGTCCAGGACGTCTGTGCCTGAGTAGAGGTAGCGTACCTCCCCCGACTGGTCTACGACGACGATGGAAGGCACGGCCACGCCCTCCTCTGCATCCCACAGGCCGCACAGACGGGCAAACTCTCCCTCGGGGTCACTAAGGAGGGGGAATGGGAGCAAGAGTTTCCCGACCATCCTCGCGTTGTTGGATGGAGGGTCGACGCTGATGCCGGCGATCTGGGCCCCTCTATCCTCGAACTCTTCGATCTCCCTCGCATAGCTGGCCAGCTGACCGTTGCAGAAAGGGGACCAGTCGCCCCTGAAGAAGACCAGCACCACAGGCCCCATCTCCAACTGGCCCGAGAGGCTCCAGGGATAGTCCTGCTGGTCCGGCAACTCGAAGTATGTGATCTTTTGCCCGACACCCAACCCTGCCAATCGACACTCCTCCGCTCGTGAACCCTCCAGGGTGCGAATATAGCATCGGCGGCGCCGGAGGACGCGGGATCTACTAGTTGCCGCCTGTACCGTACTGTGACTGGGTCGGAGACTGATCGTCCGTGGGAGGCGTGTCGGGGGCCACGGGGGAGTCCGAGGCTGCAGACAGATCCGAGGCCGCGCTCGAATTCGAGGCTGAGGGTGAAGCCGAAGCTGCAGGCTGAGCCGAAGCTGCCGGTGATGGGTCTGGGGCCAGGTCCGCTGATGTCTCGGCGGTTCTTGCTTGCGCCGCGCGGGGTGGGTCTATGAGACCGCGGGCCACGTCTTGCGCGCGGGGCAGTGATTCCGTTGCTGAGCCTCCTTGCAGCAGGCCAGGGAGGACCGTACCGAGAAGGGCCAATATCGCGACAGCGGCGACCGCCAGGGTCCGCGATGTCCTTCGCCTTCGCGTCCCCGTACCCCTGCGCGGCGCTGTCCGCGGTCCTTTCCTCAGGGCATGCGTCGTGGCCTCGGCCGCCCCGAAGACTGGAGGGAGATCTTCCCGCTGGGGCTCGAGGTCGGCAAGGAGTTCCCCTGCGCTTCCGTAGCGCTCCGCCGGGTCCTTGGCGAGGAGCTTTACGACCAGGGCGTTCATCTCCTCGGGGATGGCGGGGTTCAGCTCCCTCGGCGGACGCAGCGGCTCGGTGACGTGCTTCATGCACACGGCTATGGAGTTGTCGGCCGTGTACGGCAGCTCGCCCGTTAGCATCTCGTAGAGGACGACGCCCAGGGAGTAGAGGTCGCTCGCCGGGCCTACCGGCTCGCCCATCGCCTGCTCGGGCGAGATGTAACCGGCCGTTCCGAAGACGGCGCTCGACGCGGAGTTCCTGACCGTCGCCTTCGCTATGCCGAAGTCCGTGACCTTGAGGTCCCCGGAGGAGGCCATCAGGACATTCTGCGGCTTTATGTCGCGGTGGATAACACCGCGCTCGTGCGCAGCCCCGAGCGCCTCGGCTATCTGGGCCGCCACGGCAGCCGCCTTACTGGCTTCGAACGGTCCACTCTCTTCGATTTGCTCGCTCAAAGTGCCGCCCGAGACGTACTCCATCACGATGTAGGAGGTGCCGTCCTCTGCCTCGCCCCTGTTGTAGACCTGTACGATGTTCGGGTGCGAGAGGGAAGCGGCGCTTAGAGCCTCGCGCCTGAATCGTTCGGCCGATCCCTCGTCGTTGGCGTACCGTTTCCTTAGCACCTTGAGGGCGACGTCGCGGTCCAGTACTTCGTCATGGGCCAGGTAGACCTCGCCCATGCCTCCAATGCCTAGGGACTGTGCCAGTACGTAACGGTTGTCGATGCTGTTCTGGTGCATAGGACCTATTCTATTCGCCGCGAGTGATGAAGCTTACATCCTTTTCGTACCCGAGAGATCATCCCGCAAACACGGGGTGCCGGAAGTCGCGAAGGTGGGGCCTGCGACCCCGCCCTCTGCGTTTGGATCCGGCCGGGTCTCAGCGGGACAGGACCCACCGCTTCAGCCCCCCCGCCCAGTACGTTACCTTCTGCCACAGGGAGGCCGCTTCGTAGCCTTTCTCGACGACCAGGGGGCTGCTGCCTACGTTGCGGCCTTCCACCGAGACCGCGACTGTACCTAGCTCGCGCTTGGTCTTGGCTGAGGGCGGCGCCTCCTCGTTCGTCGCGCGCCGCTCGACCTCAAGGCCAGGGCCGGCTAGCGCGGATACGTCCCTGTCGGCGACGAGCTTCACCGTCTCGCCCCTGCGGTAGGGCAGGTCCAGTTTCGCGTAGGAGTCTCCGCGTTCGACGAGAGGCTCGCGTTCGTACTCGCCGAAGCCGTACTCTAGCGCCGTCGTGGCCGCCTCGAAACGTTGCAGGTCCCCAGCGGCGTCGAGCACCACAGCGATGTAAGATTCGTCGTCGCTCTGCGCGGAGGCCACGAGGCAGAGTCCGGCCTGGGCAGAGGTGCCCGTCTTCACGCCCGTCGCTGGCCCGTAGTCGTAGCCTGAATTAGGAACGACGAGCAGGTTGGTATTGACGACGTCTATCTCCCTGTCTTGCGTAGAGATCGTGGCCTCGGGCCTGGAGACGATCTCGCGGAACTCGGGGTACTTCATCGCCTCCTTGGTTATCTTCGCGAGGTCGTTGGCGCTCGAGTAGTTACCGCGGGCGTCGATGCCGGCAGGGTTCTCGAACCGGGTGTTCTCTAGGCCCAACTCTTTCGCCTTATCGTTCATCCTGGCGACGAACTCGTCCACGCTCCCATCCCCCAGGTGCTCGGTCAGGGCGTAGACCGCGTCGGTGCCGGAAGGGACCAGGGTCGCCGTGAGGAGGTCCCTGACACTCACGCGGTCGTAGGGGTAGAGGCCGATGTTGCTGTAGATGGAGCCTGCGTAGGAGGCCGCATCCTCCGAGACGGTAGCCTGCTCGTCGAGGTTTACGCCCTCATCCAGCGCGACGAGTGCGACCATGATCTTCGTCGTCGACGCTATAGCGACCCGCTTGTCAGGATCCTTGCCGGCCAGGTAGAGGCCCGTGTCTGCGTCGATGAGCGTCCAGGACCCGGCGTCCAGCTTCGGGGCCCCGGGAGGAGCCTGGGATTCAGACTCCTGGGCCAGGGACCGATCTGACACCGGCGCAAGGACCAGCAAGGTCAGGAGCGTGATGAAGGTCGCGGCTACTTTGACTAGGTTCATTCTTGCTCGCACCCGTGGCTCTCCTCTGATAACCGGCCCGGATGAAAGTCCCCGGGCCGCGCTCCCCTTACAACGATGCCGCCGGCGGCGGACGATGGTATTTTGCACGAGAGATCCGTCCCTTACCACCCCGAAGACTGACTTCCGAGACCTTTGTCGTGGGATTATCGAGAAGAACCTGGGCACCGACCGTTGCCGCTGCGGTGGGGTGGGGTTACGCTTAGGGTGGTCCCCGCTCTTTCGGCGAGAGGAGGATGCGTGGGAGACCGTCGGAGGAAATTGACCAGAGAGGACCTCGAGGCCATGCGCCAGGAGTTCGTAGTCGGCGATATCTCTGGCAGCCTGGACGACGACCTCCATCAGCTCCGCCGCAGCGCCAGGCTCGGCGTGAGTCCCGTGGAATGGGCCAGGGCGCGGAAGCTGGCGCCAGCTTACGCCAGGGCGCTCCGGAGGTACCTGGATCAGGGATAGTGTCCCGTCGGGCCGTGGACGCAATAATCTTCTCGGATTCCGAAAAAATCACTCATTTGGGGGATGCGCAGCCTGCTCCTGGCATCGTAGAGTACTACAAGACCGGGCGAGGACCCCTTTCTCAAGCCCCGAGGCCCGGCGACATTATTCATAGGATCGGGCCTTCGGCACCTTCCCCCTCCTTGCCGGCCCGATCCTATTCCGTTGCCCCGGCGGACTGCGGCTCTTCCTCGATCTGCAGACCCGCGAGAACGCCTTCCGTACTACAATATCCTCGATCGTTATTGGATCGTTACAGCGACGTTACGTTTATCCTCTAGGCTGCGCCCTGTAATCCACCGGAGAGGAAGTGGAGACCCGATGAGGATCCCGCCAACGGGATACCTGACGCTGGCTTTGCTCTGCGGGGAGCTTATCTGCGTCATTGTGTGGGCTTTCACAGGGATCTTCTTCGTACTCGTCGTAGGTATCGCCGCCGGTATCGGTTCTGTGGTCGCGGCGATGCGCTGGGAGGATTAGAGGCATGGGTGTACTCGACCTTGGATTCCCATTGTGGCTCGTGATCTCCGTGCTCGTCGTGTTCGCTCTGCTCCTTTACTACATGCTGCGCGGAAGGGTGTCCGAGGGGCTGCGCGCGCCTCTGGCGATCGTTCTCGCGCCCGTTTGCACCGTGGCCGCTGTGGCGGTCGCCGTTGTCCTGTCCGCTCTGCTTTCGCCGTTCTACGATCCTCCGACCGATCCCGCAGGGCCACAACCCAGGACACCGCCAGCGACTACGATGCCTCTCGAAACGACCGGCCCCACGACGTCCCCGACGGCATCCCCGACAACGTCTCCGACAACGTCTCCGACGGCGTCCCCGACCGCTTCACCATCCGCGTCCGCGACGGCGTCTCCGTGACTTGCTGAGAACGATGGGTATAAACTCCATGATGTTCCTGGCTCCAAGGAGGTAGTTTCGTGAGGGTTCTGATCGCTGGCGCGCACGGCAAGACGGCGAGGCGTCTGGTACGGATGCTGGTCGAAGATGGGCACGAGGTCAGGGGACTCGTCCGCAAGGAGGAGCAGACTTCAGACGTTGCGGCCGACGGCGCCGGGCCTGTGGTGGTCGACCTCGAAGCCGAGGAGGTCGAAGGGGGAGTAGGGAGTGCGGTCGAGGGGTGCGACGCCATCGTCTTCGCCGCCGGAGCCGGACCGGGGAGCGGGGCCGAGCGCAAAGAGACGATGGACTACGGCGGGGCCGCCAAGCTCCTCGAAGCTGCGGAGGAACGCGGGGTGCGCCGCTACCTGATGCTAAGCGCCATGGGCGCGGGAGACCCCGAGGGAGGCTCTGAGGCGATGCGTCCTTACCTACGCGCCAAGGCCCGCGCCGACGAGCGACTGAGGAACAGTAGTCTCGACTACACCATTATCCGTCCAGGAGGCCTGACAGAGGATGAGGGCACTGGCACCATAGAGGCCGCCGAGGAGCTCGGGAGGCGGGGTGAGATCCCCCGCGAGGACGTTGCCAGTACCTTCGCCGCCGCGCTCGAAAACGAGAACACATACCACAAGACGTTCGATATCCTGGCCGGAGAGACCCCGATCCCCGAGGCGCTCTCGCGGCTCTAGACGGCATGGTAAGCGCTCGCACACCAGCGGCGAAGCCAACGGCGAAGATTGCATGTGGCGGATCACGGCCGGTTGAGATATCTTGCCCCAAGGAGTCAGTGTACGGTTGGTGAGGAGATGACGTTCGGCAAGAGTAGGCCTCCCCTCGTGCCCGACCCTGGACAGCAGGTGCTGTTGACGTCCGAAGACGGCTCGCGCATCGAAGGATTCCGTGCCGTCTCGGGGCCGCTCACCACAGAGACGGGTGAGATAATCATCAGGGTGGCGATCGAGGAGGAATACAGGGATTCGAGGAGGGAGGGCCGCCGCGCCGTAAGCATGGCATGGCCCGCCGAAATGGTTGAGGTATTCGTGCCCTGGTACAAATGGCAGCGGTGGTTCACCAGGTAGGGGCGGTTCGCGAACCGCCCACAGTCACCGGTCGGCCTGCAGGTCCTCGATCTCGTGGTGAACACCACGGAGACTCGGGTATAGTCTCCTGTACACCTTCCTGAAGGCGGCTTCGTAGAATGGGACCTCATCAGGGACAGGTTGGACGGTGCTCTCGTCGTAGCGCAACTCTTCGAGGGCGGATGGAACGTCGGCGTAGACACCGGCGCCTATCCCGCCCAAGATAGCGGCCCCCAGGCTGGTCGCCTCCTCTATCCCGACTACGGTGATCTCCTGGTTCGAGACGGTGGCTTTGATGCGCATCAACAGACGGTTCTGGGCGCCGCCGCCGATGGCGTAGATGGCGAGCAACCCATCGAGCCCCGAGTGGGCGAGTAGCGGTTCGAGGGAGTTGCGGGAGTCGTAAGCCAGCCCTTCCAGAACGGCGCGAAACAGGGCTCCGCGCCTCACGTCCGTGCTCAGGCCGACGAACGCCCCCCTCGCCGCGGGATCGTCGTACGGCGGGTTCGCGAGGCGCAGGTGCGGCAGGAAGAAGGCGCCAAAGGACCCCGGAGGGACCTCTTCCGCCTCGGAGATCAGGGTGTCGTAGTCGACCCCGCCGAGGATCTCCCGCACCCATTCGACGCTGGCGCCCGAGGTGTACTGGCCGCCGAAGACGTAGTACTGGCCGGCTACGTGGGCGCCCTGGGTATAACCCTGATGCCCGACCTTGGGGTCCGTTAGCGGGCGCTCGAGCGGCAGGAAGATCGCCTCTGCGGTACCGAGCGAGTTGAGCATCGTGCCCTTGTGCGTGACGCCGACGGCCAGGGCGCCGCAGACGTGGTCGTGGCCGCCGGCCGCGACGACGGAACTCTCCGGTAGCCCCGTCGCCGAGGCGGCGTCAGGAGTCACTCGACCGAGGAACGAGCCGCCGCCCTGCAGGGGCGCGAAGAGATCGGGGGGGATACCCACCTCCTCGAGCAACTCCCCTGCCCACCGCAGATTGTGCAGGTCGAGGGCCAGGGTGCGCGAGGCCAGGGAGTAATCCGTGGCTGCGACGCCGCACAGGCGGAACGCCATGTAGTCGGCCACGTTCAGCCAGGTCGCTGTGCGGGAGTAGGCGTCGGGCTCGTTCTCCTCGAGCCAGAGCAGCTTGCACAGGCCGAAGATGGGCTGCAAAGACAGGCCGGTCAGGCCGAAGAGGCGGTCCTGCCCGGCGACGCGGCCCAACCGCTCGGCCTGTGGCCCAGCCCGGCCGTCGAACCAGGCGATGATGTCGTGGGTGGGCTCGCCGCTGGAGTCGAGCGGTACGGCCGCCTCACCCATGCTGGCGACGGCTATGCTCGCCACGCGGCCTGGGTCGTCGAGCTTCTCAGTGACCCGGCGCAAGGTCGCCGCGAAGGAGTTCCACAGCTCCTCGGGGTCGTGGTGGGCCCTGCCAGGCTTTGGGTAGTGGGTCGGAGTCGGCGAGCTGGCACCTTCCAGCGCCCTCCCGCTCCTGTCGAAGGCCACGACCTTGATGTTCGTCGTGCCGACGTCGGCCCCGATCAGGATCGGTTCCGCGTTCATGGAGTGGTCGAGCTTTTCGGGTGGCCGTCCCGATTCTCGTCGATGCTATCTACACGACGCACTATACGAGATCGGATGCGGAGAGCGCCTCAGCGACGGGACGGCCTTCGTGGATGATGCTGTTCAGGGCCCGGATCATGCCTCGCGTATCGCCGCTCTGCCAGATGTTGCGGCCGAAGACGACCCCGGCTGCGCCTGCCTGAGTGGCGTCGTGGACTACCTGCAGCGTCTCCTCGATGGTCTCCATCCTCGGACCGCCGGCGATCAGTACAGGCACAGGACAGTTGTCCGTCACCATGCTGAAGTCCTCCGTGTAATAGGACTTGACGAGGTCAGCGCCGTGCTCGAAGCCGATACGCGCTGCCGATGCCATGGCGTCCGGCGCTCTGGGGTCAGGTACGCGCTCGCTCGGGCACGGTAGCGCCTCGACTACGAGCGGCAGATTCGCGCGCAGGCACTCGCCCGCTACCCTGGCGACGTTGCGGTAGGTCTCCAGTTCGACGGGGATACCTACGAACGCCATCAACACTACGGCGTCAGCCCCGAGGAGGAGGGCGTCCTCGACGGAATGGAGAAGACTCCACTCGGTGTAGGCGAGCCAGTCCTCACGGTAGAGGCTCGGGCCGCCGTCCAGGCGGATGATGGTGGGGATGCGGCCCGCGAGTTGCTCCCTGTAGCGCTTCGCCACGCCGAAGGTCGTCATAACGGCATCAGCCCCGCCATCTACGGCGGCTTCGATCACGGCCCCAGGGTCCTCGAGCCCCTCGATGGC
>Ga0136613_10001267_pt1 | contig 12839 bp, 14 predicted proteins | sample AntDrymUQ2722106_2_FD_106649 | JGI IMG/M metagenome (GOLD analysis project Ga0136613, IMG submission 106649) | Polar desert sand microbial communities from Dry Valleys, Antarctica - metaG UQ272 (21.06) | ecosystem: Environmental > Terrestrial > Soil > Desert | place: Antarctica: Dry Valley... | reverse complement strand
CGATCTCGAGTTTATCCAGCAGATGATCCTGCATCATGAAGGCGCGATCGAGATGGCGAAAACGATCCAGGAAGAGGACGGGCGTCCCGAGGTAAAAGAACTCGCGACAGACATCATTACCGCCCAGGAAACCGAGATAACGCAGATGAAGGCGTGGCTCGCAGCGTGGTCACAGTAGCCTTGCCATTTTTTTGCCAATTGTGCATCATAATTTTTGTTAATCCTTCTCTCGCATCAATCTTTTGATGCACTCGTCTTAAACGGTTTTGGATAAGGTTGAGAGCAGGTACGTGTTGGAAATGATAGAAGTGCCTCTCAGAAGTTTTTGAGTATCCGAATGCCGGTCTTCGTTTGCGATGTACCGCTTCGAACTTCTTTTGGAAAGTCCCGATTGGGCAATAAATTGTAGACATGTCAATGAAACTTTACGTGGGAAATCTTCCCTTCAATACAACGAATCAGGATCTGAGTGATATTTTTGGTGAGATCGGTGCGGTTGAATCAAGCAATGTGATCGAAGATCGTGAAACCGGCCGCTCACGCGGCTTTGGCTTTGTCGAGATGGCAAACAAAGAAGACGGTGAACGTGCGATCGCCGAACTCAATGGCAAGGAAGTTGACGGCCGCGAGCTGAAAGTCAACGAAGCGAAACCTCAGGAGCGCCGCGGCGGCGGCGGCGGTGGTGGTGGCGGAGGCTACGGCGGTGGCGGCGGTGGTGGCCGCGATCGGGGCTACGACGGTGGCGGTGGCGGTGGCGGAAACCGCTGGTAACAGGTTTGAGTGCCGCAGCCTTCAGGCGGCCCAAGTTTGCAAAAAGACCGCGAGGGAAAACGTAAGATCGATCGATCTTTACTTTTGTCCTTTGCGGTCTTTTCTTATTCGACTGTTCACCGAACGAACGACTTTTAACTCACATGTTTTAAAAAGCTAGTCCCTGCCCCGAGCTCAACTCCGAAATTCTCAGCTATTGTTTGCCCAATGTCGGCGAGGCTCGCGCGTGTTCCGAGATCGACACCGGCTTTGGCAGACTTTCCATAAACAAGCAGCGGAGCGTACTCGCGCGTATGATCGCTCCCGCTCTTTGTCGGATCGTTTCCATGATCGGCCGTCATGATCAAGAGATCATCCGGTTTCATCGCATCGAATATTTCGGGAAGGCGATGATCAAAGCGCTCGAGCGCCGCCGCGTACCCTTCGGTATCACGCCGATGGCCGTAGAGCATGTCGAAATCTACAAGATTCGAAAATATAAGCCCGGTCGATTCTGCGTTGAATGCGTGTACGGTTTGATCGACCGTCTGCTCATTATTCTTCGCCGTCAGGTCGGCCGTGACGCCGACCCCGTCGTAGATGGATGCGATCTTCCCGATGCACACAACATCAAGCCCGCTCGACTTTAGCAGCGGAAGCAGATTTTCTCCGGGTGGCGGCACGGCATAATCGTGTCGATTCTCGGTCCGCTTGAAATCGTCCGAGCCGCTTCCGAGGAAGGGGCGAGCGATGACGCGCCCAACCCGATGCTCGCCATCGAGCAACTGTCTTGCAATCTGACAGATCTCGTAAAGGCGCTCGATCGGGATCACTTCCTCGTGCGCTGCGATCTGAAACACCGAATCGGCGGACGTATACACGATCGGCCGGCCAGTCCGCACGTGTTCCTCTCCAAGCTCCTTAATTATTTCCGTTCCCGACGCTGGCACGTTTCCGAGTATTCCTGGAATGTTTGTACGCTGGACAAACGCATTCATGACCTCATCTGGAAATCCTTTTGGATAAGTCGGAAATGCGTTCTCCAAAATTATCCCGGCCATCTCCCAGTGTCCCGTGGTCGTATCTTTGCCATTCGAACGGAGGGCACACTTGCCGAATGAGCCGCCAGGATGATCGACAGCGTCAAGACCCGCAAGCGGACGAATATTCCCGAGCCCAAGGTTCTGCAGATTCGGTAAATTCACCTGGCGACTTTTCAGAATGTTGCCAAGCGTGTCTGCCCCCGCATCGCCCCACTCTTCGGCGTCCGGCATTTCGCCGATGCCCGCCGAATCCAGCACCAATAAACAGATCCGTTTAAATTTCATTTGCTTCTCTGCGTTCTGAAACGCCAAGGTAAGTCGCGAGCATTCATAGCTTCAGGCACGCTCAGTGGCATTCGCGATTCTTCCATCACCCTAATTCCCCGGGGCCGTATATCCTTCTCTCGCACGCACGGCAGACCCGGCCGGAAGACCCCGAAGCTCGACGCGGATCTTTCGGTAGCTGCCATCACGCTTCCCGTTCGAGGAATAGTATCCGAGGCTATATTTCGTTCCGATCTCGGCGGCGACGCTCCTAAAAGCGTTGCGAGCATCGGTCAGGTCTCCGGCGGGAAATACCTTTCCGCCCGATTTCTTTGCAAGAGAGTTCAACTCGACGTCAGCGATCTCGTAGAGCTTTTTGCTGATCGCGAGCCGTTCGAAGTCGCCAAGTTGGCAAAAATTAGACGTCTGTTCGATTTTCGAGCCGCGACTAAAACTTCGATAGTATCGACGAATTTGCGCTTGTGAAAAGCGCGTCGCACCTTCGCACGGCCCGAGTAGTCCTTCTTCGAAAAACGGTTTTGTGTCGATCTGGATGAAGTAGCTGGTAATGCCCGCTGACTCGAGGCCTTCGCGAGCTTCGTCAAACCCTGACACGCTCGTCGAATCGACCCCGTCGGTGAGAGCGACCAAGGCCCTCCGTCCGCGAAAATCTTCCTGCGGCGTCGCATCAAAAACCTGTTCGATGATCTTAACTAGCCCGTCATAGTAAGGCGTGCCATTGCTTGTCGCTACTCTTTCGAGGGCGGCTTTCAATACCGTCCGGTCGCCGGTCAACCGGGTAAGCACCTCGCTCACGGCGGCCGCCCGTCCGGAATCGACCGTTGATCGGAAAGCGACAATGGACACACGGTCGCCGGGGCGCAAGGAATCGATGAAACTCTGTGCAGCTCGTTGAATTAGCTGAAGATCCGAACGCGCTGAACCCGAGGTGTCCAACAGCAGGGCAACTTCAAAAGGGGCGTTCGTTGCAGAAAAGTCAGCCAGCTCCTGCGTCTTCCCGTCCTCGTAGATCGTGAAGTTGCCCTGCTTCAAATTCAATACCGGTTTACCTGTCCGATCAGTTACGACGACCGGCACTTCGACCAATTCCGTATCGACACGAACGACCTCATCTTCTTCGTTCTTAATCGGAGGTTTGGTCGGAGGGTTGTTCTGTGCCGACAAGTTGATCGCAAAACTCGTGGCCAATAGAAACAGCAGACAAAGAGTTCCCGACTTCATAATTTACCCCACATGGTGTTTTTCAGGATGTAGCAGAATTTTATCAAAATTCCCCCGGCCACGCGAGATTTGTCGGAAATACAAGCGGTAACATGGATTTAAGTTAGGCGGCCCGCCATCTGTGATAATCTGATTGCACACGTATTCAAGATCAAACAGGATTTGTTTTTAGTTTTTAATTTTCCAAACTCTCACAACCCAGCTCGCGCCCCTCTCATCCTCTTCCCCCCTTGCGCGAGTTGATCCATTTAACTTAGGAGACAATATGAAGACACTCAGACAGCTTTCGTGCCTCACGGCCTTGATCGCGACAGCGACCTTCTTTATCAATCACAGTGTTTCGGTATTCGCTACCAACACTCCGCAGACGCTCCCCTTTTCACAAAACTGGACCAACATCGGACTTATAACCGTCAGCGACAACTGGACCGGTGTTCCGGGCATTGTCGGGTATCGCGGTGACAGTCTAACCGCTAGCACGGGAACGGACCCGCGAACGATACTGGTAGACGGCTCGGCTACGCCAGTGAATGTGAATGCGAACCAGACTAATCCGGACACCTTTGTAACCGGCGGGGTCGCGGAATTCGAGATCGCTAACCCGGTTGTCGCGTTGAACGGATCGGGCACGGCCGACGCCCCGCACATCGTGATCCATCTGAACACGACCGGTCAAAGTAATATTAATTTTCAGTGCAATCTCCGCGACATCGACGGGTCGGCGGATGATGCGATCATGCAAATTGACGTTCAGTACCGGGTCGGCGGTGCCGGCAATTATGCCTCCGTTCCCGGCGGCTATTTCGCCGACGTTACAGCGCCCGGCACGGCCACGATGGTAACGCCGGTCAATGTCACTCTCCCGGCAGGCGCAAACAATGCGGCCCTTGTCGAAATACGCGTGATCACGACCAACGCTGTCGGTAACGACGAATGGGTCGGGATAGATGATATCAACATTACCGGTGGGGTGACCCCGCCTACAACCGTGCAAAATCATGTCGATTTTAACGGTGATGGAAAGACAGATTTCCCCGTTGCTCGAAACACAGGCGGCGGCCCCAACGGCCAGATAACCTGGTTCATCCTCCTCAACGGAACAGGTGTTACGAATGCTTCCGAATGGGGTCTCGCGATCGACGTGTTTGTACCCGTAGACTATGATGGCGACAACAAATCCGACATTGCGGTATGGCGTCCGGGCGCCGCCACGGTCGCAGCCTTCTACATCCTTCAGAGTGCGACCAACACTGCCAGGGTTGAGGCATTTGGACAGAGCGGCGACGATCCGAAAGTTGCGAACGACTACGATGGTGACGGAAAAGCCGATCTCGCGGTATATCGTGATGGAGCTTCTGCCGGGGCGCAAAGCACGTGGTTTTATCGCGGGAGCTTGAATAATCCGTCTCGGAATGTCACTTACGTGGGCTGGGGAATGAACGGCGACTTTCCGGCACCCGGCGATTATGATGGCGATGGCAAGAATGATTTCGTGATCCAACGCGACAATGGGGGCGGCCAAGCACGTTTTTGGATGCTGCAGACCACCGCGGGCTTCAATTCGATCGTGTTCGGCCAGCCGACGGACGCCATTGTGCCAGGCGATTATGATGCTGATGGTAAGACGGATCTCGCAGTAACGCGGGACGTGGCCGGAGCCTTGAACTGGTTTGTTCGGCCTAGCTCAACCGGCACGATCAATGGCGGTCCTACTGCTATTTTCGGCCAATCGGCTACCGACTTTCCGACTGTAGGCGACTACGACGGAGACGGTAAAACGGATATTGCTATTTGGAGACCAAGCTCTACACCCGGGCAGAGCGCCTTTTGGGTTCTTGGTTCGACAAGTGGAACCTTCGCAGTTCCTTTCGGTCAGAACGGAGACTACCCAGTCGCAAATTTCAATCGTTTCTAAGTAGCCGAGAAGCAGACAGAAAGGCCTGAGCGATCCGACTTCGCTCGGGCTTTTCTATCAAAGGGTGGGCGATCGGTCAGGCTGAACAGGAGATCGACTCGGCTTCCGTCGGATGTTTGGCACCGATCCATGCGGTGGTTCCACCAGCAACGTTACACACAGTCTTGAACCCTGCATTCTCGAGGATGCTCGTCGCTAAACTCGAACGGTATCCTGACTGGCAGATCAAAAACGTCGGGAGTGCCGGGTCCAATCTCTCAAGACTTTTTTCAAGGGAATTCAGCGGTAGATTGATCGCACGCGTCGCATGACCGGCACCGTACTCGCCCGGCTGCCGCACGTCTACAAACTGCAAACCCTTTTCGGTCTGCGTCAGTTCATTTACGTCAGCGACGGGCACCTGCTCGATGGTTTTTGTTTCGCCGGTGTAACTATCCATTAATGTAAACGCTACCGTAGTGTCCAGCCCGACACGAGCAAGGCGCGTGAACGCTTCGTCAACTTGCTCCGGGGATTCGGCGGCGATCGCCAGTGGAGTTCCCACGGTTATAAAAGTTCCGGCCCATGTCGCGAATTTGCCGGACAGTCCGATGTTGATCGCCTTCGGAATATGTCCGGCTCCAAACTGGGCGGCCGACCTGATATCGAGAACGACGCCATCGAAGTTGGCTGCCTCTTCAGAAGTGAGCTCACGCGGCCGCGGGAGATCCGCCAGACTCACGGGCCCGGCCAGATTCCGCTCGGCGCTTTTCGGGAAGTAGGCTGGCACCTGCATCTGATCGCTCGCGACCAGCTTTACGAATTCTTCCTTGTCCGTGGCCCGCAGCGCGTAATTACACTTCTTTTGCTCACCAAGGGTCGACCATGTTTCACTCGATAGCGATTTACCGCACAACGATCCTGCTCCGTGAGCGGGATAGATCTCGGTCTCGTCCGGATAGTGCAGGATCTTCTCGTGAAGACTGTCGTAAAGCATTCCGCCCATCTGCTTGGACGTGAAGCCTTTTGATCCGATCAGATCGGGCCGCCCCACATCGCCGCAAAAAAGCGTGTCGCCCGTGAACATTTTCGGCGGTGCTCCGGGATCCGACGTGTCGGTTGCTACGATCGTAATGCCTTCTGGCGTGTGCCCGGGCGTTTCGAGGAACGTGATATTGATCGAACCGATCGTAAGCTCGTCGCCATCCGAAACCTTTAACGTGGGAAAAGCGGTTTCTGCGCGCGACCCATAAACTATCCGGCCTCCGGTCTGTGCGGCGAGTTCAATGTGTCCACTGACGAAATCGGCGTGCGAATGTGTTTCGATTATGTACTTGATCGACTGCCCGTTCGCGGTCGCCTCATCGAGATATTGCTGAACATCCCGCTGTGGGTCCACCACCGCCGCCTCATCCTCCGATCCGATGTAGTACGACGCGTGTGAAAGACATCCAAGATAAAACTGCTTGAAGTTCATTTCGCTTTCTGCCTCCGGGGCTTCTCGCCATGAGCGATCCGGTTCCGCACATCTCACCATTTGCAGTGATGTCGAACCCGGATCACGTTTACGCAGGTAAAATACAACGAAAAGTTTCCGCTTACAAATCAAAACGCCGCGCCGAATTCTCATCCGGCGAGGCGTTTGACCGTTAAGCCTGAGAAAGCTTAGACGTACTTTCCGACGACTTTCGAAATTGCGTCGCGCGAGACCGCTCCGACGATTCGTTCTTGCTCCTGTCCACCCTTGAATAGGATAAGCGTCGGGATCCCACGAATTCCATACCGCTGCGGGACGTTCATATTCTCGTCCACGTTCATCTTAAAGAATCCGGCCTTCTCGCCATATTCTTCGGCCACCGCCTCAACTGACGGAGCGATCATGCGACAGGGCCCGCACCATTCCGCCCAGAAATCGACAAGGACCGGCTTTTCAGAACCGAGCACGTCCTTTTCAAAATTGGTATCCGTCACATCTTTAGCAAATGTCGACATATAAATCTCCTATGAATAACAACCAAATTATAGCGAACCGTTATCGGAGCGCAAAGCGCTAAGTTAAAACATGAACTTGCGCTCAATCATCTGCGTCCTCGCGTGATCAAGCATTTTGCGAACGCGCCAGCGTCGCAGTCAGGTTGATCGGCACCGCTTCGAGAGCCTTGCTTATCGGACAGGAATTTTTGACGTTTTCGGCGATGGTTTGAAAATCAGCATCTTCGATTCCCTCAACTTCGGCCTCGGCTTGAAGATCGATTCGATTGATCTTAAAACCTGCGTCATCTTTGCCGAGATAAACCTTTGCCTCTGTTCGCACAGCCCGAGCAGGCTTTCCTTCCTTTTCAAGGGTCGCGTTCAAAGCCATCGCATAACATCCGGCCAAGGAGGCACCGAGAAGTTCTTCGGGGTTGGTTCCCGGTTCATCTTCCATCCGCGTCGAGAATGAAAAAGCTCCCTCGAACAAACCGCTGCCAAGAGCGATCTTCCCCGCTCCTTCCTTCAGACTTCCATTCCATTCGGCTTTCGCCTTTCTTTCTGCCATTTTTTATCTCCTCTTACTAACGCGTAATAATTACTCCGCTTACTTCCGAAAGTCGTAGACCAGACCTTCCGTAACGAACCTGGGGTTTTGAGTCAGATGTGGATAATGCTTATCAAGTTCGTCCAGAAACATTTGATACGGCATATCGTCAAACGCTCCGTAGTCATGCAAATACTCCATGAACACATTTCCCTCACGGTCGTATTCCTGAAATATCGCGTCGGCGGTTCCGTCGAACTCAATCGGTTCCACCCCGAGAAAATCGCACAGCCGTTTATTAAATGCCGGCGTCGTCTTCAACCACTTCCCGTCAAGGTACATCTCTGCCGCACCGTGAAAGACCAGATAATCTTTCTCCAGCGCTTGGGCCAAGCGTTCGGTCGCAATGTGATTCCTCACAATGTAAAAGCTCAACCTGGAAGGAATGCCGACCGAACGAGCGGTCGCAGCAAGTAGCACGGCTTTTTCGACGCAATATCCGCGAGTTTTCGTTAGCAGATTACTTGCTCTAAGTGAGTCGCGGCGTAGATCGAGAACGTACGGATCATATTGAAAACCGTCGCGGACAGCGTAGTAGAGCGACACCGCTTTATCGCGATCGGATTCTGCGCTGGCAGTGTTCCGGACGGCGAAATCCCGAACGTCCGGGTGATCGCTATCGAGAAATTCGGTTGGTCTCAAATATTCCTGCATCTATTCTTTATCAAGAACGGCTCGTTTGTTACCGCCGCCATTCGCACTATTTTCTCGATCCGCGCAAGACGCGTCTCGTTTCGCTTTGCCAGTAGTCAAGCTGTCAATAACTCCCATCAGATACGAATCACGACCTTTCCAAAATGCGCACCGCTCTGCATATATGACATCGCTTCGCGTGCTTGATCGAACTCGAAGACGCGATCGATGACCGGCTCCAGGTTGTTTACGGTGATCGCGGTGAGCATATCCTGGAACATGGTTCGTGAGCCGGTGAAAATTCCCTGCAGCTTCACCGCTTTCATGAAGACCGTGATGGGATTGAAATCGCCGGGACCCGACAATGCACCGATCATTGCAACGTGGCCTCCCAGCCTCACGGCGTTCAATGAATGTGCGAGCGTGCCTGATCCACCGACCTCGATGACATGGTCGACGCCGTTCTTTGCCGTAAGCTCGAGGACGGCTGCACCCCAGTCTTCCCGGCTCTTGTAATTGATCACGTCGTTCGCACCGAGCGCCTCTAATCGTTCTACCTTTTCATCGCTGCCGGTCGTGGCGATCACCCGCGCGCCAAACATTTTCGCCAGCTGTAATGCAAAGATCGAAACACCTCCGGTACCAAGCGTGAGCACCGATTGTCCCGCTTTAAGATTTCCGGAAACTGCCAATGCGTGCCATGCCGTCAGCGCCGCGCATGGGAGTGTCGCCGCCGCCTCGTACGAAAGGTGATCCGGGATCCGCGCCAGACCCTCTTCATGAAACGAACCGAACTCACGGAGAACGCCGTCCCATTGTGATCCCGCACCGAGGGACGTTCGGCGCTTTTCTTCGCTAGTGTCACCATCCAGCCAACGCTGCGCGAAGATCGGCATGACACGATCGCCGACTCTCCATCGCGAAACGCCGTCACCGACTTCCGTTATCTCGGCCGCACCATCCGAGAGCGGGATCGCCGGCATCTTCATCCGCGGATTATACGTCCCGGTGACCACCATCAGGTCGCGATAGTTAAGCGACGCAGCATGGAATCTCACAAGTACTTCACCAGGACCGGGACGCGGTTCATCACGCTCAACCAAAGCGAGTTTTTCAATACCGAACTGTTGGACTTCGTAAGCTTTCATATTTACTATCGCAAACCTCGGTAAAAGGGCGGAGCGACAACACAGTGTTCTCAGGGCTGGGGCTTCGTATTTAGAACCCCTGTTCTCGACGCCTTCAGGTCGAGCTTGATAACCACGTCGTCGCGAATGAGGTCGTCCGCTGTTCCCGGATAGAGAATGCCGAAATCCTTTCGATTGACGGAAAATTCCGACTCGACAGAAACATCTGCCGGAGCGACGGTTATGACCGCCGGAAACGTCATCGACTTACGCACGCCGCGAAGTTCCAGATCGCCCGTGACAACGAAGGCATTCGGTCCTTTCGAGCTGTCAGGTGCGATCTTAGTCGACACAAAGGACGCTTTCGGAAACTTCTCGACGTCGAAGAAATCTCCGGCCTGCAAATGATTCGTCAGACCGTCAGCATCGGAAAAAACCGATGCAGTCTCGATGTCGACCTTCACGCTGCTTTCCGCGGCGTTGCCGTTCACCAGTGCGATCGAACCCGAGAATTCATTAAATCCGCCGTCGTGTTTGCCAGTCACCTTGGAACCCGTGAACAGTACCTTTGAGTTGGATGGCGTGATCGCGAGATTCTCCCCTTTCGCGGCGGTCGCGGTCGTCTGCGAGTTCGCCACCGGCGCAGATGGATCCGACATCACCGCCCGGGTCTTGTTTGCCGCGGGGTCTTCGCACGCCGCAAGAAAAAAGGATAAAGACAGTATAGCCAGACTAATTTTTTTCATAACTCTCCTCAAAGATAAATGCTCGTCCCACCGCCACGCAACCTAGAGGCAGATCATTGCACGAAACACTGGAGAAGCATGCTCAACCCCAGGACGATGGGTAGAATCGCATCACCCCGGGTGCAAACTGCAGCGCACTTCCTGTTATTCTCGTAAACAGCACGTAATCACTAGGTATAAAACCTTCCCTGGCTCGAAACTTCCCCTCGCTCGGTATTACCCGTTTGTAACTCTTGTTGATACAAATAGGTTAAAAAAATTTTAAGCCTTCCCTTTCTCGACCATCTCGAACACATCTTGAAGCGAGTACCGCGATAAGGTCCCTTCGATCCCCGTGTCGATCTCACGCTGCAGACAGCCCAGCACCGCCTCGATATTCTTGCCGACCGGACAATCCCTGCTCGGAGCTTTGGCGTGGAGAGCAAAGACCCCACCGCAATTCACTGCCTTATAGATCTCCGACAAATTGATCTCCTTCGGGCAACGCGCGAGCCTGGATCCACCATTTGCTCCCGTCTGAGAGACGACGAGATTCGCCTGATGAAGTTGTCCAAGCAAACGGCGGATCACAACCGCGTTGGTATTGACGCTGCACGCGAGAAAGTCGGACTTTAAATTCTCGTCCTTCGATCGCGCAAGCATCGACAACACATGTACCGCCATTGAAAATTGACTGTTCGCCGCCATACTCTGTAACAAGTATGGTTACAGATAAAGATTCTGTCAAGGCCGGCGCGAATGAGTCCAAGCTGGTGAAGAATATGCGACTCGGGCAAACCTATACATTCAAAAGATCCGATATTGTTGATTGGACCTACAGGGACACTTACACGAATCGGCTTCGCGGTAACTTTATCCTTTTGCGCCTCCTGACCAAAGAGCCCGAAAGCGAGGCAAAGCAGATGCGGGAGCAGTACAGGATCGACTGCTCGTTCCTTTCCAAATAAAAATCTCTCGCGCGTTTACCCCACGATCTTTTTTGGACTGTCGTCAACATCGCCAACCGGCGGACCATCGTGGCCCGGAGGTTCCTTGATCTCAGCCGGCGGAGGCGTGCCCGGCGGCACAGGGATGTCATCATCGCCCTGATCCGCATTTTCTCCCGGCTCGACATCAGGGTTGTAAGAGTTAACGTCCGGATTGGATTCGCGCTGTTCGTCTACCATATTTGAAGCTCCTTCCACTCGATGATCAGTGGGCAAGTGCTGTGCCCTCCCCTTAAAACCGAACGTTGGAGCAGACAAATCTGGTCGCAACGCATTTGCTGTAGCGATTCAGGACGGCGAGATTCGATGCAATTCCGTTTTCAGCTCAGTGAGCGACTGCTCCGAAACAATCCGGAAAGTGCGCACGCCGGTCCGGCCATCCAAGCGTTCGGCGGTTAACGAATCACAAATGATCAGAGACGCGAACCGAGTCGCACGTTCCCAGTCTTCGCTTAAAGTTGATCGGACGACAAGGTTTCCCGGATCGATCTTCGCCGCGAGAAGCATTATGCGGGCGAACGTCAGAAATCCTTCCCAGCCGGACACGATTGCGATGATCTTATTTTTGGACGGCCGTTCCTCTTCTGACATTGCAGCTGCGACAGATCTTCCGTGTAGATAGACGCACTTCTGACCCGCCTTAAGGTGTTCCTCGATCTTGGGCTTCTCATTCGACATCGCCGTCACGAGGGGCGTGCCGGGGAGGCGACCCTCCGCGAGCGCTTCGACGTCGATAACAGCTACAGGAATGGATGCGGCGGATAGTTCATGAATGAGAATATCGCGAAGGGCTTCGTTGGGCTCAATAAGCATCACACTGTCGGTGGACTTCGAGCCGCGATCCTCGGTCATCCGTTTGATAACCTCACTTTCGCTAAACCCTAACCCTCGGGAGGCCTCCAGAAAACTGTTTATAAGTTCGTCCAGACGCCTGGAGCCTTCAATACGCGTCCCGGTCGTGTGAGCAACATAGAATCCGCTTCCCTTCCTGAATTCGAGGTGTTGCTGCTCGACGAGTTTTCGATACACGGTGCCGACCGTGTTAGCATGCACACCACAACGGCGGGCGATCTCACGCGTGCTCGGTAATTTCTCGCCCACCCCGAAGTCGCCGGCCGCTATGCCGAGCCTTATCTGGGCGATCAACTGCTCGCGAACGGATATTTCGGAATCTTTTGCGATCCAGATCTTCACGGCAAAAATAATAGAGAAGTGGCGGCGTGTTATCAAACTGTCGATTCTCGGAGTCCCGTTCCCAACTGGTTCGTTCTTACGATCGATCAAGATAGAAACCAAAATTATAAGGAGCCCGCCATGGCCATCAACCGTGAACTGCAACAAGCTGCCGGACGATTCGATAATTACAAAAAGGCGATCACACGTGTAAGGAAAACCCGAGGAAGTCCATCAAAGAAAAATTCATTGTCGCAGACCGCTGGTTGCCGCAGATATTTTCGATTCGTGACGCCATTGATCGGGTAGGAGGCGGAATTGCTTCCGCCGTCCTCCCACACCACCGTACGTGCCGTTCGGCATACGGCGGTTCATGACGATAGTTGAAATCGCCGCAGTTCGT
>Ga0136613_10001266_pt1 | contig 12850 bp, 16 predicted proteins | sample AntDrymUQ2722106_2_FD_106649 | JGI IMG/M metagenome (GOLD analysis project Ga0136613, IMG submission 106649) | Polar desert sand microbial communities from Dry Valleys, Antarctica - metaG UQ272 (21.06) | ecosystem: Environmental > Terrestrial > Soil > Desert | place: Antarctica: Dry Valley... | reverse complement strand
AATACTCAATATAATTTACAGGTGTTTTAAAAATGGCTTGGACAGCTAATCAATCAATGCTAGCGAGAATGGTGGAGCAGCATTTAAATGGCGCTACTCCGCCAGATCCAAATAAGTTTTACTTAGTGCTAACAAACGGCTTAATCGTCACTGGAACAAGCACAATTGCCCAAATAGCAAGCGCGGAATTGCCTGGGACTTCCGGCTACGCCAGGATGAGCTATAACCCATCTACAGGTAGCTACGACGGGAGCCAATCGAGATATGAAATGCCTGCCGTTACAACTTCAATAACTGCTGTAGGGGCGGGTTTACAGTACGATACGATAGTTTTAATTTCTAATGCCAACTCCACCGTTCAAGAGGCCGTTGGCAATGTTGAGTTTTTCGCATCGGTTGGCAGTGCGACCATACCTGCGGGTGGAACTCAGAGCTTTGTTGTTAGCTTTAATATTGGCGGCAATGGCGTAGATGTCGCCGCAGCCTAGTATGCAACCAGAAGACAAGTTACAACGAGAGGCTGCAACCTCCCGGCTTAATTCTCAATCCCAAAACAAAAGCACTTACGGGCGCAGGCAAGACAATAACGCCACCATAATCGGCTACCTGTTCGCCACAGGGCAGAATGTTATCCGGTTGGCTAGTGGCTCAATTACTTATGCTAGTAGTGATACCAATGGGGCGATCGCCTTGGGGGAATCTGCGCCATTAAATTCAAGCTCTATGGCGATTGATGGATTGCCAAATAAAAAAGTAATAACCCAACAAATTCAAAAAGCTATTCCCATCCAAAACCCCTACTCTTTTTGGATGCTTGCGGGGGAAATTATTTTACAGTGGGATGTCCAAAAAAACACGGCAACCCTTAGTATTATTACAAATTCTAGTGATTATCCTTACCCATACAATGAATTTCATGATGATAATTCAGGCTTTTCGCGCAAGAGTAAGACTGAATTTTTTATGCCTTACTACCATAGATTAGCTTTGTATAATATCGAATCGAAATCCGCGTATCCTATCTATGGAGAGGCAGAGTTCACCCGAGCTACTGCTACATTCCAAAATACCCACGCCACTTATACTTTACCAACGGGGGACTTTTTGTTCTCTGTAGAAATGCGTGATGACACGAACCGAATATATTACATAGATACATTGGGAACAGTTACCTATACTAATTTTAATGCTACCAGTGGGCGCGATAATAATGCAGAAGCTTGGTCAATAGCAGCCATCAATCCTAATCTTATTTACATGGTTGTATATGCTCGTATTTTCACATTATTAACGCGCGAAACAAACCTGTTTACTAATGTATTTGTTTCACGATTTTCAAGAAATTCTTCTATTTATGGTTCAATGCCTACGGGAGATATAATCGATGAGATTACTTACTGTTTTTTAGACACTAAAACAAATGATTGTTATGTGGTGGGGGTAATTATTGATTCAGGCGTACCCGGGCTTGAAATGGAATATGACTTTACCTATATTAACTATATAGGTCTAGCGCCAGAACTGGCAGAAGGTGGCTTTCCCTTACAAGAGTTTGAAGCTAATTTCCCCCCAAATATTGTTAATCCCGGCGATTATGTTGAAGGAAACGACACTCCCGGAGGCTTGCCAGGATGGGGATATGTAATTAAAGTAATTAGTGATTCGAGAGTATATATTCAGTGTTCAAATCCACTGAACATAGCCTTAGCTAGTGGTGATTACGTCACGTCTTTTGATGGAGGAAACTTAGCTTGTGGCCACAGACATTACCGGACTTGTATCTGGAAAGTTACACCGCAATTAGAATTATCTTTATATTATAAATTTCCCACAATTGACAACCGAGTAAGCGCCGATGGTTACCGACTTTTTTATAATAGTCCTAGTCGGGGGGCGTTAATAGATCCCAAAACCAAAAATATTTATATGTACGGCGATCGCACCGATGTTATTGAAAACGGAATCTACACATATAGAGATGGATTCGACCAAGGAAATTTAATTAAGATAACTAAGGACAAAAAGTTAGTTGTGTTGAAGAATAAATTCAGTTCAAAAGTTTCAATAGAAGATAAAACTTACATTACTAACAACTGGTATTCAAATCAAGCTCAATTAGAGCATATCTACTAATGCAACCAATTCAAAAACTTCAACAGCAATCCGCCACCTCTCGCTACCATCGCCAACAATTGCAAATTGATAATCAATTAGGCGAGGAAAGTAGAAGTTCTTTTAGCGCCACCCTGATTCAATTCAATAGCGCTATAGGGCTTTGGCTATGTCGGCTTGATAATGGAAGTACAATATGGGCAAAGAGTATTAGTTCAGTGGGGAGTAAAGGTAAAGGTGACGTGGTTAGTCTCTACAAACCGAGCTTGGGAACCCCAGTAATTAGATATTTGTAGGCAAAAAAATGCACCCACAAACAAAAATAGTAGCTGAGACAGCAGACGGGTTGATAAGAGCGATCGTGGTTGATGCAAACGGGGCTTTGCTTGGAGGTAGTACCAGTGACTCCACAGCAGCTAACCAGACGACGCAGATAAATAGACTTGTAGAAATCCGCGACCAGTTGATATTAGTAGCTGGGCAAACCGACACTTTAGAATCTCTAGCTACTGCGCTTAATGGGTATGTAGATGGGTTGGAAACATTAATAACCAACTCCAATACTACAAGCACGGCAATTTCTGGCTTTGTCGATGCGCTATCCGGTTACACGGACGGGATTGAGACAAATCAAGCCACAGAAATAACTAGACTTGTTGAAATCCGCGATCGCCTGCCTGCTAGTGGCACAAGTCAAAGTGTTTCTGTAAGTAATTTACCTGCAACCCAACCAATTAGTGCTACTGCTTTACCCTTACCTAGTGGAGCCGCCGAGGCAACTAACCAACTTAGCGCGATAAATAGACTTGTTGAAATCCGCGACCAGTTGATATTAGTAGCTGGGCAAACCGACACTTTAGAGTCTCTAGCTACTGCGCTTAATGGGTATGTAGACTCTTTGGAAACATTAATAACCAACTCCAATACTACAAGCACGGCAATTTCTGGCTTTGTAGACGCGCTAGAAGGTTACACGGACGGGATTGAAACAAATCAAGCCACAGAAATAACTCGGCTTACTGAAGTCCGCGATCGCCTTCCTGCCACTGTTGGGGTAAAAACATCGGCTCTAAGTCTTCCCGTCACTCTATCTAGTGATGGGGCGTTTGCCACTAATTTTGGGGCGACGAGTGACGGAGCAGCTACTAGCGATACGGGCAATTTTAGTTTTCTTGGGTTTGTTAAGCGCATACTCAGCGCAAAGCTACGCCAAGGTTCCAATAGTAGCGTTGATTCCCTTTCTGTTTCACTCTCAAACGATGGACCGTTCTCTACTAATTTTGGATCAGTTGATAGTACAGCAGCCACGACGGACACAGGTTCAGGAAATTTAATTGGTTTATTTAAGCGACTACTTAGCGCTAAATTACCTAGCGCCCTCGTGCGCGATCGCCTCAAGACAGATTCCCTTGTGCGAACGATGTCGCGTAAGTTGCGCGAAGACTTTGCTCTTCAGGCCCTAGACTCTGGTGTTTGGCAAGTATTGCAAACTGGGGCAGGGCAAACTATTAGTGTTAGTAATTCAATCCTGACTATAGCTTCAGGAACTACGACACTTTCCGAGACAATAATTCGTAGCGTTGAAACTTTCACTATTCCATTTAGAACTGCATTTATTGCAAACCTATCCCAAAGAATTGCAAACCAAGAATTTTATCTTGAGATTGTAGATCCATCTGGGTTACATTATGCTTCGTGGCAATTCGACGGAACAATCGCTACATCCGCTAAAGTTTTTGCTGCTAATTCTGGATTGAGTTCAGGTATAACCAGCCCTACAACTTTTAGTACAGCCACAAACCAAATATTTGAAATTGAAACCACACCAGACGAGGTTTATTTTTACATGAAATTCGTTGACAGTAACGTCTTTCGGGCTAATCCAGTTATAAGAAATAGACAAATTCCTGATCCAAACCTGCAATATCATCTGCAAGTTCGCGTCAAAAATTTAGCGACGGCTCCCGCAAGTTCAACTACGTTCAACATTGATGCAATTACAGTTCAAGACATCGAAGAGCTGTCGGTTGAAGTAACTGGTGGTCGGGGTGGAGGAGCGTCTAATCAAGCAATCCCTGTTACCGCTCCTGTTGCTTTGGCGGTTACTAACGTTAGTAATTCCCTTCTTGTAAATGATGGCGTTGCATCTACTACGGAAACTGCGGTTGCATTAGCCGCAAATGGTGTATACGGAGGAGTCAGCAGGGATTCGAGCAACAATAAAAACCTTGTCCGAGGTTGGGTTTTTACTGATGTTCCAGGTACTTTAATATTCGATCAATCAATCGCTGGCACTGTGTTTCGGCAAACCGATTCAATCTCGATAAGCGGAAACACAACTCAAGCCTCTCGCTATGAATTTAAGGTAGCAGCAAAATTCTATCGCATTCGCTATGTCAACGGGGCGACAGCACAACTGACGCTGGAATTAATATCAGCCGCCGTAAACATCGGAGCTTAAGGATTGGTGAGTGTTGCCGTGGATAGTGATGAGTTGAAAGCGCAAATATTTTATTTCTTGAACTCACCACTTCAGTCACTCACCACTACCCACTTCGCCGACTGCCAAACTTTCAAATCTCTAACACTCACCACTCACCACTCACCACTCACCACTTCTGATGGAAAAACTATTCTATTCTGCTCAAGCTTATTTAGGCTGCGGACATGGTTGCAGTGGCAAAATGCAATGCCTTCTATTTGATGAAGAGAATCAACCCTTGGATACAGATTGGGTAAAGTTACAGCAAGTTTATAACGACCATAATGCGATTTGCACACCAGAAACCCCTTACCTAAACCATAAGGATTGCTACTACGGCGATCCTAATATTTGTTACGACTCTCCCTGTGAATATTGACCTTTCTTCACTTGTTCTTCTTTAAAATTCAGATGCTTCCAAGCTTCGGTCAGCGCTACGTGTTGAAGTTCAGCCGCTTCTAGCTTGGAGTTTGCCTTCAATACGAGAGTTTCTAGCTTTTTCTCTTGGCTGCACTGCAATTCCTCGCGTCGCTTAAAGTCTTGCTCCCTTTGATACAGCTTTGTTGATTGGTACTGCAGACTTTCTCTAATTAGGTCAAGTTCTGCTTTCTGGCTATCAAATCTTGTCAGCCGAAGACTCCAATCGCGCAGACAGTCAGCGAGGGCAGAACTTGCTGTCACTAGCGTTTGGGGTAATCTATTTACGTCTAGAGTTACGAGGATAAGCAGGCGATCGCACAATTCACTACTCGGAGATAAAACGATAGTCGAAGATGGTATGCTCATCCACAACCCGTCCGGGCGTTTCTTGGCTAGAAGTGTTGCCTTACCCTTGCCACCAAAGCGAGGCATTGAAGTTACTTCAGCCAGGTACATCGGCTTCTGGCTCCTCTTTTAATCCTGGTAATTTCCCAGACTTTACGGCTGCGTAGATTCCTATACCCGTCCCGATCGCTCCCGCTAATCCTTGCAGTGGTATACCAGACCAACCTAGGAACTTAACGTTTTGGGTGCAAACTAGTTTCCCTGCGGTATCAGGAGTACAACTCGATTCGTACTGGGTACTAAATACGGCAGCGATCGCCCCCGTCGCCAGCACAGTAAAAACCGTAGTCAGCATAATTAGTATGCTAGTAACGGGCGACACTACTACTTCTTTTTTCATCACTTTACCGCCACCGTATTATTGCCGCAGGCTACTTGTCCGCCGCCAGCCGTTACTATTCCTGTCCTAATTGCGATCGCATCTACTGTTAGTTTCTGCTTAAGCGCGGTTGATTCGCAAAGAGTTTGCAAACTGACAGGACTGCTACCGCCACTTTGATAAACAAGCCCTATGCCGCTTGCATAAGATTTGAAAGCATCTCCTTTAGCGTTGGCAAGCATTACTACTCCAATTCCCTCTGTGGCTGGCTCAAAAGTAATTGAATAATTTGCAGTTTCTGGTGGAATACCGATTCCTAGGTTGCCTATCTGTGATACGTTATCTACAAATTCGTTGTTCTCTAAATAAAAGGCTTGTTGCGCTCTGTTTAATGCTGCTAAGTTAGATTTTGCCTCGGTGGCCCTGGCCTTACTTGATTGACTGATGAACGACGGAATCGAAATTGCCGAAAGAATCCCAATGATAATGATTACCACTAACAACTCCACCAAAGTAAAACCCTTGTTGGGGGAGGATTTCAGCGTTTTTAAAATGAGATATTTTAGCGACATTTTCACCTTTTATTTAATAAGAAGTCTAAGTTATTTTCTTTAATTGCTTTGTCTCGTGCAGCGATCGCATCTTCAATGGTTGAATACGATCCGAAACGTTTTCTTTCTCCATCCAAGGGGAGGAGAACCGTCCATTTAGAGCGTCTTTTGTCCCATAAAATTCCAAATTGTCCTGATTTGCCTGTGTTCTTATTACGGTTTCTTCTTGTTTGTTCTATCCATTGAATAAAATTCCCTGCCGCTACTTTCTGTAAGGCTTGCTCTCTTAGAGACTTCGCATCTTCAATTGAATTGAAGTTACCTAGGTTTACGCGCTTATTATCTAGCTTGATGTATGCTACCCAGCAAGACGTTTTTTCTTGCCAACTAATACCAGAATGACCTGTATTAGTTGTATATTTTTTTCGAGTGGCATATTCAGTTTTGGTAGTTTTTATTGGGAGTGCTGTGAAAGCTTTAGAATGATTTTCGTCTAAATTTGCGTACTCTCCAAAATATTTAATCAAACCTATTTTTCGCGCCGATATTGCATCTTCCTTATTTGAAAAAACTCCTAAAACAATTCTCTTAGAATTAAGCCCTAAATGAGCTTCCCACTTATCTCTTTTCTTGTTGTAGTAAACGCCTGCTATTCCAGAAGTATTATGGCTACGGCGTGAACTGTTGATTAAATTTTGACTTTTAGTTGCCACGCGCAAGTTGCTTTTAATATTGCAAAGCCTGTCACGATTAATATGATCTATTTCTTTACCTTCAATACAGTATCCGTGCCGCTCCATAATTGCTCGGTGCATTGAAACCAGTTGTTTTTCGCCCAATTTGTCTTTGCAACGATAAGAACGAACGGCATAACCCCTGCTGCTACATATCCAAAGCCATTGATTTAACCATTCTAGGTCTTCCCAATCGACAAGAGTTTTAGCTCCGCGAGTAAGCTCTATATATCCAGTAAGTGGCAAAGTGATATCATTGTTCACAGTTAGACTCCTAGTACCATTAGGGTTTAATCAGCGATCGTTTCTCAAGCGATCGCGCACTTATTTTTAGTGCAAACTCAACATCTCGGTGATTAACCAAGTATTAATTAATACTTTTATTTTAACATTGTTACATAAGCAAGTTGTGGTTTCTTAAAAAGAACTTACCCACGAACAATCAAGAAACTATCACCTCTTTTTCTAATACTTAACTGTTAAGTAAATGCCAATTAACCCTTCAGCAAGGGTTAAGTATTTAATACTAAAATATTAAGTAAAAAACAAAAACAATGGCAAACATTAAAAAGGCTACTTTTACTTGCCAGCTAACGGAAGAGGAGCGTATTCGCTTAGAGGAATATTGCGAACAAGAGGGGAGAGGGAAAGGCGAAGTAATTAGAGAATTTATCAGAACTTTAAAAATAAAGCGATAGAGATTCTTAAGCCTTAACGGGGAAGGATAGGAATAGTTTAGTAGACTACTCCCGGCGCGATCTAATAAATCGCGCTTTTCTTAAAACAATGACTAAAAATATTTTAGAAACGATTACTAGCCCCATTAAATTAACTGACGCTTCAAAGGAAATAATAAAGGCAGTGCAGCACAGGTTGGGGGTAGAAGTGGATGGAGAGTGTGGCGCTGAGACGTTGCTCTCGTTCCACAATTTTAAGAAGGCAAATAGTTTAGGGGAGCCAGAATTTTTAGGCCCAACAACTTGCAAAAAATTACTGGAAAAAGTACGCACAACTCCAAGTATTGTTTTGGCTCTAGCAACTTCAACTCTCGGATACAAAGAGTCTCCGCCGGGGAGCAACATTAATAAATTTGGTGCTTGGTATTCTGTAAATGGACAGCCCTGGTGTGCTTGCTGGGTGTCGTGGGTGTTTTATCATGCCGGATTGCCATTACCCGCTACTACCCCAAAAGGCTTCGCTTATTGCCCTTATGGTGTGAAATGGTTTAAGGATAAGGGCAAGTTTTATAAATCACCAAAAGTGGGCGATATCGTCTTCTTCGATTGGTCGGGTGGGCGCGATGGAGTGGCTGATCACGTTGGGATTGTGGAGAAAGTTAACTCTGACGGCAGCATTACCACAATTGAAGGAAACACAAGCAGTTCGTCAAACAGTAACGGGGGAGAAGTTCAGCGCCGCCACCGTACACTAAATGTTGTTCAAGGGTTTGGACGACCGAATTACCATGCTTGACACAAGTACGAAAGCGAAAAGCCAGTTGTCAAATAGGAGTAAGGTTCTTGATGCTGTAGCAAGCCATCCCGGAAAACAAACCAGCGATTACGCAAGGTTTACCGGAATAAACCCGGCGGGAACATTGAAGGTACTGCACCAGCTTTTTGCTTCAGGGCAGGTAACTTACACAACAAGTCGCCGCGATCGCTTGAAAGGCAGACATTGGGCTCTAGCCAGCCAACCGCCCCAGTCTTTGCTCTAGATTGATGACGCGCTCTTGCAAATCAGCGATCGCACCTTTAACGCTACTGGGGTTCGTTGTATTTAGATACTGCGCGATCGCATCCCTAACAATTTCTGCTTCGGTGCGACCAGCCGAGTGCGCGATCGCTCTAATTTGTTCTCTCCACTCCCTCGTTACTCGCGCACCAACCATCGGCAAATCTGACATCATTTGTATCTCTGCTATCGGCTTTGAATTAAGGGTAACGTATTATTTTTGATATTACCGATAGCGGCGATATCATAAGCAAAAACTATCTAAAACGGCTACAACCTTGATTCTGTCGTGGAATGGGTAGCAGTTGATTAATAAGCAAAAGATAACTAGGAAGCGATCGCTACTTCAGGCAACGAGATAGCAATGGTTTGATATCCCTATTACACGAAAGGTTAATTTCGTGTAATCAGTCCTCTGGTAAATAATACGGTGGCGCTTCACCCCATTCAGCCGCCCAGAAATCATCTTCGCCCAAGTGGCTCCTGCCTGCTAATTGGGGAGGGCTACCTGGAAAACCAATCATAAATAATTGGGGCGCGATCGCCCTTAATGCTTCCACAGAAGTGCGCTGGATTTCTTGATATACGTGGCAAGTATTGATATAAGTTTTGTTATCAAATAAAAATTCAACTCGACACCAGTGATAATTCCAGCGTGAAATATTCCCCCAATCGCTAGGCCGTTCAAATATTAAAGCTGGCGCATCTACAATTCCACCGTTTTCTATCTCGTAGAGGGTGTAGACACTGTGAATACTTATTATTTCAAAGTCTGCATCCATAATTCAAAGCGGAATCTTTGCAATGTCTTGAAATCCTTTCGAGTCAATACTATGTTTTTCCAAAGCATCTAGCAGTTGGGCGACCGTTCCCACTAAAGTATCAATGCGCTTTGACTGCAAAATTACGATTTCTAGCAATTGCTGTAGATTCTGCTGATTGGTTTGGGCGGCATCGTAATTTACAAGAGCGATCCTTGAAGACTCTAGCATGGTGGATTGAAGAAGATTCTGCAAATCGGCAAGTTCTGGTGTCACTTTAAAGTGCCGAGGTTGATTTGAGAACCGATACTTTTTTGCTAACAAACATTAACAAATACACTCTTTCAAGGGCGTATCAACCACTGCACGAAGGAAAATCCCTCGCGCCCCGTTATGATCCCTGTCCATAGACTGCCCTGTTAGCTTGGATTTGATGACTTTAGCGCCACCAAGATTAGGCACGATTTCACCCGTCCAGCTAACTGTTTTTGATGTGTAGGCTTCGTTGACATCAATTACAAGTTTGCTATTTTCAAAAGCTTTGTGCTTCAAAAATTGCTTAAACCTGTAGTGACTGAGTGTTAACATCTGCCTAACAGACTTAGACCTAATTCTACGGCAAGCTTTCTTAGACATTTGGGATGTCTCAAAAGTTGGCAGTAAAATCACATCGAAGTTATCCACCAAAAAACGCGCAGTCTTTTTATGCAACTCACTAACGAGGTTTTTTATCTTACCTCTAATGCGAGTAGCAGCACTTTTTAAACGCTTCTTTTGACGGCATTTAGCCTTAGACATTTTGGAAATAAGCGCATCCAATTTAAAACACAGCTTTTGAATTACCATGTTTGCAGCAATGCCAAGAGATCCAAAACTATCTTCACTAAAGAATGTTTGAAATGTGCGAACACCCGGATCTAACGCCACGACTCTACCTTGGTTCTCGGTTTGTAGTCGCGGCGTATTTTCTGGGACTGTCAAATAATAATCGCCATAGGCAAATACTAATCGGCAATCACCAAATTCTAGCGGCAAAGCTTCTTTAAAAGTTGCTTCACCCAAAATAGTATGATAAATTCCTTTACTACTTACCGCAGACTTAGGAATGTAGCTTGATTGAACTGGATCTTTTCTAGACCGAAATCTACACTTACTTATGCCTCCGCCGTTCTTATATTTTTTCTTGGCATTACTTACAGATTTGCAAGCGTCCTTGATTGCTATTGATTTTATTTGGTAGGGAACATCAGAGCAAAAGCCTGGCAAGCTATTAAGAATGTCTGTTTTAATTGCTTTCCAATTGGCTTTTGTTTCCCCGTCCTGCAATAGCTTGATGGTTGTGTTGTAGACTAACCGAGACACCCCAAACCAACGCTTAATCAGCGCTTTTTGGACTGGAGTTAGAAAGATGCGTATCTTCCTTGATCTTTTTGCTGTACTTTCTAAGCCCGTGCATTCGACAAGAGAAGACGTGGAGGATACTGAGAAGATCCGCCGTGAGTTCGGTTTCTGGGGAGTATACAGTTGAGTCTTGAACCAAGATGACCCCACCGTTGCACTCAACCAAATATCGTATGAGGTCGAACCCAAACCTTGCAAGTCTGTCTCGGTGGGCAACAACAAGCGTGAGCTTATCTCCTTGCAATAATCTGTCCAGTAAGGTTTGAAGACCTTTTCTTTTGAAGTTAATGCCGCTTCCAACGTCTCGGATGATTTCAGCGTCAGGGTAGAGGGATTGCATAAAGGCGACTTGTCTTTCAAGATCGTCTCGTTGCTTGGTACTGGAGACTCTGCAATAGCAAACAACGGAAGCTCTAACTGCACCATTGACGTAAGACTGGACATCGTACATTCTTTGTCCAGCTTCGTTTTTGATTGTTTTGATTTTCCCTTCGTCTGCATATTTCCTTAATGTATTTGGGTGCAATCCTAATTGCTGAACTGCTTTTCTTAATGGTATATATGCCATACCTATATGTTAGCATATGCAAGCAATTGTTAGCAAATTAGTATCTATAGCTTAACCCTCGTTATCCAATTTTAACAATTTTGGGGCGGGGGTTATGCTTATTTTGCATAATCGTTGATTACCTTTTCCACTGTGTATATTATAGCACATCCATTAATATAAAGCCGCCCTAGAACGGCGGGGCTTTAAACCCATTTATCCGGTAATCGCAAATTCATCTGCCCAAGGCACGGATACTAAAATTATAGATAATTGATCGACTGTAGACAAATATAATGCGTCCCGGCTGTAAGCATCTACTCTATACTGGCGGCAAAAATCACTCAAGCCGTTGCCCATAACATTATTGCTTCCACCTTTATCAAAAGAGTGCAACGAGACTAAATACAAATAAAGGCAGAATTTTATTATCCGGCTAAATATTGGGTGAGAACTTTTACTAAGCAAAAACTCAATGATTTCAGTACAAATTAATTCGTGCATAGCTAAATCAATTTTAGAAGTTAACTTATCAAAAACAGAAACTTCTTCTTCTTCAAGTTGCCACATGGGGTTTGCATATTTTCTTCCCCTTATGTCGTTGACTTTAGTTTTTAGAAGGCAGAAAAGATGGGTTTTGCGCGCCGTTATATCTTCGTAAATATTCTGTGTATTCAGAAGTATTAATTCTCGCGTCCCTGATGGTACGTTTTTGCAATCAATCTCGGCATCATTGAAAAGTCTCATGCGGTAGGCTTTACAAACAAGCGTCATAAAGTGACGTTGCAAAGTTTTCAATCGTTGATTACGAGCCTGGGTTTGGCGCTTTTCAATTTCTTTTTGATCATACTTGGCTACGCGCATCTCGCAAGCTCTAACCAAATCAACATTTTTTACTTCAAAATGCTTGAAATGACTAGGAATGATCACATTTTTTGAGGGAAGTTGTCGAGTTGATTCTAATTGCAAAAAGACCGGGCTTTTGCAATTAGGGCAGAGCAATCCTAGTTTTTTGTAATCGCTATACCCAACATCAGCAGCTTCGATAAGTTGTCCGCCGTACCGGATGGAAGATGCAAATTTCAATGGAAACCTGCTATGAAGAACTTACGCATAGTTTACCATGCTGTCCAATTCCTGCTTCATCCAAGAGTGTCGGCACTTGCTTGTCCGCAGGCGTAACTTCCGACGTAGCCCGTCGTACTTTGTTATCAGGCGCGTTTGCCAAATTAATCGCCGCGTTTAAATCACGGTCGATTATTTGATACTCCCTGGGCTGAAGCCACAGGGATTCTTAAGTAGTCCAAATTCGGACTCTTAAAGGCGTTAACAAAGCGCCGCTACTGACTCCATCAAGATTGATACCTAATGTTGCCGCTACTTT
>Ga0136613_10001265_pt1 | contig 12854 bp, 12 predicted proteins | sample AntDrymUQ2722106_2_FD_106649 | JGI IMG/M metagenome (GOLD analysis project Ga0136613, IMG submission 106649) | Polar desert sand microbial communities from Dry Valleys, Antarctica - metaG UQ272 (21.06) | ecosystem: Environmental > Terrestrial > Soil > Desert | place: Antarctica: Dry Valley... | reverse complement strand
GACGGCGGCTGCACCTGGCCCGGCTGCAGGGCGGCGCGGCACACCGAAGCCGACAGCCAGCGAGCATCGCAGCGAGGAACGAGCAAGGAGCACCCCGGATCAACCACACCCACCGACCACCCCACCCCGAACAGACTGGCCACCAGGCGCCGACAGCCGCCCGGCCCGTAGGCCCCGGGACGGTCGCCAGCTACTGCACCGTTGCTTGAACCTCCAACGCGTGCGGTGCGAACTCTTGTCGTGACCATCCTCGGCCGGACAGACCTGCCCACCAGCGGTGAGCAGTACTGCCGGGTCGGGGACATTTCGTTGTGCTACGAAGCGATCGGGGATCCGGACGCTGAGCACACCGTCGTTCTCATCATGGGACTTGGGCTGCAGATGGTCTGGTGGCGTGACGACTTCTGCGCGGACCTGGTCCGACGTGGCCTGCGAGTCGTGCGTTTCGACAACCGTGACGTCGGGCGCTCGACCCGAGTCGCGGGACCGGGCGTGTCTCCGTGGGGATTTCTCCGCCGACGCGCGACCGCGACGTACAGCCTCGGTGACATGGCCGACGACACCGCCGGCCTGATCGGTCAGGTGGCGCCCGCCGGCGCCCACGTGGTCGGTGTATCGCTGGGCTCGCTGATCGCACAGGAAGTCGCGATCCGGCACGGCGGCCGTACCCGGTCGTTGGTTTCGATCATGGGGCGGCCCGGGGACGGTCGTACCGGCGCCGTCGCCAAGCGGATGCTGGTCGAGTTTGTCCGGCCCCCGGCGCTGGACCCGGTGCAGGGGCTCGTGGCCGCGTTCGGGCGAATCGGGTCCGTCGGTCGTACGGCGCAGGACGACGAGGATGTTCGGGTCGCCGTACGCCGATCCATGGACCGCGGACCGGCAGAGGACTCCGGTCGACAGTTGGCAGCCATTCTCAACGAGCGCGACCGTCGGGCCGACCTCGGCCGCCTGGAACTGCCGGCGCTGGTCGTCCACGGGGACCGGGACCGGGTCATCACGCCGTCGGGTGGACGGGCGACCGCGGGGGCGATTTGCGGCGCCGAACTCCTCGAGATCCCCGGAATGGGGCACGATCTGGCCCGGTGGACCTGGCCGACGGTGATCGACGGGATCGAGCGCACTGTTCGCCGTTGTACCGTCCGGCCCGCGCCGTGATCTTGCCCTGATTGCGGCGACACGCCGTGTCGGCAGTGCCGGAACCAGCAAAGGCCAAGATCACGGCGGAGTCGGCTTCTAGGGTTGGGGCATGACTGCTGATCTCGCTGCCCGAGCCGATGCGCTGCTGGCTGCTCACCGCCCTGGTGACCCGCTGATCCTGGTGAACGCGTGGGACGCATGGAGCGCACGGGTCGTGGCCGAGAGCCCCGGGTGTCAGGCCGTCGCCACCGCCTCCCACTCGATCGCGGCCGCCCATGGATATCCCGACGGAGAGCAGATCCCGGTGGCGGAGATGATCGAGGCGATCCGGTTGATCGCCTCCGTCGTCGGCCTTCCGGTCACCGCCGATCTGGAGGCCGGGTACGGCGACGCCGGAGCGACCGTCGCTGCGGCCATCGAGGCCGGCGCGGTCGGCGGCAACCTGGAAGACCGGCTGATACCAGCCGAAGAGCATGCCTTGGCCATTGCTGCGGCGCGCGCCGCAGGCGATGCCGCCGGAATTCACTTCGTGATCAACGCCCGAACTGACGAGTACCTGCTCGGCGGGAAGAACCTCGATCGGGCGATCGCGGCAGGTCGTAGTTATCTCGGGGCCGGCGCCGATTGCATCTTCGTGCCCGGGGCAGGCACCTCTCACGACGTGACGGAATTGGTGTCCGCCTTCGACGGTCGGCTCTCGCTGATCGGATCGCCGCGGTCACTCTCGCTGACCGAACTCGCCAGGCTGGGCGTGGCTAGGGTGTCGGTCGGGCCGGGTTCGCTCGGGATCGCCGCGGCGGCCCTGCGCGACGGCGCCGCTCAACTGCTCTCACGCGGAGACTTCCCGGACACCCTGGCCTACCGTCCGCCCGGCGCCTGACCTCACACATGCGTACGCGCGGTTTCGCCGTACGCTGAGCAGGTGAGCCCGGGCCCCGATCTCGACAGCTGGCGATCCCTACCGATCGTCCAACAGCCCACCTGGCCCGACCGGGCCGAGCTGGGCTCGGTGCTCAAGACGCTCAGCACGGTGCCGCCGATCGTGGCCCCGAGCGAGGTCGACATGCTCCGCGCGCGCCTGGCCGAGGTGGCCGCTGGCAGGGCCTTCTTGCTCCAGGGTGGGGACTGCGCCGAGACCTTCGACGACAACACCGAGCCGCGGCTGCGCGGGACCACCCGGACGCTGTTGCAGATGGCCGTCGTCCTGACCTATGGCGCCAGCGTCCCAGTGGTCAAGGTCGGGCGGATCGCCGGTCAGTACGCCAAACCGCGGTCATCGGAGTTGGATGCGCTGGGACTGCCCTCCTACCGCGGGGATCTGGTCAACTCCCTCGAGCCGACCCCGGAAGCCCGGGCAGCGGACCCGCAACGGATGGTGCGGGCGTACGCGAACTCCGCCGCGGCGATGAACATGATCCGCGCCTATGCCCGTGGCGGCCTTGCTGATCTGCACGCCGTCCACGACTGGAACCGGGAATTCGTCGCCCAGTCCCGCGCCGGAGTGCGCTACGAGACCATCGCCCAGGAGATCGACCGGGCGCTGGCCTTCATGGCCGCCTGCGGAGTCAATGACGACGCCCTGCGCAGTGTCGACATCTACAACAGCCACGAGGCGTTGATCCTCGAGTACGACCGGGCGCTGTGCCGGCTGGAGGACGACCGGGCTTATGACCTCTCGGCCCACTTCGTCTGGGTCGGTGAGCGGACTCGCCAGCGCGGGGGCGCTCACCTCGAGTTTGTTGCGCAGTTGGCCAACCCGATCGGGGTCAAGCTCGGACCCACCGTGACCCCCGACGAGGCCGTCGAGTTGGTCGAGCGCCTCGACCCGGACAACTCCCCAGGGCGGCTGACCCTGATCAGTCGGATGGGTAACGGCCGGGTACGCGACGTGCTGCCGCCGATCATCGAGAAGGTCCAAGCCACCGGCCACCAGGTCGTGTGGCAGTGCGACCCCATGCACGGCAACACGCACGAGACCGCATCCGGTTACAAGACAAGGCATTTCGATCGCATCGTCGACGAGGTCATGGGCTTCTTCGAGGTGCACCTCGAACTGGGAACCTATCCCGGAGGCATCCACGTGGAGCTCACCGGCGAGGCCGTCACAGAATGCCTGGGCGGCGCGCAGGACATCAGTGACGCCGACCTGGCCGGTCGCTACGAGACAGCTTGCGACCCACGGCTGAACACCGGACAGTCGCTGGAACTGGCCTTTCTCGTGGCGGAGATGCTACGTGGGTGAGGGCGTCGACGGCTCACATCTGGCCGACTCCGCAGGCGTCGTCGACGGCTCACATTTGGCCGACTCCGCAGGCGTCGTCGACCTTCGATCGGACACCCTCACCCGCCCCACCCCGGGGATGCGGGCGGCCATGGCCGCAGCCGAGGTCGGCGACGACGTCTACCTCGAAGACCCAACGGTCAATGCCCTCGAGGCAGAGGTCGCCGCACTGTTCGGGCACGAGGCTGCGCTGTTCGTCCCCACGGGCACGATGGGCAACCAGATCTGCCTTCGTCTTCTTGCCGGTCCGGGTGAAGAGATCCTCGCCGACGCGGACGCACACATCGTCACCTACGAACACGGGGCGGCGGCAGCGCTTTTCGGCATCCAGACCCGGACCGTGGTCAGCCAGCGCGGCCTGTTCGACACCGACGATCTCCTTGCCCAGGTGCGCGAAGGCGACTGGCACACGATGGGGACCAACGCCGTAGCCGTGGAGAACACCCACAACCGCGGTGGAGGAAGCATCCAGCCGCTGACCGAACTCACCCGACTCTCGACAGAGTTGCGCGACCGTGGGGTGGCGCTGCACATCGACGGCGCCCGAATCTGGAACGCCGCCGTGGCTTCGGGGACGCCATTCTCGGTGTACGGGCAACTGGCGGACACCCTTTCGGTCTGCCTGTCAAAAGGGCTTGGTGCGCCCGTCGGCTCGGTGATCATCGCCTCAGCCGAGCGGATCGCGCAGGCTCGGATCCTGCGCAAACGCCTGGGCGGTGGGATGAGACAGGTCGGAATCCTGGCGGCCGCGGGCCGGTACGCGTTGGCCCACCACATCGACCGGCTCGCCGAGGACCATGCCCGAGCCCAGTTCTTGGTGGGCCGACTCGGCGTTGCGGCGGATCAGGTGCAGACCAACATCGTCCGTCTCGACGGGGTCGACGCTCCGGCCCTGGCCAAAGCTGCTGCCGAGCAAGGGGTGCTGATCTCACAGGTCGCAGCGGATCGGGTACGGCTGCTCACCCACCTGGATGTCGACGACGCAGGTGTTCAACGGGCCAGCGACGTTCTTGCGGGGCTGCTCGACCGCTGAGCCTGCTCAGCAGAAGCTGAGCAGGAGGCTGACCGTCGAACCACGCTCGGCCAGCTCACCGGCCGGGGGACTCTGCTGGCAAACCCGGTTGCCCAGAAACGACGTCGTGTCTGCCACGAAACCGGCAGCCTGAAGTTCGGCGATGGCGGTGTCCTGGTCCTTGCCCATCACGTCGGGGACGGCCACCAGGTCCGGTCCCTTCGAGATGACCAGGACGATCGTGGTACCGAAGGGCTGCGGCCCGGCATCCGGAGCAGGCTCCGTGCCCAATGCGATACCCACGGCGACATCGCGGTTGAAGTCCTCGCGCACCTCCACCACGAACCCCAGCGCCACCAACGCGGCTTGTGCCTCCTCCAGCGTTGTACCAGCGACCTCTGGGATGGCGCGTGGCTCCGGGCCGACGCTCACCAGCATCGTGAGCTGCTGATCGCGACGGAGTTCGGTCCCGGCGGCAGGGTCGAAGCCGAAGACCGCTCCGAAGGGCACGGTTTCGTGGAATCCTTCGGCGCGAACCACGGCGATCGGCAGATCGGCCAGGGCGGTGACCACATCAGCCTCGGCCAGGCCGAGCAGCGCTTCGTCCACGACGAACCGCTCGGGGCCCTTGGAAACCTGGAGGTTGACCGTGCTCCCTCGCATGATCTCGGCCCCCGCCTCGGGATCGGCCGAGATCACCATGTCGTCGGCGACCGACTCACTGAAGACTTCCTCGATGATCGGATCGAGTCCGGCCTCCTGCAGGGTCTCGACGGCGGAAGCCTCGGCGAACCCGACCACGTCCGGGGCGACGGTGTAGCGACCGGATCCGTACCACCAGCCGACTCCACCGGCGATCGCGGCCAGGACGAGGACCAGGGCGAGGGCGATTCTGCCGGTGCGTTGTCGTCGCCGCGTCGGGGCTTGCGCACCGGGTGACCGCTGATCGGCTGACCGCTGCCCGACTTCGCCGGGACGACCGGTTGTCGGTCGACGGTCTCCGCCGCCGTCTGCCACCGAGCCGGGACTGAGCGTTGCCTCGTCCGAGGCTCGACCACCAGCAGTACCGAGCACCGCAGTCCGGTGCGTACGAGCGGCCCGAGTCCCGTCCGGCGCCGCTGGGCCGCGATGGTCATTCCTCGGATGCGGTGCAGATCCGGGATGTGCAGGCGGCGGGCTCTCGCGATAACGAACCGGCACGGTGACTCGAGTCATAGCCAGGTCGGTGCTCACATCGAAGAGCTCGGCCAAAAAGGCTCCGGCATCCAACGGCCGCGCTGCGGGATCACGCCGGGTCGCCGAGGAGACCAACTCGTCGATCGCGACCGGGATTCCGGGCACCTTGCTCGAGGGCAGCGGAACGTCGTTGTTCACGTGTTGGTAGGCCACGGACAGCGCGCTGTCCCCGGCGTAAGGCGGCTTACCGGTGAGCATTTCGTACAGAACGATGCCGGCGGCGTACACGTCGCTGCGGGCATCGGCATTGCCCCGTTCGATCTGTTCCGGTGCCAGGTAGGCGACCGTTCCCAGCAGCACGCCGCTGGTCACCGACGTGGTCCCGGTGCCTGCGACCGCCCTGGCCAGGCCGAAGTCAGCGACTTTCACCACGCCGTCCCTGGAGAGCAGGATGTTCTCCGGCTTGACGTCGCGGTGGATCAAGCCGGTCCGATGGGCGGCCGAGAGCCCGGACAACGTCGGGGCCAGAACGGCAAAGGCCTGTTCGGGACTTAGTCGCCCGTTCTCATGAATGACTTCACGCAGCGTCTGGCCACGGACGAGTTCCATCACGAGGAAGACGAAGCCGTCGTCCTCGCCCTGATCGCTGACCGAGACGACGTTCAGGTGCGAAAGCCGGGCAGCAGAGCGGGCTTCGCGGTTGAAACTGGCGACGAAGGACGGGTCACTGGCCAGCGCCTCGGTCATCACCTTGATCGCTACGCGGCGATCCAGACGGAGATCAGTGCCCTCGTAGACCGTGGACATGCCGCCCCGAGCCAGCCGGCGCTCGACGCGATAACGCTTCTCGAGCACGAGACCGACCACCGGGTCCAGCAGCGTCGTCTCCACGACCAGCCAGTTTACGTCTGACCTGACACCTGGCTTCGCGCGACTCGCTAGGTCAGGGCGTGACCAGATCCCTGGACACGCGCTCGACCGAGGCGACGCCGCACAGCGTCATCGAGTGCGCCAGTTCCACCCGCAGTCTCGACAGCACGTCGACCACTCCATCCGCACCGCCGGTGACCAGCCCCCAGATCACCGGACGGCCACAGAAGACCGCTCGGGCACCCAACGCCAAAGCGACCAGGGCGTCAGTGCCAGAACGGATTCCGCCGTCGACATAGACCTCGGCGTGGTCGCTCACGGATGAGACGACATCGACCAGTGCCACGGCGCTGGAAACGGCGCGATCGACCTGTCGACCACCGTGGGTGGATACCCACACCGCCGAGGCGCCGGCTTCGAGGCAGCGCACTGCGTCGTCTCCGCGCAGAACGCCCTTGACCACGACCGGGAGATCGGTGAGGCCGGCGAAGTGCTCGACGTCGGCGTAGGTCCACGGCGGGGTCTTGTCGGCGGAGTCGAGGGCCTGGTCCAGCCGCCGTACCGAAACTCCGCTGCCACCTGCTGCCGGGCCCGGCAGCTCAGCGTCTGCCTGGACATCGGCCTGATCCGGGTGATTGGCCATCACCAGACCCTCGGGCAACTGGAAGTCGTTGGCGAGGTCACGCAGCCGCCGACCGAGAACCGGTAGGTCGACGGTGAGTACCAGCGCCCGGTATCCGGCCCCGGCGCAACGGCGTACCAGATCGTCGGTGTAGGCCGGGCCATGCACCTGGTAGAGCTGAAACCACTTGGGGGACTGGGGCGCAACCGCGGCCACCTCGCCGAGCGGCACGGTAGCCGTCGTGGACACGGTCATCAGCGTCCCGGTGCGGGCGCAGGCATCGGCCGTGGCCAGTTCGCCGTCGGGATGCGCCATCCGCTGCAGTGCCCAAGGGGGTACGCCGATCGGACTGGCCACCGGTGTCCCGAGGAGCGTGGTTGCCAGGTTGGGCGCGGCGACACCGCTCAACATTCGCGGACGCAGGCGCCACCGATGCCAGGCCAACGGGGCTTCGCGCAGAGTGGTCTCCGTCTCCGACCCGCCGGCGTAATAGTCGAAGACCCCGCGGGGCAGCATTTCGCGTGCCTGGGCTTCGAGAACTCCAGTCAGCTGGGTCTGGAGGAGTCCGGCAACAGCAGAATCGGAGTCAGCCATAGGCTGCAGCCTATGGATCTGCTGACCTTGCCGGAGGTCGCCCAGCGACTCGGGATCCGGGTCAACCGGGTACGCCAGCTCATTCGCGACCGGGCCCTGGCGACAGTGGATCGTGATGGGACGCCACTGGTGCCGGCCGCTTTCTTCGACGACGAGGGGATCCTCACCCACCTGGCCGGAGTCCTGACCGTGCTCCGGGACGGGGGTTACAGCGATGCCGAAGCAGTCACGTGGCTGTTCACCGAGGACGACACGCTGCCGGGTATGCCGATCCAGGCCCTGCACGAGAAGCGGCACCATGAGGTGAATCGCCGGGCCCAAGCCATGGCGTTCTAGGCCTGCCGGTCAGCGGTCTCGGGCGGTCAGCGTGGAGGCCAGTTGCTCGAGAACCTCTCGTGGCTCGCCACCGACCGGCCCCTGCGCCAGCGCGGTCGTCGCGGCCTCGACCCGCTGGGCGATCAGCACCTCGACCTCCGCGAGGGCTCCGGAACCCTCGATGACCATGCGGAGTTGGTCGATGTCCAACCCGGACAGATCGGCCCGGCCGATCAACCGCTGGAACAGGTCCCGGGCGTTCGCGCTGGCCCGCTTGCGGGCCAGGATCACGAGCAGCGTCTGCTTGCCCTCCCGTAGATCATCCCCTGCCGGCTTGCCGGTCTGCTCGGGGTCACCGAAGACCCCCAGCACGTCGTCACGCAGCTGAAAGGCCTCGCCGAGAGCGAATCCGTACTCGGTGTACGTGGACAGCAGCGGCCCTCCCGGCGCGTGTGGGCCGCCGACCAGCGCACCGATGTGCAGTGGGCGCTGGACGGTGTAGGAGGCCGCCTTGTACCGCGCCGTACGCCAGGCCGCTGCCAGCGCTTCCTCGTCCGGGCGCCCGGAATCCACCTGGCCGCGTAGGTCGAGGTACTGCCCGGCCATCACCTCGAGGCGCATCGCGTCATAGGCCGGAGCGACCCTGCCGAGCGCGGCGTCGTCGAGTCCGGCGGTGCGGATCATCTCCTGTGCCCACGTGAGTGCGATGTCGCCTGCGATGATGGCCGCGCCCTGGCCGAATCCCGCCGCCGATCCAGCCCAGCCGTGATAAGCGTGCAGATCGGCGAAGCGCACATGCAGGGCCGGCTGACCCCGTCGGGTACTTGCCCGGTCCATCACGTCGTCATGGATCAGTGCACCGGCCTGAACCAGTTCCAGAGACGCCGCGGCTCGTAGGACCGTGTCGTCGTCCCGGTCGGCGTCGGCCACGGGTCCGGCCGAGCCGGCATAGGAGACGGCGTCCAGCGCACCCCGCCATCCCCAGTACGCGAATGCCGGCCGAAGCCGCTTGCCACCCGCGAGGACGAGATCGCAGATTGCCTCCCCTACGGCCATGAGATCGGGATCGATGGCAGCGAGATCGGTCAGCTTCCGGTCCAGGAAAGCGGCCAGTTCGATCTCGACCCGCTCACGAAGGGCATGCCGGTCCAGCAGATCAGCCGGTGGCGGACTCGGTGGCGAAGAGGTCACGACTACGCAGTATCGGCCACCGGACCGGCGTCCCGTCCGGCGCCATGCGTACGCCCTATCCTGGTTGCCATGGCTGGGACCGTGCGTGAGCAGTTGGCCGCCGGCGTTCCAACGTTCTCCTTCGAGTTCTTCCCGCCCAAGGACGAGGCCTCCGAGGCCGTACTGTGGCGAACACTGCGCGAATTGGAGCGGCTACGTCCCTCGTTCGTGTCGGTGACCTACGGAGCAGGTGGCACGACCCGCGAAGGCACCGTGAGGGTGACCGAGCGGATCGCCACCCAGACCACCATGCTGCCGATGGCCCACCTCACCGCGGTCAACCACAGTGTCGCCGAACTCCGCAATGTGATCGGCCGGTTCGCCGCCGTCGGGGTGCGCAACATCCTGGCCATCCGAGGTGATCCGCCAGGTGATCCCACGGCTGAGTGGCTCAAGCATCCGGAAGGCATCGAGTTCGCCGACGAGTTGGTCAGCATGGTGCGCCGGGCGGGCCAATTCTGTGTCGGCGTGGCGGCCTTCCCGTATAAGCACCCTCGCTCGACCGACGTCGACGGCGACGCCCGACACTTCGTGGAGAAGGTGCGGGCCGGCGCGGACTTCGCGATCACGCAGATGTTCTTCGACGCCGAGGACTACCTGCGCCTGCGCGACCGGGTGGCGGCGCTGGGGTGCGACATCCCGATCATCCCGGGAATCATGCCGGTGACCTCGATGGGCACGATCCAACGCGCACCGAAGCTGTCCGGAGCGCCGTTCCCGCCGGGGCTGGCCTCGACGTTCGACGCGATCGCCAAGGACAAGGACGCCGTACGTGCGCAGGGAATCGACCAGGCGAGCGAACTCTGTCAGCGGCTGCTCGACGAGGGAGCACCCGGCATCCACTTCATCACGCTGAACCGGTCCACGGCCACCCGCGAGATCTGGGCCAACCTGCGCGAGACCTCACCCGTCGGCTGAGAGCGGCACCAGGACGGAGGTCTCCTCACGGCGCGCCAAAGCCCTACGCCGAAGGATCGTCCCACTCCGCGTAGGGGATGCGACGGATCGCGTGCACGTCTCCCACCGTCGCCCACTGATTGCCGCCGAGCCGGGACAGCGGGGCCAGCAGTTCGATGGCCGGCCGGCCGTTGCGCAGAGCGGACTCGCTGACGACGACAAGCTTCACTCGGCCGAAGACTACGGTTGAATCCCCCATGGACACCGTGCTGTGCAGTTCGCACTCGATGGCAGCGGGGGAGTCCGCAACCCGGTACGGCGCAACGGTTTCGGCCGGTTCCAGGGCAATCCCTACCTCGTCGAATTCGCTTTGCTCGATCGGAAAGTTCGTTCCGGTGGCATTAATCTGCTCGAAGAGCGGCTCAGGTGCCACGTTGACGACGAACTCTCGGGTCTCCTCGACGTTGCGAAGCGAATCCTTGCGCCCCACTGACGTGAACTGCACGACGGGTGGATTCACACAAGCCACGGTGTAGAAGGAATGCGGAGCCAGGTTGTCGATGCCGCCGGCTGAGCGAGTCGACACCCACGCGATCGGACGCGGGACCACGATCGAGGTGAGGATCGAGTAGATGCTCGGCCTACCACCGGGTTCGAACCGGACACGGGGGTTTGGCGGATGGCTCACCGCAGCGTCATACCCAGGACCGCGAAGGGGCGGGCGTCCCCCGGGAAGTAGTGGCCCCTCAACAGGTCCACGAAGCGCTCGGAGCGGTACAGGCGGAACGCGCGGGTGTCGCTGTCCGGTGTGGAGAGCACCACCCGAGGGTGGCTGATCCCGCCGAGCAGGGTGCGCAGCAGGGTCCGGCCGACTCCCATTCCCTGCTGGTCGGGCCGAACGTGGAACTCGGACAACTCGAAGGTGTCCCGGAGCCACTCCCGTGATCGTGTCCGGCCGAGCGCGTCGGCGACCTGGTCGTACCACCATTGGCCGGGACGGGTGGTGTAGCCGTACCCGAAACCGGTCAGCACGTCGGCCGGATCGAAGGCAGCCACCGCCTCGAATCCGATCCGCGTCGTGTGCGAGGCGGCGTGGCCATACCTCGCGTCCACGACGGAGTCCGGATAGCCCATGGCGGCGCCGTAGATCTCGAGGACTTCGCGGAGGTGCTCACGCATCCATACCGGGTCGACGCGGAGGATGCGCGCGGGCTGCAGTTGGGTCACCGTGACAGCTGCCGATTTGTGCTAGCTGGACAGGTCACCCACTAAGCGTAGCCACGCAGTGAAGGTGCTGGCGCGCTGCCTGATCCGCGGTCAGGGCTATCCAACCCCGATTCGAGCGCCCGCTGGGCAGCCGCTGTGACCAACTCCCGCGCGGTGCGCTCAGGGGTGGTGGAGCGCACCGCGCGGACGGCCGGCGCGGGCTCTTACGGGTGGGTAACCCGCGCTATACAGGTCTCGCCCGTGACCGCGTTGGTTGCCCGCCCAACGATCTTGTCGAGACCGCTCCGGTTGGCAGCTTGGATGTTGACCTAGAATTCGATGACTCAGCCCCGGTCGCAGCTTCCAGTGCACGTAGGTCGTAGTACGTGGGCACCGCGGGGCCGGGCTGGAGCTGTCTCGTCTCAGTCGCAGTCAGTTGCCCACTTCGGCGGCGGTTCCCGAGGTGATCCGGAGGAGTTCGGCATAGGTCGTCGGGAACACCGTCGACGGATGCCCGGCCGCCGCCCACACCTCCGCGTAGCGGGCAAGCTCGATGTCGACCAGCGTCCCGATCGGCTCGGGGTGTCCGATCGGAGCGACCCCGCCGATCGACTGACCGGTGTGCCTGCGTACGAAATCAGGGTCCGCGCGACGCAACGTGACGATGCCGAGCAGGGCGGCCACCTTGGCGGTGTCGACTCGATGCGCGCCGCTGGTCATCACCAGCAGCGGTGCGCAGTCGGCGTCGAAGATCAAGCTGTTCGCGATCGCACCCACCTCGATACCCAGTTGTTCGGCCGCGAGGGCCGCGGTGTGCGCTTTCATCTCCAGGATGCGCACCTCGCCGGCGACACCTGCTTCGCGCAGCTGGCGGGTGACCGATTCGACCCGAGGATTCACCCGGCCAGTATCCCGATCCCGGTGCGATGGCGGCCATGTCGCCTGACCTGAACGTCCCATCACAGATGCAGGGACCCCGGGGGACTCGTCTCCTAGCTTGTAGCCAGGGGTCTCGGCGCGCGCTCGTGAGAGGTACGGGCATGCTGCCTGGGTGAGTGCGGGCGCCGACCAGACTGTCGGCGACCCACCGGCGGGCACCCCGAAGTTGCCTCGAGAGGCCTGGATCCTTGCGCTGGTGGCCGGCTGCGTGGCGATCGGGTACGGCATCGTCGCCCCGGCGATTCCGGACTTCGCTCTGGAGTTCGGAGTCAGTCGTACGTTGGCCGCTCTGGTGGTCACTGCCTTCGCCGGTATGCGGATCGTGTCCGCTCTGTTCTCCGGCCGACTCGTTGACCGCTTCGGTGAGACCGGGGTCCTGGTCACCGGCATCGCGCTGGCCGCGGTCACCAGTGGGGCGGCCGGGTTCGCGCAGAGCTACCCTCAACTGTTGGTCCTGCGAGGGCTCGGCGGACTGGGATCGGCGATGTTCACCGTGTCGGCAGTCGTCCTGTTGATCCGGACTTCGCCGCCGCAGGTCCGTGGCCGGGCCAACAGCGTGTTCTTCGGTGGCTTTC
>Ga0136613_10001260_pt1 | contig 12879 bp, 9 predicted proteins | sample AntDrymUQ2722106_2_FD_106649 | JGI IMG/M metagenome (GOLD analysis project Ga0136613, IMG submission 106649) | Polar desert sand microbial communities from Dry Valleys, Antarctica - metaG UQ272 (21.06) | ecosystem: Environmental > Terrestrial > Soil > Desert | place: Antarctica: Dry Valley... | reverse complement strand
TCGCCAGCTTCCGCCACGTGCTGAAGCTGTCACCGGACATCGTCAAGCTCGACACCAGCCTGGTGCACGAGATCGACAATGACAGCCTCCTACGCGCCCTCGGCTACACCCTCACCGCCTTCGCCTCCGCCCTGGGCGCGCAGGTGGTGGCCGAGGGGGTGGAGACCCAACGCGAGGTCGATGCGCTGCGCTTCCTGGGCGTGCGCTTCGCCCAGGGCTATCACCTGGGTCGTCCCGTGGCCCTTGGCGACGTCCCGGTCGACCTCGACAGCCCGGTCGTCAGCCGGACCAGGCCTGGGTGATCGGCAGCCGACGGTCCTTGCCGAACGCCCGGGGCGTGATCTTCACCCCCGGAGCGGCCTGACGGCGCTTGTACTCGGCACGGTCGACGAGGGCGATCACCCGCCGGACGGTGGCGGTGTCGTAGCCTTCGGCCACGATCTGACGCACGGAGCGGTCCAGCTCGACGTAGGCCTCCAAGATGGGGTCCAGTTTGTCGTACGGCGGCAGGCTGTCGGTGTCGCGCTGGTCCGGGCGCAGCTCGGCGGAAGGTGCCTTGTCCAGGATCGCCGGGGGGATCAGCGGGTCGCCCGAGGCGGCGTTGCGGTGGTGGCACAGCTGGTACACCAGGGTCTTGGACACGTCCTTGATGACCGCGAATCCGCCGGCCATGTCGCCATACAACGTCGAATAGCCAACGGCGTACTCGCTCTTGTTGCCGGTCGCCAGGACGATGTCCCCGCGCTTGTTGGACAGGGCCATGAGCAGCGTGCCGCGGATCCGCGACTGCAGGTTCTCCTCGGCCAGCCCCGTCTCGGTTCGGGCGAACGGCTCGCGCAGCGCCTCGTCGAAGGCGCGCATCACCGGCTCGATCCCCAGCTCCAGCCACCCGATGCCCAGGTTCGCGGCCAGGGCCTTGGCGTCGACCAGGGATGCGGGCGAGGAGTACGGCGACGGCATGGCCACCCCGGTGACGGCGTCGGCGCCCAACGCGTCGGCCGCGATCGCCGCGACCAGCGCGGAGTCCACGCCCCCCGACAGGCCCAGCAGCGCGCGCTCGAAGCCGTTCTTGCGCACGTAGTCGCCGGTGCCCAGCACCAGTGCGGCGTAGATCTCCGCCAGCTCGTCGAGCCGAGGCTCACCGGTCACAGCGGACTCGGAAGCAGACGCGGCCCCACCAGCGGTCACGGACCGCGGCGCGGCGCCCTGTGCAACGTCGATGTCGGCGACGAACAGCGCGGGGCTGAACTGGGGGCCTCTGGCGACGACCTCGCCGGTCGGGTCAAGCACGAAGGAGTCGCCGTCGAACACCACTTCGTCCTGACCACCGACGGCGTTGAGGTACGCCAGCCACGCTTCGCAGGTGGTGGCGTGATGGCGGGCCAACGACTCGCGCTCTGCCCGTTTGCCGCGGTGATAGGGGCTGGCGTTGATGTTGACCAGCAGCTTGGCGCCGGCCGCACAGGCCTGGGCTGGCGGCCCACCCGGTCCCCACAGGTCCTCGCAGATGGTGATGCCGACGGCGACGCCGCCCGCCTGGATGACCAGTGGATCGCGGCCGGGGTGGAAGTAGCGCGCCTCGTCGAACACCCCGTAGTTGGGCAGGCGCTGCTTGCGGTAGACGGCCTCCACATGGCCGTCGCGGCAGACCGCCGCCGCATTGGCCAGTCGGTTGGAGTGCGCCTCGACGAAGCCGACGACCAGCGGAACGCCGCGGGTCGCCGCCGCCACGTCGCCGAGGGCCCGCTGGGAGGCCTCGACGAAGCCACCCTTGCAGACAAGGTCCTCGGGCGGGTAGCCGGTCAGCACCAGCTCGGGCGTCACCACCAGATCGGCGCCCACCCGCAGCCCCTCGCCATAGGCTTTGTGCACCGCTGCGGCGTTGGCGGCGACGTCGCCCACCATCGGGTTGAGCTGAGCCAGAGCCAGGCGCATGGTGCTCCTCTGGGATCCAACCGCCGGGCAGCAACAGCGCCAGCCACCTGCCCGCGTCCGAATCGTACCGACGCAAGCGATATCTTCTTCCATCCTCGCCAGCAGCCCCCGACGCCGGTGACGAGGAGGAGCGGAGGTGGACGTGGACAGGCAGCAGGAGTACGTGCTACGCACCGTCGAGGAACGCGACATCCGCTTCGTGCGGCTGTGGTTCACCGACGTCCTGGGCATGCTCAAGTCCGTCGCGGTCACCTCCTCCGAACTGGAGGGCGCCTTCACCGAGGGCATCGGCTTCGATGGGTCCGCGGTCGACGGGTTCGCCAGGGTCCAAGAGTCCGACATGCTGGCCGTGCCCGACGCCGCGACCTTCCAAGTGCTGCCGTGGCGAGGCAGCGGCGCCCTGGCACGGATGTTTTGCGACATCCGCACCCCCGAGGGTGAGCCGTTCACCGCGGATCCACGTCAGGTGCTGCGGCGCAACATGGCCAAGGCCGCGGAGATGGGCTTCAGCTTCTACGTCCATCCCGAGATGGAGTTCTTCCTGTTCAAGGGCCCGCAGGACCCCACACCCCTGGACTCGGGCAGCTACTTCGACCTGACGCCGATGGACGTGCAGCAGGACTTCCGGCGTGAGGCCATCGAGACGCTGGAGGCGATGGGCATCTCGGTGGAGTACTCCCACCACGAGGTCGCACCCAGCCAGCACGAAATCGATCTGCGTTACGCCGATGCACTGACGATGGCGGACAACCTGATGACCTATCGCCTGGTGATCAAGGAGGTCGCGCTGCGCCGGGGCATCTACGCCACCTTCATGCCCAAGCCGCTCGCGGCTCACTGGGGCAGCGCCATGCACACGCACGTGTCGCTGTTCGACGGCGACCGCAACGCTTTCTTCGACGCGGGCGACCGCTACCACCTGTCGGCGACGGCCAAGCAGTTCATCGCCGGCCTGCTGGTGCACGCCCGAGAGATCGCGGCCGTCTGCTGCCAGTGGGTCAACTCCTACAAGCGGCTGGTGCCGGGGTTCGAGGCTCCCGTGTTCGTGTCCTGGGGCCGGCACAACCGCTCCTCGATGGTGCGGATACCGATGTACAAGCCCCGCAAGGGCGCGTCGACCCGCGTCGAGTTCCGCGCGCCAGATCCGGCCTGCAACCCCTACCTGGCCTTCTCGGTGATCCTGGCGGCCGGCCTGCGCGGCATCACCAAGAACTACGAGCTGCCGCCGGAGGCCGAGGACAACATCTACGAGATGACCGACGCCGAGCGCCGCGCGGCCGGGATCGGCAGCCTGCCGCACAACCTCGACGAGGCGCTGCGCGAGATGGAGGAGTCCGAACTGGTCGCCGAGGCGCTCGGCGAGCACGTCTTCGAGTACTTCCTGCGCAACAAGCGCGTCGAGTGGGACGAGTACCGCTCGCAGGTCACGCCCTTCGAGCTGGCGCGCTACCTGCCGACGCTGTAGCGACGATGACCGACGAGGTCGCCGAGGCATTGGCGGCTAGCGCCAACCCTGAGCGTGCCGCCGTGGCGCTGCAGCGCCTCGCGGAGCGCAACCCGCAGGGTCGGGCGGCGCTGGACGGCGAGGGGCTGCGGCGGTTGGTCGTGGTAGCAGCGATGTCACAGGTCCTCGGGGAGACCGTCGCCGCCAGCGACGAGGCGCTGGAGGTGTTGACCGGTGACCTGACGGCGTGGTCGGCGGCCGAAGTGCGCGACCGTTGCGAGCGGCGACTGGCCCGCGAGCAGGGCTCGCCGGCCGCCGCGCTGGCCACTGCCCACCGGCTGGGTCTGCTCAACGTGGCCGCGCGCGACGGGCTGGGCCTAGCGCCCGGGCTCGGTGCCGCCCGCGAGCTGGCCGACCTGGCCGACGGCTTGCTGGCCGCCGCGCTGCACCACGTCGCCGACGGGCGGGCAAGGGTGTCGGTCATCGCCCTGGGCAAGCTCGGCGGCCGTGAGCTGAACTACGTCTCCGACGTCGACGTGATCTTCGTCGCCGAGGGGAACATGGTCGCCGCAACGCGCACCGTTGAAGACCTGCTGCGGCTGCTGGGAGAGGTGACGCCCGCGGGGCGGGCGTACGAGGTGGATCCGAACCTGCGACCGGAGGGCCGCGACGGCCCGCTGGTGCGGTCGCTGGATGCCTACCGCGCCTACTACCAGCGCTGGGCCAAGACCTGGGAGTTCCAGGCCCTGCTCAAGGCACGCCCGATCGCCGGGGACCGAGCGGTCGGCGTGGCGTTCATGGCGATGGCCGAACCGTTCGTATGGCCGGACCGCCTCAACGGTGAGGCCGTCGAGGAGATCCAGCGGCTCAAGGCCGTGGTCGAACGCTCCGCGTCGGTCGTCCGCGCCGGCCACCGGCAGGTCAAGCTCGCCCCTGGGGGCCTGCGCGACATCGAGTTCGCGGTGCAGCTGTTGCAGTTGGTGCACGGCCGCCATGACCCAAGCCTGCGCAGTCCCAGCACGCTGGACGCCCTGGCCGCCCTGGCCGCCGGCGGCTACGTGGGCCGCTCCGACGCCGCCGCCTTCGCCGACGCTTACGTGTTCTTGCGCACCGTCGAGCATCGCCTGCAGCTGATGCGCCTGCGGCGGACCCACACCCTGCCGCAGCGTCCCGACGAGCGACGGCGCCTGGCCCGCTCGATGGGCTTCGCGGGAGCAGACGCGCTCGACCGCTTCGACACCGAGCTGCGGCGGGTGCAGGGCCTGGTGCGCACGCTGCACGCCAAGTTATTCTACCGACCGCTGCTGTCGCGCTTCGCCGAGCTGTCGGCGGTAGAGCAACTGCTGCGGGGCGCCGGCAGTCGGCTCGACGAGATCGCGGTCGGCGAGCGGCTGGTCGCGCTGGGCTTTCCCGACCCTGCGCAGGCGGTCGCACACCTGGAGGCGATGGCCAGCGGGGTGACCCGCCGGGCGCGGATGCTGCAGATCGCACTGCCCGCGGTGTTGCCGACGTTGGCGTCGGCCCCCGACCCGGGCGGTGGTCTGGCGGCGCTGCGGTCGTTGACCGATCGTGCAGGAGACGCACCGGAGCTGCTGCGCACGTTGCGCGACAACCCTCCGGTGGCCGACCTGCTGGCGCAGGTGCTGGGCGCAAGCCCACTGGTCGGCTCGTGGCTGGAGCGGCAGCCCGAGGTGATCGGGGCGTTGAGCGACCTCACGGTGCTCGCACAGCGGCGCGATGCTGCGGCCTACCGGCGGCTGGCCGAGGGGTTGTTGCGGCGGGGCCACGACGCCGACGAGGCGGCCGAGGCGTTGCGGCGGCTGCGCCGACGGGAGGTCGCGCGCACGGCCGTGCGTGACCTGGCAGGGATGGCCGACGTGGTCGACGTCGCCGTCGAGCTGTCAGGCCTCGCCGAGGCGTGCCTGCAGGCGGCGGTGGAGCTGGTGGTCCCAGACGGCGTTTCGCTCGCAGTCGTGGGGCTGGGCAAGCTCGGCGGCTGCGAGCTCGGCTACGCAAGCGACCTTGATGTGCTGCTGGTCGCCGAGCCCACCGAGGCCCGGCTGGACGCGGAGCGCGCCGCCGAGCGACTGCTGCGCCTGCTGTCGGGGATCACCCCGGAGGGCCAGGCCTTCAAAGTCGACGTCAACCTGAGGCCGGAGGGCAAGGACGGCCCCCTGGTGCGCACGCTGGCGTCCTACCGCGGCTACTACCAGCGCTGGGGCGAGCCCTGGGAGCTGCAGGCGTTGACCCAGGCCCGCCATGTCGCCGGCGACCGGTCGCTTGGCGAGGCCCTGGTGGCGTCACTGTCGGACCTGGTCTACGCCTTGCCGGTGCCGGCCGACCGCTTGACGGCGGTGCGACAGATGAAGGCGCGGGTGGAGCGGGAGCGGGCCGGCGGGAGTCGCTCGAAGGTCCGGCGCACCCGCCCGTCACCTCGCCGTGCCGATCTCAAGCTCGGCCCCGGCGGGCTGGCCGACGTCGAGTGGACGGTGCAGCTGTTGCAGCTGCGCCATGGTGGCCGCTTGCCTCGCGTCCGGCGGCCAGGCGCCCTGTCCGCGCTGGAGGCCTGTGCCGCCGAGGGTCTGATCGGCGCCGCGGACGCCGAGTGGCTGACGGAGGGATGGCGGTTCCAGACCCGCCTGCGCAATACGTTGTACCTGGCGGCACTGCGCGACACCGACCGGCTGCCGGGCGCCGGAGCCGACCTCGAACGGGTGGCGCGGATGCTCGGGTACGACCGGCCCGGCGCCCAAGCACTCAGTGAGGATCTGCTGCGCGTCACCCGCCGGGTCCGCCGGGTCCACGAACGCCTCTTCTACCGTTGACACCACGGCGGTCCCCGTCGGCTGTGCTACACTCCGCGCCGGCGCCCTGACCCTGAGTCGTCAGCTGCGGACTGGCACTGGCGCGCTGCTCCCTGGCGGTGACATGTGGGGCCCCCGGGTTTGCGAGGAGACCCGCGTGACCGTTGGACACCACCTCACCGACGCCATGACTCGCTTCGCCCGCACGTTCCTGGGCGACTACGACGTCGGTGAAGTGCTGTACGAACTGTCGGAGACCGTCGTGGATGTCCTCGACGTCGATGCCGCCGGTGTGGCGATCGCCGACGCCGACCGGCTGGAGTTCGTCACCGCGACCAACGAGCGCAGCATCCAACTCGAGCGCCTGCAATGCGACCTGCAGGACGGCCCCTGCACCGACGCCTGGCGTAGCCGGCAGCCGGTTCTGGTCTCCGACCTGGAGACCGTGCGGGCCTGGCCCGCCTACCGGCCTGGGGCGCTTGAAGCCGGCGTGCGCGCCGTTGCCGCGCTGCCACTGACCGCCGGCGACCAGACCGTCGGTGCGCTGGACGCCTACAGCGCCACGATCCGCCAATGGGATGCGGCGACCGTGTCCGCCGGACGGGTGCTGGCGGACATGGCCACGCTGTACATCGTGCACACCCGCCAGACCCAGGACGCGAGGACGCTGAACGAGCGCCTGCAGCACGCGCTGGATGCCCGAGTCGTCGTCGAACAGGCCAAGGGCGTAATCGCCCAACGCCACGGCAACGTCGACACGGCGTTGGAACGGCTGCGGTCGCACGCCCGGACAAATCGGCAGCCGGTGCACGAGGTTGCCCGCCGAATCGTGGACGGCGCCCTGCGGCTTTGATCGGCCCATTCGGCTCCCCACGCAGGCCGTCTATGCTCCTCCGTCGTGCAGGCAGACGAGGCGTTCGATGGTGAGGTGCGAAGCCATGCTGCTCACCGGCTGCAGGGCCTCGGCGAACGGCTGTTGGGCAGCCTGCTCGATCGGGCGCACTGGTCGCCTCCGGACCTCGTGGCGACGCTGATCGCCGAGGAGGTCGCCTACATCGGCGGGCGCGACGTCGTTATCTACCTGCAGGACTATGACCAGCTGACGTTGGTGCCGCTGCCCGGCGATGGGCTGGAGGACAACGGCTCCGAGGCCATCGACGGTTCCTTCGCCGGGCGCGCGTTCAGCAGCGATCTCCCGGTCGAGCGGCCAGAGCCCGATGGCGTGCGGCTGTTCCTGCCGATGTTGGACGGCAGCGACCGGGTCGGCGTGCTGGCCTATTCCCTGAGCGCCGTTGGCGCCGCAGACCGCCAGCTGGCTGGCTGGCTGGCGGGGCTGGTGGCGAATCTCATTGTCACCAAGGGCTTGTACACCGATCACTTCTTCCTCACGCGACGGCGGCGGCCAATGCGGCTGGAAGCCGAGATGCAATGGCATCTGCTGCCGCCGCTGACGATGGAGACCCCACAGGTCGGGGTCGCCGGCATCCTCGAGCCTGCCTACGAGGTGGGTGGGGACAGCTTCGACTACGCGCTCAACGGCCAAACCTTGCACGTGGCGATCATCGACGCGATGGGACACGGGTTGAACGCCGCGATCATGGCGACAGTGTCGGTTGGCGCGTACCGCCACGCGCGCCGGGCGGGCGTGGGGCTGGCCGACCTGTACGCCGCGATGGACAGCGCGGTGGCGGAGCAGTTCGGCGAGGACACGTTCGTCACCGCGCAGATGGCACAACTGGACTGCGGCACCGGCCGCCTGTCGTGGGTCAACGCCGGCCACCACCCGCCGCTGCTGCTGCGCAGGCGCCGGGTGCTGGGATCGCTGAACAGCGAGACGACCCTACCCGTCGGCTTCGGAGGGGCGGCGCCGCAGATCAGCGAGGTGCAGCTGGAACCGAACGACCGCGTGCTGCTGTTCACCGACGGCGTCATCGAAGAGCGCATGCCCGACGGCGAGCGCTTCGGGCAGCACCGCCTCGTCGATCTGGTCGGACGCGTCAGCCTCGAGGAACTGCACGTCCAGGAGACCGTCCGTCGTCTGTCGCACTCCCTCATGCGCGAGCGGGGCGGTGCCACCAGCGACGACGCCAGCCTGTTCCTCCTCGAGTGGCGACGCACGGACAGCATCTGAGCGTCGCGCCGAGAATGCCGCCGAACCGACGCCGCTGTACGCCTACAGCGACTGGATCACCACGTCGGGATGGTCGCCAGCGAGCGCCTCGAGGTCGCCTGGGCCGCCGGTGAGGATCACCCCGCCACCCGGCACCGATCGCAGACGCCACGACGACGGCATCGACGGTGGCGTTGGAGCGCGCGGCGCCGAGCAGCGCTCCGGCGAGCCGGCCGGCGTCGGGCTCCTCGTCGCGCTCACCGCCGGCATCGCCTCCCAGCAGGTGACCAACGGAGCCGATGGCGCGTTCGAACGTCCGAGCGTGTCGCTGCCCTTCGCCGCCGAGCAGACGGTCGTTGCCGCCAGGGACCTTGAGCACGTCGGGATTGTCGCGCAGCCGCTCGTGGAGCGCGTTGCGCGACACAAGTTCGACCGGGCGGCCAAGAAGCTCCGACAGCTCATCGGCGAGCTTTTCGACGTCCCAGCCAAGACGCGCTCCTGGCTGTTCAGATCCCGGCTTCGCTCCATTCCTGCGCCTGGGCCTCGTACGTCAGATGTCGTAGTAGTGACTGACCCACCCACGCTGACCTGCGCAAACGCGGGTCCGGCGGGTGCCGGGTACGCACTGGGTACGCTCGCCGCCGCGCTCCACTGCAGGTTTCAGGGGTCCCAGGTGCCGGTGTTCGAGCTCTTCTCCAGGGGCCGGCTAGACGAACGCGGGCGTGAAATGGCTGTGGTGTCGGCCGCGCAGCGTCTTGGTCGCTCTTCGCGAGATGGTCAAGGCGTGTCCTTCTGAAGCCGGCCCGGTCATGCACTGCACCTCTAGGTGCACCGGGCTGCCCACGCAGAGGTCCGAGATGCCTCGCGGTTCAGATCCCTCATCGGCGATCCCGCGTCCGAGTTGTGGGCTGACGGGCGCGTCGGAGGAGGCTGGCCAGGGGACTTCGGCCGTTGAACGGTTTCCCGTGGAGCGTCCCGGTCCCGGCGACGATCTCCGGACGGGTCTTACGGGAAGTCATGACGGTCGCGGGGCTGCCGATCAACGCTGTTCCCATAAGCCGTTCCGCTATCGGGATGCCGCGTCAGCTGGTGCGACGGTGGGGTGAGGTGCTCTCGTTGTCGCCACCCGCGGTGAGCACCGCAGACCCACGTGGTCGATTATCGTCAGGGCCTCCCTCGGTGTCCGTTCCCCGGCTCGACGGTCGCCGATCGTTGCCCTGGCGTCACGGACCAGGTCCTGGGCCAGCCGATCGAGCCCGCGGCTGAGTGAGGCGGCGCCGAGGGCCGTGCCCGGGGGCAGCCTGGTGGTCAGCGCGCTGCCGAGGCCGGCGCTGCGGACGGTCGCGTCGATGAAGCCGTCGATGTCCCGCGGCTGCGGGAACGGCGGCCGAGCTATGAGCATCGACACGCAGCCATGGGCGGTCGCCCACAGCGTGAGGGCGATGACGGCCGGGTCGCCGTGCAGGACGCCGGCATCCACGCAAACCTTGACCGCGTCGACCTGCTCGCGGTAGCACGCTTCGGCGGCGAACGCTTCGGCGGTGCTGTGCTCGGAGACCACTGGGCGCATCAGCAGTAGTCGGTACTGCACCGGATGGTCAAGGCCGAATCGTACATAGGCCAGACCCCGGGCACGCAGCGCCTGGAACGGGTCGGCGTCCTCTGCGGCGGCGCCCCGCATGCGCTCACCGAGCCCGGACCAGGCCCGCAGGCACACCGCGCCGACGAGCGAGGCACGGTCCGGGAAGTGGCGGTACAGCGATGGCGTGGTGACACCGACGCGCTGCGCCACCGCCCGCAGCGTCACGGCGTCCTCGCTCCCGGCGTCGACGAGGAGTTCCTCCGCGGCGATCAGGATCTCCTCTCGCAGCCTGACTCCCTGACCGGGGTTCGCCCGCACCCGCACTGTCCGCGTGGCCTGCATCTTCACGCGACCAAGTTGACACCGTCACAGTGACAATGTCAACCTGACCTCCAGGAGGTGCCGGAATGACACAGACATGGAGCCGGCCGGACTTGACGTGGACTGCGTCGAACCGGGCGAGCGCGACGCTGGAAGGGGCGTGGTGGTCTTGGGCAGGTCCGCACGGAGGATTGGTCGCCTCGCTGGCGCTCGCCGCCGCCGAGCAGACCTGCCCGGGCCAGCAAGTGCGGGAGCTGTCCGCGCAGTTTCTGGCCGCGCCGGCGGAAGGGCCCGTCGAGCTCGAGGTGCGGCCACTGCGGCTCGGCAGATCGTCGACTTGTCTCGCCGTGACGCTCGGAAGCGGGGACGAGGTCGCGCTCGCCGCGACCGTGCTGCTCGGCCGCAGTCGCCCCGGCATGGCGATGCAGGCGGTCCCGGCCCCGGCGGTACCGGGCGTTGAGCGCTGCCCGGAAGTGGACCTGCCGGTCGCGCTCGCGGCGTTCCTGCAGAACTTGGACTACCGGCCTGCCACTGACACGCCCTTGCTCGGCGGCCACCCCAGCGCGGAGTTCATCGGCTGGCTGCGGCTGCGAGACCACAGCCCCCTGGACGCGCAGGTGCTCACAGTCCTGCTCGACGCGCTGGCACCAGGGCTGTACGCCACGCTGACCGCCCCTGTGCCCATCCCGACCGTGGCGCTGTCTGTGCAGTACGCCAAACCGGCCCCTGTGCGGCACAGCGGCTGGGTGCTGGGCCGGGTCACGACTCGCTCCGCGGCTGACGGGTGGTGCGTCGACGACAGCGACCTGTGGGGTGCCGACGGGCGGCTCCTGGCGTCGGCCCGGCAGACCCGCCGCGTGCTCGACCCGGCGGCCGGCCGATGACCGGCCAGCCCGCAGCCGTCCTCGTCGCTGTTCTGGGCGAGCCGGCGCCGGCCCTAGCTGCCTTCCACGCCCGCTGGACGGCCATCGCCCTGGCGGCGGGCGGCTGCCCTGCTCTGTGCCAGTTCCTGCGCCGGCGCCGCGTCCGCCGAGCCGCAGTCCTCGCTCCACCGAAAGGGACTTGCTCGGCACCCTCGCAAGGCGTCCCGACGTGACGCTTCCCCCCGGCCAACACCCGGTCGACGGGCTCCCGCGCTTCGGTACCCACCTCCACCGGTCCCCTCCGACAGTCCCCGTCCACCCTGTGATCGAAGTCAGCGGCGCAGTGGCCACCCCCTTCGCCCTACCACTAGCCGAGCTCGCGACGCTTCCCCCCCGAGACCTCACTGCGAACCTTCACTGTGTGGCTGGGTGGTCCGCCACCCACCTGCACTGGGAGGGAGTCGCGTTCGAGACCTTCTATCGCCTGATCATCGAACCGTCGGTGCAGCCAGACACGTCAGTCACTCATGTCGTCTTCGGCGGTCTCGACGGCCACCGGTCGGTCGTCACGATCGACGACGCCCCGGAGGAGGACGTGCTCATCGCGGAGCGCCTCCAGGGCCGCCCGCTCGACCGCGACCATGGCGCGCCGGCTCGACTGGTCAGCCCCAACCAGTACGGCTTTGTCAGTACCAAACACCTCTGCAGCATCGAGCTCCACACCGCCGAGCCGACAGGCGTCTACGCATCTCCGGCATTGCGTTTGCTCAATCCCCATCCGCGGGCCAGGGTTTGGGAGGAGGAGCGTCACCGCTACCTCCCCGCATGGTCGGTGCGACCCGCCTACCGGCTCCTCATCCCGCCCATTGCGTTCCTCAGCGCTCGCGGCAGCCAGCGTGATAGTCCGCCGGCGCGCCCGTGACCGGCTCGCGGTCCAGGCGAGCTCACGGTGAAGATGGCTTGCCGAAGCGACCGAACAGGTGTGCGCAGCGCCGTCGGCTGCTGCGATCGGTCCTCCCGGAGGACGACATCGCCGAAGACGACGCGCCTCCTGTGACTCCCGCTGTGCAGCACCGCTGCGTCACCGGCTTCGCTACATCGTAGGCGGCGTGCCGGAAGCCGATCCGCAAACGGGCTCAGGCCCCGGTGCAGTCCGCGAGGATGCGCGCGAGCTCGACGGGCTTGGTGTACATCGGCCAGTGGCCAGAGTCGATGTCGACGTAGTCGACCCGCGTGGCTTTCGCGAGCTCGGGGATCTCGCCGGTCTCGACCCACTCCTTGGCTTGGGCAGGGGTGAACTCTGGGCAGACCATCGTCACGGGCACTTGGTAGCGACGGTCGTCGGTCAGGCGCACGATTCCGTGGGTGATCGTGGCCGGCACTGCGATCGCACCGTGCGCCACGGCCGCCTTGAGCTCGGCTGACATGTCGTCAGAGTCGGGACCCTCGAAGGGCTCCCAGCCCGGGAACGGCACGACCCCGTCGACCGGCTCGAAGACGCCGAAGTAGGCCTCGCCGTCGGCGTTCGGCATGCCGCCGATCAGCGCCACGCGCGCCACCTTCTCCGGCCGCGCGTCCGCAGCCACCCATGCGAGGGCACAGGCGGCGGAGTGACCGACCACGAGGGCTGGCCCGTCGGCGGCGTCCACGGCCGCCACGACCGCTGCCACCTGGTCGGCGTAGGTGGCGGTGGTGTTGCCGTCTCCCTGGCCGGGCAGCGTCACGGCCACGGGTCGGTGGCCGAGCCTCTCCAGCTCCGGCACCACGTCCTCCCAGGCCGTCGCGTCGAGCCACATGCCGGCGATGAGCACGATGTCCAT
>Ga0136613_10001259_pt1 | contig 12886 bp, 14 predicted proteins | sample AntDrymUQ2722106_2_FD_106649 | JGI IMG/M metagenome (GOLD analysis project Ga0136613, IMG submission 106649) | Polar desert sand microbial communities from Dry Valleys, Antarctica - metaG UQ272 (21.06) | ecosystem: Environmental > Terrestrial > Soil > Desert | place: Antarctica: Dry Valley... | reverse complement strand
GGAATGTCACCCGAGCGTCTCACCGCATCTGAGACAATCGCCGGATGAGCGAGAGTCGCGGGGCGTTGCGGTGGCATCTTCGGCGTGGTTGCCGACGACCCCGTACCTCTTTGCGAGCTGTGCTCTGGGGTTCGCGTCCACGGTCTGTTAAGACGGCCTTCGTCTAGTCCTTCACTTGCCGACGAAAGGGGCGGTGACCATGAATCCGAACAAGGCACTCTGGGAGAAGGGCGACTTCACGCGGATTGCGGAGAGCATGCGCGAGAGCGGCGAAGCGCTCGTCATGACGTTGGGAATCACCGACGGGCTCAAGGTCCTCGACCTTGGCTGCGGTGACGGGACAACGGCGCTTCCAGCGGCGAGGCTTGGGGCGGACGTCCTGGGTGTCGACATCGCCAGCAACCTCGTCCAGGCAGGCAACGCACGAGCACAGAGCCTCGGCCTGACGAACTGCAGATTCCACCAAGGCGATGCGTGCGATCTGAGCGAGCTCCAGGATGACAGCTTCGACCTCGTCGTCAGCATCTTCGGCGCGATGTTCGCCCCCAGGCCGTTCGACGTGGCCAAGGAGGTCGTTCGCGTGACGCGGCCCGGCGGCCGGATCGTCATGGGCAACTGGATTCCCAATGACCCGACGCTCGTCGCCCAAATCTTGAAGATCAGCTCCGCCTACTCGCCGCCTCCTCCGGAAGGGTTCGTCAGCCCCATGACGTGGGGCGTCAAGGACAACGTGATCGAGCGATTCGCGGGCGCAGGAGTCCCCGAAGAGAGGATCTCGTCCGAGAGGGATACCTATACGTTCAACTTCCCAGGGCCACCATCGGAACTTCTGGCTGTGTTCAGAACGTACTACGGGCCGACGATGAACGCGTTCGAAGCTGCAGCAGCCGACGGCCGCGAGGGCGATCTGCAGGCCGAGCTGGAAGCTCTCTTCAACAGCCAGAACACAAGCCCGAGCGAGGATGCCACTTCTATTCCTGCAACCTTCCTGCGCGTGACGGTCGAGGCGTGAGATTGGGGTAACGAGGACGCGACCGCAGAGCGGCCGAGCGTTCCATGGAAAGGCGCGCGGATGGAGGCGTGCACGCCGAGGTGCGTCAGTCGGCGAGAAAAGCTTCCAGACGTCCAGCCTCGTCCTCGAGCTCGCGTCGTACCGGGCGCGACGGCGCCGCGAACGGCTCGAGCACGACGCGTCCGTTCTCGATGCGCCAGATGCCCGCGACGAACCCGTCGACGAGGAACGTCTGCCCGACATCGCCGTTCATGCGAATGACCGTCTTCCGGTATTGCTCCGGGAGCACGCGCGTCCGATCCGCGAATGCCAGCAGCACGTTGTCCCACTTCGGCAGGAAGCGAACGGGCGCGGGGACCGTGGCGGCCGGCAGCGGTGCGCCCGGGACGTCGAGGAGCGCGCGGCCGTGCTCGTCTCGGTAGCGTCGCAGCGGGCTCGAGCCGCTCGAGCGCACGCTGGAGCTCCGGCACGTGCATCATGCTCCAGGCGCCGATGTCGCGTCGCGACGCGGAGCCGAACACCGCCAGCGGGTGTACGCCTCTGCCCAGCACGCGGTCGAGCACGCCCCGGCGACACAAGGCTTCATTTTGGTTCGAGTTCTTTACGCCGACTCGGGCGTTAGCCGCGCTACGGCTAGTCGGGAAGCCAGCCGTTGCGATACGCGGTCGGCTCGCGGCCCCGGACCGTTGCGTAGGCGACCCCCCCGTCCATCGTGTCCTCCTCGACGCCCGCACCGTGGCGCTTCGCGACCTCGTCGGCGGGGAAGCCGAGGCTGTCGGGCTCGACGGACCGCCCGCGTGCGCCGACTGCGATCACGAGGCACGGACCGCTCCCCGCCCCGACGATCACGTGCTTCGTCTTCGGCGGGCAATGCACGAAGTCCCACGCGCGCAGTTGCCGCTCCTCCCCCTCGATGATCAGAACTGCTTCACCCGAGACGACGAGAAAGCCCTCCTGATCGGCCTCCCAGTGGTACATGGCCATCGGTTCGCCCGGCCTGAGCACGAACGGATTGACGCCGAGCTGCTCCCGTTGCCGCTCACCTTCGAAATCGTCGAGCGCAACGCAGACGGCGCCGCGGCCGTCGACGTGACGCCACTCGGCATCGTGCATGTTGAGGACGAACCATCCGTCGCCCTTCGGGACGAGCCCGTGCTCGGTCTGCTCCAGTTTCGACTCGGGAACCATGAACCTCAGAGTCTGCACGTTGCCACGAGCGGCCGCTCACACGGCCGCACTCTCCCGAGGATCTGCGCGGGCCGATGCGAACAACGAGCCTCCACATCGGCCAGGAGGCACCGTCCAAGAGACGAACGGGTCTGTGCTCGACGCGCGCTCGAAATTCGAACTTAGTGGCTCTGAGCCACGAGGCCGCCTCCCCTCGACGGAGCGCGATGATTCTGGAACGGTGCGAGCGTCTGACTTGCAGTACCCCCCGCGACGAAGAGGAGCGAATCCCGTGCGCATCGTGATCACTGAGTTCATGAGCTTGGACGGCGTAGTGCAGGCGCCAGGCGGGCCCGACGAAGACACCGACGGTGGCTTCGCCCACGGCGGCTGGTCGCAGCCGTTCTTCGATCCGGAGGTGGTAGGCGGCGCCTTCACCGACGCGATGAACGAAACCGAAGCGCTCTTGTTCGGGCGCCGCACGTGGCAGACGATGGCCGCGGCGTGGCCCGAGCGAGCCGGCGACCCGTTCGCCGACCAGATGAACGCCATCCCAAAGTACGTCGTGTCCGCGACGCTGGGCGACGACGAGCTGACGTGGGAGAACACCACGCGCATCCCCGGCGAACAGGCCCTCGCCCGCATCCGGGAGCTGCACGAGACCGATGGCGGCGATCTGTTGGTCATGGGGAGCCCCACGCTCGTCCGCACCCTCCTGCGCGAGGGCCTGGTCGACGAGCTCCGACTCATGATCGAGCCGGTGATCCTCGGCGGCGGCAAGACGATCTTCCCCGACGACGGCGAGCTGCGCACGCTCGAGCTGGTCTCCACGGTCACGAGCGGCACGGGCGTGCACGTGTGCACCTACCGGCCGGTCGCCGAGGGATAGTTCCGCAGCCGGTCTGCTGGCGCAGCCCGCGGGCGCGTTCCGCGACGGGAACCGAGTCCGAGTCCCACTCCCTAGGGATTCTTTCCCGACCTCACTATCCTTCTGCCGTCGCTGTGCCGGTGAAGCGTGTGGATCTCATGTCCTTTCAGACGCAGGAGGTACGCGCCCGTGATTGACGTGCAGCGAGTCGACTACATCCGCGTCCCGGTGACGGATATGGAGAAGGCGAACCACTTCTACGGAAAGGTGCTGGGCCTGGAGAGGAATCCGAACTCGCCGGGCGAGGACTGGGTCGAATACGAGACGGGCAACGTGACGCTCGCAGTAATGACGCCGCACACCCACGGTTACGGGTTCACACCGTTGCCGCCCGGAACGATTGCATTGCGCGTCCGCGACGTCGCCGAGGCGAAGGCGAAGCTGGAGGCGGCCGGCGTGCAGATCGATGAAATCTGGGACTCGGGCGTCTGCCATGGGGCCGGGCTCCGCGACCCCGACGGCAACGCCATCCTCATCCACCACCGCTACGGGCCGTAGGAGCAAACCTGATGCATTCGCCGCGTACCGGCGCGGCGACGGCCTGGTCTACCGGCACTGGCAGTACCAGCGAGGCGAGCGGCTGTTGCGCCTTCCTCTTGCTCCGTAGGTTGTGAAGGGCCAGATTGTTCGCCTGGGCCAGAGTCGGGAGTGTCCCCGGCGAACGACCGAGGCCTCAGCGAGCGAGATGCGTCGTCCGCTGCCTCGCTCTGTCGGCAACTCGAAGCTAGCGACGGTTCCCTTGTCGCCGCCCTCCGACGCGGGGCGCTCCGGGTGGCGTGTCGCTACCCACGCGATCCCCTGCCGTCGGCTCTAGCCGCGGAGCGACTGCTACCGGCTTGCCTGGGCGAAGCGTGCACTCGTTTTGGCAGGAACCGCGTTTAGCTCGACGCCGAGCTGATCATTCCGGCGCCGACGGTGTCGTTCGTCGTCTCGTCGATCAGGATGAAGGCGCCGGTTGCGCGATTGTCTGCGTAGGCGTCGACCGCGAGCGGCTCGGAGAGTCGCAGCCTGACGCGGGCGATGTCGTTCAGCTCCAGCCGCTCTGGCGCCGGGCAGTCCTCGAGCGTGTGGATGTCAACCACCGACACGAGCTCGTCGACGATCGCCCTCACGGTTCTCGTCGTCTGCTTGATCGCGAGCTTCGTGCGCGGCTCGAGTGGCTTCTCCGCCATCCAACAGACCGTCGCTTCCAGCTCGCGCGCCACCGTCGGCGGCTGCTCCGGGTCCGCGAGCATGTCGCCGCGGGAGACGTCGAGGTCGTCCTCCAGCCTGACGGTGACCGACATGCCAGGGACCGCCGACTCGAGTCGCCCGTCCGCGTTCTCCACCGACGCAACCGACGAGCGACGACCCGACGGGAGCACGACAATCTCGTCGCCCGTACGCCAGACACCCCCAGCGACCTGCCCGGCGTAGCCGCGATAGTCGTGGTGCTCGTCCGAGATCGGCCTGATCACCCACTGCACCGGGAACCGGCGGTGATCAAGGTCGCGGTCGCCGGCAATCTCGACGGTCTCGAGGTGCTCGAGCAGCGTCGGGCCGTCGTACCACGGCATCCCCTCACCGCGCTCGACGACATTGTCTCCACGCAGCGCAGACATCGGAATCACCCGCACGTCGCGCAGCTCGAGCCGCTCGCTCGTCTCCCGCAGCTCCTGCTCGATCTCGCGGAAGCGCTCCTCGGAGAAGCTGGCGAGATCCATCTTGTTCACCGCGACGACGACGTGCGGAATGCCGAGGATCGCTGCGATGTACGAGTGGCGGCGTGTCTGTTCGATCACGCCCTTGCGCGCGTCGACGAGGATGATCGCCACGTCGGCGGTCGAGGCGCCGGTAACCATGTTGCGCGTGTACTGGACGTGCCCTGGCGCGTCCGCGAGCTGGAAGCGGCGGCGCGGCGTCACGAACGAGCGGTAGGCGACATCGATCGTGATCCCCTGCTCCCGCTCGGCGCGCAACCCGTCTGTGAGCAGCGCGAGGTTGACGTACCCGTCGCCTCGGCGCCTCGAGGTCTCCTCGATGTGCTCGAGCTGGTCGGCCAGGATCTGCTTCGTGTCGTAGAGCAGCCGCCCGATCAGCGTCGACTTGCCATCGTCGACCGAACCCGCCGTGACGAGGCGCAGCAGCTCGGTGTCGAGCATCGTCCTAGAAGTAGCCAACGCGCTTCCGGTCTTCCATCGCGGCCTCGCTCGCGCGATCGTCGGCACGCGTCTCCCCCCGCTCGGTCACGCGCGTCGCCGCGATCTCGGACACCACCTCGTCCAGGGTCGCCGCCTCGGATGCGACCGCGCCGGTACAGCTCATGTCGCCGACCGTGCGAAAGCGCACTGACACCTTGAACGGATCCTCGCCTTCCATCCGCTCGACGAACTCGCTCACGGCGTAGAGCATCCCGTCGCGGCGAAAGACGTCGCGCTCGTGCGCGAAATAGATCGACGGCAGCTCGAGCCGCTCGCGGGCGATGTACTGCCACACGTCGAGCTCGGTCCAGTTCGAGATCGGGAAGACGCGGACGTGCTCGCCGCGCCGCACGCGCGCGTTGTAGAGGTTCCAGAGCTCGGGCCGCTGCACGCGCGGGTTCCACTGACCGAAGTCGTCGCGGAAGCTGAAGATCCGCTCCTTCGCGCGCGCGCGCTCCTCGTCGCGACGGGCGCCGCCGATGGCGGCATCGAAGCGGTGCTCCTCGATTGCGTCGAGCAGCGTCGTCGTCTGCAGCTGATTGCGCGACGCACGCGGGCCTGTCTCCTCGACGACCCGCCCACGCTCGATCGACTCCTGCACGGAGGCGACGATCAACGCCTCGCCGAGCGCGGCAAGGCATCGGTCGCGGAACTCGATCACCTCCGGGAAGTTGTGGCCGGTATCGACATGCATGACGGGGAACGGGAACTTCCCTGGGCGGAACGCCTTCTCGGCCAGCCGGAGCAGCACGAGCGAGTCCTTGCCACCGGAAAAGAGGAGCACAGGTCGCTCGAGCTCCGCCGCGAGCTCGCGCATGATGTGGATCGCCTCCGCCTCGAGCTCGTCGAGGTGAGAGAGGTGAACCGGGGTCCGGATCAACTCGGGTGCAGCCCGCATTCGAGCTTGTCCTGTCCCGCCCAGCGACCGTCGCGCCCTTCGCCCGGCAGCGTGCAGTGCGTGCAGCCGATCGACGCGTAGCCAGCGACGTGAGCCTGATTGAACGGGAGATCGTGCTCTCTGATGTAGGCCCAGACGCGGCTCTCGTCCCAGTCGGCGAGCGGGTTCGCCTTCCAGAGCTCGTGGCGTTCGTCCCAGCCGAGCTTCGGCGCGCTCGCACGCGTCGGGGACTGGTCTCGGCGCATGCCCGTGATCCAGCCGTCGAGGTCGGCGAGCGCGCGGCCGAGCGGCGCCACCTTGCGGATCGAGCAACAGAGGTCGGGCCTCCGCTCCCAGAGCGCCTCACCGTGCACTGCTGCTTGCCGGCCGAGGGACGGTCCCTCGTACACCTGCACCTCGATGCCGTACCGCTTCTCGACCTCGCGCCAGACGTCGTACGTCTCGGGAAAGAGCACGTGCGTGTCGAGCGCGAAGACGCGTGCGCGCGGCTCGATCGCCAGCAACAGGTCGAGGAGCACCGCTTCCTCCTTCTGGAAGGAGCAGGCCAGGGCCAGGCGCGGGTGGAGATGCTCGACCAGCGTCTCGAGCAGCGCTTCCGGCGCGAGCGACTCGGCGAGGCCGCTCTCCGCGAGCGCAGCGATCGGGTCGGCGTGCGTCGTCGACATCGCCATCAGCGTACCAGTGCATAAGTCAAGCTAATCGACGCTATTAGTGGACAATGGCTAATCTGCTGCCGGTGGATCCGAAGCTCTCCCTGGCCGGCCTGCTGATCGGGATCCTCGTCGGCATGACCGGAATGGGCGGCGGCTCGCTCATGACCCCGATGCTCGTCTTCCTGTTCGGGTTCAAGCCGACCGTCGCGATCGGCACCGACATCCTGCACGGGGCGATCTTCAAGACCTTCGGCGCCGCCCGACACCGCCAGCTCGGCACGGTGCATGCGCGGCTGACGCTCTGGATGCTGCTCGGGTCGGCGCCGTGCTCGTTGGTCGGCGTCGGCTTCTCGACCTGGCTCAAGCACCGCTACGGGGAAGGCTTCGAGGACACGGCAGCGATCATCCTCGGCATCGCGCTGATCGCGGGCGGCGTGGGCTTCGCGGTGAAGACCTTCGTCTCCGGCCGAGCCAAGACCGACGCACCGTTCCTCCTCACGCGCGGCGATCGGCGCGTCGCGCTCGCGACCGGAGCCGTCGGCGGATTCATCGTCGGGCTTACATCGGTCGGCAGCGGCACCTTCTTCGGGCTCGTGATGCTGCTCGTCTTCCCGCTGACGGCGTCAAAGGTCGTCGGCACCGACATCTTCCACGCAGCTGCGCTGCTCTGGGTCGCCGGGGCCGGGCATCTCGTGGCGGGAAACGTCGACCTCGGAGCGATGGCCTCGCTGCTCGTCGGCTCGATCCCGGGCGTGCTCGCGGGCAGCCAGGTCTCGGTGAACCTGCCCGACGCGGCGCTTCGCCTGGGCCTCGCGACGACGCTGCTCCTCGCGGGGCTCAAGCTCGTGGAGGTGCCGGGAGCGGACGTGATCATCCTGACCGTGCTCGCACTCGGCGCCCTGCTGCTCCTCGGAGCCGGAGCGCGCGCCTGGCGCCGGCGAGCGATCCCGCGCCAGGCTTCTGAGGAGTCGCCGAGACCCAGGCCGCACTAGAGACTTGATGTGAAACTCGGGTGCGCACGGGGATGGGCCAGACGGAGCGGTTTCGCCGGGTCGGGCGCGGCGCGTAGTGGTACTACGAGCACGCCCGAGCCGGCGAAACCGCGCCGTGTCTTGCACACGAACCGTGCGTGCGTGAGTTTCACCTCAAGCCTCTAGAATCGGCGGCCTGTGGCCCGACTCGCCTCGACCGTGCTCGTGGTCGCGCTGCTGGCGGCCACCCTCGCGGCGTTTGCGCTCACGCAGGGGTTGAAGCAACAGAAGAGCCCCGTCTTCCGCACCAGCGTCGAGGAGATCCTCTCCCCTGTCTGCGGTTGCGAGACGGAGAGCGCGACGATCGCGTTTCGCCTGCGCAAGCCCGACCGGCTCGACGTGTCGATCCTGGAGGGCGACGAGGTCGTGCGCTCACTCGCAGCCGGAGAGCGGTTCGAGCGGGACGTCAAGCTGGAGTGGGATGGCCGCGACGACGACGGGCAGCTACTCCCGGAGGGCACCTACAGGCCACGGGTCCATCTTCGGCAGGAACGGAGCACGATCACGTTCCCGAACGACATGCGCGTCGATGTCACTCCGCCAAAGCTCGAGTCCGTGCGCGTGTCGCCGCGGGTGATCTCCCCTGACGGCGACCGCCGCGGAGACCGGGTCGTCGTGCGCTACGCGCTCAGCGACGACGGGAAGGGGCTGCTCTTCGTCGACGGCCGCCGCCATACGGTGACCCGTTTCGCGAGGCCCTCAGGAACGATCGTCTGGAACGGCAGGAGCAGCGGCACACAGCTTGGCCCGGGTCTCCACACGCTTGCGGTCTCGGCCCGCGACTCGGCGGGCAACGTCGCGAAGCCGCGCGTGCGCACGACCGTGCGGATCCGGTACGTCGCCCTCGGCCGCACGCGCATCCCCGTCGTCGCCGGCAGCCGCTTCGGCGTACGCGTCTCGGCGGACGCAAAGCGCGTCCGCTGGCGGCTCGGTCGCCGAAGCGGCAGCGCGCGCCCCGGCACGCTCCGCCTCCAGGCGCCGACGCAGAAGGGGCGGTACACGCTCCTCGTCACGGCCAACGGGCACACGGTGCGGGCCGCTGTGCTCGTCCGGAAACGAGCGAGCGACGGCCCCCGGTGAGCGAGCTCGCCCGTCTCGCAGGCCCGATCGGCTGTGCCGGCCTCGCGTTGCTCCTGCTCGCGACGCGACGAGAGCTCCGGCTGGCGGGCCTCGCAGCTTGGGCGCTGGGAGCGATCGGGCTGGCCGCCTACCTGGCCCCGACCGGGCAGGCGTCCCTCCTCGCGTTGGCCGCCGTTGCGGGCGGGATCGTTGCTGCCGCGGGCGCGGCGCTCCTCCTCCGTTGGCCCTGGGTGCTCGCCTTCGCGACCCTTGCCTGCATCCCGAGCCGAATCCCGGTACAGCTCGGCGACGAGGAGGCGAACCTCCTGCTGCCGCTCTACGCCGTCGTGGCTGCACTCGCGGCGGCGCTCGGCTGGCGCCTGCTCCGAAACGATTCGCGCACCCGGGAGCTCGGCCCGCTCGCGCTGCCACTCGCGGCCTTCGTCGCGTGGAGCGGCCTGTCGCTTCTCTGGTCGGATGACCTGCGCGAGGGCTCGATCTCGCTGCTGGCGTTCGTGCTTCCGTTCGGCCTCCTTTCGATCGGCTTCGCACGGCTGCCGTGGGCGAGGCGGCAGCTGCTCGGGCTCTATGCCGGACTCACGCTGACCGCGCTCGCATTCGCCGGCACCGGCCTCTACCAGTGGGCGACGCGAGACGTCTTCTGGAACCCGACGGTGATCGTCGGAAACGCGTACGCGCCCTTCTACCGCGTCAACTCCGTCTTCTGGGACCCCTCGATCTACGGGCGCTACCTGGTGGTCGCGATTCTCGCGACGCTCGCCCTCGCGCTGCTCGGCGTCCGCGGGCGGGACCTCGCGATTGCGATCTTCGTGATCGCGACGCTGTGGCTCGGGCTGCTCTTCTCCTTCTCCCAGTCGAGCTTCGCGGCGCTCGTCGCCGGGGTGCTGGCGGCAGCGACAACCGTCTGGCGCTGGCGCGCAGCGGCCACGCTCGGCGTGGCCGCCGCGGTGCTGATCACCGTCGGCGTCGCGACACCGCAAGTACGGCACACGCTCCTCGAGGAGTCGCGGGCGGGGCTCGACAACGCGACGAGCGGCCGCGCGAGCCTGATCGGGAACGGCATCCGGATCGCGGTCGCGAACCCGGTCGCGGGTGTCGGAGTAGGGAGCTTCAAGCGCGCCTACGCGGACCGCACCGGGCTGAAGGGGCGCGAGCCGCGGAAGGCCGCCTCGCACTCGACACCGGTGACGGTGGCCGCCGAGACCGGGCTGCCGGGTCTCGCCCTACTCGGCTGGCTCGGTGCCGTCGCCCTCGGCAGCACGCTGCTCGGCAGGCACCGCGGCGACGGGGGCCGCGCCGGACTTGCCGTGGGGCTTACGCTTGGCGCGATCGGCGTGCATAGCCTCTTCTACAACGCGCTCTTCGAGGACCCGATGACGTGGGCGCTGCTCGGCCTCGCCGCACTCACGGCAGCGCGCCGGCGCGGCGAAGCCGTGGAACTCAGTACGTGATCGAGACCTGGCAGCGCGTGCTCGTGCTCGCGCCGCACACCGACGACGGCGAGTTCGGCTGCGGGGGGACGATGGCGCGCCTCGTCGAGGCGGGGATCGAGGTGCACTACGTCGCCTTCTCGATCGCCACCCGCTCGCTGCCCTCGGGCTTTGCGCCCGACACGCTCGCACGCGAGGTGCGGGAGGCGACAGCAGCCCTCGGCATCCCGGAAGCGCAACTCACCGTGCACGATTTCGACGTGCGCACATTCCCTGAGCGGCGCCAGGACATCCTCGAGCTGCTGGTCGCGCTCTGGGACGAGCTACGGCCCGACGCCGTCTTCCAGCCCTCCCACCACGACGTGCACCAGGATCACCAGACGGTGGCGCAGGAGGGCCTGCGGGCGTTCAAGCGCACCACCGTTCTCGGCTACGAGATTCCCTGGAACAACCTCGACTTCTCCTACGGCGCGTACATCGCGCTCGAGCAACGGCACCTCGACCGGAAGGTCGCGGCTCTCGAGCGCTACGCCTCGCAGCAGCACCGCCGCTACGCGAACTCCGAGTACGTCTGGAACCTCGCGCGCGTCCACGGGATCAACGTAAACCGCGAGTACGCCGAGTGCTTCCAGGTGTACAGCGTCGTGGCGTAGACCGCCTGCTCTCATACAAGCTACAGTTTAGGTGTGCCTAAACTTTTCTTCGTCCTGGGCTTGGTGATCGCGTCGACGGTCGGCTGTGGACCCGTCGAGACGTACACGGCCCGTTCGCTCGAGGGAGAGACGATCCGAGTGGTGGCCACGATCGGGATGATCTCGGACGCGGTCGAGCACGTCGGCGGCGAGCGGGTGCAGGTCGAGGGGTTGATGGGGCCCGGGATCGATCCCCACCTCTACAAGGCCAGCGAGGGCGACTTGCGCCGACTGGAGCGCGCGGACGTGATCTTCTACGGCGGCCTGCACCTCGAGGCGGGCATGGCGGACGCACTGGAGCGGATCGGCTACCAGCGCGCGACGCGGGCCGTCACAGACGGCATCTCGCGCAAACGGCTCCTCCAGCCGGCCGCCTTCGCGGGTAGCTACGACCCGCACGTCTGGTTCGACGTCCGGCTGTGGGGCGACGCCGTCGAGGAGGTGCGCGACACACTCGTCGAGCTCGACCCAGGCAGCGCCGAGCTGTACCGGCAGAATGCTGCTGCGTACCTGAAGGAGCTCGATGCACTCGACGCGTACGTGCGCGAGCAGGCCGCGCGCGTACCGCCGCGGCAGCGGGTGATCATCACGGCGCACGATGCCTTCGGCTACTTCGGCCAGGCATACGGCTTCGACGTGCGAGGGCTCCAGGGCATCTCAACGGCTTCCGAGGCGGGCGCAGGCGACGTGCAGGCACTCGCCGAGTTCATCGCCGAGCGCCGTCTCCCGGCGATCTTCGTCGAGTCCTCGGTCTCGTCCCGCACGATCGAAGCGGTACGCGAGGCCGTGCGCAGCCGCGGCTTCGACGTCGAGATCGGCGGCTCGCTCTACTCGGACGCGATGGGAGACGAGGGCACGCCGGAAGGAACCTACGTCGGCATGGTGCGGCACAACGTCGACACGATCGTCGCGGGACTCGTCGAATGAACGCTCTCGACGTCGCCGACCTCACCGTCGCCTACGGCGAGAAGCCCGTCCTGTGGGACGTCGACCTCGAGGTGCCGACGGGCGTGCTGATGGCGATCGTCGGCCCGAACGGCGCCGGCAAGACGACGTTGATCCGCGCCGCGCTCGGCCTGGTCAAGCCTGCCGCAGGGCAGGCGCTCGTGCACGGACGACCGTACGAGGAGCAGCGGCGGCTGGTGGCATACGTGCCGCAACGAGGCAGCGTCGACTGGGACTTCCCGACGAGCGTCCTCGACGTCGTCCTGATGGGCCGGTACGGACGGCTCGGCTGGCTGAGGCGTCCCGGGAGCCAGGATCGCGCAGCCGCGCACGTCGCGCTCGAGCAGGTCGGGATGACCGACCTCGCGGGCCGCCAGATCAGCCAGCTCTCCGGCGGCCAGCAGCAGCGCGTCTTCCTCGCCCGCGCGCTCGTCCAGCAGGCGGAGGTCTACTTCATGGACGAGCCCTTCCAGGGCGTCGACGCGACAACCGAGAAGGCGATCGTCGAGCTCCTGCGAACGCTGCGCGAGAGCGGCAAGACAGTCATCGCCGTCCATCACGACCTGCAGACGGTGCCCGAGTACTTCGACCAGGTGGCGCTCCTGAACGTCCGCCGGATCGCCGCGGGCCCGGTGGACGAGGTGTTCACGGAGGAGAACCTCCGCAGGACCTACGGAGGACGTGCGGCGTTCTTCGGCCGAAACGGCGGCTGACGACATCTCCAGCCTGCTCGCACTCCAGCTCTTCAGCGACTACACGCTGCGCACGGTGGCACTCGGCTCGGCGGCGCTCGGGATCACGAGTGGTGCTCTCGGCACGTTCGCGGTGCTCCGCCGGCAGAGCCTGCTCGGGGACGCGATCTCACATGCG
>Ga0136613_10001252_pt1 | contig 12905 bp, 12 predicted proteins | sample AntDrymUQ2722106_2_FD_106649 | JGI IMG/M metagenome (GOLD analysis project Ga0136613, IMG submission 106649) | Polar desert sand microbial communities from Dry Valleys, Antarctica - metaG UQ272 (21.06) | ecosystem: Environmental > Terrestrial > Soil > Desert | place: Antarctica: Dry Valley... | reverse complement strand
GGTACTGCCGAGCGACATCCCGAGCACCTGGCGGGCGACGCCGGTTGCGCGGTCGACCTCGGCGACTGCCTGCGCGGCGATGCGCTCGACCACTCGGTCGGCGATGACGGTGGCGCCTGGGCCGCCCGGATCGGCCTGCGCCAGGGCAGAGGTACCCGCGTACGCCGTCATCGGCGATTGCTACGGGAGCCCAGTAGAGCGCCCAGATCGATCTCGCCCTCGACCAGCTTGCCGACGGCGTACCCGATCGCGGCGAAGACCGCGACGATGAGGAACTCCGAAAACCCTCCGAAGGCGGCGGCGAAGCCGAGCGCGAGGCCGACGACGACACCGAGAACACTGGGACTAAGCACTGGGAGAACCTTTCGTCGTGGGCGGAGCCGGGGCTGCTGACCTGTGCGTGTGTACGGGATCGGCTAGGTCGTCGATGTGAACCGACAGCGGCTGGCCGCTCATCAGCGGCGCAACTGCGGCCCGGACCTGGGCGGCGATCTCGGTGATGCTCGGACCGAAGACGCCGACGACGTGAACTTCGACGCCGTCCGGCCCGGATCTGACACCGCGCACCCGCCGGCCGGGCAGGTAGGTGGCGACCTCGCCGAGCACGCCCCCGCTCATGGCGGCGACGTACGGGCAGGCCAAGGTGGCCGCCACCAGGACGTCTGGGTCCGGAGTTGCCGCAGGCGCACTCACTGCACGCGCGAGGGCTCGGCCGACTCCTGCTCGTCGTCGCCCGGGAGGTAGATGTCGTTGACCGAGACATTGACCTCGGTGACTTCCAGGCCCGTTATCCGCTGTAGCGAGCCGATGACGTTGCGCCGGATCGCCGACGCCACGTCGACGATGGCAACGCCGTACTCCACGATGATGTCCAGGTCGATGGCGGCCTGCCGTTCGCCGACCTCGACGGTGACGCCCTGCGCGGCGTTCGGCCCGGATGAGCCCGGAAGCCGCTCGCGGAGGGCGCCGAGCGCTCGCGCGGAGCCGGATCCCAGCTTGTGCACGCCGGCTACCTCCCGGGCAGCGACGCCGGCGATCTTCTGTACGACCGCGTCGGCGATGGTCGTCCGGCCCTGGCTCGTCACCAGGTCGGAGGAGGGGCTCGGCGAAGTGGAGCCGGTCGAGCTGGTCTCACCGGTCTGGCTGGTCATCGATCTCCTCTCGGATCCGCGACGGTCGCGGAGACTCAACAGTTGGACACGCCGAGCCCGCGATTCGTCACGGGTACCCGCCGCCTTTCCTGGCGGTACCCGCTCAGCTGCCGGATATGCCTTCGGCGACCTCGACCACCGAGACGTCGACGGCCACCACGGACAGCCCGGTCAAGACCGCCACGTGCTCCTGCACGGCGCGTCTGATCTGTGCGCTCAGCGAAGGGAGGTGGACGCCAAGCGCCGCGATCAGGTCCAGCCGCACGACCACCGAGCGGCCGATCGCCCCGACCTCCACGGCGGCGCTGGCGCGGCTCATGGCCAGCAGGGTGCCGTTCACGCCGTCAGCCGCCTTGCGTGCGATGACGGCGACCACCCGTACGGCGATTGCGGTGTCTCCGCCGTCGGCGGCGATCACCGCGCGACCGCCCGAGTAGTCCAGTTCCTGGATCTGGTCGAGGACCCGATTGACCAGTTCGCTGGGCGGGGTGACCTCCTCCTCGGCGAGTGCGTGCACCGGGGACCAGAGCGAGCTCAGCTCCGCGATGGCCGCCCGGCAGTACGGGCAGCCAGCCTGGTGCTCCGGATCGATGGGTGCGGTGCGCTCGACGACCTGCGCGGTGAGTTCCTCCAGGTCGGCGCCGCAGGGCAGCGCCCCGGCGGGTGCCGGCGGTGTCATCGCTCACCTCCCAGCGTCTTGGCCAGCTGGTGTCTCGCCCGGTGCAGCCGTCCGCGTACGGCGTCCGGCGTGATGCTCAGGATCTGCGCTATCTCTTCATACGGCAGTTCTTCGAACAGGCGGAGCACAAACGCAGCTCGCTGCTCGAACGGCAGCTCGACGATCGCAGACATGACCCGGTCCGTGCCCTCCCGCGCAATCGCCTCGGTGTCGGCGCCCGGGTGGTACCCGTCGACGGGGACCTCCTCGACGGGAACGTCACGGCGGCTCCGATAGGTATTCCGGGCTCGATTGACCACGATTCGGTACAGCCAGGTGGCGAACGAGCTCTCCGCCTGGAACAGCTGCAGGGACTTCCACGCGGCGATGAAAGCGTCCTGCGTCACGTCATCGGCGGTGTGGGCATCCCCGGTCAGCCGCAACGCGGTCCGGTAGACCGGGACGCGATGACGCCGGACAAGATGTTCGAAGGCCTCGGAGTGCCCATCCTGTGCCCAACGAACGAGTACCGAGTCATCGGCGCGCAGCTGCTCGGGGGGCATGGCGACATTCCACCGCCTTCAACCGGCCCCGCGCCACCCACCCCAGGGTCCCGCTCGACCCGCGCCCAGCCCGATCGCGCATGCTGGTTACAGTGATCCGCACCAGCGGTCGTACCGAGGGGGCATCCAAGCCGGTGAGTGTGCTCGAGGAAATCCTCGTCGGTGTCCGGCAGGATCTCGCCGCTCGCGAACGTGCTGCACCGTTGGCCGACGTCAAGCGGGCGGCCGCCCGCCGGACCGCACCATTGGATGTCCTCGCCGCGTTCCGAGCGCCCGGGGTCGGGGTCATCGCCGAAGTCAAGCGGTCCAGCCCCTCCGCCGGTTCCCTCGCCCCCATCCCGGATCCGGCCTACCTTGCCCGCGAGTACGCCGAAGGGGGCGCGCGGATGATCAGCGTGCTCACCGAGGGCCGGCGATTCGGCGGCTCGCTGGCCGACCTGGACGCCGTTCGCGCGGCGGTCGATGTTCCGGTGCTGCGCAAGGAATTCATCGTCAGCTCCTACCAGGTGCACGAGGCGCGGGCGCACGGAGCAGACGCCTGTCTGTTGATCGTCGCCGCATTGGAGCAGAACGCCCTGGTCGGGCTGCTGGAGCGGATCGAGTCTCTCGGGATGACGGCGCTGGTCGAGGTGCACACCGAGACCGAGGCCGACAGAGCGCTGTCCGCCGGCGCCTGGGTGATCGGCGTCAACGCCCGGAACCTCGCCACCCTGGACATCGACCGCAGCGTCTTTGAGCGGATTGCTCCCGGCCTCCCATCGGAGGTCATCAAGATCGCCGAGTCCGGCGTACGCGGGCCGCACGACCTGATCTCCTACGCCTGCGCCGGAGCTGACGCGGTCCTGGTGGGGGAGGGACTGGTGCGCGCCGACAGCCCGCGCCAGGCAGTCGCCGAACTCGTCACCGCCGGGGCGCACCCGGCAACACCCCGTCCCTCCCGATGATTACCGGCGCAGCTCCCGCCCCGGCCGCGCTGCCCGACGAGTCCGGGCACTTCGGGCCATACGGCGGGCGGTTCGTGCCGGAGGCGCTGATGGCGGCGCTCGACGAGCTGGAGCAGGCGTACGCCGATGCTCGGGCCGACCCTGCTTTCGGCGCGGAACTGGCCGAGCTGCACCGCAGCTACACCGGCCGGCCGTCGCCGCTGACCGACGCGAAACGGCTGTCGCCGCATGCCGGCGGGGCGCGGATCCTGCTCAAGCGCGAGGACCTCAACCACACCGGCTCGCACAAGATCAACAATGTGCTCGGCCAGGCGCTGCTGACCCGTCGGATGGGCAAGCCGCGGGTGATCGCCGAGACCGGCGCGGGCCAGCACGGCGTGGCGACCGCGACGGCGGCGGCGCTGCTCGGGCTCGAGTGCTGTGTCTACATGGGCGAGGAGGACACCGTCCGGCAGGCGCTCAATGTCGCTCGGATGCGTTTGCTGGGTGCCGAAGTGGTGCCGGTGTGCACCGGCTCCCGCACGTTGAAGGACGCCATCAACGAGGCGATGCGGGACTGGGTGTCCACAGTGGACAGAACCCACTATCTGCTCGGCACGGTGGCCGGCCCGCATCCGTTCCCGGTCATGGTGCGCGACTTCCACGCGGTCATCGGGCAGGAGACCCGTGCTCAGGTACTGGAGCTGACCGGGCAGCTGCCCGACGCCGTCGCGGCGTGCGTCGGCGGCGGCTCCAACGCGATCGGCATCTTCCACGAGTTCATCGGCGAGGAGTCGGTGGGCCTCTACGGCTTCGAGGCGGCCGGGGACGGTGTTTCAACCGGCCGCCATGCCGCGACGCTGTTCGCCGGTTCCCCCGGCGTGCTGCACGGAGCACGGTCGTATCTGCTGCAAGACGCCGACGGGCAGACGGCCGTGACGCACTCGATCTCCGCCGGGCTCGACTACCCAGGGGTCGGGCCGGAGCATGCGTGGCTCAAGGACAGCGGCCGGGCGCAGTACACCGGCGTCACCGATGCCGAGGCGATGGAGGCGTTCCGGCTGCTGTGCCGCACCGAGGGCATCATTCCGGCGATCGAGAGTGCGCATGCCGTCCATGGCGCCCTGCAGCTGGGTCGCCGGCTCGGTCCGGACGCGGTGATCGTGGTGAACCTGTCCGGTCGCGGTGACAAGGACGTCGACACCGCCGCCCGCTGGTTCGACGTCGTTGACGAGCCTGCCTCCGTCCGGGAGCACACAACAGGGGCGGACCGGACGGAGGCGAGCGGGGTAGCAGCCGCGCCAGCCGACGTGACTGTTGGCGCGCCGGGCGAGCAGATGTGAGTCCGGCTCGGTCCACGAGCACACGCCTAGGAGCACAGTGTGCGGAGCACACCAATAAGCGCGGTGGATGGAGCCGGGCGGGGCGATCGTGATCGCTGCCGCGTTCGCCGGGGCGCGGGCTGAAGGTCGGGCCGCGCTCATCGGCTACCTGCCGGCCGGTTTTCCGAGCTTCGACGGCTGCGTGCGGGCGCTGCATGCGATGGTCGAGGCCGGGGTCGACATCGTCGAAGTGGGGCTGCCCTACAGCGATCCGCTGATGGACGGCCCGACGATTCAGGCCGCCGTTGATCGCGCGCTGTTCGCCGGGACGGGGACCCGCGAAGTCCTGGCCACGGTCGGCGAGGTCGCGCGCTCCGGCGTACCGGTCCTGGTTATGACGTACTGGAATCCGATCGAGCGGTACGGCGTCACGCGCTTCGCCGCGGAGTTGGCCGACGCCGGCGGCTCGGGGGTGATCACGCCGGACCTGACGCCCGAGGAGGGCGGCGACTGGCTGGCCGCGTGCGACGGGGCGGGGCTGGACCCGGTGCTGCTCGTCGCGCCGTCGTCAACCGATGCCCGGCTGGCCAAGATCGCGTCGGTGTGCCGAGGCTTCGTGTACGCGGCCTCGACGATGGGCGTCACCGGGGCCCGCGCCGCTGTCAGCGCCGTTGCACCCGGGCTGGTGGCGCGGGTCCGCGAGGTCAGCGATCTGCCGGTGGCCGTCGGGCTGGGCGTCAGCAACGGCGAACAGGCAGCCGAGGTGGCGTCGTACGCCGACGGCGTTATCGTCGGCTCGGCCCTTGTCCGGGCGCTGCTCGACGCGCCATCGGAGCAGGCCGGCGTCCGTGCGGTCAGTGCCTTGGCCGCCGACCTCGCCACCGGCGTCCGCCGCCGATCGGAGCGACGTAGGGGTGCGGCTGACTAGGGAACAGTAGTGGAGCGAAAGGTGCCACTCTGCCCGGGTGAAGTGGCACCTTTCGCGCCACTACTGCCCACGGCAGCCGCACCCATGGGCCAGGAAGTGCCACCTCAGCCGCTACCCGTCCGGCCGCCCGCTGTCCGGGCGAGTTCGGCGGCGACCAGCGCGGCATCGGCGTCGCGGATGTCGTCCGGGACCGGTGGCAGCAGCTCATCCCAGTGCGACAGAAACGTGCCGCGCAGCTGCAACAGGCCGGTCGGGCGGGCGTACACGTACAGATGGCCGTGGGCCTGGCCGTCCCCCCAGCGGGCGACCTGGACCCGGCTGACGTGCAAGACGCGGCGGATCGCCCTATCCAGGCGCACGAGCAGCACGCCCAGTCGGGCGGCCCGCTCGTCGTCCAGATCGCCGACGTCGAGGTGCTCGTGGGGCATCAGCCAGCCAGCGAACGGCAGGCCGGTCGGTTCGTGACCGAGGCCGAGCCGGAAGTGCTCGTCGGACCAGATCGGCGGGTGGCTGGGTTCGCAGACGGCGCACGACCGGTTTCCCTCGCCTCCCCGCGGTGGCTCTGGAAGGACCGGCGGGTCGAGCGGCCGCATCGTGAGTTCGCCGTCGAAGGGCCAGGTCATCCACTGGGACACGTCCCAGTCGCGGTAACCGGCCGCCTGTACAGCGGCGGTGACGCGGGCATGGAACTCCGCCGGGGTTTCGGGCATGCGGGCACTTTACGCAGCGCCAACGTCGGGCCCGGCGCCCAAAGCGGGACACCGCTGCGGCTACCCTCGGACTCGTGATCCTCGCGGCGATTCCCAGCCCCACCCAGGGGGTCTGGCAGCTCGGTCCGGTGCCCATCCGGGCGTATGCGCTGTGCATCATCGTCGGGATCGTCGTCGCGGTCTGGATCTCCGAGCGCCGGTACGTCGCCCGCGGCGGCCGCCCCGGCGACCTGATCGACATCTCAGTGACGGCTGTGCCCTTCGGTATCATCGGCGGCCGGATCTATCACGTCATCAGCACGCCCGAGCCGTATTTCGGCGAAGGCGGCAGCCCGATCGACGCGCTGAAGATCTGGGAGGGCGGTCTCGGTATCTGGGGCGCGGTCGCCTTCGGTGGCCTCGGGGCGTGGATCGCCTGCCGGCGGCGCGGGCTGCGACTGCCACCGGTGGGCGATGCGATGGCACCGGGTATTGCGGTGGCCCAGGCGATCGGGCGGCTGGGAAACTGGTTCAACAACGAGCTGTACGGCAAGCCGACGGACGCCGCCTGGGGCCTGACGATCTACGAGCAGGTGCCCGGAGGAGGCCGCGCCGCCACCGCTGCCGACGGCGAGCCGATCGTCCTGGGCACGTTCCAACCGACGTTCCTCTACGAACTCCTGTGGGACCTCGGAGTGGCCGGGCTGGTCATCTGGGCGGACCGGCGCTTCCGACTCGGTCGCGGGCGGGCATTCGCCCTCTACGTCGCGGCGTACTGCGCCGGCCGGGTCTGGATCGAGGGGCTGCGGATCGACACCGCCGAGCAGATCTTCGGCGTACGGCTGAATGTGTGGACATCGATCGTGGTGTTCTTGCTGGCCGTCGGATGGATTCTCACCCGCCGCGGTCCGCGCGAAACCGACCTGTTCCTGCCGGGGCGGCGACCCGCCGGTGAGGCGGCTCAGGGCGGCGAACCCAGCGCGGAGAAGGTCTCGCTGATCAAGTCCGACCAGCCGCCCGATGGTTAGCGCCGCACGCGGCTCCGATGACGCGCTGCACGCGGTCGGGGCGCCCATCGGCCACGAGCATGCCGATGTCACCGGCGGGTGGCTCCGCCCGGCGGTCTTCGGCGTCATGGACGGGCTGGTGTCCAACTTCGCCCTGATCGCCGGCGTCTCGGGAGCCGGCGCGCTGCCACGGACGGTGGCGCTGACCGGCCTGGCCGGTCTGGTCGCCGGCGCGTTCTCGATGGCCGCCGGGGAATACGTGTCGGTGGCCAGCCAGAGCGAGTCAGCGCAGGCCGAACTCGATTTGGAACGTCTGGAACTGCAGCGCAATCCCGAAGGCGAGCGGGCCGAACTGGCCCAGGTCTACATCGACCGCGGCGTCGATCCGCAGCTCGCCCTGGAGGTGGCCCGGCAGATGTCACGAGATCCGGTCGACGCGCTGCGGGTGCACGCGCTGGAGGAACTGGGAGTCGACCCGGCCGAGCTGCCCAGCCCCTGGATCGCGGCCGGTTCGTCCTTCGGTGCCTTTGTCGTCGGCGCGCTGCTGCCGCTGCTGCCGTATCTTCTCGGGGCCAGCAACCTCGCCGCCGCCGCGATCATCGCCCTGGTGGCGTTGTTCGGCACCGGTGCCCTGATCTCGCGGTTCACGAACCGCAGCTGGCTGTACGCCGGTGTCCGGCAGCTGTTGCTGGGAGTCCTGGCCGCAGCCGTCACCTTCGGTGTCGGCGCCGCTTTCGGGGCGGCTGTGACCTGACCTGCATGTAATCTGGCTGTGAGCGCAGGGCCACCGTCGTCCCTCACCCAAAGTACGACTCCGCACTCACGACGGGAGCCACGATGAGTCAGTTCTCTGCCGTGCCTCCCGCCCAAGGCCTGTACGACCCCTCCGCCGAACACGACGCGTGTGGTGTCGCGTTCGTCGTGGACGCCCGTGGCCGCCGTTCGCGCGCCATTATCGACCAAGGCCTGACCGCGCTGCACAACCTCGACCATCGGGGTGCCGCCGGCGCCGAGCCGAGTTCCGGTGACGGCGCCGGCATCCTGACCCAGATCCCCGACGCCCTGCTCCGGCAGGAAGTCGGGTTCTTCCTCCCGGGCGCCGGGTCCTATGCGGTGGGTATGGCGTTCCTGCCAGCCGATGAGGCGGACACCGAAAAGGCAGTCGACATCATCGAGCGGATCGCCGAGGAGGAAGGCCTCGCGGTGCTGGGCTGGCGTCCCCTTCCGGTGGACGCCGAGGCCGCCGGAGTCGGCCCCACCGCGCTGTCGGTGATGCCGTCGTTCGAACAGTTGTTTGTCGCCAGCGCATCGGGCGTCTCCGGGGACGGGCTGGAGCGGCAGGTGTTCTGCCTGCGCAAGCGGGCCGAGCGGGAGACCGCCGACGCCGGGGTCGGCACCTACTTCCCGTCGCTGTCCAGCCGGACGCTGGTCTACAAGGGGATGTTGACCACCGCCCAGCTGCTGCCGTTCTTTCCCGACCTGGCCGACCCCCGCTACGAGTCCGCGCTGGCTCTGGTGCACAGCCGGTTCTCGACGAACACCTTCCCGTCCTGGCCGTTGGCTCATCCGTTCCGGTACATCGCGCACAACGGGGAGATCAACACCGTCCGCGGCAACCGCAACCGGATGCGATCTCGGGAAGCTCGACTTGTCAGCGGACTGATCCCTGGAGATCTCCAGAGACTGTTCCCGATCTGTACGCCGGACGCGAGTGACTCCGCGGCGTTCGACGAGGTGCTGGAACTGCTGCACCTCGGCGGCCGAACGCTGTCCCACGCCGTACTGATGATGATCCCCGAGGCGTGGGAGAACCACGGCGAGATGGACGCGGAGCGGCGCGCGTTCTACCGCTACCACGCGGCCCTGATGGAGGCGTGGGACGGCCCGGCGTGCATCACCTTCACCGACGGCACGCTGATCGGTGCCGTGCTCGACCGCAACGGGCTGCGACCCGCCCGCTGGTGGAGGACCGACGACGACCTCGTCGTCCTGGCCAGCGAGGTCGGCGTACTCGACATCACCCCGTCGAAGGTGGTCGCGAAGGGCCGGCTTCAGCCCGGCCGGATGTTCCTGGTCGACACCGCCGAGGGCCGCATCGTCACCGACGAGGAGATCAAGGCGGGCCTCGCCGCCGGGCAGCCGTATGACGACTGGGTGCACGCCGGACTCGTGGAGCTCTCCACGCTGCCCGACCGGGAGCACGTCGTGGCCAGCCACGAGTCGGTGCTGCGCCGCCAGTTGCTCTTCGGCTACACCGAGGAGGAGGTGCGCATCCTGCTCACGCCGATGGCGGAGAACGGGATCGAGCCGATCGGCTCGATGGGAACTGATACGCCGGTGGCGGTTCTCTCTCGCCGCTCAAGGCTGCTCTACGACTATTTCAGTCAACTTTTCGCCCAAGTGACCAATCCACCGCTGGACGCCATCCGGGAGGAGCTGGTCACGAGTCTGTCCCGGATGCTCGGCGCCGAGCAGAACCTGCTCGATCCCTCCGCCGCCTCGTGCCGGCAGGTCGTCGTGCCGTTCCCGGTGATCGACAACGACGAGCTGGCGAAGATCCTGCACATCAACGACGACGGCGACCTGCCCGGTTTCGCCGCCGTCCGGATCTCCGGCCGGTACGACGTCGACGGCGGCGGCCCGGCGCTGAAGGCTGCCCTCGACGATGTACGCGGGGCCGTCTCCCAAGCCATCCTGGATGGTGCCCACATCGTCGTACTGTCCGACCGGGACTGCGACCAGGACTCCGCCCCCATCCCGTCGCTGCTGCTGACCTCCGCCGTACACCACCACCTGGTGCGGGAGCGGACCCGCACCCGAGTTGGTCTCATCGTGGAATCCGGGGACTGCCGCGAGGTGCACCACGTCGCGCTGCTGCTCGGCTACGGCGCGGCCGCGGTCAACCCGTACCTCGCCTTCGAGACAGTCGAGGACCTGGTCGCGGACCGGAGGCTGCCGGGCCTGGAACCGCAGACGGCCATCCGCAACTATGTGGTCGCACTCGGCAAGGGCGTGCTCAAGGTGATGTCGAAGATGGGCATCAGCACGGTGGCGTCGTACACGATGGCGCAGATCTTCGAGGCGCTCGGACTGGGCCAGGACCTCGTCGACGAGTACTTCACCGGTACGACGTCGCGCCTGGGCGGTGTCGGTTTGGACGTGCTCGCGGAGGAGGTGGCGATCCGCCACCGCCGCGCCTACCCGGAGAACCCGACGGACCGGGCGCACCGGGGGCTGACGGTCGGCGGGGAGTACCAGTGGCGCCGGGAGGGGGAGATCCACCTCTTCAACCCGGAGACGGTGTTCCTGCTCCAGCACGCGACCCGGTCCCGGCAGTACGACGTGTTCCGCCGCTACACCGCGGCGGTGGACCAGCTGGCACGGGACAACGCGACGCTGCGTGGTCTGTTCCGGCTCAAGGCCCGCCCGCCGATCCCGCTGGAGGAGGTCGAGCCGGTCAGCGCCATCGTGAAGCGGTTCTCCACCGGTGCGATGTCCTATGGGTCGATCTCGGCCGAGGCGCACGAAACCCTGGCCATCGCGATGAACCGGCTCGGCGGCAGGTCCAACACCGGCGAGGGTGGCGAGGACGCCGAGCGCTACCTGCCAGACGCCAACGGCGACCTGCGCCGCAGCGCGATCAAGCAGGTCGCCTCCGGCCGGTTCGGCGTCACCAGCGAGTACCTGGTGAACGCCGACGACCTGCAGATCAAGATGGCGCAGGGTGCCAAGCCCGGGGAGGGCGGGCAGCTGCCCGGCAACAAGGTCTACCCGTGGATCGCCAAGACCCGCCACTCCACCGCCGGCGTGGGGCTGATCAGCCCCCCGCCGCACCACGACATCTACTCGATCGAAGACCTCGCGCAGCTGATCCACGACCTGAAGAACGCGAACCCCGAGGCCCGGATCCACGTGAAGCTCGTCGCCGAGGTCGGGGTCGGGACCGTCGCTGCAGGCGTTTCAAAGGCGCACGCCGATGTCGTGCTGATCTCCGGGCACGACGGGGGGACCGGCGCGTCGCCGCTGACCAGCCTCAAGCACGCCGGCTCCCCGTGGGAACTCGGGTTGGCCGAGACCCAGCAGACGCTGCTGCTCAACCGGCTGCGGGACCGGATCGTCGTGCAGGTCGACGGTCAGCTCAAGACGGGGCGCGACGTGGTCATCGCGGCGCTGCTGGGCGCCGAGGAGTTCGGCTTCGCGACCGCCCCGCTCGTCGTCTCCGGCTGCATCATGATGCGGGTCTGCCACCTCGACACCTGCCCGGTCGGCGTGGCGACACAGAACCCGGTGTTGCGCAAGCGCTTCACCGGCCGACCGGAGTTCGTCGTCACGTTCTTCGAATACCTCGCCGAGGAGGTCCGCGGCTACCTCGCCGAACTCGGGTTCGCGACGATGGCCGAGGCGATCGGTCACGTCGAACTGCTCGACACCCGGGACGCCGTCGAGCACTGGAAGGCCGGAGGTCTGAACCTAGCCCCACTGTTCGTGCTTCCGGACATAGCCGAGGGGTCAGCCCGCCATCAAGTGGCGACCCAAGAACATGGCCTTGCAGAGGCGCTAGACAACATGTTGATCCAGCTCTGCGATGCAGCGCTGCTCGATGCGACCCCGGTGACCCTTGACCTGCCGGTGCGCAACGTGAATCGGACCGTCGGCACGATGCTCGGCTCGCGGGTGACCCGCAGCTACGGCGGGGACGGGCTGCCGGACGGGACCATCGACATCACCCTGCGAGGGTCCGCCGGACAGTCCTTCGGCGCGTTCGTGCCCCACGGAGTGACCCTGCGCCTGTACGGCGACAGCAACGACTATCTCGGCAAGGGGTTGTCCGGCGGCCGGCTGATCGTCCGGCCGGCCGAGGACGCCCCATTCGCCGCCGAGGACAACGTGATCGCCGGGAACGTGATCGGGTACGGCGCCACCGGCGGCGAGATTTTCCTCCGCGGGGTCGTGGGGGAGCGGTTCTGCGTGCGCAACTCCGGTGCGCTGGCGGTCGTCGAGGGCGTGGGCGACCACGCCTGCGAGTACATGACCGGGGGGCGGGTGGTCATCCTCGGCGGGACCGGCCGCAACGTTGCGGCCGGCATGTCCGGGGGCATCGCCTACGTCCTGGATCTGCAGGACCGCCGGGTGAACCGGCAGATGGTGGAGGTCGAGCGGCTCTCCGTCGAGGACAAGCAGTGGCTGCGCGACGTCGTCAGCCGGCACGTCGCTCTCACCGGGTCGACCGTTGGCTCGGCGCTGCTGGCCGACTGGCCGCGCCGGGTCGGAGCGTTCTCCAAGATCATGCCCAAGGACTACAAGCGGGTACTCGAGGCGACCCGGCGGGCCGAGCAGAGCGGCCGGTCGGTCGACGAGGCGGTCATGGAGGCGGCCGGTGCCTGACCCCAAGGGCTTTCTCAAGACCGGCCGGGAGGTGCCGCGACGCCGCCCGGTCGACGTCCGGATCCAGGACTGGCGCGAGGTCTACGAGGACTTTCCGACCGAGGAGGTCCGCGCGCAGGCCGGACGCTGCATGGACTGTGGCATCCCGTTCTGCCACAACGGCTGCCCGCTGGGCAACCTCATCCCGGAGTGGAACGATCTGGTCCGCCGCGACGACTGGCAGGCCGCCATCGAGCGGCTGCACGCGACGAACAACTTCCCGGAGTTCACCGGCCGGCT
>Ga0136613_10001246_pt1 | contig 12945 bp, 14 predicted proteins | sample AntDrymUQ2722106_2_FD_106649 | JGI IMG/M metagenome (GOLD analysis project Ga0136613, IMG submission 106649) | Polar desert sand microbial communities from Dry Valleys, Antarctica - metaG UQ272 (21.06) | ecosystem: Environmental > Terrestrial > Soil > Desert | place: Antarctica: Dry Valley... | reverse complement strand
TGACGGTCAGATCGTTCCGGATGCCGTCGCCGATCATCCCTGGCTTGCAAGCGGTTTGGTAGTCGCCGGCTGCGAGCTCGACGATCAGCTCACGGGTCAGACCGGGCGCGATGTTCTCGACCTCGCCTATGACCCGGTCGCCCTCGGCGTAGACGTAGAACTCGGTGACCCGGTTGCCGTTGTTGGTCACCGCGAACGTGTGCGTACCCGCCGGCAGTTCGGCGACGTCAACGTCGCAGGAATCGTCACTGGCCGCCACTGCGATCGGACCTGCCTCGCCTCCGGCCGCACCGCCGCCGCCGGAACCGCCGCCGCTGCATCCGGCGAGCACCAGGGCACCGGCAGTGGCCGTCAGGCCCAGCCGTACGAGCAAGTTTCGGGTCATCAAAGGATCTCCAAGCGGCAACGGGGTGCGAGGCAACGACGGGGTGGTCATGTCCTGCTGACGGCTGGCGCCGCAGCGGTGGCAACGGGCTCGGGTGCGTTGGTCCTGGCTGGGGCGGGTTCAGTCGCGCGCGGCCAGAGGAAGAACGCGAGTACCGGGATCAGGTACCCGAGGTAGGCGATCATCTCCAGGACCGACGGTGCCGCCGTGATGTTGAACATCCCGGCCAACGCGGCGCCGTACCAGGAGTTCGGATCCAGCGTCCCGGAGATGTCGAAAGCCAGTGTGTTCAGGCCGGGTAGGACCTCGGCCTCCTGGAAGTCGTGGATGCCGTACTTGAAGATTCCGGCAGCCACGAAGATCAGGGCGACCCCGCTCCAGGTGAAGAAGGTGCCGAGGTTGATCCGGACCGCACCGGCGTACAGCCCGAATCCGATCGCGATCGCGGTCAGCAGGCCGGCAGCGATGGCCAGCAGCGGGGCGGTGGACGTCGTCGCGCCCTGTACTGCGGAGAAGAACAGCAGTGCGGTCTCCAGGCCCTCGCGTACGACGGAGACGAACGCGAGGCCCGCCACCGCGGCCGTACCCAGTCCGACCGCTTGTTCGAGCTTGCCTTGCAGCTGGCCTTTGAGCGCCCGGGCGGTACGGCGCATCCAGAAGATCATCCAGGTCACCAGCGCGACGGCGATGACCGAGGTGATCGCCTCGAACAGCTCCCGGGAGCGGAAGTCCGACAACACGCTGGTCTGGGTGAAGGTCAGCAGTCCCCCGAAACCGACGCTGAGCGCAACCGCCACGGCCACGCCGAGCCAAACCGGCGGCAGCTGTCGCCGGCGATCGAACTTGACCAGGTAGGCGATCAAGATGCTGACCACCAGGGTGGCCTCGAGTCCCTCGCGGAGCCCGATCAAATAGCTGGCGAGGAATGCCTGATCCACCGAGCACCTCCGAATGAGACGACGAAGGTTAGGCTTACCTAATTCAGGTGGCTGCGCAAGTTCCGGCAATCGAACGGAGCACCACTACGGTCTGACCCTCGGCCAGCGTGCTGGTCCGGCATGCGCCCAGCTGGCACCCAGCGTTGCAAGGTCCTCTCAGTCGAACGAGTTCAGCAGGATCAGTTACATCTCGAGTCGTCCGGCGATGCACGTCACGGTGCCGCCGCCGACCCAGACGGCTCCATCGACGTCGACCGAGACGTGGACGCGTCCCGCGCGACCCAGGGCCGTTCCTTGGCTGACGACGTACGGGGCGGTTGCCCGACCGGTCCTCAGCAGCCATCCTGCGAGCGAGGCGTTCAAGCTCCCGGTGACCGGATCCTCCACGGTGGCATGGTCTTTGGGGAAGAACGCGCGTACCTCGAAGGAGTACGGCGATCCTGGTGGGTACGGACCCACGACACCCAGCTCGAGATCGATAAAGCCTGGCCGCAGGGCGAGCACCGCGTCGGCGCTCTCGAGCAGGACCCCCACCCATCCCGGTCCGTTGTCGGCCCATTGGGCGTCCACGATGTCGGGTCGCGCGATGCCCAGCATGGAGGCGATTCGCCCCAGCAGCGCGTCGTCGACCGGCCCGTCGCGCACCAACGGCGGCGCGGCGAAAGCGAGTCCGTGAGCGGTTCGGCGAATCCGGACCAGCCCGGCAGCGCACTGCTGCACGATGTCCTCGCCATCAGAGTTGTTCTCGCCCCGGGCATCGGCGCGAGCACCCGCGCGGGCAGGATGTCCGGCGGCCAGCCAAGCGTGGCAGGTGCCCAGTGTCGGGTGCCCGGCGAACGGGAGTTCGGCAACCGGGGTGAAGATCCGTACCCGGTAGTCGGCGCGCGGCTCGGTAGGCGGCAGGACGAACGTCGTCTCGGAAAGGTTCGTCCAGTGCGCGAAACGCTGCATCTCCTCGGCGCTCAGACCTTGGCCGTCCAGAACGACGGCGACCGGATTGCCGCGATAGGGCGTATCGGTGAAGACATCGACCTGGTGAAACGGGCGGCTCATGTACGCAGTCTGCTCCCAGAGGGCCGCCCGCACGCCCCGACGCCTTGATGATGCTTATGGATCCGAAGTCTTCGACCGGCCCTGAACCGCTGCGCGCATTAGGCTCGGCCGGCCATGCGAGACACATCGAGCCAGCCGCACCGGGCGTCGGCAGTTCGCGAGGTGGCCTATCCGGTCGAGCATGTCTGGTCGGCGATGGCGAGTCTGCTGCCGTACTGCTCGGTTTGCGACGTCTCGGTAATCGTGGACAGTCCAGGGGATCTCGAAGCCGGTACGAAGTTCCGCGCCTTCTCCGGCCACGCCGCGCAAACCGACGGGATGCCCTCGGCCGAGGGAGGAATGGCCGGCGAGATCGTCGACTGGGCGCCGCAGCAAACGGTTGCCACCCGGCTCGAGGCCGCCAGCGAAACCGTCGTGGTCTGCGTCGAAATGGCCCCGGCCAGTCAAGACACCACGCTGGTGACGATCAGCGTTCAGGTGACACCGCGTCTGCGCAGCCGGCTGGCGGCGGCCATGAGTCGGTCCAGTTACGCCCGGATGGCTCGGCGCACTGTCGAGGGCGAAATCCAGAAACTGCCGGCACATCTTGCCTTGCTGGAAGAACGCGAGGGCTGATCGGACGAAGATCATGAGCGCTTCAGGCGCGGTGGCGGTGCACCCAGGGCGCCTCACGATCATGCAAACGTCTGAAAACATCGCCCGGGTCGGTCTTGCCTCTCCCCCAAGGGGAGACCACACAGTCTTCTGGCATGACACTTCATGACGCACCATCCGCGCCCGTTACCTCCACCGAGTCGGCGGAGACCTCGACCGCCGTGACCCGAGATTCCGGCCCAGCCCTCCGGGATCGACCTGCCCACGGCGACCCCCCGGCTCGTCGACGTACCCGCTCGCCAGGTCTTCATGCTCGACGGGATCGGATCCCCTGAGTCGGCGGACTTCGGTAGGGCGGTGCGGAGGCTCTACGCCGCTACGGGCAGTGCCGACCTGCCGCTCGAGGGTCTGTGGACCCAGGATGGCCGCGACGACTTCGAGCTGTCCAGCGACAAGGACACCTGGCAGTGGACCCTTGTGCTGCCGGCGGGCGAGAACCCGGACACGTCGCGGCTGCCGGGACGACACCACGAGATCTACCTCGACGACCCGCAGACCTGCCCGCCCGCCGAACTGCGCACGATCATCCGACAACCCGTGCAATGAGCCGTTATGCGCATAACGTCCCAGAATCGGGCCAAAAACCGGCCGTTATGCGCATAACGTCCCAGAATCGGGGCCGAAAGCCGGACGTCGGCGTGACTAGTCGCGGCTCGGCCACGCGAAGAAGCCCTTGCCTGACTTGGCCCCCAGCTCTCCACGTGCCACCTTGTCGCGCAACAACTCCGGCGGAGTGAACCGATCGCCCAGGGTCGCCGTCAGGTGCTCGGCGATACCGAGCCGTACGTCGAGGCCCACCAGGTCCGTGAGCCGCAGCGGACCCATCGGCCACCGGTAGCCCAGCCGCATCGCCGTGTCGATGTCCTCGGCACTTCCGACGCCCTCTTCGAGCATCCGGATCGCCTCGAGCCCGACTGCGACGCCGAGCCGGCTGGTGGCGAAACCGGGAGTGTCCCGGACGAGGATGGATTCCTTGCCCAGTGCGGTGATCCAGCCGCGGGCCCGCTCGATCACCGCGTCGGTCGTACCGTCGTGGCGGATGAGCTCGACCAGGACGCTGGCCGGTACCGGGTTGAAGAAGTGCATTCCGACAAAGCGTCCCGGATCCGTCACGGCGGCGGCAAGCTCGGTGATCGGCAACGACGAGGTGTTCGTCGCGAGCATCGCCTCCGGCCCAGCGGCGGACGAGATGCGTTGCAGCACATCAATTTTCATCGTGATATCTTCGGGTACGGCTTCGACATAGAGTTCCGCATCGGTCGGCAGTGCGCCCGTACGTACGTCAATCCGTGCAAGAACAGCGGCGGCAGAGTCGATCTTGCCTCGTTCCTGTGCTTTGACCAACGCTGTGTTCAGCCGGTCGCGGGCGGTGGCGGTGAACTCCTGGCTCGCCTCGATCACCGTCACTGTCGAGCCGACGGTGGCGAAGGACTGCGCGATGCCGGCGCCCATCGTTCCGCCGCCGACAACTACGACTCTCTCGGGATACATGGCCTCATCCTGCCCAGCGCCCGGCCACGGATCGAACACCCCGCCAGCCGGGCCGCGGGTCTGCTCCGCCACCCGAGCCGCCTTTGCCTACTCCGTGTGCCGACATGCCGGTCGCCTAGCCAGCGGGTCTCGACACCCGGTAGGCAAGGGCCGCGTCACGTACGGGTCGGCTGTCTCGTCCATTGGGTACGGCATGCGCCATGCCGCCGTCGGCGCTGCGCGGAGGTACGGGTACGGGAAGGTGGGACTTGTGCAAGCAGAGCGTGCGGCGGAGATCTTCGCCGAGCAGCGCGGCTATCTGCTCGGCGTCTCCTATCGGCTGACCAGCAGCTGGGCCGATGCCGAGGACCTGGTGGCCGAGGCGTGGCCGCGGTGGGCGGAGCACGCCGATGAGGTGGTCGACCCGCGAGCCTGGCTGACCCGGGTCGTCGGGCGGCTGTCGTTGGATCATCTGCGCTCGGCCCGGGTACGGCGCGAGACCTACGTCGGGCCGTGGCTGCCCGAACCGTTGATCACCGCGGCGCCCGTCACAGCCGGCGGTGGCGGCTTGGGCAGCCGCGGCGTCGGAGGCAGCGGCGGTGGAGGTGCAACCACCGTTGTCGGTGCCAGCGGCCCGGGGTCGGACCCGCTCGACGTCTTGGTCCAGGACGAGTCGGTACGGATGGCATTTCTGGTCCTGCTCGACGAACTCACCCCGGAGCAACGCCTGGCCGTCGTCCTGCACGACGTACTCGCCCTGGACTTCACCGATATCGCCGACGTGCTCGGCTGTTCGGTCAGTAATGCCCGGCAGCACGCCTCCCGAGGACGGCGGCGGCTGAGCGAGGCCGACCCGGTGCCGCGCCAGTCGGCCGAACTGGCATGGTCGGTGCTCGGCGAGATGTCCACCGCGCTGTTCGCCGGGGACATCGATCGGTTGGCCCGACTGCTGGCGCCGGCTGTGGTGCTCACCAGCGACGGTGCCGGCGAGGTCACCGCGGCCCGACGACCGGTCGTGGGTGCCGCCAAGGTCGCTGGGTTCCTGACCGGACTCGTCGCGCGGTACGGGCAGGGCGCGAGCGTCGCGCCGGTCCTGGTCAACGGTGATCCGGGCTTCCTGGTCCGGGTGGACAGCGCCGAGCCGCGGGTCGGGCGGTCGGGCCGGAGCCGGAGGCGCGCCGGGGCAGGGGTGGGAATTGCCCCGATCTCTGCGTACACCTTCAGCCTTCGCGGTCGCCAGATCGTCGCCATGTACGCCGTACTCGCCCCAGCCAAGCTGACCCGGTTCCGCTGAACCCGCTACCTCGCCGCCTCTGCTTCGCAGCCCGCACTTTCTCCGGAGAAAGTCACTCCAGGGGGCGCCCAGACCGCACTTTCTCCGGAGAAAGTCACTTCTGGGCAATCTGGCGGGACACCGCGGCGCGTGCTGGGAGCGGGACGACGCAGGCATCGCCGGTGCTGAAGCCCTGCGAGTGCAGGCCCAGGCTGCTGTTGAACCGGGCCCGCATGTTCTCCAACGCGATCAGGTACGTCAGTTCCACCACGCCCGCATCGCCGAACCGTTCCCGCAGGTCGGCGACCAGCTCGTCGGAGACCGCGGACAGCTCACCGCTGACCGCCTCGGCGTACCCGAACGCCGCCCGCTGGTCGGCATCAAAGGCGTCCGACGAACGCCAGCGCGCGGCCTCTTTCAGCGTCGCCGGGTCCAACCGCTTGCGCTCCCACAGCGACGCGCCGAAGTCGACGCACCACGAACAGCCCAGGTGCACGGCGGTGACGAAGACGACCAGGTGATCGAGGTGCTCGGGCAGCACGCTGCGTCGGCGCTGTCCGGCCATCTCCATCAGCGCCCATGGCCAGAAGACGCCGGGATGATGGCTCATCACCAACGCGCTGTCGAGTTCAGCGCCGTAGCTCTTGGTGGCATAACCGAGGGCTCCCAGGGTCAGGAACGACGGCCGCTTCGTACGGTCCTCCAGGGCGAGCGGGATACGGGCCACGGGGTGCCTCCAGCACGTGTGTGCAGCCCGCCGATCGGGCCGTCGTCAGTACGACGAGGTAGCCGTCGACGACGTGACAGCACCGAGACCAAGCCCCGATTCAGCACCGAGGTCCGGCGCCGAGACCGAGCCCCGAGACTCAGCCCCGAGGCACGGGACCGAGATCGTGAGCGCCTGAGGTCCAGTGCGGCTGCACCCTGGGCGCTCATGATCATGCAGCCGAGGCGAGCACGTAAACCAATCAGCATCGCCTTTCGGCTCACGGGTCGGGCAGCCGCCCCAATGAGCAGCTGCCTCGTCGACGGCGGGGCGGGTCGTTCTCGGCTACCAGAGTCCGGCCGGGAGTTGGCCCTCGAGAGCGAGCAGCGCCTGCTTGGATTCGACGCCGTCCCCACCGCTGAACCCGCCCAACCCGTTTCCGGCCACCACCCGATGGCAGGGCACGAGGATCGGAATCGGGTTGCTGCCCATGATCGAACCGATGCCGCGCGCCGGGATCGTCGACCCGCACCGCTTGGCCAGCTCGCCGTAGGTCACGACCTGTCCGAAGCGCACGGTCTCGCAGAGCTTCCCCAGCACCAGGCGCTGGGCCGCCGACATCAGCCGCCAGTCCAGCGGCACGGTGAACTCACGCAGCGAACCGGTGAAGTACGCCGCCAACTCCGTACGGACCAGGTCGGTTCGAACCGGATCGTCGACCACCGCAAGCCCGATCCGTGCAGCGATCCGAGGCCGTACGTCGGGGCTGTCCCGGAAGTGCGTCGCTGCCACCCCCGACTCGGTGACCGCAACCAGGACGTCCCCGACCGGGGTCGGTACGGCGGCAAAGGCCACCGTGTCGAGCGTGCCTCCTGAGGACAGCTCGCCAGTCACGTCCGGACGGGACTGCACATGACCATCCTGCGCCACCGCACCGACCCTTCCCGTTGATCATCGGCAAATCAGGGGGTTCTCGCGGGGGAAACCCCCCATCTCGCCGATGATCAACTTCGCGCGAGGGGCGACCGGCGCTCCGTCGACTCAGCCGATGGCGTCCGGCCCGTCGGTCGTGAACATCGTGACCAGGTCCATCCCGCCCCACTCCTGCAGGTTCGCACCGGAAGCGCCCCATTCCGGGGACTTGAAGGCCGCCTTCATCGACTCCGCGTCAGCAAAAACCAGCTCGGCGACCAGGTAATAGGCCGGTTCGCCAACGAGTTGGCGCTTGACCCGGTGCACCTTGTTCTCCAGCAGACCGGGCGTGCCCGCGACGATCGGCACGTGCGTACCGAAGTACGCAGAGTCGAAGGCGTCGGCATCCGGAGGCGTCCGATAGAGGGCGAAGAAGGACACGGTCATCTCTGAACTGCCTTGATCTCCAGGAACTCCTCGAGCCCGGCGGTACCGAACTCACGGCCGTTTCCGGACTGCTTGTATCCACCGAAGGGCGCCATCCAGTTCCACCGGCCGTTGTTGACATCGACCTGGCCGGCCCGGAGCCGCTTGGCCACGGCCACCGCGGCGTCGCCATCGGCGCCGTACACTCCAGCGGCCAGCCCGTACTGCGTGTCGTTCGCGATCCGGACCGCCTCGTCGATGGTGGAGTACGGCAGGACGACGGTGACCGGGCCGAAGACCTCCTCCTTGGCGATCTCGGAATCCAGGTCGACGTCGGCGAGCACCGTCGGCGAGACGAAGTAACCGGACTCGACACCCTCCGGCGCTTCCGGGCCACCGGTCACCACGCGGGCACCGTCGGCGACCGCGCGGTCCAAGAACCCGCGTACCCGATCGCGCTGTGCCTCGGACACCAAGGGCCCCAACCGAGTTCCCTCGGTCATCGGGTCGCCGGTGACATGTGATTCAGCGGCTTTGGCAGCGGCGGTCAGCGCCTCGTCCAGGCGCTCGCCCGGTACGAGGATGCGGCTGAACGCCGTACACCGCTGGCCGGCGTTGGTGAAGCACTGCCCGACCGAGGACTTGATCGCCTTCGCGAAGGCCTCGTTGTCCAGGTCGTCCAGGATGACCGAGGCGGATTTGCCGCCCAGCTCCAGAGCGACCCGCTTGACAGTCTGCGCAGCAGTCGCCGAGATCTCCCGACCGGCGCGGCCCGACCCGGTGAAGCTGACCATGTCCACGTCGGGGTGACCGACCAGGGCCTGGCCGATCTCCGGGCCGGCGCCGCTGATCAGGTTGAACACACCTGCAGGGAGGCCGACCTCGTCGAGGATCCGGGCTAACTCGTACGAGATCAACGGAGCGACCTCGCTCGGCTTGAGCACAACCGTGTTTCCGGCCAGCAGTGCCGGTGCGACCTTGGCCACGACCTGGTGCAGCGGGTAGTTCCACGGCGTGATCGCGGCCACAACGCCGATCGGCTCCCGGACGATCAGCGAGTTGCCGACCTCGGTCTCCCAGGCGAAGTCCTCGGCCAGCTTGGCGTAGGTCCGCAGCGTGCCGATCGGAGTACCGAGTTGGATCAGCTTCGCCATCTTGAGCGGCATCCCGAGCTCGGAGGTGATCACCGCGGCGAGTTCGTCGGTGCGCTCGGTGAGCAGGTCGGCGACCCGGTTGAGGTAGGCCGCACGCTCACCGACCGGCGTTTGCGACCATGTCTCGAAGGCCCGGCGGGCAGCAGAGACGGCTGCGTCGACGTCCTCGGCCGATCCGGCCGGGACCCGCGCGATGACCTGCTCGGTGTAGGGGTTGTGGACATCGATCAGCGCGTCATTGGTCGACGGGACCCAGGCGCCTCCGACGTAGATCTCGCGCAGGACCTGTACGTCGACCGAGGACTGCGTGGCGATTGCGGTCATGTGGATCAGAACTCCTTGCGGTTGCGGCGAAGGCGACGGTGACTTCCTCAGCATCGTAGGCAGCAGGCCGGCGTACGGGTACGAGCGAGGCCCCAAGTGGTCCCGGATCGCCGCCGGACCAGGCCCGTGGCTGGCTCGGGTTTCCATGATCATGAGCGCCTCAAGTGCAGCGAATATCGCACCTCCAGCGCTCACGATCATCGGCCCGAGCCGGTCGGCGGCGGCCCCCAGATTCCGGCTGATCCGACGGGGACGAAGCTGGCCGTGATGAGCAGCACGTCGGCGGCCGATAACGCCCGAGCGATCCTGCGCCCGCATGCCGGCGCCGGTGTGGCCTTTACCCTGACCAGGCACGACCCGACCCCGGCCCTGGCTCCCTTCGTCGACTACCACTGGGTCATCGAGTGGGAGCTGACCGGCCGCCCCGACCACATCCAGCGGGTGCTGCCCAGCCCCTCCGTGCACCTGTCTATCGAGCCGCGCAAGGCTCGGATCACCGGCATCATGACGAAGTCCGACTTCGCCGAGGCGCTCAGCGGTACGGGCCGCGTCCTCGGCGTACGGTTCCGGCCCGGCGGCCTGCGGCCGTTCCTGACCGGGCCGGTCTCCATGTTCACTGACCGAGAGGTGCCGATCGAGGAGCACTTTGCGGTCGACGTGACCGACTGGCACGACCGAGTCGCCTCGGCCGCGTCGGCGGCCAGCGCAGCCGCAACCGCCGACGAGATGCTCGGCCCGCTCGTACCGCCGATCGATCCGCTCGTCGACCAAGTCGCCGAGATCACGAACGGCATCCGTGACGACGTCGAGTTGACCCGGGTCGATGCGGTGGCACGGCGGTACGGGATCGGCGTACGGCGGTTGCAGCGGTTGTTCACCGACTACGTCGGGATCGGGCCCAAGTGGGTGATCTGCTGCTATCGGCTGCACGAGGTCGCCGGTCGCGCCGCCTCGGGCGAGGACGTCGATTGGGCGTTGCTGGCCGCCGAACTCGGCTACAGCGACCAGGCGCATCTGATCCGGGAATTCACCGCGGTGGTCGGCGAACCGCCCGCCCGCTACGCCCGGATGGCCCGTCCTGCCCGTGGCTGAGCGTGCCTCAGTTGTTTCCGGTGAGCCGGAATGCGGCGATCATGCTGACGATTCCGACCAGCCCAAAGGTGATGCCGGGCAGCGGCTGCCCGATCGCGACGACACCGAGAGCTGTGCCGCCCATCAGCGACAGGGGCCATCGCCCGTCGTGGCCCCGAGGACGGCTAGTCCAGCCAACATCGCGAGCTCGCTCAGGAATACGAGCAGCACGCTGTGCCGCCGGTGACTTCGATCGATCCGCTCATCAACTCAGCGTTTGGATCCGGAAAATCGGGTGCCTTGGTGCGATCGAGAGCAGCTCGGAGTCGGTCGAGTCCGGTCCGACGCCGGCGAAGAACTGGCCGACCTCCCACTTCCAGCGTCGTAGGTAGGCACGCAGGACGGTGATCAGCAAGGCGTCGGTTTGCTCATCGGCCTGTTCAGCGGTCTGCTCTTCGGCCTGCGCAGCGGCAGGCTCAGCGGTCAGGTGTGCCTGGTGTGCGCGGCCGGCTACCTCGGTCGCGGTGAAGGTCTCCACACGCCGGCCGACGACTAATTCGCCAGTGCGGGCAGCCCGCAGATTGCGTACCCAATCGGTGTGCCCCCGTGGAGCCACGAGGTAGCGCTCGCCGTCCAAGCTCAGCACGTTCACCGGGTTGGCGCGGATCTGGCCGCTCACTCGGCCGCGGACCCGCAACACCCGCGAACCCGCGACGCTCACGCCCATCCGGGTCAGTCGAGCGATCCCGCGGTTCAGGATGTGTCGGGTCAACCATCCTGGCGGCTGGTAGTGCGCGGACTTTTCCATCGCATCCTCGTCTCCGGACACGAGAGCGGTGCTCTCGAATAGGATCAGCATGCATGCATTGCACGTAAACGGCAAGAGCGGTGCTCTCATTTGTAACCAGTGACATCCAATTGATGCGATCATGTGCCGATGGCTGCCATCCGTATGGCGCGGGAGCGTGCCCGTACCGAAGTCACGGCGGAGATCCTGAGAGCCGCGCGTGACCAACTGGCCGAGCACGGGGCTGCCGGGCTGTCCCTGCGCGCGGTCGCCCGGGAACTCGGCATGGTGTCCTCAGCGCTCTATCGCTACTTCCCCAGCCGCGACGAGCTGCTCACCGCGTTGATTCTCGAGGCCTATGGCTCCTTGGCCGACGCCGGAGCCGCCGCACAGGCCCGGGTCGGACGGGCAGAACACCGGCGCCGCTGGCTGGTGACCTGTCGGGCAGTGCGCCGTTGGGCGCTCGCGCATCCGCACGAGTACGCCTTGATCTACGGCTCGCCAGTCCCGGGCTACCTGGCGCCGAAGGAGACGATCGAGCCGGCGGCACGGGTGATGCTGCTCTTCCTGGACGTAGTGCGCGACGCCGGCGCCGCCCAAGCGCTGATCGCTGGACCGGCGCAGGGACGACCACCGTTGGCCTCCAGACTGGAGGCCCAATTGCGTTCGGTGACGCACGAATTCGCTGCTGACGTTCCAGAACTGGTGCTGGCCCAGATGTTCTACGGATTCAGCCAGCTGCTCGGCATGGTCAGTTTGGAGCTGTACGGGCACTTCGTCGGCAGCCTCGATCCCACCGAACCGTTCTTCGACTACGCGATGAGCACGACCGTCGACCTTATCGGCCTAACGGCGTCCTGAGTCAGCGCCGGATCGACACCAGGCTGGCTAGCCAGGCGCCGAGTGCGGCCTCCTTGTGCTCGCGTCGCCACGGCCGGCCGACCCGCTGGCCCCACTCCAGCAACTGCTCGTCCACCTCGGTCTGGCCGGCCCGGGCCAGGTGGGCCAGCTCGGTGCCCACGGTGGCCGGTTGGTATCGGTGCACCACGAGGCCGTGCTCAGCGGCCGCGGCGAGCCAAGCGTCCCGATAAAGGGCGGTCTCAGCCACATGCATCAGCGAGTGCGAGGCGACGAGGTCGGCCACTGGGGGCAGTTCATGTGCCTCGACGGGATCGATCGGCAGAGCCAGTACCGCCTCGCCACGTTTGGCGCATGCAAGCAACCCGGCCAGGACATCGTCCGCGGCCCGCAGGGTTGCCCGCTCGACCCTGGAGACCAGCGCCGACGCCTCAGTGGGCAGCAGACCCGCCGCGTCGTGGTAGACCCGCGCCGGGAGGCCGTCGGTCACCAGGGTCACGTCCGTACGCCGGCCGATCTCCGGCCTGGCGCCTGGCTCGGGGGGGTGGCCAAGGACGACGACAGCCGCCCGGCCGCTGCCTGTGTGCCCGCTCAGGTCTCGGATCCCGATTACGTTCCGCATGCCCAAGCCCTTTCACCGCGCGCGGCAAGCCATACCGTTGCCCAGAATCCGACCATCAACAAATGCATGTCGGATGCGAGACCCCCTCCGTACATCCATTCGAACAGTCCTTGTGGCACTGTGACTCGGATGACCGCGCCGCGTCGGCTCAACGCAGGTCAGCGGCGCCCGTACGACCCCGAGTCGCTGCTGGCCGTCGCGGTCAGCGTCTTCAACACGCGCGGGTACGACGGTACGACGATGGAGCACCTGTCTGCCGCCGCGGGGATCGGCAAGTCGTCGATCTACCACCACGTGACGGGCAAGGAAGAC
>Ga0136613_10001245_pt1 | contig 12947 bp, 15 predicted proteins | sample AntDrymUQ2722106_2_FD_106649 | JGI IMG/M metagenome (GOLD analysis project Ga0136613, IMG submission 106649) | Polar desert sand microbial communities from Dry Valleys, Antarctica - metaG UQ272 (21.06) | ecosystem: Environmental > Terrestrial > Soil > Desert | place: Antarctica: Dry Valley... | reverse complement strand
GCGTTGCGGTCGACGCCGGCGCCCGCAGCGCGATCGACGACGTCTTCGCCGCCGGCGACGCCGCGCGCGCCGCGCACTGGGAGGCCGCGGCCCGCCAGGGCGCCGCGGCGGCCCATTCGATGCTCGGCCTCGCGCCGCCCGCGCCGGGTCCGGCGAGCTTCTGGAGCGACCAGTACGCGACCCGCATCCAGCTGCTCGGCGACCCGCGCGGCGCCACCGAGCTGCGCATCGACGGCGACCCGTCGAGCCGCGACTTCACTGCCCTGTACATGCGCGCCGGCATCGTCGTCGCGGCGCTGCTGGCCGGTCGCCCCCGCGCCCTGCCGGCACTGCGTGCCCAGCTCGGACATCCCCACGAGGAGAGGAACCCCGCATGACGATCATCGCCCGCATCGACGAGCACGCCTGCGCCGCCCACGGCGACTGCGTCGATCTCGCACCGCAGGCCTTCGCGCTCGACGACACGGCCGTCGTGGTCGGCACGGCGCCCCACGCGACGCTGCTCGCCGCCGCGCAGGCATGCCCCGCGGTCGCGATCACGCTCGTCGACGACGCGACAGGCGAGCAGCTCTTTCCGTAACCCGGCTTCGCCCGAACGTGCACACCACCGCTGGCGGCTTCACTTTGCCGCGCGGGCGCACTAGCGTGCGCCCGTGCTGAAGGACAAGCTGCGAAGCCGCCGGCCGGCCGACCTGCGCTCCGAGCGCGACGAGCTGGGCTTCGTGCGCCAGCCCGCGGTGCGCTGGCTGAGCCCCGCGCTGCTCGCCCGCTCGGGTGTCGAGGTGATCCTCTCGGGCACGTTCGGGAAGTTCGCCGACAAGCGCGAGCTGCAGCGCGAGCCGCAGGACGGCCTGGACTACTCGACCAGCACCGGCGACCTGTGGGTCGACTACCTCTCGGACACCGGCGACGGCTGGGAGGCGACGTACACGCTGGCGTGGCTGCTCGCCCAGCCCGCGCTCGAGGCCGGCGACGAGACGCTGCCGCGCGGGCGGATCCTGCTGCTCGGCGGCGACCAGGTCTATCCGTCCGCGTCGCCGGAGCAGTACGAGGATCGCTTCATCGGCCCGTTCGAGGCGGCCCTGCCACGGTCCGAGCATCCCGACAAGCCGGACCTGTACGCACTGCCCGGCAACCACGACTGGTACGACGGGCTCGTGAGCTTCCTGCGCGTCTTCTGCGCGCGCGACGGGGGCGTCGGCGACTGGAACACGCGCCAGCGGCGCAGCTACTTCGCGATCAAGCTGCCCAACGGCTGGTGGATCTGGGCGATCGACATCCAGCTCGACACGTACATCGACGACATCCAGCTGGACTACTTTCTCGAACAGCAGCTCGCGGCCGGCGACAAGGTGATCCTCATGACCGCGAAGCCGGCGTGGGTCAAGGCCGTCCCGGAGCGCGCCGAGCCGGCGTCCTGGCGCTACCTGTCCTACTTCGAGGAGCGCGTGGTGCGCGCGAAGGACGCCTGGCTGGCGATCGTGCTGACCGGCGACCTGCACCACTACGCGCGCTACGAGCCGACGGGCGCGGGCGCCGACGACGCGCCGACGCGGATCACCGCGGGCGGCGGCGGCGCGTACCTGTCGGGCACGCACACCCTGAAGGAGTCGCTTGACCTGCGCTCGCTGGACCGCGACGCCTCGGTGATCTACGAGCGGGCGGAGATCTATCCGCGCGACGCGGACTCGCGCCGGCTGTCCAACGGGATCCTGCGGCTCGCGCGGCTCAACCCGTCGTTCGCGGCGTTGATCGGGGCGCTCTACGTCCTGCTCGGCCTGGCGATGCTCGGGACGCTCAACGCCGTCGCGGGTCCGCTGCCCGACGTGACGAACGTGCTCTCCGACTTCCTCTCGGCCGCGGCCGGCGGGATGAGCATCGCGCTTGCGGTGCTGCTGCTCGGCGCGCTCTTCGCTGGCACCGACATCACGCCCGACGCGCTGCAGACACATGGCGCGGGGCGCCGGGCGACGCGACTTGCCAGGGTGCTCGTCGCACTCGCGCACACGCTGATCCACCTGCTGCTGGTCACCGCGATCGTGTACCTCGCGGTGTGGGTGGCCCCGCACGGCGCGCCGATCCTCGCCTGGCTGCTGGCCATCGTGCTGCTGTTCGGCGCGGGCTGGATGATCGGCGCGACGGTGTTCGGCGTCTTCCTCCTGGCGATCCACAGGATCCGTGGCAGCAAGGCGCCGGAGGCCGCCAACCAGGTCTTCACCGGACAGTCGATCGCCGACTACAAGAACCTCGTGCGGATGCGCTTCGCGGCCGACGGCAGCTTGACCCTCTACCCGCTGGGCGTCGACAAGGTCGGCCACGACTGGCGCTACGAGGGCCGCCCGGCGGACCGCGCCCGCTTCGAGCCGCGCGGCAGCGCACCGCAGGTGCACCCGATCGACGGACCGCTGAGGTTCGACGGCGCCGGGCGCCGCTCGTCGTAGATCCTGCATCTGATGCGCCGCACGGTCGCGCTCTGGTTCGTCCTGTTCGCGGCCTACGCCGCGACGATCGGGCTGCCCGCGTTCGGCACGTCGCGGTTCGGCGGCGACGAGCCGCACTACCTGCTGACGGCCGAGTCGATCGTCAGCGATCGCGACATCGACCTGCGCGACGAGTACGCCACCCGTGCCTACGGCGACTGGTATCCCTACCTGCTCGAGCGCCACGGCCGCCTGACCAACGGGCAGGCCAACGAGCCGCACGGTGCGGGCTTCGCGCTGCTGATCGCGCCGGCATACGCGATCGGCGGGCCGCTGGCGGTGAAGCTGCTCCTGGCGGCGATCGCGGCGCTCGTGTTCGTGCTCGCCGCGCAGCTCGCTCGACGTGTCGTGCCCGAGCCGTGGGCGGCCGCGGCGGCGCTCGCGTGCGGCCTGTCGCCGCCTGCGCTGGCGTCCGCAACCACCGTCTCGCCGGAGCTGACCGCCGGCGCCCTGCTTGCAGCCGCCGCGCTGCTGGCGCTGAAGGTGCGCGAGCTTCCCCGGATCCGCTGGGTGGCCAGCGCCGCGATCGCGCTGGGCATGCTGCCGTGGCTCGGGCTGCAGTTCGCGGTCGCCGGGCTCGTCATCGGCCTGACGATGTTCCACTGGCTGCGGCGCCGCGGGCGCAGCTTCGCGATGCTCGTCGAGATCGAGGTGCTGCTGTTCTCGGGCGTCATGTTCGTGACGATCAACGACCAGCTCTTCGACGGCTTCACGCCCGCGGCGGCGGCGGTCCCGGGCGACCGCCTCGGCGACCTCGACGCGGCCGACTACCTCGAGCGCGCACCGCGCCTCGTCGCCCTCTGGCTGGACCGGACCTACGGCGTGCTGCGCTGGGCGCCGCTGCTCGCGCTCGCGTTCTACGCGCTCTGGTTGCTGTGGCGCTCGCGCCGCGACCACATCGCGCGCGTGCTGCCCGAGCGCGCCGCCGTCGAGGTCACTGCGACCCTGTGCGCGCTCGTCTGCGCCGCGCAGGTGCTCGTCGCGGCGTTCATCGCACCGACGATGTTCGGCTTCTTCTTCCCCGGGCGCTACCTGCTCGCCGGGCTGCCGCTGGCCGTGCCGCTCGTCGCGTGGGGCATGCGCCAGGCGCCGCGCGCCGGCGGCCTGCTCGCGGCGCTGACGCTCGCGACGAGCGTCTGGTGGTACGCGGAGCTGCGGCTCGCCGGCGGTGGGACCGCCGGGCCGTCCTCCCGCGCGCCGCTCGGCCCGCTCGACGCGGCGCTGCCGCTGTTCGGCACGGACTCAGCTGGGGCGACGGTCGCGCTGGTCACCGCCGCGGCCGCGCTGGTGGCGCTCGTGGCGTGGGAGCTGCGCCGCCTGCGCGGCCGGCTCGCCGGGGTGTAGCTAGGGATCGCCGACCTCGGCCTCGAGGATCGCCGCCGCCGCGCTCGCCGGGTCCAGCCGGCGCGAGACGACGTCGTCGATCAGCTGCTCGAAGCTCTCGTCCTCCTTGACCCGGTGCTCCAGCCGGCGCCGCAGCCGGCCGGTGGCGATCGCGAGCACCTCCTTGCGCAGGTTGTGGCGGCGGCGCTCGGACAGCGTCCCCTGCTCTTCGATGAAGGCGCGGTGCTCGATGAGCTTCTGCATGAGCTCGTCGACGCCTGTCCCCTCGACGGCCTCGGTCTGCAGGATCGGTACCTTCCACGGCCCCTGCGGGGCGAGCGACAGCACGCCGCGGATCTCGCGCACCATCGTCTGTGTCAGCGGGTGGTCGGCCTTGTTGACGACGATGATGTCGGGGATCTCCATGATCCCGGCCTTCAGCGCCTGGACGGAGTCGCCGCCGCCCGGCATGAGCACGAGCAGGACGGTGTCGGCGTGGTCGATGATGTCGACCTCGGCCTGGCCGACGCCGACGGTCTCGAGGAAGACGTCGTCGCGCCCGGCGGCGTCCATCAGCAGCGCCGCCTGCAGCGACGCCTCCGACAGCCCGCCCAGCGCGCCGCGGTTGGCCATCGAGCGGATGAAGACACCTGGGTCGAGGAAGTGCTCGGTCAGGCGGATGCGATCGCCGAGCAGCGCGCCGTGGGTGAACGGCGACGAGGGGTCGATCGACAGGACGGCGACGCTGCGCTCGGCCGCGCGGCGGTTCTTGACGAGCTGGCCGATCAGCGTCGACTTGCCGGCGCCCGGCGCACCGGTGACGCCGATCACCCCCGCCCTGCCCGTGTGCGGGTAGACGGCGCGAACGAGCTCCCAGCCCGCCGGGTCGTCGTTCTCGACGAGCGAGATGGCGCGCGCGAGCGCGCGGCGGTCGCCGTCGAGCAGACGCTGGGCGAGGTTGGGGTCGACCGCCACGAGCCGACGATCATGCCAGGGGCGGCCGGGACGCGGGGCTCAGGCAGGCCGCCAATCGGCCAAATAGGATGGCTCGCGTGGACCCGGCCCTCACGCTCGAGCAGCCCCCCGTCGCGGCCCCGCCGCCCATCCGCGGCGAGCCGGCGCCACTGCACGGCGGGCCGCTCGCGCTATGGCGCTTCATGCGCTCCCACGGGATGCTCAACACGCGCTACGCGCGGCTGATCGCGCGCTGGCTGTGGCTCAAGCTGCGCTGGGGCGGGCGGCTGAAGACCGACGGCCTGTGCTTCGTCTGCCCGAACGTGACGATCGAGATCGGCAAGGGCGCGACGCTGCACCTCGGGCGCTGGTCGTGGATCGGTCACGGCTGCAAGATCCGCGCCCACGAGGGCGAGGTCCGGATCGGCGCCAAGACCGTGCTCGGCCAGGAGTGCACGATCTCCGCCTTCCAGCACGTCTCGATCGGTCGCGAGTGCATCGTCGCCGACCGCGTCATGCTGATCGACTTCGACCACGGCGTCGTCGAGCACGACCGCCCGGTCCGCGAGCAGGGCATCTACAAGCGCGACGTGCGGGTCGGTCACAACGTCTGGATCGGCTACGGCGTCGCGATCCTGCGCGGCACGAGGGTCGGGAACAACTGCGTGCTGGGAACGTCGACGATCGTCACGAAGGACGTGCCCGACAACGCCGTCGCGGCGGGCGTACCGGTGCGGGTGCTGCGGATGCGCGAGACGCCCCGCACGCTGCGCTGGGAGTAGGCGGCCGCGCGCGACGCGCCGGTTGCGGACGTGGGCGCGTCGAGCCGCCTTGATTGCCAAGCGCCGATGGTCGATCGTGGGCTGACGGTGTCTGACGATCGAGGCTACGAGCAGGGCGACCGGGTGGCGGTGCTGCGCGTGCACGGGCTGACCGGCGAGATCCAGATCATCCCGGCGACCGTGCTGGGCGTGATCGACGAGTACCAGGTGATGCTCCGCTTCAAGGGCGGCGAGGAGCTGGCCTACCCGATCAGCGATCTGACCGCGATGCCCGCTCGCGGCGCCGAGAGCTGATCGGAGGGCTACCCCAGCGCCCGTAGCCCCGCGGTCACGACGACCGCCACCGCCACCGCCGGCAGCACCGAGCCGCCGCGCCATACCATGACGCCGGCGATCGCCACCCCCGCCGTGTCGGCGCCCACGTGCAGGCGGTCGCCGTCGGCCAGGGCCTGGGTGACGACGAGCGCCGCCAGCAGCGCGGGCGCCAGCAGCCCGACGACCCCGCTCAGGCGCGGCGGCAGGTCGCGTCCGCCGAGCGTGACGGGCCCGGCCGCCTTGATCGCGAACGTCACGGCGGCGCAGCCGGCGATCAGCGCCCACAGCTCGGCGCTCATGTCGCTGACGACCGTGCGTGCTGGCGCTTCAGGCCGACGAGCGCCGCCGCGCTCGCCGCGAGCACCGGCACTCCCGGCGGCATGACGGGCACGAGCGCCAGCGCGATCAGCGCACCGGCGACCGCCACCGCCCGCGAGCGCGCGTCGCGCAGCTCGGGCAGCAGCAGGGCGAGGAAGAACGCGGGGAAGATCGCGTCGAGGCCGAAGTCGCGCGGGTCGCCGAGCGCGCCGCCGCCGAGCGCGCCCGCCGCCGTGCCGCCGAGCCAGGTCATGTACTGCACAGCGCTCGCGCCGAACAGGTAGTGGCGGTCAAAGCGCCCGTCGCCCCGGTTGGCCAGCGCCCATGACGCGTCCACGACGGTCTGACCCTGCGCGGCGCGGCTCAGCACCGTGCCGGGCAGCGAGGGCGCGAGCGCGATGCCCATCGGCAGAAAGCGCGCGTTCATCAGCGCGGCGGCGCCGATCGCCGCCCCGAGCCCGCCGCCGGCGGCGATGATCGAGATCGCGGCGAACTGCGCCGATCCGGCGAAGACGACCGCCGACATGACCACTGCGCCGAACGCCGAGAAGCCGGCCTCCCGCGCGAGGACGCCGAAGGACAGGGCCAGCACGCCGCCCGCGAGCGCGTAGGGCACGCCGGCGCGCAGGCCGGCCTGGAAGGCGTCGCGTGCTGCCGTCGCCGTCAGGGCGTCAGACCCACGACGTCGTGTCGCCCGCGCTCCAGATCGCCCGCTGCAGCTCCTTCGGGCCCGCAGGCTGCTCGCTCACGGATGCTGACACTAATGGGGTGCGCCGCTGCCCGCTGCTGATTGCAGCGAGCCGCCGCGCGCCCGTCAGCTGCGCCCGCAGATTGGCCAGGGGCTCGTGCCCTTCTGGCGCAGCAGCCTCGCCGCCATGCGGTCCTGCTCGGCCTCGGAGGCCTGCGCCGGATCGCCCTCGCCGCCCAGCTCGCTCCACGTCTGCATGGAGAACTGGTACTTGCCGCGGTACTGGCCGCTGGCCGAGACGGCGGTCGGGTCGCCGCCCGACTCGCATGCCGCGATCCGCTCGAGCGCGGGGTCGACGGCGTCCGCCACGCTGCGCAGCCGCTCACCCTCGACCTCGACGTCCTCGACGCCCAGCGCCTTGAGCGTCTGCGGACCGATCACGCCGTCGGCGGTCAGCCCGTTCTTGCGCTGGAAGCGCTTCGTGGCCGCCCGCGTGCGCGGGCCGGCGACGCCGTCGGCGGTGACGCCGAGCGCCTTCTGCGCGGCGACGATCGTCTCCGCGCTCAACCCGCCGCCGGGCGTGACGGCCTGCTGGGCGACCGCCCCGCCGCAGACGACCAGCGCGCTGACGGTCGCCATGAGCACCGACCGGCGGCTGCGCAGCAGCCGCCGGCGCCGCAGGCGGGCTGTGGCGCGCCGCTCGCGGGCGGCGCGCAGCGACCGGCGGTAGGCGATCGTGCGCGCCGCGTCGCACCCCTCTGGCACGGCATCACGCATCGCCGATACGTCGTCGCTGCCTGTCATGTGGCGCTCCTCCTCGTCGTCTCGGCGCCTACGGGGTTAGCTGTCGGGCTCGCGCTGTGACGTGCGCTACGCCGCCGGCACCGCGGGATTGCGGTGGGTGGCGATTCGCCCCAGGGCCGGAGCTGCTCCGGCCCAAGTGGGTCCCCCGTTCCCGGTCGCGCTGGGCGACCGGAACTCGGCTCGTTATGGAAAGCAGCGCTGGATGGTAGAGCTAGATCCGACGCAACGCACGACGCTCGTGTGCAACAGCGGAAAAAGGCGGAACAACGGGTGCCGGGCGGCCGCCTGCAATCAACCATCTACGGCTCGCGCAGCGCCGCCGGGGAGGCCTGCGGCGCGAGGTTGCGCAGCGACGGGTCGTACGCGCCTGGCGCGGCGAGCGCCGCGTCCAGGGCTTGGCGGTGCTGCGCCGCGCGCTCGCGGCCGTAGGGCTCGGCGAGGTCGCGGCTGACGAGAAACGCCCAGTCACTGGACTGCAGCGCCAGCAGCTCGCGTACCGCCCGGGCACCGGCTGTGCCCGCGCGTGCCGCCGCGACGGTCCGCAGCTCGGCGTCGCGGGCGCTCCACGCCATCCGCGTGACCGGCGGCGCGCTCCACGTGGCGAGATCGCGCGGCGTCCCCCACGTCGTGACCGGCAGATCGGCGGGCGCGGCGGCAGGCTGGTGGCGCGCCAGGGCCTCGTCGAGCCGGGCGATCGCCAGCCCCTGCGCGGCCGCCTCGTCGATCACCGCCGCCAGCCAGAGCGGTCCCTCGTGCCACCAGTCGCCCAGCAGCTCGGTGTCGACCGCGAAGACGCACAGGCCGCCGCCGGCGACCCGCTCGCGGACGCGGGCGACGAAGTCGCCCGCGTGCTCGCGCGCGGCGAGCGCCGCGCGCTGCGGATCGTACGGCGCGCCGTCGTTGCTCCAGGCGCGATGGCGATAGCGCGTGAACGCGTGGTAGTCGCGATAGCGCGGGTCGGCGGGATAGCCGCCCTCGCTCCACACGAGCTCGATCGTCGCCCGGTCGATCGGGACGAGCAGCGGCCCGGCGCTCGTGCGCAGCGGGCGCAGGTGCGCGTCGGGGGTGAGCACGTCGGTCAGATCGACGCAGGTCGCGCGCACGCCGGCCTCCTCGAGCAGCGGGTCCAGCCAGGGCGCGTGGGCGCACTCCGGCAGCCACAGGCCGCCGCCCCAGGCGGCGCGGCCGAAGCGGCGGCGGTGCGCGTCGATCCCGGCGCGCAGCTGCAGCCGGATGCCGGCGCTCGTCGCGAGCAGCGGCAGCACGGCATGCGTCGCCGACGAGGTCCAGGCGACATGGCGGCCCAGCGCGCCGAGCAGGTCGCCGCCGAGCCGCGCGAGCCGCGTGCGGGCCCACGCGTAGCGCCCCGCGGAGTACTCGAGCGCGGCGACGACGGCCGGCTCGCCGCGCGCGGCCTCGATGTCACCGCGATGCGTCGCGACCCGCGTCTCGGCGAGAAACGCGGCGCAGCGGTCCAGCGCGCCCGGCGCCTCGAGCTGGTCGCAGAGCACCGGCGTCAGCGACAGCGTCACGGGCGCGCCGCCGTCGAGGATGTCGAGCAGCGGCAGGTACGAGGTGGCGATCGATTCCCACAGCCACTCCTCGCCGAAGGGCCACGTCCCATGGCCCTCGACGTAGGGCTGATGGGTGTGCAGGACGATCGCCAACTCGCCCGCTGCGGTCATGGCCGCAGCACCGCGACGAGGTCCAGCGCGCCGCGCAGCTCGCGCACGTTGCCGGCGCGCAGCGCGAAGTCGCGCACGTCGATCGCCGGCGTGAAGCGGTCATAGAAGCGCTTCGTGATCCCGAGGCGCGCGTGCAGCGCGTCCCAGCCCAGCGCCAGCGCGCCCGCGTGCAGCGCGAGCTTGCGCGCGTGGTAGAGGCCGAAGATCCGCACCGACCCGAAGTGCGCGCCACACAGCGCCGCGAACTCCTCGGGCCGGTACTCGTAGACGTGCCAGGGGTTGCCCGAGCGCTGCGCGCCCGGCGGCGCCAGCGTCAGCACGTTCGGCGTCGAGACGAACACGACGCCTTCCGGCGAGTCGCCGACGAGCGCGCGGAAGCGGGCGAGCACGGCGGCCGGGTCCTGCACGTGCTCGATCGTCTGCAGGAACACGAGCGCGTCGCACGGCTCGTCGAAGGTCTCGACCATCGTGCGCACGAAGCGCAGGTTGTCGCGCACGTAGCGCAGGCGCGCGTGCTCGAAGGCCTCGGGGTTGGCGTCGACGCCGACGACCGCGGCGGCCCCGGCGCCGGCCAGCGCATCAGAGCCGTAGCCCTCGCCGCAGGCCATGTCGACGACGCGCAGCCCGCCGACCTGCGCGGCGATCCAGCGATACACGACGAGGTGGCGCTGAAACCAGTAGTTCTCCTCGGGCACGTCGGGCAGCGTGCGCTCGCCGGTCAGCGCCAGCGGCGGCACGCCCGGTGGTTGGTCGTGCTGGACGTAGAGCTGCGGTTCGTGATCACCGGACACGGCGCGGGAGTATGGCTTGCGCGGCATTGGACCTGTGAGTAGCGTTTCGCCCCGCAGAGGTCTTGGGGGAGTGGGTCGGGACGGTCGCCGCGTCTGCACGGGAGGACGAAGGTCCTGCCGGCGCAGGCGGGCGCCGCGCGCGCGGCCTGTACATCGAGGGGGTCAACTCATGCTGGGGTTCTCGTCCACCGGTGGCGTGATTGCGGTCGCGCTGTGCCTGCTCGGCTGTGCCGCGTCCGCGTCCGCCCAGGAACCACCTGCCGGCCTCGGCGACCAGCTGTTCTCGACCGGCGGTGAGATCTCGGTCGAGGTGCGCCCGGCGACCGCCGGCCTGCTCAGCGAGCTGCGCCTCTACAACGCCGACGGCACGTTCACGCCGATCGCCAAGAACAACCAGGTCGGCACCGTCGTGACGCTGCCCGCCCGTCCGCGCGACGAGGAGCTCGTCTTCGGCATCCACATCGCCAGCCTCAACCGCACGTTCAAGATCGGCCCCGCCGATCGCAACCCAGACGGGCTCGTCCATGCGCGAGTCCAGACCACCGGCGAGCGCCAGTACGACGTCGGCTTCGAGGATCTCCTCTACGGCGGCGATCGTGACTACGACGACACGTGTTTCGCTTCACCGGCGGCCTTGCGCCCAACCGCGTGCCCGTCGCCGACGACCAGGAGCTGAGCGTCACGCAGGGCGGGACGCTGCCGATCAAGCTGACCGGCTCGGACCCCGACGGCGACCCGCTGAGCTACACGCTGGGCGATGGTCCGCGCCACGGCGCTCTGCAGGGCACGGGCGCCGACCTCACCTACCGGCCGCAGGCGGACTTCAGCGGCATCGACACCTGACGTTGCTGAACGTCCGCCGCGTCGGGCGCCGGGTGCGGCTGAACGGGCTCGCCGAGCGCACGCTCGCGGGCGCCCCGGTGAGCATCGTCGAGGGCGGCGTCGTCGTCGCCCGCACGACGATCGGTCCCGACGGAAGGTTCGGCACGCGCGTCCGGGTCCCAGCCGGGCGCGGCGGACGCGTCCTGCGCTACCAGGCCAAGCTCGGCACGCTGCGGTCGCGCAACGTGCGCCTCAAGCGGCGGATGATCCTGCGCAGCGCCCGCCTGAGCGGCGGGCGGATCGTGCTGACGGGGCGGGTCACCGGCGCGCCGCGGCGCGGCACACGCCCGCTCGTGCGGCTGCTCGCCCGCCCGCGCGGCTGCGGAACACGGCGCATCCAGGTCGGCACCGCGCGCCTGCGTCCCGACGGCACCTTCCGCGTCAGCGGGCTGCCGCTGCCCGGCGTCGATGTCGCCGTCTACCAGGCGCGCACGAAGCTGCGCGCGCGGACCGTGACGTTCACGCTGCCGCAGACGATCGCGCGGCGCTGACGATCAGCCGGCCGCGGCGCGGACCTACAGCCTCACGCCGTTCGCAACGTCCCCGGGCACGTCACCTAGCCCGGGGGGCTTGCCCCTTTCCGTCCCGCATCTGGACGTTTCGTCGAGACCCCCTCCGGAAGCGCCATCTTCCCGCCCGCAACGCCGAGCCCGGCCGCACGCGAGCGGTCCGACCACGGTCCACGCGGCGGCGCAGGTAGCCGTCAGCCGGCGCAGGCGGGCGGCGCGGCGGCGAGTACCGCGTCGAGCAGCCCGGGGAACCGAGCGTCGAGGTCCTCGCGGCGCAGCGTGTTTCGCCGCGCCGTCCCATCCGGACGTTGATGGATGACCCCGGCCTCGCGCAGCACCTTGAAGTGGTGCGTGCAGGTCGACTTCGTCACGGGCAGCGCGAAGCTGACGCACGTGGGCGCCACGTCCTGACCGGCGTCGAGGCCGGCGACGATCATGAGCCGGACGGGGTCGCTGAGCGCATGCAGGACGGCGGGCAGGTTGATGTCTGCACGCTCGGGATGCTCGATCTGCGTTTGGGCTGTTGGCATGGGGTCTCCGACGCTTGTACGACGGTCATCGTACATTTGCTACGGTACGACGACCATCGTACAAGTAAGCCGTATTCAAGGGGATGATCCAGTGACCGAGACCGCTGCAGCACCACAGAACCGCTGGCTGGCTCTTGTCGTGCTCTGCGTCGGGATGCTCATGATCATTCTCGACTCGACGATCGTGAACGTGGCGCTGCCCTCGATCCAGGACGATCTCGGCTTCTCGCAGTCGAACCTGGCGTGGGTCGTCAACGCCTACCTCATCGCCTTCGGTGGACTGCTGCTGCTCGCCGGCCGGCTTGGTGATCTGGCCGGCAGCCGGCGCGTCTTCCTGATCGGCCTGGCGGTGTTCACCGCGGCCTCACTCGTGTGCGGACTCGCGCAGTCTCAGGAAGTCCTGATCGGCGCCCGCTTCATCCAGGGCGTCGGAGGGGCGCTGACGTCGGCCGTCATCCTCGGCATGATCGTGACGATGTTCCCCGAGCCGGGCGAGCAGGCGAAGGCGATCGGGATCGCCTTCGTCGCCTCGGCCGGCGCGTCCATCGGGCTGCTGGCCGGCGGCGTGCTGACACAGGCGATCAACTGGCACTGGATCTTCTTCGTCAACCTGCCGATCGGCGTCGGGACGGCGTTCTTCGCGCTGCGCCTCGTCGCAGAGGGCAAGGGCATCGGAATCGCCCGTGGCAAGGACGTGCCCGGCGCGGTTCTCATCACCGCTGCGCTCATGCTTGGCGTCTACACGATCCTCGAGGCCGGCGCCCAGGGCTGGGTCTCCGCCCAAACCCTCGGTCTGGGCGCGGTCTCACTCGCGCTGGTCGGCGCCTTCGTCCGGCGCGAGACGACGGCGAAGGATCCGCTCGTGCCGCTGCGGATCTTCCGCTCG
>Ga0136613_10001244_pt1 | contig 12957 bp, 15 predicted proteins | sample AntDrymUQ2722106_2_FD_106649 | JGI IMG/M metagenome (GOLD analysis project Ga0136613, IMG submission 106649) | Polar desert sand microbial communities from Dry Valleys, Antarctica - metaG UQ272 (21.06) | ecosystem: Environmental > Terrestrial > Soil > Desert | place: Antarctica: Dry Valley... | reverse complement strand
CGAGCCCTCCTCCATGGCGTTGAGGACGCGCAGATCGACGGGGTCCATGCCGAGCTCCGCGGCGATCTTGTCCATCTGCGCCTCGTAGGCGAAGGCTGTCTGCACCGAGCCGAAGCCGCGCATCGCGCCGCACGGCGGGTTGTTGGTGTAGGCGCCGTAGCAGTCGACGTGGATGTTCGGTACGACGTACGGGCCTAGCCCCATGGTGCCCGCATTGCCGACCACGGCAGGCGTCGACGAGGCGTAGGCGCCGCCGTCGAGGTAGATCTCGGCCTTCACGTAGACGATCCGGCCGTCTCGGCCGACGCCGTGCTCGTAGCGCATCGTCGCCGGGTGCCGGTGCACGTGTCCGAAGAAGGACTCCTCGCGGTTGTAGACCATCTTCACCGGCTTGCCGGTGTGCAGCGCCAGCAGGCAGCTGTGCACATGCATGGACAGGTCCTCGCGGCCGCCGAACGCACCCCCGACGCCGGAAAGTGACAGGCGCACCTGCGCCGGCCGCAGCCCCAGCGCGGCGCAGATCTGGCGCTGGTCGACGTGCAACCACTGGGTGGCGATGTAGAGGTCGACGCCGCCCAGCCCGTCAGGCACCGCGAGGCCCGCCTCGGGCCCGAGGAACGCCTGGTCCTGCATGCCGACGTCGTAGTCGCCGACCACCACCACGTCGGCGCTCGGGCTCGGGTCGCCGACCCGAACCTTCAGGTGCCGCACCAGGTTGCCCTCCGGGTGCAGGTGGGCCGCCTCGCGGCTCAGCTCGGTCACCCGCCCGGCGCTGTCGCCGTGGAGATCAGGGGACGCGTGGCCGAGGGCGGCTCGCGCGTCGGTGACCGGCACCAGCACCTCGTAGTCGACCTTGATCTTCTTGGCTGCCTGCCGGGCGATCTCGGGGTGGTCCGCTGCCACCAGCGCCACCGGCTCACCCTGGTAGCGGACCACGTCGTACGCCAACACCGGCTGGTCGGCAACCTCGAGGCCGTAGCTCTTCTCACCCGGGACGTCCTCATGGGTAAGCACGGCGAAGACCCCTGCGGTCGCCAACGCCTCGCCGATGTCGATGCTCCTGATGCGGGCGTGAGGATGGGGGCTGCGAACCGTGACACCCCACAGCATGGTGTCCATCCACAGATCGCTGCCGTAGGCGAACTCACCGGTCACCTTCAAGGTCGAGTCGGGTCGCAGCGCACTCTCCCCGACCCCGCCGGCGCCTTCGGCCTGTCGGTCGTCGCGCTTTGCGTCCGGTACCCCCGTCGGAGCGCTGGCGGGCTTCGTAGGCGAGACCGGAGCCGGTGTCGCAGCAGTGACCGCTCGAGGCTGGCCCTCCGGCCTACTCAGCTCGGTGTGCCTCGCTGTCATGAGGTGACCCCCGCCCGGGCCAGCAACACCCTGCTCGCGGACCTCGCGCCCTGTGCGACCGCCGTCTCGTCGACACCGACGAGCTCGCCACGGCGTACGACGGCCGAGCCCTGGACCAGCAGCAGCTCCAAGGGCGGCGCCGCACCGAGCACCAGCGCGGCCACCGGGTCGACGATGTCGATGTGCGGCAGCGTGTCAAGTCGCCACAGGGCGATGTCGGCGAGCTTGCCTGGCTCGAGGGAGCCGATCTGGTCGTCCCAGCCGAGCACCTTCGCACCGCCGATGGTGGCCATCTCCAGCCCTTCGCGGACGCCCAGCGCGTCGGGTCCCCCCGTTGCACGGGCGAAGAGCACGGCGTGTCGGACCTCCTCGATGAGCGACGACGCCTCGTTCGACGCGGCCCCGTCCACGCCGAGGCCGACGGAGACACCGGCGTCGCGCAGGTCGCGGCTGCGACAGATGCCGGCCCCGAGCCTGGCGTTCGACGAGGGGCAGTGGCCGACGCCTGTCGAGGTCCGAGCGAGCGTGGCGATCGCAGCGTCGTCGAAGTGGATGCCATGGGCCAGCCACACATCGGGGCCGAGCCAACCGAGCGACTCGACGTACTCGACCGGCGAGCAGCCGAACCGCTCACGACAGAAGGAGTCCTCGTCAACGGTCTCGGCCAGGTGGGTGTGCAGACGCACCCCCTTGTCGCGGGCGAGCGCGGCCGCCTGCTCGAGCAGCTCGCCGGTGACGGAGAACGGTGAGCACGGCGAGACCCCGACGCGCAGCATCGAGTCAGGCCCCGAGTCGTGGTGGGAGTCGATGGCCGCTGCTGTCGCTTCGAGGATCCGGTCGACGTCCTCGACGACGTGGTCGGGTGGCAGCCCGCCGTCGCTGTGGCCGAGGTCCATCGAGCCACGGGTCGGCAGGAAGCGCAGCCCCACGGTCTTGGCGGCGTCGATCTCTGCGGCGAGCAGGTCCCCGCCGTCCGCGGGGAAGACGTAGTGGTGGTCCATCGACGTCGTGCAGCCGGTGCGCGCGAGCCAGCTCAGTCCTCCGAGCGCGGCCGCCCGCACCGTGTCCTCGTCGATGCAGCCCCAGATGGGGTAGAGCGTGGTCAGCCAGTCGAAGAGCGGCGAGTCCACGGCGAGACCTCGCGTCACCCACTGGTACAGGTGGTGGTGGGTGTTGACGAGACCGGGGGTGGCAAGGCAGCCGCGTGCGTCGACGTACGTCACATCATGGAGGTCACGCGGCGCGGCACCGGCACCGACAGAGGTGATCCGGGCACCGTCGACGACGATGTGGCCGACGGCGTGCTCGGTGCGTGCGGTATCCATCGTGACGACCGCACAGCCGTCGAGGACGAGCCTCACGGCTGCGCACCTGAGACCGTGTCCAGCCTTTCGGCGGCAAGGCGTACGGCGTCGAGGATCTTCTCGTACCCCGTGCACCGACAGAGGTTGCCGGCAAGGGCCTCTCGGATCTCGGCGTCGTCGGGGTGCGGGTCGCGCTGGAGCAGGTCATGGGTCTGCACGATCAGCCCCGGCGTGCAGAACCCACACTGGACCGCGCCGGTCTCGATGAACGCCTGCTGGACCGGATGCAGCTCATCATCGGTCGTGAGGCCCTCGACGGTGATGATCTCGTGGCCTTGCGCCTGCCCGGCGGCGACGAGACAGGCGCAGGCGGGGAGGCCGTCGACGTAGACGGTGCAAGAACCGCATTCGCCTTGCTCACAGGCGTTCTTGGAGCCTGGGAGGCCCATCCGTTCACGCAGCATGTAGAGGAGGCTCTCGCCCTCCCAGACGTCGTCGACGTCGTACGGCTCGCCGTTGACGGTGGTGGTGACGCGCATCAGGTTGTCCCTCCCGCATAGTCTGCCCACGCCCAGGTGAGCGTACGACGAGCCATCACGGCAAGCGAGTGGAGCCGGTATGCCGCGGTGCCGCGGACGTCGTCGATGGGTGAGGCCGCTTCCTTGACCCGGTCACCGAACTCCCGCGTGAGGCTGTCGGGCAGTGCCCCACGAGACTCCCACAGGCCATAGTCGTCGAGTGCCGACGACAGGAACGACTCTGCCTCGACAGCACGGCGAGGGGTTGGGGCGGCAGAGCCGATGCCCGTGCCGATGCGCTGCTCGTCCGGGTGCAGGGCGAGACCGAAGGCCGACACCGAGATGACCATCGCGTTCCGGGTGCCGATCTTGCTGAACTGCTGCGGCCCGCTCGGTGACCTGACCAGAATCGCCGAGATCAGCTCGTCCGGGCGGCCGGCATGCTGCTTGACGCCGGTGTAGAACTCCTCGATGGGCACCGTGCGCGTGCCCTCGACGCTGGCCAGCTCGACCTCGGCCCCACCAGCCAGCAGCGGGGGGTGGGAGTCGCCAGCCGGCGACGCTGCGCCGAGGTTGCCCCCGACCGTGCCCCGGTTGCGGATCTGCGGCGACCCGACCGTGCGGGCGGCCATGGCGAGACCCGGCAGGACGTCTCCGAGCTCCTCGATGACGCGGGTATAGGTCACGCCGGCTCCCAGTCGCACAACGTCGCCGTCGCGCGACCAGTCGCTGAGCTCGCGCACCCCGGTGAGGTCGAGCAACGCCGGCGGGCGGCGCATGTCGAAGTTGATCTCGACCATCACGTCGGTGCCACCCGTGAGGGCAAGGGCGTCCGGGTGCTCCTGCCTGACGGCCAGCGCGTCAGCCCAGGTCGTCGGGGCTAGGAACTCCATCGTCACCCTTCCCAGGCTCGACCGGGATCGGGTCCGTCGTCGCGCAGGACCGCTACCTGGATGAGCCCGTAGGGCCGGTCCGCGGCGTGGAAGACCTCACCGGGGTTGTCGAGGCCGAATCGCTCGAGGTCAACGACGAAGTGGTGGATGTTCGGCGCGGACAGTCTGATCTCGGCCACGTCGTGCTGTCGCTCCAGCACCGTCTTGCCCATCTCGTACAGCGTCTGCTGCAGCGCGAGGCTGTGCACGGTGGCGAACCTCTCGAGCAGGGTCGCCCGGATCTCGTCGTACGACGTACGCCAGTCGGCGGCGACGACGCTGTAGCGCCAGCGCACTGTCAACGAGGTGGACATGACGCGATCGTGGGTCTCTGCCAGTGTGGTGAACTCGTCACGCAGGAAGCCGGCGAACTCCGAGCCGGTCGACTTGAGCACGACAAGATCCCGGAGACCGGACACGACCCATGCCTGCTGGTCGGCGCCCGTCCCGTCGACCGTCACGACGGTGGTCCGCACGTCCCGGCCGCGACGCACGAAGCTGTGGTCATGCCGGTCACCGTCGATCTCGATGCGGTCCCAGGCGTACTCCTCGATCTCGATGCGTGAGCCGGTGACGGGCTCGATGTCGTCGACGAAGTGGCGGGCAAGGGTCAAGGCGAAGTCCTCGATCTGGTCGACCTCCTCGGACTTGGCGAAGGCGAAGACGGTGTTCTTCTGCGTGTCGGTGGGCAGCACCTGCTTCTGGTCACCCGCAATGTGCGCGTCGTCGAAGTCGCCGCGCAGCGCGCTTGACACGTTCAGGTCGTGGATCTCGTGGCGGGGGGTCTCGCGATAGATCCGCACGACGCGGTTCTCGGCCTTGCCGTACTGGTTCGGTCCTAACACGATGCCCATGTCACGACCCGCGGTATGTCGAGTAGCCGAAGGGGCTCAGCAGCAAGGGGACGTGGTAGTGCTCGGCGTCGCTGACCTCGATGCTGACCACAACCTCGGGGTAGAAGCTCGGGGTTGCGTGGTCGGCGAAGTAGCCGCCCGTGTTGAACCGCAGCCGGTAGACCCGCGGCTCCAGCCTTGCCGGCCCGAGCTCGGTGACTCGGCCGTCCTCGTCGGTGGTGGAGGTCGCCAGGATCGGTGGGTCGCCGACCGCCTGCTCCAGCACCACGACGACCCCTGCGGCGGGACAACCGCGCGCCGTGTCGAGGACGTGGGTCGTGATGTGGCTCATGCCGTGACCGTCTGTTGGAGTCGCAGCAGCGCGATCTGGCGAAGCTCAGCCGCGGTCTCATCGCGCTCGGTCTCGTCGTCGTTGTGGAGGCGGCGTTCGAGCTCTTTGAGGATCTGTTCACCGTCACGGCCGGAAGCGCGGATGAGGAAGACCCGCCCGAACCGGTCCTCGTAACGTCTGTTGCCGTCGCTCAAGAGGCCCGCGGCGGCGTCGCTGCTGCTGAGTCCGTCCTGCTCGCGGTCGGAGTAGGCCGCGTCGGCGCCATGGGAGCCGAGCCGCTCGCCGAGTCGTGGATGCCGGGTCAGCGCAGCGGCCAGCTCGGTGTCAGTGAGATTCTCGGCGCTCGCGCGGGCTTGTTCGAGCAGCGCGGCCAGGTCGTCATACGGGCGCCCTGCGACGACCTCCTCGACCCAGCGCCCGACGCCCAGACACGGGTCGACGCTGGTGCGTGCGCCGTCAAGGTCGAGTGCGTTGAACTCCCCGAGCTGCATCGACGTCCCTCCCCTGTGGCGCGGCTGGCATCACACCCTACCCGCGGCCGCTACGCCGACAAGTCACGTATGCCGAACTGACATGACCATCCCTGACCCGCCTACGCGACCCCTCAGCGCGGCATACGCGACCCCTCGGCAAACCTCAGTCGTCAGGGTGCTCGGGGAGACCGAGCAGCGCGAACAACCGAGTGTCGAGGAACGAGGTGATGGCCACCACCTGACCCGCTGCCACCTCGAGCACCTGGAGTGCCCAGGGCTCCCGGTCCCCTCCCGGCCCACTTGGCTTGTAGTGAGCAAAAGCGGGCGCGCCGTTGGCGACGACCGGGACAAGGCGGGATCCGCGGCAGGCGTGCCCAGGACCGAGCATCCAGGCGCCGATGTCGTCGCGACCCTGCAGCCACATCTCGTACGGCGGCATGTTCTGGGTGGCGTCCTCGCGCAGCAATGCCACGAAGCGGTCGATGTCGTAGCTCTCGAATGCCTCGACGTACCGGGCCAGGAGCACTTGTTGCTCGGAGTCGACGGGGTCGTACACCTGACCGTCGCTGAGGGCGCGTGACTCGATCGTGGCCCGCGCCCGCTGGAGGGCGCTGGTGACCGAGGCGACGCTGGTGTCGAGCAGCGCCGCCACCTCGTCTGCCTTCCAGCGCAGCACGTCGCGCAGGATCAGCACGACACGCTGCCGTGGCGGCAGGTGCTGCAGCGCGGCGACGAACGCCAGCCGCACGGACTCGCGTCCGACCGTGACGTCGGCGGGATCGGTGACCGACGGCATCACGGAGACGTCGAGCATCGGCTCGAGCCAGGTGTCCTCGGACCGGCGCGCTGCGAGCGACGCCTCGACCGGCTGCCACGCTGACGCCGACATGTCCATCGGACGGGCGCGGCGAGTGCGGCTGGCGATCATGTCCAGGCACACATTGGTGGCGATCCGGTAGAGCCACGACCGCAGAGCCGAGCGGCCCTCGAACTTGTCGACGCTGCGCCAGGCGCGCGTCATCGACTCCTGGACGGCGTCCTCGGCGTCGAAGGCGGAGCCGAGCATCCGGTAGCAGTACCCGAGGAGCTCTCGACGGTATTGGAAGAGCTCGGACTCGGGATCCAGGACCGTAGCCGTCGACATCGCCTCACCGTACCCGACAGCTCCCACCCCTGGCACAGAGTTGTCAGACCGTTGCGGACACGTTCTCGCTCACGTCACGTTGCCAGCTGCCGGGCGAGTCAGACGCCTGCAGCCGCTCTCAGCTCGTCGGCGCGGAAAAGCGGGCTCAGCTGGACGCTGATCTCCGTCAGTGCCTCTGCTCCTCCTGCTTCACGGTCGATGACGCAGAGCGCTTCCTCCACGTGCGCGCCCGCGTCACGGAGGTCTTGGACCGACAAGAGGATCTGTCCGCCAGAGGTGACGACATCCTCCACCACCGTGACTCGGCGACCGTCGAGGTCGACGCCTTCCGCGATCCGGCAGGTGCCATAGGTCTTTGCCTGCTTGCGTACGAAGGTCACGGGCAGACTGGTCTGCAGGGACAAGGCCGTGGCGACCGGCACCCCACCCAGCTCGAGCCCGGCCAGCACCTCGGTCTCGGCGGGGATCAGCGGCACCATCGCTTTCGCGATCTCGCGGAGCAGGTCAGGTCTCGACTCGAACTGGTACTTGTCGAAGTACTCTCCCGCCGTGGCACCGGACCGCAGCACAAACTCACCGGTGAGGTGGGCGACGTCGAGAATTCGCGCGGCTAGCCCGGCGCGGTCAGCTATGAAGGGTGTCGTCCTCATCCCGGCCAGCTCCTCGTCGGTGGCGTCAAGGGCCTCCACCCTAAGGCTGCGAGGCGGCAAGGCTCGCACGATCACGAGGTCGACCGTCGATACAGTGGTGCGGTGCAGGGGACAAGGCGGCCGGCCACGGGCCATGACGATGCCGTCGCGGCGGTGCAAGCGTCGTACCGCGCCATCGCCCCCGGCGATCCGGTCAGGCTCGCGAAGAAGACGTCGAACCTGTTCCGGCCCCGATCCTCGTCCTCGTCACCGGGACTCGCCGTCTCGCAGCTCGACGGTGTCATCTCGGTGGATCCGACAACCCGGACTGCCGACGTCCAGGGCATGTGCACCTACGAGAGCCTCGTGGGCGCGACGCTCGAGCACGACCTGATGCCACTCGTCGTGCCGCAGCTGAAGACGATCACGCTGGGCGGCGCGGTCACCGGTTTGGGCATCGAGTCCACCTCGTTCCGGCACGGGCTGCCCCATGAGTCCGTGCTGGAGATGGACATCCTCACCGGCGACGGCGACATCGTCACCGCACGGCCGGACGGCGAGCACGCCGACCTCTTCCACGCCTTCCCGAACTCGTACGGCAGCCTCGGCTACGCACTCCGGCTGCGTATCGAGCTCCAGCTGGTCGGCGCGTACGTCGCGCTGCGCCACGTCCGCTTCGGAGATCTCGACGAGCTTGTCCGAGCGGTCGACGCGATCTGTCGCGAGCATGCCTACGACGGGGAAAGCGTCGACTTCCTTGACGGTGTCATGTTCTCCCCGCGGGAGAGCTACCTGACCCTCGGCCGATTCGTCGACGAGGTAACGGAGTCCGGCCTGTCGGCGCCGAGCGACTACACCGGCCAGCAGATCTACTACCGCTCGATCCGTGAGCGTAACCGCGACGTCCTCACCGTCCACGGCTACATCTGGCGCTGGGACACCGACTGGTTCTGGTGCTCACAGGCGTTCGGTGCCCAGCACCCCACCCTTCGTCGCCTGTGGCCAACGAGGTACCGCCGCAGCGACGTCTACCACCGCATCGTCGGGTTCGAGAGCAGGTATGCCGTGATGGCGCGCATCGACCGTCTGCGCGGAAGACCGGGGCGCGAGCGAGTCGTCCAGGACGTCGAGATCCCGGTCGAGAGGATCGCGGACTTCCTGCGCTGGTTCGACGGCCGAGTCGGCATGCGACCGGTGTGGCTGTGTCCGCTGATGCTTCGCGAGGCGACTGGCCCGGGCAGCGGGCTTCAGTGGCCGCTCTACCCGCTGGACCCGGGACAGGTCTACGTCAACGCCGGCTTCTGGGGCATGGTGCCCATCCAACCTGGCCGGTCCGACGGCGATGTCAACACGATGGTCGAGCGTTCCGTCGCCGACCACCGCGGCCACAAGTCCCTGTACTCAGACGCCTACTACGAGGAGGATCGCTTCTACGCCATCTACGGCGGGGAGACCTACCGGGCGGTGAAGAAGCGCTACGACAGTGCTGGCCGGCTGCTCGGGCTCTACGAGAAGGCGGTGGGGGGACGATGAGGATCGCCGACATGGTGTCGAAACTGACGGCAGGCGAGCTTCCGCTCCGGTTCGAGGCGTACGACGGCAGTGGCTTCGGTCCCACCGACACCCGCATCACGATGCGACTCAAGAACGAGCGGGGCCTGCGCTACCTCGCGACCGCGCCGGGAGACCTGGGGATGGCCCGAGCCTACGTGCGCGGCGATCTGGACCTCGAAGGCATCCATCCGGGTGACCCCTACGACGCTCTCCGGGTGATGGGGCGCTGGCGCTTCCGGCGGCCGACCGCAGCGGAGGTCGCCACCCTGGTCCGGGAGATGGGCTGGCGCCGGCTGGTTCCGCCGGAGCCGCCGCACCAAGAGGCGCAACCTCGGTGGCGACGGGTCGCGGAGGGGCTGCGGCACTCGCGACACCGCGACGCCGAGTCGATTCAGCGCCACTACGACGTGTCCAACGACTTCTACGGGATGGTGCTCGGCCCATCGATGGCCTACACCTGCGCGGTCTTCCCGACCGTCGGCGCCAGCCTCGAAGAGGCGCAGGCGGAGAAGTTCGACCTCGTCTGTCGCAAGCTCGGTCTCGAGCCCGGCATGCGGCTGCTCGACGTCGGCTGCGGGTGGGGCGGGATGGTCCGGCACTCGGTCAGGCACTACGGAGTCACCGCCATCGGCATCACGCTCTCGGCCGAGCAGGCGAAGTGGGGGCAGTTGGCACTGGAGCACGACGGTCTTGGCGGCCGCGCCAAGATCATCCATGGCGACTATCGAGACGCCCCCGACAGCGGATACGACGCGGTGAGCTCGATCGGCCTGCTCGAGCATGTCGGCGTCCACAACTATCCGGCGTACTTCGGCTTCGTGCGCGACAGGCTGCGCGACGGCGGCCGGTTGTTGAACCACTGCATCACGCGCCCGAGGAACAACACGCGGTCCACAACCGGTGCGTTCATCGACCGCTACGTGTTTCCCGACGGGGAGCTCACCGGGTCAGGACGCATCATCGCAGCTGCGCAAGACGCCGGTCTCGAGGTGCGGCACGAGGAGAATCTGCGCGAGCACTACGCGCTAACGCTGCAACACTGGTGCGGCAACCTGGTCAGGCATTGGGACGACTGCGTCGCTGATGTCGGTGAGGGGACTGCGCGGGTCTGGGGCCTGTACATGGCGGGATCGCGATTCGGGTTCGAGCGCAACGACGTGCAGCTGCACCAGGTGCTGGCGGTCAAGCCGGGTGCCGACGGCGACTCCGGTTTCCCGCTGCGCCCGACCTGGCTCAGCTGATCGTCAAACGCAACGAGGCTGGACGCCTTGCCGGACCGGACCGTCGACGCGCAGCGCGTTCAGCACGAGCTGATGCACGACAAGGTCGGTTGGGCAACTGGTCGTGCTCGATGGGATCGAGCGGGCACTCGTTCTGGATGGTGATGTTGGTGACCCGACGCCCGTGCCGTCAGGGTGAATCGCCCTTCGCCTCGAGCACGAATACAGGGATCTCGCGTTCAGTGTTGCGCTGGTAGTCGGCGTAGTCAGGGAAGGCTGCGACACAGCGCTGCCACCAGACCACCTTCTCGTCGCCGGTGACCTCGTGCGCGACCATGTCCTGCCTCGCTGGACCGTCCTGCAGCTCGACGGCGGGGTCGGCGACGATGTTGTGGTACCAGACCGGGTTCTTGGGCGCCCCACCCAGTGACGCCACAACGGCGTACGCACCATCGTGCTCGACCCGCATGAGCGGGATCTTGCGGAGCCTGCCCGACCTGGCACCTCGCGTGGTGAGGACGACCACGGGAAACCCCCGCATCGTCGTACCCTCGGTGCCGCCGGAGCTCTCGTACTTATCGACGTGATCGCGGACCCACTCGGACGGGCTTGGCTCGTACTCACCTGTCAATGGCATACCCGCCCTAACGTCGCACGGTTGCGCGTTCTTCCCACCCCACGGCGCGCACCAGCCGAGCACGTATACCCGGCGACACTCCCCGTTTCGGGAATCATCGTTCTGTAAGGGTTTTCTGACCTGATCAGACCTAGACTAGTGTCGAGTCCTGAACCCAAACCAGGAGGTGGGCGCGATGTTTGACTCGATGCCGAAGCAGATGGGACTCACCCTTGTCGTGGTGGTGGTGGGTGCCGTCCTGGTGCTTGCCGGGGTGATGCTCGCGGTCAGATTCCTCGGAGCCCGCGAACGCGACAGCGACTGAAGCACCTACCTCCCGCACGGTCGTGCCGGCCAGAGACCTACGCTCGCGGCGTGCCTTCAACTGACGATGTCTTCCAGCTCGAGCTGCGGGAGGTGGCGTACTCGCACCCTCACGCGGTGACGCTGACCGACCTTGCCCAGACCTACTACCGCGACATCTACGGCGCACCCGACAGCTCGCCGATGCCCGGCGACGACTTCGTCCCTCCGCGGGGCGCGCTTTTCGTGGGGTACGTGGCAGCGGACCCAGTCGCGATGGGCGGCTGGCGCTGGCACTCCGTCATCGAAGGTTGGCCCTCACAACGCCCCGCCGAGCTGCGAAGGATGTTCGTCCACCCCGATCAACGCGGCCGCGGCTTCGCTCGGACGCTGCTCGCCGCGTTGGAGGGCTCGGCACGGGATGCCGGCGCCGACGCGACCGTGCTCGAGACGGGATTCGTCCAGGTCGATGCGGTCGGTCTCTATCGAGCGTCGGGGTATGTCGACATGCCACGCTTCGGTCACTACGCGGCTGAGGAGGGTTCTCTCCACCTCGGCAAGCTGCTCCGGTCTGACTCCTAGCCCGACCTTGTGGACGAGAGGCGAGGAGTAACGTCGGCAGCACCCTTCGCTTCCGGAGAAAGTTGGCCCCATGAGTGCTCTTCCAGTCGTCGCCGTCATTGCTGCCAAGCCCGGATCGGAGGCCGAGGTGCGTGCCGCGCTGGAGTCGCTCGTCGAGCCCAGTCGTGCCGAAGACGGCTGCCTCGGGTACGACCTCTTCGAGTCCGCCAGCGCCCCCGGTACATTCGTGACCGTCGAGCTCTGGCGCACGCAGGTCGACCTCGATGCCCACCTACAGACACCGCACATCGGTGCCGCACTGTCTGCCACCGGCGACCACCTCGCGACCCCACCTGACATTCACCCGCTGGTCCCCGTCGGCAGCTAACCGAGCGCGCCGACCTCGCCGTGCCAGCCAGCCATCACGACACAGTTCGCCGAAGCTGCGGGCGGAAGGCGGAGCACGACCCTGGGGATACGGTCGAGAGATGAGCGGTGACTCGGACACGCGGATGCCGGGCGACGACGTCGTGCCGCACCCAGACCTGGTGATGGATCGGGTTCTCGAGTTCGACGCCGCCAGAGAAACCGTCTGGCCGTGGCTGGTGCAGCTCGGCAAGCGCCGGGCCGGCTGGTACATGCCGCGATCGGTCGAGATCTTCGTCCCAGCCTCACGACGCGCGCTGCGGCACCTCGATGAGCGCTGGCTCGACCTGGCCGTCGGTGACGTGGTCCCCGACTGGGGACCTGGCACACCTCAGTTCGAGGTGTTCGAGATCGACGCTCCGTCCCACCTCGTCTACTTGTCACGACGCGCCCGGACACCACGCCGCGGCCACCACCGCCCGCCCCTGAAGCTGACCTGGGCGCTGGCCCTGAGCGACCTCATACCCCAGCGCAGCCGTCTCCGGCTGCGCCTGCGGATCGACCTCGGCCATCGCGCCGGCCCGGTTGCGACGTACGGCGGTGGCTGCTTCGACTGGGCCACGGTGGAGCTGATGGGACGGGGGCTCGACGAGCGGCTGCGGGACTCCTCACGCTAGTTACTGTGAGTCACATCACCCCCACGAGGGCTGATATTCCCCTGAGAGGCACCCTCCTGCGGTGCGGGCGCGGCGAACTCCAGATGTTCAACGACCCAACATCGACAAGGATCGAAAATCTG
>Ga0136613_10001243_pt1 | contig 12958 bp, 12 predicted proteins | sample AntDrymUQ2722106_2_FD_106649 | JGI IMG/M metagenome (GOLD analysis project Ga0136613, IMG submission 106649) | Polar desert sand microbial communities from Dry Valleys, Antarctica - metaG UQ272 (21.06) | ecosystem: Environmental > Terrestrial > Soil > Desert | place: Antarctica: Dry Valley... | reverse complement strand
CCTGCGTAGAAGCCTGACCCCGATCCTGTGCTCAGGCAGAGCCGGAGGCGGGACTCGAACCCACGACCTAGTGATTACAAATCACTTGCTCTACCAGCTGAGCTACTCCGGCGTACTCGGATGGTAGACACCACCCGTCCGGGCGACGAGTCCGTTCGAACGTACTCACTGAATTCCCGCTTCGGTAGGTGCATAATCGCGCGATGTCGGTGACATCGGGCACGCAGTCGGAGCGGATCGTGGCCGACCGTGCGCGCTACGTCGCACCCGGGGTGTCGACGCCACGTCTCGTTGTCGCTCAGGCGGAAGGTGCACGCATCGTCGACGTCGACGGGCGCTCGTTCATCGACTTCGCGGGCGGGATCGGTTGCCAGAATCTGGGGCACCGGCATCCGGCCGTGGTCGAGGCCGTGAAGGAGCAGGCCGAGCGCTACTTGCACCAATGCGTCGTCGTCGGCACGTACGAGCCGTATGTCGAAGTCTGCCGCCGACTCGCCGAGCTCTCGCCATGCGGCGCCGGCGAGCAGCGCTCGATGCTCGTGAATGCCGGCGCCGAGGCGATCGAGAACGCAGTAAAGATCGCCCGAGCAGCCACCGGTCGCTCCGCGGTCGTGACGTTCGAGTATGCGTTCCACGGACGCACGCTTCTCGCCATGACGATGACCAGCAAGGTGAACCCCTACAAGAAGGGGTTCGGCCCCTTCGCCCCAGAGGTCTACCGCGTGCCAGCGCCGTACCCGTATCGCGGGGTTTCTTCGGACGATGCGATCGCCGCCCTCGAGCACCTGTTCAAAGCAGACGTCGATCCGACGACCGTCGCATGCGTCGTGCTGGAGCCGGTGCAGGGCGAGGGTGGGTTCATCCCGATGCCGCGCGAATACCTCCTCCGCCTCCAGGAGCTCTGCCGCTCGCACGGGATCCTGTACGTCGACGACGAGGTGCAGACGGGGATCGGCCGCACGGGAGAGATGTGGGCGGTCGACCACCACGACGGCGTCGAGCCGGACCTCCTTGTTTCAGGCAAGTCCATCGGAGGTGGCCTTCCGCTCGCAGCCGTGACCGGAAGGGCCGAGGTCATGGATGCCGTACATGTGGGCGGTCTGGGAGGCACCTTCGGCGGCAACCCGCTGTCCTGCGCCGCCGCGCTCGCCGTCCTCGACATCGTCTCCGAAGAAGGATTCCTGGCCGACGCGCGCGAGCACGGAGCAACGCTGCGAGCTCGGCTGGACGAGTTGGCCGGCCGCGACGCCGACATCGGTGAGGTGCGGGGTCTCGGCCCGATGCTCGCCTTCGAGTTCGCCGAGCGCTCACCCGAGCGCGCGCAGGCCGTCGTCTCGGCTGCGTTCGACCGTGGGCTCGTCCTCCTCTCGTGCGGGCTCTACGGCAACGTGATTCGCCTCCTGCCGCCGCTCACGATCGGCGCGGAGGATCTCGAGCGGGGTCTCGCGATCCTGGAGGAGTCGCTTGCCGCATGACGGCGTGCCGGACGTTCGCGTCATCGGCCTGAGGAAGAGCTACGGAGACGTGGTCGCGGTCGACAAGATCGACCTTGACATCGGACCGGGAGAGTTTCACCATGCTCGGGCCTTCGGGCTCCGGGAAGACCACGCGGCGCCGACTCGTGGCAGACATTCCGGTACGTGACGTTCCCCCAGTTGCGGACGGCGCTCTTGGCGGGCGCACTGCTTGCCTTCGCGTTGTCTCGGGACGAGGTCGTGGTGACCATCTTCACGTCAGGAGCCGAGCAGACGCTGCCCATCTGGATCTTCGCCAACCTCTTCCGCCCGGTCGAGCAGCCGATCGTGACGTCGCTGCCCTGTTCGGGATCGTCGTATCCGTAATCCCGGTTTACGTCGCGACGCGCCTTGCGGGCGCGGGGCTCACGCGAGACCGACGCAGGGGTCGACGTAGCAGCGTCGGTCGAGACGGCGCCGTAGAAGGTGTGGTCAGCGGGTGGCGGAGGCGCCCGTGCCGATCGGACAGCTAACGCCGGTTCCGCCGAGCCCGCAGTACCCGCTCGGGTTCGCGGCGAGGTACTGCTGGTGGTACGGCTCCGCGTAGAAAAACGTCCCAGCCTCCGCGATCTCGGTCGTGATCGAACCGTACCTCGAGCGCGTGAGCTCGGCCTGGAAGCGTTCGCGAGACGCCAGCGCCGCGTCGCGTTGCGCGTCGCTGGTCCAGAGGATCGCGGATCGGTATTGAGTGCCGACGTCATTTCCTTGCCGCATTCCCTGCGTCGGGTCATGCCCTTCCCAAAAGATCCGCAGCATCTCCTCATACGTAGTCTCCGAGGAGTCAAATGCCGCGAGCACGACCTCGGTGTGCCCGGTCCGCCCGGAGCAGACCTCCTGATAGCTCGGGTTCGGGGTGAACCCGCCCGCATACCCGGCAGCGGTAGTGAACATGCCCGCGGCCTCCCAGAACAGTCGCTCCGCGCCCCAGAAGCAGCCCATCCCGAAGATCGCCTGCTCGGTGCCGTCCGGGAACGGCGGCGTAAGAGGAGTGCCGAGGACGAGATGGTCGCCAAGTCCCGACATCGGAGCGTCTCGGCCGGAGAGGGCGGCGTCCGAGGTGGGCATTGCGACGTTCCTGCGGAAAAGGGACATGGCTCAAGGGTAGCCGCAGGCGTCGCGCGGGAAGATGAAGCTTTGCTGACACGTCTAGAGATCGAGTTCAACGAGAGGAGCGAACGCCATGAGCACGCAACTGGTCTCCGTCTTTTCCGAGCGACTGTACGGAGACAAGTCTTTCGCCACCGCCCTCGAGCAAGATCCCTTCACGACGCTTCGCAACGAGGGTTTTTCGGATCTTGCGGCGGCGGCGGAGCGAGATCGAGAGCGCATCGGCGACCTGGTCGATCGAATCTATGGCGACGACGAGTTCCGCGGCAGAGTCGAACAGGATCCGATCGCGGAGCTCATCGGCTGGGGCCTGCCAGAGGCCGCGATCGGACCGTTCCTGACCGTCGCCGGCGCTCCCGACGACGTGATCGAGCGAGCCGCCGCCGACGTCGAGGCGCACATCTCGGCGAGGAAGCCGGCGACGGTTGCAGCCGTTGCGGCGATGCTCGGAACCTTCGCCTTCGCGCAGCAGGCATCCGCGAGCGTGCAGCCGGCGAAGGCGCAGGTTCAGGTCAGCCGAGTTGCGGCAGTCAGCACGCAGGTCAGCCAACCCGCAAGAGCCGCCACCCAGGTCAGCCGGCCGGCGCGCGCGACGACCCAGATCAGCAAGCCCGCAGTGGCGAAGGCTCAGATCAGCAACGCGCAGGCGACGTGGCATGGGGTGCAGCCGCAGGGGGCGAAGGCACTCGGCGGTCTCACGTCGATGCTGTCGGGAAGGAGCTAGTCCGGCTCGTCACCCGGCCAGCGCTTGCGCGAGGTCGTCCCAGAGCTCCTCCGGATCCTCGAGTCCGACCGAGAGCCGGAGGAGCCCTGCGGGCACTCGTTCCCCTTCCCAGCGAGACCGAGCTTCGAGTCGTGAGGTGACGCCGCCGAGGCTCGTCTTGTTGGCGATCAACCGCGTGCTCGTCTCGACCCGGCGGGCGGCATCGGCGTCTGTGACGTCGAACGACATGAGCGGTCCGAAGCCGGGATGGCGGACGATCGCGACGGCGGGATGAGCACGGAGCTGCTCGGCTATCGCGTTGGCGCTCTCCGTCTGGCGGGCGACGCGCACCTCGAGGGTCTGCAGCCCTCGCAGGAGAAGCCAGGCGACGTCGGGAGCGGCGATAGGGCCCGTGCGTGACCGAAACTCACGAAGCCGCGCCGCGGTGTGGGGATCACCGACCACGAGCGCGCCGACAAGGGCGTCATCGTGTCCGGCCAGGCCCTTGGTTGCCGAGTGGAGGGCAATGTCGCACCCACGCTCGAGTGGTTTGACGTGCAGCGGGGTCGCCGCCGTCGAGTCGCAGACGACGGGAGCGGAGAGTGCCGTCGCCGCCTCGAAGTCGGGCATCGTCAGGAACGGGTTCGACGGCGCTTCGATCCAGACCAGGTCTGCCTCCACGGGCGGAGGTCCGGTCTGGTCGAACTCGACATGCCTCACTCCCCAGCGCTCGAGCTCCGCGAACAGCACTCCGGTTCCGTAGTACGCGCCTTCCGCGAGGGCAACTGTCTGTCCCGGTGAGAGCAGCGCCAGGACAACGGCCGCCGACGCCGCTGCTCCGGAGGCGAAGAGCAGCGCTTCTCCTCCGTCGAGCTCGCCGAGCGCACGTTCCGCCTCGGCCACGGTCGGGCTCGAGAAGCGCGCATAGGAGAACACGCCCGGCTCGCCATCCTCGTAAGGCCATGTGGTCGAGCGGTCGATCGGAACGGATCCGCTCACCTTGTGAGCCTAACGCGGTCGCTCGTCTTGACGATGCCCATCCATGCAGGCGTGCAGCGTTGCATCAGTTGCTCCGCCGTTGGGCAGGCCGATTAGGCTGGGCGCCGATGGCGGAGACCCACGACACGACCGGTGCCAAGCTTCGATGGCTCGAGGAGCTCCGCGAGGAATCGCTGCACGCGGGCAGCGAGAAGCACGTTGCGCGCCAGCGCGAGCGCGGAAAGCTGCTGGCCCGGGAACGTCTCGAGAAGCTGCTCGATCCCGGCTCGTTCGTCGAGCTCGACCGCTTCGTCCGTCATCGCGAGGCCGAGTTCGGGATGCGCGAGAACCGACCGTGGGGCGATGCGGTCGTCACCGGCTACGGGACGATCTTCGATCGCAAGGTCTTCGTCTTCTCCCAGGACTTCACGGTCTTCGGTGGCTCGCTGTCGGAGGTCTTCGCCGAGAAAGTCTGCAAGGTGATGGACATGGCCGTGAAGTACGGCTGTCCGGTGATCGGGATCAACGACTCGGGCGGCGCCCGGATCCAAGAAGGGGTGGTCTCGCTCGCCGGCTACGCCGAGATCTTCTGGCGGAACGTCCAGGCCTCCGGGGTCGTGCCACAGATCTCGCTCGTCATGGGCCCCTGCGCGGGCGGAGCCGTTTACTCGCCCGCGATGACCGATTTCGTGCTGATGGTGGAGGAGACCTCGTACATGTTCATCACCGGCCCTGACGTCGTGAAGACCGTCACCGGCGAGGACGTCAGCTTCGAGGAGCTCGGTGGCGCAGCGACGCATGCGACCAAGTCGGGCGTCGCGCACTTCACCGCGCCGGACGAGGAGACCTGTCTCGAGGAGGCGCGCTACCTGCTCTCCTTTCTCCCGCAGAACAACGTCGATCCGCCCCCGTACGCGGCTCCCACCGATCTCGTCGAGCGGGAGGACGCCTCGCTCGACACGATCGTTCCCGACAGCCCCAACAAGCCCTACGACATGAAGCAGGTCGTCGAGCGGGTCGTCGACGACGCCCAATTTCTCGAGGTCCAGCCACATTGGGCCGAGAACATCGTGTGCGGCTTCGCGCGCCTCGGCGGGCACCCGGTCGGTGTGGTCGGGAACCAGCCTGGCGCGCTCGCGGGTGTGCTCGACATCGACGCCTCCGTCAAGGCGGCTCGTTTCGTGCGCACGTGCGACGCCTTCAACATCCCGCTCGTGACGTTCGTCGACGTGCCCGGCTTCCTGCCGGGACCCGCGCAGGAGTGGGGCGGGATCATCCGACACGGAGCGAAGCTCCTCTATGCCTATGCCGAGGCCACGGTTCCGAAGCTCACCGTGATCACGCGCAAGGCCTACGGCGGCGCCTACGATGTCATGTCCTCGAAGCACATCCGGGCCGACTTCAACGTCGCGTGGCCGACTGCGGAAGTCGCGGTGATGGGCCCGGAGGGCGCCGTCAACATCGTGTTTCGCTCCGAGCTCGCCGAGTCCGACGATCCCGACACGACGCGAGACGAGCTGATCGCCGACTACAAGGAGCGTTTCGCGAACCCGTATGCGGCGGCGGAGCGCGGGTACGTGGACGACGTAATCGAGCCGCGCCGCACGCGACCGGTCCTGATCTCGGCCCTGGAGACCGCTCTGACGAAGCGAGAGCCGAAGCCGAAGCGGAAGCATGGAAACATCCCGTTGTAGAGCCCGCCTGGGAACGGGGAGGCGCCTCGAGCTGGTCAAGGCGACGGACAACTCGTCCTTGGTTGCGTAGGCGGGCTCGATGCGTCTCGAGCTTATGCCTCCGGTGTCTCCTGCCGAGCTGGCGGCGGTTGAACAGGCCCTCGCGCGAGCCGGGATCGAGCTCGAGGCGAAGCCCGCGCGCTCTTTCACCCGGTGGACGCGGACCGCTTCTCTGGAAGCGATGGACGTGCAGTTGGCGCCGCCGACGTGCTACGCACGTTCGCCGCGGAGCACACCTGGCGCAACGCGCGCGTAGTCGAGCCCCGAGATCCACGTCGCCGCCAACGCGAGAAGAAGCGCCCACCACGCTATGTCCTCGCTCCATGCGCCCGCTGCGGCGAGCCCGGCGATCGTGGCACCGACCGCCTGCGCCCATGTCTTCCACCGGCCGAGGTCGCGCGCACCGAGGACGACGCCTCGTTCCACCGCCGCCAGGCGAAGCCCCGAGACGAGGATCTCACGCACGACGATCAGCGCCACCATCCACGCCGGCGCCACGCCTTCGCCGATCAGCATCACGAGTGCGGCGAGGATGAGCACCTTGTCCGCGACCGGATCCAGGAGCTTGCCGAGTGGCGAGCTGGTTCCGCGGCGACGCGCGAGCCACCCGTCGATCTGATCTGTCGCCATGGCGACCACGAAGACTGCTGTCGCCCAGTAGGCGTGGTTCGGGAAATCCCAGGCGAAGAGGATCACCACCACCGGTACGGCGGCGACGCGCGCGACCGTCAGCTGATCCGGGAGGCTCACCGTCCGAGAGAATACGTCTCACATGCCGCTCTTCACGAAGGTTCTCGTCGCGAACCGCGGTGAGATCGCGGTCCGCGTCTTCCGCACCCTGCGCGAGCTCGAGGTTTCGACGGTCGCCGTCTATTCCGAGCCGGACCGCCGGGCGCTGCACGTCTCCACTGCGGACGAGGCCTATCTCATCGGAGGTGGCCCGGCTGCCGACAGCTACCTCCGCGGCGATCGAATCATCGAAGCCGCGGAGGTAGCGGGAGCGGAGGCGATCCATCCGGGGTACGGGTTTCTGGCCGAGAACGCCGCCTTCGCCCGTCAGGTGGCTGCATCCGGCCTCGTGTGGATCGGCCCACCGCCGGAAGCGATCGATGCGATGGGATCGAAGATCGCGGCTCGAAAACGGATGGAAGCGGCGGGAATCCCGATCATCCCCGGGTCGACGCAGCCGGCGGAGAGCCCGGGCGAGGTCCTCGCGGTCGCAGCCGATATCGGATATCCGATCGCGATCAAGGCTTCGGCCGGTGGCGGAGGAAAGGGTCTCAGGATCGCCAACGCACCCGAGGACGTCGAACGGGCGTACGAGGCTGCCCGCCGGGAGGGGGAGGCGTACTTCGCGGACTCCTCGGTGTACGTCGAGCGATACCTCGACGACCCCCGGCACGTGGAGGTCCAGATCCTCGCCGATGCCCACGGCGCCGTCGTCCATCTCGGCGAGCGTGACTGCACGATCCAGAGGCGCCACCAGAAGCTCGTCGAAGAGACGCCGTCCCCCGGGGTCGACGCGGATCTCCGAGCGCGGATCGGGTCGATCGCGGTGGAGGCGGCGCGTGCGGTCGACTACCGGTCGGCCGGAACGATCGAGGGGCTTCTGGCGTCCGATGGGTCGTACTACTTCCTGGAGATGAACACGCGGATCCAGGTCGAGCACACGATCACCGAGGCGGTGACCGGCATCGATCTCGTCCGGGAGCAGATCCTGGTCGCTGCCGGCCGGCCGCTCTCGTTCACCCAGGAGGACGTCGTCCTGCGCGGCCATGCGATCGAGTGCCGCATCAACGCAGAGGATGTCGCGCGTGGCTTCCTGCCCACGCCGGGCCGGATCGAGGCGTATCGCGAGCCGGGCGGAATCGGCGTCCGCGTCGACTCGGGGGTTCGGGCGGGAGACGAGATCTCTGATCTCTACGACCCCTTGATCGCCAAGCTCGTCGTCCACGACACCGACCGCGAGCGAGCGCGGCGGCGGGCGCTGCGTGCCCTCGAGGAGTTCGTCATCGCAGGACCGACGACGCTCATCGGATTCCACCGCGCGCTGCTTTCGAGTCAGTGTTTCGTCGCAGGCGAGACCTGCAGCGGAGTCGTGGAGTCCGAGGAGCTTGCAGAGCGCGCGCAGGAGCTGAACGATTCTCAGTTGCCTCATGAGCAAACAATGCTAGGAGGTGCGTCGGACGGCATGCCACGCAGCACGCATGTACGCGTTCTCGAAATCGAGCTCGACGGCCGCCGGCACGAGGTACGCTTGCACACCCCGGAGCCCGAGTGGGCCGAGACCGCGCGACGGCACAAGGAGCGAAGCAAGGCTCTGGGCGGGGAAGCAAGTGGCGCGATAGTCAGTCCGATGCAAGGGACGGTTCTCGAGGTCGCGGTGGCCGACGGTGACGAGATCGAGGCCGGAGCGCTGATCTGCGTGGTCGAAGCCATGAAGATGGAGAACGAGATCGTGGCCAACGGCGCCGGAGTCGTCTCAGGTCTGCGCGTGCGCCCCGGCGAGCAGGTTGCGAACGGCGATCTGATCTGTCTCATCGACAGCGACTCCACGCCGACGTGAGCTCCGTGGGCGTGCGGTGCTCCGATCTCTCGCGAGCCGCGGACGAGCCGCTCGCGGCGACCGCGTCAACCGCCGAGCAGCTCTTGCTCGTCGAGGTGCCCGGAGCCTGGGGTCGTGACGTCGCGACTGCAGGCATCCTGACCGCGCCTGCCCACGAGGCCATCGAGAGCTGGCTCGCGCGAACCCCTCGTTCGCGCCTGCTCTTCATTCGCCGACCAGGTGGGTCTGTTCGCAGCTCCGTCGCGTTCGTCGTTCGAGCGGAGGAGACGACCGCGGAGGTGCGGCGGATCGAGCTCACCCGTCACGAGGATCTCGCCGAAGCGATTCTCGACGTTGACGGCGAGCCGGGGCCGCGGTCACTTGTTCTCGTCTGCGGTCACGGGAGCCGCGACGGATGCTGCGCGCTCCGTGGCACCGCCGTGTATCGCGCGCTCGCAGGGCACGTCGCGGAGGACGAGCTCTGGCTTTCGTCCCACCAGGGGGGCCACCGCTTCGCGGCGAACGTGCTCGTCCTGCCCGAGGGCCTGCAGCTGGGTCGCCTCGATCCGGAGAACGCCGTGCCCGTGACGAAACGCGCTCTTGCCGGACGGATCGAGCTCGAGCACTACCGAGGGCGAACCTGTTACGACGCTCAGGTGCAGGCGGCCGAGCACGCCGTGCGGCGAGCGTTGGGACTCGACGATGTGCGAGACCTCCAGCTCGCCGAGGTCGATGGTCCAGTCGTGCGGTTTCACGGCCGCAATCGAGGCGAGCACGCGGCGACGGTCGAGGAGACCTCCGGGCCTGTCGTCCCGGCCAGCTGCGGCGCCGAGCCCGAGGTTCAACGAGCTTTCGATGCTCGGCTCCTTTTCTGACTCTAGGACTGGAGACGGTACGCGCGATCCGTGATCCAGACCACCTTGTCGCCGAGCTCCTCAGGAGGATTGCCGACCGAGACGAGAGTGCCGAAGACAATGCGAACCCAGTTTCCGGCCGCCAGCGACCCCGGGGCCGAGATCGTCCCTTCCCACGTCGCGTCCGGCTCCAGGATCGCTGGCAGGCTCGGCTCGAAGCGCGCGGCGGGGCGCACAGCCGGGAGCGTGTTGCTTGCGTTGAGCTCGTTCAGCTCCTCGATCCTTCCCGTCGAGAACAGCATTACTCCGAACGAGCGGTTCAGGGTCGTCCGCGGACCGCCCAGCTCGTACGCGACCGAGGATCGGTTCTCGAGAGCCACCCTGGCGCGCCAACCGCCGGGCGTCACCTGAAGCGAGTCGACCGAGAAGACAAGGTGCTCTCCGGACGTGCCGTGTACCTCGCGCCAGTCGAGGGAGGCGCTCTGGGGACGCGCGGCGACGCTCGCCTGCGCAGCAGGTTCCTCGTCCTGGAGGCGCTTCGCGGCAGTTGAGAACACGAAGCCCGCGAGGGCCGCCCCGAGAGCTACGAGCACGAGAATCGTCGTCCGGCTCATCGCACAATGCTCGCACACGGGCCCGATCGCCTCGGGGCGACGCGCAGCCGGGTAGACTCGCCCGCGCTTTGGATCTGCATGAATACCAGGGGAAGGAGCTCTTTCGGAGCTTCGGAATCCCTGTGTCGGAGGGGAGGCTCGCGACCACCCCTGACGAGGCGCGCGCTGCCGCGGAAGAGCTCGGCGAACCGGTCGTCGTCAAAGCGCAGATCCTCACGGGCGGGCGCGGAAAGGCCGGAGGCATCAAGCTCGCGGAGACGCCGGCGGAAGCTCAGGCTCGAGCCGCGGAGATTCTCGGCATGGACATCCGAGGCCATACAGTCGAGAAGGTGTGGGTGGAGCGGGCTTCGGAAATAGCGCATGAGCACTACCTCTCGATCGCCTTCGATCGCAGCGCCAAGCGTCCGCTGTTCATGTTCACGACGCAGGGCGGGATGGACATCGAGGAGGTCGCGGCGTCGAGCCCGGACGCCCTCGTCCGGCTGCACGTGGATCCGCTCGAGGGCTTTCACCCCTGGCATGCGCGCCGGCTCGTGTATCAGGCCGGGGTCGAGGATCCGGCTGAGCAGAAACAGATCGTGGCAATCATCGGGAAGCTGTACGAGGCCTTCGTCGGCTGCGACGCGACGCTCTGCGAGATCAACCCACTCGTCGTGACGCCGGACGGCGAGGTTCGAGCGCTCGACTCGAAGTTCACCGTCGACGACAACGCCCTCTTCCGGCACCCGGACCTTGCCGAGATGCGCGACGTCGCGGCCACAGATCCGCTGGAGGCGCTCGCCCGCGAGAAGGGCGTCACGTACGTGAAACTCGCGGGCGATGTCGGGGTGCTGGGGAACGGAGCCGGATTGACGATGGCCACTGTGGATGTCGTGACCTTCGTCGGCGGCCGGCCTGCGGACTTCTGCGACCTCGGCGGTGGCGGCGACGCGCAGGGCGTCGTGGACGCGCTCGAGGTCATCGCGAAGGATCCGGACGTACGCTCGATCTTCTTCAATATCTTCGGGGGCATCACCCGCTGCGACGAGGTCGCTCGCGGAATCCTGCGGGCGCTCGGGCAGATGGGAATCGAGCACCCGATCGTCGTCCGCCTCGACGGGACGAACGCCGAGGAAGGACGCCGCCTCCTCCGCGAGGCGGACGCGACGAACGTGCACACCGAGGCGACGATGCTCGACGGCGCCCGGCGGGCCGTTGAGCTGGCGGCGGCCGTCTAGCCATGGCCATCCTCGTCGACACCGAGACCAGGCTCGTCGTTCAGGGCTTGACGGGCTCCGAGGGCCGCTTCCACGGCCTTCGCAACCGGGAGCACGGAACCCAGGTGGTCGCGGGGGTGACCCCCGGCAAGGGCGGGCAGGACGTGGAGGGGATACCGATCTTCGACACGGTGGCAACGGCGGCGGCCGAGACCGGCGCGAACACCGCCATGGTCTTCGTGCCCGCGCCGTTCGCTGCCGATGCGATGTACGAGGCGATCGATGCCGGTGTGGAGACGATCATCTGCATCACGGAAGGAGTGCCCGTCCACGAGATGCTGCGAATCCATGCGTTTGTCGAGGCGCGTGGGGTCCGGCTGATCGGTCCTAACTGCCCTGGCGCGCTCTCACCCGGGAAGGCGAACGTGGGGATCATCCCCGCGGAGATCTTCCGGGAGGGAACGGTCGGGCTCGCGTCCCGTTCGGGCACGCTCACGTACCAGATCGGGCATGAGCTGACTCAGCTCGGCCTCGGCAACTCGACCATCGTCGGCATCGGCGGCGACCCGGTCGTCGGCTCGTCGTTCGTGGACATGCTCTCGCTCTTCGAGGCCGACCCGCAGACGGAGCAGATCGTCATGGTCGGCGAGATCGGCGGTGACGAGGAGGAGAAGGCCGCCGCGTTCATCGAGGCCGAGATGTCGAAGCCCGTCGTCGCGTACATCGCGGGTTTCACCGCGCCCCCCGGGAAGACGATGGGGCACGCGGGCGCGATCATCTCGGGCTCGGCCGGTACGGCCCAGGCCAAGAAGGACGCGCTGGAGGATCGAGGAATCCGCGTCGCGACGACTCCGACCGAGACTGCCGAGCTCGTCGCTGAGCTCATTCGCGCATAGGTATCCGGTTCTGGACGGAACGGGCCGAAGGTGCCGACGGCGTTCCTTACAGTGCCTGTCCCTGTAAGGGTGGAAAGTTTGCGCCAGTTTGCTCACAGCTAGGCTCGTTCGCGTGGCCACGTCTCCGATCTCCTTTGCCCGCGGAGCGCCCGCACCGCAGCTGATTCCCGCCGCCGAGCTCGCCGACTGTGCTCACGCGGTGGCTCTTCGGGACGGAGCGCACGTTTTTTCGTACGGGCCCGGCGGCGGGTACGGGCCTTTGCGGGAGTGGGTCGCCGGGCGTCACGCCGTCGAGCCCGGCCGGGTCGTCCTGACCGTCGGGGGCCTCCACGGGTTCGTGCTCTACCTCGCCGAGGCCCTCGCACGCCGGCCAGGCCGGGTTCTCGTCGAAGGCCCGACCTACGACCGTCCGCTGAAGATCCTCGCCCGCGAGTCCACCGAGGTCGTGATGCTCGACATGGACGAGCAGGGGCTCGACCCTGACGCGCTCGAGCGCGAGCTTCGGCGAAGCGGAGACCAGCCCTCGTTCCTGTACACCATCCCGACTTTCCAGAATCCCAGTGGACGGACGCTCTCGGCCGAGCGCAGGTTGCGGGTGGCCGAGATCGCCGAAAGGCACGGGCTCCCGGTGCTCGAAGACGACCCGTACGGGCTCGTTCGTTACGAGGGCGAACCTGTGACGACGCTGCACGAGCTGATGCAAGGCGACCTCGTCACACACACGTCTTCGTTCTCGAAGACCGTCGCACCAGGGCTCAGAACGGGGTACTTCGTGCTTCCGGACGCCGAAGCCCTCGGCTTCGAGGAGCGCGCCGTCT
>Ga0136613_10001239_pt1 | contig 12984 bp, 10 predicted proteins | sample AntDrymUQ2722106_2_FD_106649 | JGI IMG/M metagenome (GOLD analysis project Ga0136613, IMG submission 106649) | Polar desert sand microbial communities from Dry Valleys, Antarctica - metaG UQ272 (21.06) | ecosystem: Environmental > Terrestrial > Soil > Desert | place: Antarctica: Dry Valley... | reverse complement strand
GCTGCTGCGTGCCGGCGTCGACGACTGGGGCGGCGTCTCGCCGCTGACGCCCGACCACGTCAACCCGGAGCGGCCTTGGCCCCAGGTCGAGGCGCTCGCCGACATGACAGCGCAGTCCGGGTTCGTGCTGCGCGAGCGACTCACCGCGCACCCGCCGTACCTGGCCGAGCCGTGGCTCGACCCCCGGCTGCGGCCGCACGTCTCCGCGCTCCGCACACCCGATGGCCTGGCCGACGAGACCGCACGTGTCGTCGGGCGTCCGTGGCAGGAGCCGGACGCGGCTCTGACGACGACCGGGCGCGCCGACCTGCACGAGCAGATCGACCGGACCGGCCGCGCGACGGACCGTCGCGGTGACTTTGCCGACGTGTACGGCGACTGGGTCGCGGTGGGTGAGCACGCCGCCCGCACCGGCGCCCCGCAGCGCACCGACACCGACGTCGCCGCTGCGCTGCGCGTCGCGACCGACCGCCCTGGCGAGCTCAACCAGGTCCAGGCTCTCGCGCTGCTGACCGCCGACGGGTCCGACCTGGACGCGGTGTGCCGTCTCGCCGACGACGTGCGGCGCGACACCGTCGGCGACGGCGTGACGTACGTCGTGAACCGGAACATCAACTTCACCAACGTCTGCTACACCGGCTGCCGCTTCTGTGCCTTCGCCCAGCGGCGCACGGACGCCGACGCGTACTCGCTGTCGCTCGAGGAGGTCGGTCAGCGCGCAGCGGAGGCCTGGGACGTCGGCGCCACCGAGGTCTGCATGCAGGGCGGCATCGACCCGCAGCTGCCGGGCAGCGCGTACCTCGACCTGGCGCGCGCGGTGAAGGCGGCGGCACCCGGGCTGCACCTGCACGCGTACAGCCCGATGGAGGTCGTCAACGGAGCGGCGCGCATGTCGCTGTCCATCGAGGAGTTCCTGCGCGCCGCGCGTGAGGCTGGCGTCGACAGCCTGCCGGGGACGGCCGCCGAGATCCTCGACGACGACGTGCGATGGGTGCTCACCAAAGGAAAGCTGCCGACCGCGCAGTGGGTCGAGGTCGTGACGACCGCGCATCGGCTCGGCATCCCGACGACGAGCACGATGATGTACGGCCACGTCGACACCCCCGCGCACTGGGCGGCGCACCTGCTGCTGCTGCGCGACCTGCAGGACCGCTCCGGCGGCTTCACCGAGTTCGTCCCGCTGCCGTTCGTGCACACGTCTGCGCCGCTCTACCTCGCCGGTGTCGCACGGCCCGGACCGACCGCCCGCGACAACCGCGCCGTGCACGCCGTCGCCCGGCTGGTGCTGCACGGCCGGATCGACCACGTGCAGTGCTCGTGGGTGAAGCTCGGCCCCGAGCAGTGCCAGGTCGTGCTCGCCGGCGGCGTGGACGACCTGGGCGGGACCCTCATGGAGGAGACGATCAGCCGAATGGCCGGATCTCAGTACGGGAGTCGACGCTCCGTCGAGGAGCTCGAGCAGATGGTCGTGGCCGCCGGCCGGACGCCGCGGCAGCGCAGGACCACCTACACCGAGGTGCCGCCCGAGCGGTGGCAGGCGGCACGCCGCGCCTCGGCGCCCAGGTCGGCGCTGCAGCTGCTCCCGTGAGGGCCGCGAGCCACTCGGTGCCGGGGCAGAGCCCGGCCGGACCTGGTGAGCGGGTGGCGGCCGAGCCCACCCGCCACGACCCCCAGCAACGCCCCCACCGTGAGCCCCAGCAACGTGGGGCTCGTGGTCAGCAAGTCTTCGGCCGACAGTCCTACGTCGGGCACGGTCCTTGGCGGGGTTGCGAGCGATGATGCCTTCGCGGACTGCCTCGTCGAGGACAAGCACGGGTCCGAGACGGTGTTCTTGACCGTGGAGCGGCCGTGTTTGGTCTCCCACTCGTCGATCATGCGGTCGACCAACCCGGCGCTCATCATGGTCACGGGGGGCTCACCAGCCCGCGTGTGCCGGCGGGCCGGGTGTCGCTCGGAAGACCTTCTGCCGGGATACAGACCCACGTGCTCGCAGCAACAATCCAGAGGCACCCGAAGACCCCGCGCCATACACCTCTGCGGGCTCTTCCGCACCAGTGTGTCCCGACGTCGCCGAGCGACCCCCCGATTCTCATCCCCCAGCGCAGCGGACGAAGTCCGCAAGCCTTCACACCTCTTGCATCTCGTTCGGTGGCGGGCTCTATCTGCATCCGGCGCATCAATCCCACGGGGCTCGGGGCCACTCGTCTGGCTCAACGACGTCTGACTTTGCCGATGCGTGAGCAATACCGGATCTGCCGATGAGCGGAGGTGAATAATCGATCGAGCGGTTGAACGGGTTTCGCGTAGGGTGCCCGGCGTGGTGACGGACGCGCTGAGCGAGACCCTGGACAACGGCGAAAGTTGCTTGATCGTCACCGGCGCGCCCGCCGCGGGCAAGTCGACGGTGTCCCAACTAGTCGCAGAGGGACTGGCCCGCTCGGCACGACTCAGCGGCGACTTCGTTCACGAACTGATCGTCAGTGGCTTCGTCTCGGGCCTTGGTGAGCCGCCCGACGAAGCCGCTCACCAAGTTCGGCTCACCAGGAAGAACCTTTGCGCGCTCGCGGCCAACTTCGCCGATGCACGCTTCACACCCATCCTCGACACTCTCATCCCCGATCGCGAGGGACTCGACTACTACCTGGAGGCACTGAGGCCTCGGCGAGTCCTGCTGGTCGTCCTCATGCCGAGCATCGAAGTGCACCACTACCGCAACACCATCCGCGAGGCGGAGGAGCAGTTCTTCTTCAACGACTACGAGACCTTGACGGCGGCAATGCACAACGGTTTCGGAACCGTGGGCTGGTGGTTCGACACCTCAGCCCTCACGCCCGACGAGACTGCTACGCAGATCATCGCCAACGCCGCCACGCTCGCTCGGAACGGCTTCAAGTCCCGACCATCACCGCCCCACCGACCCAAGACTCAACGCCCGCAAACGGACTCATCTGCCGCAGACAGCGACGGTCCGAACTGCCGATGTCAGCGCGTGCCCGCCGGCTTGCTGACAGGTTTGGAGGCCGGTGACCCGTAGTCAGCACGGGCCAGGCTGATGCGGCAAGGGCCGCCATCCGAGCGTGGCCTCGGTTCCTCGTACGCCATCGTCGACGCGTCGTCAGTTGAGTCTGGTCACGCCGGGAGCCGCGGGTGCGGGTCGTGCTCGTGCTCGGGATCGCCCGCGAAGACCTTCTCGTACAGGTCGTAGACGAACCATGCCTTCGCGTTGTTGTAACGCATTGCGTCGGTGAATCCGCGGGCGGCGACCTCGCGCTTCAGCTCGGCGTACCGGTCGCGATCCTCGGGGTGGGTGCACAGCCAGTCGCGAAACATCCGGTGCCGCTGGGGCTCACGCGCGCCTGGTGAGAAGACGTGCAGGTTGGTGGTCGGCTCCAGCTTCCGGAGAAGGCGGTGCTCCTCCCAGTCAGGTTCGCGGACTCTCAGCACGAAGCCCGCCGCCTCGAGGTCGGGCAGCCAGGCGTCCTCGTCCGCGGAGTCGGCGACGGTGAGGTCGACGTCGATCATCGGCTTCGCCCACAACCCGGGCACGGACGTCGAGCCGACGTGCTCGATCGCGAGCACGCGGTCCCCCAACGCGGCGAGGACCCGGTCGTATGCGGCGGCGTACCACTGCGGCCACGCAGGGTCGGGGGCGACGACCTCGACCGGCGCTGGCACCCAGACGCCCAGCACAGCCCGAGCGGCATTGATGTCCTCCTGAGACGGCGTCTCGAACGGGTTCCAGAGCGGATGAGCATGCATGCGTTGACCCTATTGCGACGCTCGATTCCCGTCGTGCCCAGCCGAACGGTGCCGTCGGATCTCCCCCCGCGTCCCACTTCAACATGTCGCGTTGCCGGATGTGTGCCAGGGTCCTTCGACACTCCGTAACGCACTGATCTGCCGCGAGCCGCGGGGTCGTACCAATGGGCGTGCGGGCGCGTGAGTTCGGGATTCACCCCGGCTCCGGCGAGCCGACCGCGGACGACCTGCTGTTCCACAGCCGCAACCACACCCCGCACTCCTTCCGCCGGACAGTCGCGGACTGCGCTCGACCGGGGCAGAAGGAGCGAACTGCTCGGCCACCCCTTTGGGTTGTACGGCCCATGCGTGGACGTCTGGGAGCCGCGGTTCTGGAGGACGAGATTGCGCGTGCTTGGCCGGGACGGTCGTGCGGACGCCTTTCCGCGGCGGACCCCGTTCCTACCCGGATCACGCATGAGTCTGTCGACGGTGCAAGACGCCAGTGCGGTTCATTTCTGATATGGCTCCGACACAACCTTCTGACCGACTCCGGGCGTCAGGTCAGCAGAAGGGGGTGGTGTCAGATGATGGACACCGTGACGAGTAGCGCGGACGGGTGCACATTCGAGGAGTACGCGGGCATCGCCTGGCCATCGCTATACCGCTACGCCTACCTCCTCGCCGGCAACCACGCCGACGCGGAGGACATTGCTCAGCAGACCTTGGTGAACGCGTATCGGTCCTGGTCCCGGGTCAAGGGCTCGGACTCGCCGGCGGCTTATCTGTGTCGGATGCTAACCAACACCTACGTGTCGCAGCGGCGTCCGAAGGGCCGACGGCTCGAGCTGCTCACGGACGCGCCCCCCGAGCCAGGTCACGCGCGGGTCGGCGGCCCCGAGGAACGGATGGCGCTGTGGCCGCACGTGAAGTCGCTGCCGCCGCGCCAGCGCGCAGTGATCGTGCTGCGCTACTACGAGGACCTGAGCGAACAGGAGATCGCGGACGTGCTCGGCTGCTCGAGAGGGAACGTGAAATCGACCGCACACCACGCCCTCAAGGCGTTGCGAGCCGCGCTCGGCTCGGACGGCTCGGACGGAAGGGAGAACTGACATGTCCGTTGACATCGAAGAGGCCTTGGGTCGAGAGCTGCGCGAGGTGGCCGACGGCCTGCATATCCCGGCCATGCCGCCGTTGGAGCAGGAGACTCCCCGTGCCCAACGGCACTGGCAGCCGCTGCTGGTTGCTGCCGCAGTCGTTTTGATCGTCGCCGGAGCGGTCGCGGTGGTGGCGATTCCGCGGGACGGTCAGGAGCTGGGGCCGGCGCCGCCGTCGCCCAGCCGGACCGAGTCGGAGCCGTCGCCGCCGTCGCCGAGCCGGACCGAGTCGGAGCCGTCGCCCAGCCGGACCGAGCCGGTCGTCACGATCCCGACCACCGCGCCGACAGTCCCGTACGTGCTCGAGCAGCGCTTGTACGTCGACGGCGAGCAGGTGCCTGGAACCTGGTGGTCGGTGGACGGCGGCGACGCCGGGTGGCTAGCGCAACGCACGGACTACACCTGGTGGTGGGGCCGAGGAACGGAGACGAACGAGATGACCGGGAGCTACGACGTCCCACCGGTCATCTCACCGAACGGGAGGTACGTCGCCGAGGTCCGCATCGACAACGGTGAGGGCGTGGTGACCGGCTTCGACACCGGGCCCGGCGGTGAGGGGCTGGGTAGCGTCCCCGTCGACCTCGGCGACCCCCAAGACGGCAGCGCCGTCTTCATCCGGGCCGTCACCAACGACGGCAAGGTGATCGCCCAGGGTACGAACACCCGCCTGCTGTGGCTGCCGCTGGCCGGCAACGGCACCGTCGACCTGACCGTGACCGCACCGGGTCAGCTGATCTTGGGCAGCACCGCGGCCGGCCTGGTCGTGAACGACGAGGCAGGCGGCATCGAGCCCGCCGAAGGCGAGCCCTACCTGGCGAAGATCTCCGATGACGGCGAGCTGACCAGGATCGGCGCGGTCCCGCCCCACGACTTCGTCGTGGTCAGCCCGGGTGCCGTGTGGCTGGCATGGACGCCCGCCGGGAGCACGGGCGGCGAGGTCACCTCGATCCCCAAGCTCGAGGCGCAGACCGTCGACCGCACCCAGCAGGCCACGCTGACCGCCCCGGACGGCTGGGGCTTCAGAGTACGGGCGTGGGTATGGGAGGACGACGACTACGTGGTCTCCCCGGTGGTAAGCGACCGCGACGGCGGCGAGCGGATGGCGCGGTGCAGCGCCCAGACTGCTCGCTGTGTGCTGATCAACACGCCCTGAGCCCACCGCAACCACGTGAGCTGACAGGCTCGGCCGACCTCCCTGGTCGGCCGGGGCCTGGTCGTCCAGCTGTGCGCGACCCGCGCCGCCTACTCATGGGGTGGGTTCCACGTGCCTGACTTACCACGATGAGGCACCTGAAGCATCGACAGGGGAGACCGTAGGTGAAAGCGAATCGGTCAGGCCGAATTGGCCGCATCGCTCTCACGGGGCGGGTTGCCACTCCCGAGGGTCTCCAGGATGCGTAGGCGGGCTGGCCAGCGTCTTGTGCCACCACCCCACATCTCGCCAACAGCCTTGCTTGTAACCGACGTCTCGGAACACCCCGACGGTGCGATATCCCATCGCCTCGTGCAAGGCGACACTGGCGTCGTTCGGCAAGGCGATCCCGGCGAAAAGCGACACGTAGCCCAGGTCGCGGACCTCGTTGATCAGCCGCTCGTAGAGCAGCCGCCCGAGGCCCTGGCCTCGGTAGTGCGGGTCGACGTAGACGGAGCTGTCGGCCGACCAGCGGTACGCCGGTCGCTGCCGATGGGCTGATGCGTAGGCGTAGCCGGCAACGTGATTCCTCACGTCGGCAACGAGCCAGGGCCGCCGCGGACTGGCGAGCATCCGCCGGATGATCTCCGGTGCGTCCGGTGGTGACTCCTCGAACGACATGGCCGTATCGGTCACCATCGGTGCATAGATGGCTTGCATCGCTTCCACGTCAGCGAGGGTCGCTGCGCGGATGAGGACTTCACGTGTCATGGACCTCATCATCCGGGAGTCACGGAGCGAGGTGCCCGCCCGGAGAGCAGCTCGCTGCGCCGAGTCGTGCGTGGTGCCACTGTGACTCAGCTCGAAGTGCGGCATCCCGGTTCGTCGTAGTCGGCGTGTGCGTCACGCCACGTGGGCAACCAGTGACTAAGGTGGCGCCCATAGTTTTCCTCGTCGGCTGGGGAAGGCTTCAGGCCCCATTCGACGTCCACGCGCGTCGGGTGGGGCCGCTCGCTTCGCAGCCCAGTGCAGATCGGTCGGCAATAGGCGGATGCGAAACTCGTCGTCTGCTGGCGGTGCCTCACACGGCCTGTCGCTGGGTGGTCTCGCCGAAGTACCAGTCACGAGCCGCGACCGCCGTGTCGGGGTAGTCGGAGAACAGCCCGTCGATGCCGAGGTCGAAGAACGCGTCGTACTCACTGAACGCGTCGCCCTTGGCGTTGGGGTCGGAGCCGACTCGGAAGTCGGCCGGCAGGAACTGGTTCTCGTCCCGGAACGTGAACAGGTGCACGAGTAGCCCCACGTGGTGTGCGCGAGACACGACAGGGCTCGGGTCGAGGAGGAAGCCGTTCGCGTCGCGTGGGATCACCACGTCCTTGTTCGGTCCGATGCCATCGGCATACGTCGCGATGTCGCGTAGCCCGGCCGGCTTCACCAGGTCGGCGTAGGTGCGGGGGTCACCGGCGGCCACCAGGTCGTACGGCGCTCCGCTCGAGTTGATCAGCTGGATCAGCGGCAGCCTCGTCATGCCGTCGAGCCGTCGCAGGTTGCCGGTCTCGAACGACTGGATGAACACCTTGCTCCCCGGACGAGCGAGCTCTGCCTGGCGCAGGTCCCGCATCATCCGGCGCTCCAGCGGCAGCCGGATCGAGCGGAAGTACGTCGGGTGCTTCGTCTCGGGATAAACCCCGATCCGGTGCCCCTCCCTGATCGACTGCCGTTTGACGAGCGTGAGCACCTGGTCGAACGTCGGGACCCGGAAACGTCCGTCGTAGCGGGTGTTGTCGGGGCGCACGTCAGGGAGCCGCTCGACCGCGCGCAGAGTCTTGAGCTCCGCCAAGGTGAAGTCCTCGGTGAAGAAGCCCGTGACTGACACGCCGTCGATCGTCTTCGTCGTACGCCGTCCCGCGAACTCGGGGTGGTCTGCGACGTCGGTCGTGCCGCTGATCTCGTTCTCGTGACGAGCCACGAGCACGCCGTCCTTCGTGGCGACGAGGTCGGGCTCGATGTAGTCGGCGCCGAGCTGGATCGCCAGCTTGTACGACGCGAGCGTGTGCTCGGGTCGGTAGCCGGGGGCGCCACGGTGGCCGATCACGATGGGCGTCCTGCCGGACAGGGTGCGAGCAGCCGTGGACCGATCGGGGGACGAGGCTCGTGCCGTCTGCGTGACAGTGGCTTCGCCGGCATTCGCGGCTGAGGGCGCGGCGAGCGGGCTGAGGGCGGTGGCGCTGGCGACGAGGCCGATCCCGAAGGTGGCTAGGCGGCGACGTGGGCGGTTGAGGCGGAGTGGGTGCATGATGACGAGGCTGCCTTCCTTGGGTGCCTGAGGTGCCACCCGACAGTAGCGCGCGGATGTACGGACGGAAAGTCCTGGGTGCGTCTAGCTGACGAGCTTCGCCCAGGTGTTCAACCCGACGATGCCGTCGGCCGTGAGACCGTTGGCGCTCTGGAACGACACCACCGCCGACTTCGTACCGCTGCCGAACGCTCCGTCCACCGTGACGCTGTAGCCCTTAGCGCGCAACGCGTTCTGGGCGCCCCGCACCGCGTCGCCGCTCGACCCCTGCGACACCGTGGCGACGAGCTTCTCCCAGGTCTGGGTGCCGACGACGCCGTCGGCGGTGAGGCCGTTGGCGCTCTGGAACGACACGACCGCCGACTTCGTACCGCTGCCAAAGGCCCCGTCGACGGTGACCGAACGACCCCGATAGCGGAGCAGGTACTGCAGGGAGGTGACGCGGAACCCGGAGCTGCCTTGCTGCAGAGTCGGCCAAGACCTTCCTGCTGGCGGAGGCGTCGTACCGCCGAGCTTCGCCGCGACGGCACTGCGAAGCGAGGGGAGCTGGGCGTAGAACGCGTCACCCGGACACTGCGTGGCCAGGAAGTCACGGTGGCCGTACAACGCCGATGACGAGATGGAGTACGTCTGGCACAGGTACGCGCACAGGTCGACGAGTTTGTTCCACTGCACGGACGGGGGAGTGGTCGACGTGTACGTGCCTTCGTTCTCGATGCCCAAGGCGTACGAGTTCTGGCCGGTGCAGTGAGCTCCCAGCACAAACGTCGATCCGCCGGACAGGGTTTCGAGAGTGCGATGGCGTCCCTCCGTGACGTAGCCGCCACGGCTGACCGTGTAGTGCTGTCCGGTGTCGATCCACCCATTGTTGAAGTGGGACTGCTGGATGCTGCGTGACAGCGAGAACGCGTGCGCCTGGGAGTAGTCGGTGGAGTTGGCCGTGGCCGTGTGGTGGATCAGGATCTTGGTCGGCCGGTAGTTGTTGATGCTGATCGTCCCGCGGGCGTCCTGGGCGCCCCAGGTGGCGCAGCTCGAGATCGTGGGTCGTGCCACGGCTGCCAGCGCCTGTCGTGCGCCGAGCAGATCAAGTCCGCCGAACGCGGCGACTGCGCTGATCGACACCCCGGCCCGGAGCAGGCCTCTGCGTGTCAGTGCCGGCACGAAGGTGGTCTCGGATGAGGAGTCGGAGAGGAGGGGAGACGGCGTTGTGAAGTGACGGTTGTCGGTCATGATGTGCGAGCTCCTGACGAGGTGGGTGCGTTCCATCGCCGGCACGGTGACTGCTGGTCACCGGTCCATGGTCGGATCCTTGCACGACCGGGGGTCGCATGGGAGGACACGCCGTCGCCGCGACCCGCGGGGCTTCGCCGGCCACCTCCCGCAGGGAGATGTTCGCTAACCTGCCGGCGGGACTCTCCCGTGGACCTCACCGAGGGTGATCCGGGTGCCACCCGGTCCCGGAGCCCAGCCGCTGAGCGTGACCACGTCGCCGTCCTCGAGGAAGCCACGCGTCGTACCGTCGTCGAGGGTGACCGGCGCGGTGCCGTTCCAGGTCCGCTCCAGCAGGCTGCCGTACGTCGCCGGGTCGACCCCGCTCACGGTGCCCGACGCGAACAGGTCCCCGGTACGCAGACTGGCGCCGTTGACCGTCAGGTGAGCGAGCATCTGCGCGGGCGACCAGTACATGTCCCGGAACTCCGGTGAGCTGATGAGGGTGCCGTTGAGGCGGACCTCGAGGTGGAGGTCGAGTCCGAAGACGTCTCGCTCCGCATCGCCTCGCAGGTAGGGGAGGACGACGGGGTCCTGGCCGGGCAACGGCAGCTCCGCCTCGGCGAGGGCCTCGAACGGGACCACCCACGCGGAGATGCTCGTCGCGAACGACTTCCCGAGGAAGGGTCCCAGCGGGACGTACTCCCAGGCCTGGATGTCGCGCGCGCTCCAGTCGTTGAGCAGCACCACTCCGAAGAGGTGGCTCCGGGCGTCGCCGACCGACACCGACGACCCGAGCTCGGTCGAGCCACCGACGACGAAGCCCACCTCGCACTCGATGTCGAGCCTCGTCGACGGCCCGAAGGTAGGAACCCCGTCGGGTCCGGGTCGTCGCTGGCCGGTCGGACGTACGACGTCTGTGCCACTGACCACGACCGTCCCGGCCCGACCGTGGTAACCGATCGGTAGGTGCTTCCAGCTCGGCGGTAGGTCGGGGGAGTCAGGTCTGAAGATCCTGCCCACGTTCGAGGCGTGTGACTCGCTCGCATAGAAGTCGACGTAGTCGGCCACCTCGAACGGCAGCTGCAACGCGACGGAGTCGAGGTAGACGAGGTGCGCCTCGACGAGCTTGCGGAACGTCGCGTCGTCGAACAGCTCCCTCACCCAGGCACGCACCTCCCGGCACCGCCGCGGGCCCAGCTGCATCAGGCCGTTGAGCGACGCTCGGGCGAAGACTGCGGCCTCCGCGTGGCCGACTGCCTGCGCCACCGCCGCAAGGTCGAGGACGCGCTCACCGACCCGGACTCCGACACGTGGTGCAGCATCGACGGGGGAGAAGACGCCGTACGGCAACGTGCCAAGGCCGTACGGCGCATCGGCTGCGAGCTCCAGCCACGTCATGCGAGCCCCGCGCCATCGGGCCGCGCGAGGCTGGGCGCGTCGAGCAGGCCGAGGCGGACGAGGTCGAGCAACGGGTCCTCGACCCCACAGCACCCGAAGGAGACAAAGGTGCGACGCACGGCGGCGACCTGCTCCACACTCCATCCGCGCACGGTTGCGGCAAGGTCGGTGCCGTTGCGCACGGCGAGCAGCTCCACGACATCCGCGACGGCGCCACCAGCTTCGGCGCGGGCAACCGCGACGAGCAGGTTGAGGAAGCCGTGGTGCTCGAAGCCGGTCGTGGCGTCGGTGAACCGCACCGCGTGGTGGAGCCCCGCGGTGAACTTGATGGCAGCGCCCACCCTGACGGCCTCGACGATCACCGCGGCGACCGTCGGCTCGTCGGGGAATGCCGCGGCCTCGATTCCACCGGTGCGGAACTTGGCGACCACGGCAATGCCCGCCGCTGCGGCATCCGCCACCTCGGCGAGCACCTCGAAGCCCGCATCGTCAGCGGTCACCTCGCAGGCAAGCGTCAACGCATCCTCGGCGTCAGGCAGCGGAGGCTCGGCGACAGGTCGCTCGAAGCCGACAACGCGTAGACCCGGTGGGACTACCCCCGGGACGCGATGACCGCCGATCACGACCACGTCCAGCGGTGGGGAGCCGAGAGCGGCGTACGCCGGCACCAGCTCGTGCCAGCGACCCTCGTGCACCAGCAGCGGTCCGACATACGGGTCGAGTGGACCGGACAGCAGCCGGAGATGGGCAGTGATCGCCGCTGCTGCGGTCGCGTTGCCTGGTGGGAACATCGCGGCGTCGTCGACGAGGCGGGCGAGCAGCGGCGGCGTTGACACGTCAGCACCGTACTGCAATCGTGAAACACCAAGAGGTCAGACCGAGGTCCTGTCCACGGACTCCAGGTCGAGTGGGGGAGGAGAGCAGTTGGCGCACTACCAGGTCCGCGGTTCGATCCCCCCGAAGCGGCACACGCAGCACCGCCCGGACGGGGACGCCTTGGCGTTCGAGGAGCTGATGGGCGAGGAGGGTTTCTCGTCGGACTCATCCCTCCTCTACCACCGGAACCTGCCTTCGCGGATCGTCAAGTCCGAGGTGTGGGGGATCAGCGGGCTGGGGACGACGCCCAACCATCCTCTGAAGCCACTCCACCTCAAGCTGCACGACCTGTTCGACCCCGACGACGTGGCCGATGTCGACGTGGTGACCGGGCGACGGCTCGTGCTGGGCAACAGCGACGTGCGGATCGCCTACGTCGCGGCCGGCGCCACTTCTCCGCTCTACCGCAACGCGATAGGCGACGAGTGCTGCTACGTCGAGCGCGGGCAAGCGCGCGTGGAGACCGTGTTCGGCGCGTTCGAGGTGGGTGAGGGCGACTACGTCGTCATCCCGCGCGCCACCACGCATCGCTGGATCCCCTCGAGGGGCGCCGAGCCGCTCCGGGTCTACTGCATCGAGGCGAGCTCGCACATCACACCGCCGAGGAGATACCTGTCCAGGTACGGCCAGCTCCTGGAGCACGCGCCGTACTGCGAGCGCGACCTGCGCACCCCCGGGGGTCCGCTGCTGGCGGAAGATATCGGCGAGCCCCCCGACGCGGAGACCGACGTCTACGTCTTGCACCGCGGCAACGGACCGAGCGGCGTTGTGGGCACGGTGTTCACGTACCCCTTCCATCCGTTCGACGTGGTCGGCTGGGACGGCTGCCTCTACCCCTATGTCTTCAACGTCGCGGACTTCGAGCCCATCACCGGCCGAGTCCACCAGCCGCCGCCGGTGCACCAGGTCTTCGAGGGAGGCAACTTCGTCGTCTGCAACTTCGTCCCCCGCAAGGTCGACTACCACCCGTTGTCCATCCCGGTGCCCTACTACCACTCGAACGTCGACAGCGACGAGATCATGTTCTACGTCGACGGCGACTACGAGGCCCGGAAAGGCTCGGGGATCGGCAAGGGCTCCATCACCGTGCACCCCGGGGGTCACGCTCACGGTCCGCAGACCGGGGCGTACGAGAAGTCCATCGGGGTCGAGTACTTCGACGAGCTCGCGGTCAT
>Ga0136613_10001237_pt1 | contig 12992 bp, 13 predicted proteins | sample AntDrymUQ2722106_2_FD_106649 | JGI IMG/M metagenome (GOLD analysis project Ga0136613, IMG submission 106649) | Polar desert sand microbial communities from Dry Valleys, Antarctica - metaG UQ272 (21.06) | ecosystem: Environmental > Terrestrial > Soil > Desert | place: Antarctica: Dry Valley... | reverse complement strand
TCTCGTCCGCGAAGAAGCGGATGTTCTCCCGAACGGCCAGCTTCTTCTGGCGCACGAACGCGAGCGGCTCGCCGGCGCTCTTCCCGTCCGCTCCCAGGGTCGACACGCGGTAGAGGTTCGCGATCGGCCGGATCAGCTGGTCGATGAAGAACGCGTCGTGCTCGAAGCGCTCGTCCGTCGCGCGCATGCTCATGCGAGCACCGAGTAGCCGCCGTCGACGACGACCGCCTGGCCGCGAATCATCTCGGCGGCCGGGGAGGCGAGGAAGCAGACCACGTCCGCGACGTCGGCGGGGCCGACGAGCCGGCCGGCCGGCGTTCGCCCCAAGTAGTAGGAGAGCATCTCCTCCCGATTCGGGAAGTGCTCGAGCGCTCCTGTGTCGACGAGGCCGGCCGAGACCGCGTTCACGCGGATCCCGCGCGGCGCAAGCTCGACTGCGAGGTAGCGGACGAGCGACTCGAGCGCGGCTTTCGACGTCCCGACGAGCGAGTAGTTGTCGAGGACGCGCTCGCCGCCCATGCTCGAGATGGCGATGATCGAGCTGCCTTTCGCCATCGTCGGAGCCGCGTGGCGCGCGAGCGTGAAGAGCGCCCGCGCGTTCGCGTTCAGCGTCCAGTCCCAATGCTTCTCGGTCAGCTCGAGGAGCGGGCGGATGACGCCGGTCGCCGCATTCGAGACGAGGACATCGAGCGGTCCCGCCCCCGCGACGACCTCGGCCGCCTTGTCCGGGTCGCCCAGGTTCCCGCGCAGGACGATCGCCTCGGCGCCGTGCCCCCGGATTTCCTCTGCCGTCTCCTCGGCGGCCTGGTCGTTTCGCAGGTAGCTGACGGCGATGCGGGCCGCGCCGAGCTCGGCGAAGCGAAGTGCGATCCCCTTGCCGATCCCGCGCGTCCCGCCCGTGACGAGGACGGACTTCCCCTCGAAGCTCAATGGCCCTCGCCGGCCGAAGCGGCGCCGTGGCTCGGCAGCTGCTCCCACCCCAGCCGGTCTCGGCGCTCGAGCGGGCCCTCCTCGGCCTTGGACGAGGAGTGGGCGAGCCGCTCGAGCAGCTCGATTTTCTCCTCGCCGTAGCGGCGGACCGGGTGACTCTCCGGCAGGTCTCGAACGAGGCCTCGGACGCGCGCCATGATCTGGTACGCGAAGTGCGGCGTAGCGGGGCCGACGAGGTAGTCGATGTCCTCGATGCTCGGCTCGGCCACAGGGCGACTCTAGCGAGGGACGACCCGAAGGGCCCGGCTATCGTCGAGGGCGTGCGGCACCGGATCCCTGCTGACGTTCTCCTCCTTACGACCGTCCTCTTCTGGAGCTTCAACTTCACGGTCGTCAAGTACGCGCTGACGCACGGATGGGAGCCGCTTTCGTACTCGTCCGTGCGCTTCGCGATCGGGGCCGTTCTCTTCTCGGCCGTGACCTATGGGAGGGAGAAGACGCTTCGCGTCGAGCGCCGTCACCTCCCGCTCCTCCTCCTCGCCGCCGGGCTCGGGATCTTCCTGAATCAGGTGAGCTTCTCGTACTCGGTGCGGCTCACGACGGCTGCGACCGTCGCCCTGATCTTCGGGACGCTGCCGATCTTCGTCGCGCTCGTCTCCCAGTTCCTCGGCCTCGAGCATCTGCGCCTACGTCATTGGATGGCGGCCGTGATCTCCTTCCTGGGGGTGGGGCTCGTGGCGGCGGGCGCGGGCGGAGGGATCGCGGGCGAGCTGGGAGGCATTCTGCTCGCCCTGGTCGCGTGCGTCACCTGGGCGGGCTACTCGGTGGCGATGATGCCGCTCATGCGCCGGTACTCGCCGTACCGGATCAGCGCCTTCGTGCTCGTCGCGGGCGCGGTGCCGCTCCTCCTCAGCGCCTCGAAGCAGATCGTCGAGCAGGACTGGGGCGGGCTCAGCGCCCTCGCCTGGGCCGCCTTCGTCTACAGCCTCTTCTTCTCGCTCGTCTTCACAAACGTCATGTGGTTCACGGCGATCGACCGCGTCGGCGCAGCGCGCGCGTCGCTCTACGCGAACCTCCAGCCCTTCCTCGGCGCGTTCTTCGCGCTCGTCGTCCTCTCGGAGGAGATGGGGCGGCTCCAGTTCGCCGGCGGGTTCGTCATCGGCGCGGGGATCCTGCTCGCCCGAGGCGGTAGACCGCCGCCGACGATCGACTAGCTTGAGGAGGCTGGGGCCGGGGTGGAGCTGCGGTCGGCTGCCGCCGTGTCCTCGGCTGCGTCGGTCTCAATGACCGGTAGGCGGCCTTCGCGTGCGAGGGTCAGAAGGGCGCTGACCACAGCGGGGTCGTAGCGCTTGGCCGAGTCGCGCCAGATCGTCGTCAGCGCGCTCGTCTCCGAGCGGGCCGCACGATAAGCCCGGTCGCTCGTCATCGAGACGAGGGCGTCGGAGACGGCGACGATGCGGGCCTCGGCGGGGATCTCGTAGTCGGCTAGGCCGTGCGGGTAGCCCGCTCCGTCCCAGCGCTCGTGGTGCGCGGCCACGATCGGCGCCGCATCCCGCACCGTCGTCATGCGCGCGACGAGCTCCGCGCCGACCGAGGAGTGCTCGCGCATCTCCTCCCATTCGCCAGAGTCGAGTGGCCCGGGCTTCTGGAGCACGGCCTCGGGGAGGGCCAGCTTGCCGATGTCGTGCAGGAGCCCCGCGACGTAGGAGCGTGAGACGGCGGCTGCTTCGAGGCCCATCTCGACCGCGAGGGCAGAGGCGAGGGTGGCGACCATGTGCGAGTGGTGCGGGTCCGGGCCCTCGCGGCCGTCGACGAGATCGGCGAGCGCCGCGAAGAGCTCCAGCCGCTCGCCGTCGAGCGGGTGATCGCTGAAAAGGAGGAGGTGATCCGTCGCCGAGCGCACCTGGTTTCCGCCCAGGCGCTGTGCGGCCGCGAGGTTGTCGTCGGCGCGTTGGCTCAACGAGCTGTCGTCGTCGTCTCGCGTCCCGGTGGCGAGGCCGAAGGACAGCGTCGGCGACGCGCTCCGGCCCGCGACGAGCACCGGCTCGGTCGCGACGGCCCGTCGCAGGCGCTCGGTGATCGCGGCCGCCTCGTCGGGCTCGACGTTCGGCATCGCGATGGCGAAGTGACCGTCGCCGGTCGAGGCGACCACGTCCACCTCCCGGGCCGCCGCGGCGAGGCGCTCGGCGAGCGCTGCGTCGAGGTCGTCATTCCGCCCGTGGAAGTCGTCGATGGCCGCGAGAGCCACGGCGAACGGCTCGCCGAAGTGACGCGCGCGCACCATGAAGCTCCGCAGTTGCTCGCGGACGTACTCGCCCGAGTAGGCCCCGGTTCGCCCGTCGAGCAGGGCGAGCTGGTCCCGCGAGGGCGCAAGCCCCACCCAGACGCGCGCGATGACCAGGAGAGTCAGCGCGGTGACGCCCGAGATCAAGCCGACCGAGAGGTCTCCGTTCGACCCGTCGAGCGCGAGCGCGCCGACCGAGACCGCGAGCGCGCCGGTGAGGAAGAAGGCCGTTCCGAGCTCGCCGTTCTCGCGGAAGCGCATCCAGTTTCGCGGGCGCCCCATGCCTTGCACGGCGACGACGGCCGCAACGGAGAAGAGGATCCCCTGCGCCTGCCAGCCGAGCTCGATCCAGTCCCCCGTGATGTAGCCGGAGGAGAGGTTCACGTACACGTAGAGCCCGTTCGCCAGCACACTGCAGACGACGCCTAGGGCGACGAGGCGCATTGCGAGCGTGCCGTTTCGAGATGGGAGGAGCCTGGTCGCGACGAGCATCCCGATCATCGCGAGGCCGAAGACGGGGTAGGCCGTGGTCACGACCGACTCGAGGCTCGCGGAGACCTCGGTCGGATGGATGAGGAGCCACCACCAGAGAAGCGCGAGCGCCGCGACGGCGATCAGGCCGTCGAGGATCCGGGCGAGCGGGACTGCCCTGAGCCGGGGGCGGAAGGCGGTGTAGACGGCGACGAGCAGGAGCGCGTCGGAGGTCAGGTAGCCGGCGTCGCTCCACCAGGGGTAGGGCACCGATCCTTCGAGCAGGTCGCGCACGCACCAGAGCGTGTCGGCGAAGAGCCAGGCGCTGGAGGCGGCTGTCATCAGCGCCCAGAACGCCCGGAGCTCGCGCGGCGCCCGCAGCCACGCGTAGGCGGAGAAGACGGTCGCGGCGAGAAGCGGGACGAGGTAGGCGGTGTCCGAGAAGATGGTGAGCGCGCGTTCGCCTCCTGGCTGGACGGCGAGCCAGGCCGCGTAGAACGCAAGCCAGGCGACTCCCAGTCCGGCGGCGAGCGCTACGACGCGCCGACCTGCCGTGTGTTGCCGCACGAGGGAAAGCATGCTTCTCCTGCCTCCTGGAATCCCCGGAAAGAGGGAGCTGCCTATGCTTGTCGGCAGTGGGAGCCCGAACCCTTATCGTCGATTTCGACGGGACGATCACGGAGGACGATCTCCTCGATGCGATCGCGAGCGAGTTCGGCGATCCCGAGGTCTACCGTGAGGTCGAAACCGGCCTCGACACGGGTCGGATGCCCCTGCGTGAGGTGATCACGCGGGAGTTCGAGCCGGTTCGGCGGCCGCTCGACGAGGTCGTCGCCTGGGAGCTCGAGCGCGTGCGCATCCGGCCCGGCTTCCGCGAGCTCGTCGACCTCGCCGACGAGCGGGGCTGGCGCTTCGTCGTCGTCTCGAGCGGCTTCAAGGAGCTGATCGAGCCGATCCTCGAGCGCGAGGGGGTCGAGGTCGAGCTGCACGCGAACCGGGTCGACCCGCGCCCGGACGGGTGGCGCGTCCTCTGGTCGTACGACGACGACTGCGGCTCGTGCGGGGAGTCGTGCAAGCGCTCTGTCGCCGAGGAGTACGCCGGCGAGGGCGAGCTCGTCTACGTGGGCGACGGCTACTCGGACCGCTGCGCGGCCGAGCGCGCCGACCGGGTCTTCGCCACGCGGGGGCTGGCGCGATACTTGGAAGAGCGCGAGATCCCCTTCGTTCCCTTCGAAGACTTCTTCGACGTCGCCAAAGCTCTGAACGGACATCCATGACGATCTCTGAGGATCGCCCGGGCGAGCCGGCGGCGGATCAGCTCGCGGCCGACCCGCTCGAGCTCGACCCGGAGGCGATGCGCGAGCTCGGCTACCGCGTCGTCGACCTCCTCGTCGAGCGGACCGCGGGGCTCGGCGACGCGCGGGTCTGGCGCGGCGCCTCGCGGGCCGAGATGGAGTCGCGCCTGCGCGAGGCCCCACCCGCGGGGCCGACCGGGTTCGACGAGGTTCTCCGCCGGCTCGAGGCGGACGTCCTGCCCTTCACGGGCCACCACGACCACCCGCGCTTCTTCGGCTACATCCCGAGCTGCCCGACCTGGCCCGGGATCCTCGGCGACTTCATCGCCTCCGGCGTGAACATCTTCTCGGGGACGTGGCTCCAGTCGGCCGGGGCCAGCACCGTCGAGCTCGTCGTGCTCGACTGGTTTCGCCAGTGGGTCGGCTACCCCGGCCAGGCCTCGGGCGTCCTCGTGAGCGGCGGCTCGCAGGCAAACCTGACCGCGATCGCGTGCGCGCAGGAGACCAAGGCGGGTGGGCGCTCGGGGAACGCCGTCGTCTACGTCTCGACGCAGGGGCACTCGTCCCTGAAGCGCGCCCTGCGGATCCTCGGCTTCCGCTCGGAGCAGGTGCGGGCGCTTCCCGTCGACGAGCACCATCGCCTGCGGCCCGATGCCCTCGCGGCCGCGATCGAGAAGGACGTCGGGGCGGGCCGAGAGCCGTTCCTCGCGGTCGCGAACGCGGGCGCGACGAATACGGGCGCCGTCGACCCGCTCGGCGAGATCGCCGCGGTCTGCGCCGAGGCCGGTGTCTGGCTCCACGTCGACGCGGCCTACGGAGGCTTCGCGATCCTGACCGAGCGCGGCCGCGGCTGGCTCGAGGGCATCGACCGCGCCGACTCGATCACGCTCGACCCGCACAAGTGGCTCTACCAGCCCTACGAGGCCGGGTGCCTGCTCGTGCGCGAGGGAACCCTCCTCTCCCGCGCCTTCCACATCATGCCGGAGTACCTCCAGGACACTGCCGTCGGGGGAGTCGAGGTGAACTTCGCAGACCGCGGTGTCCAGCTCACGCGCTCGGCTCGCGCGCTCAAGCTCTGGCTCTCGCTGCAGGCCTTCGGCGTCGACGCCTTCCGGGACGCGATCGACCGCTCGCTCGACCTGGCCGTCTTCGCCGAGGAGCGGGTGCGCGCCTCGGAGGAGCTCGAGCTCCTCTCGCCGGCGACGCTCGGGATCGTCTGCTTCCGGCGCAAGCCGCGCGAGGTCGAAGGCGAGGGCTCGCTCGAGCGGCTCAACGCCCGCCTCGCGCGGAAGCTGATGGAGAGCGGGGAGGGAATGGTCTCCTCGACGCGCGTAGACGGGCGTTACGCCTTGCGGCTCTGCGTTCTGAACCACCGAAGCAGTGCCGAAGACGTCGAGCGCGTCCTCGGCTGGCTCGAGCGCTCCCCGGTCGACGGATAAGGGGTCCTCGGGTCAACGAAGGAGGGTCTATGAGGAAAATCATTCGCTTTGGCGGTGGCCGTGCTCACACTTCCGGCTGCTGCAAATGCTGCGCCGAGCGACCAGGCTGATTGTCGGCAGACGTTCAACGACGCATTCGTCGCCGCCAGTTCCGAGGGCACCGGGGTGACTTCAGGTCCGACGTCATCTTCGGCAACGAGCCGAACATCGTGGGGGGTGTGGGCGGGTCGAACGAGCAGCCGCCCGGTACTCGCGACGGACGAGTCGTCCCGTCTCAGTCGCCCGGCCCATTCGTGAACACGGGGGCGAACCCGCCTCCGCGGAACGATCGGACGCGCGGGTTCGGCGGGGGGCGATCTCCAGGCTCTCGTTCGCACGACCTGTAATCCCTAGGTCTGCTCTGAGCGCGCCTCGCCCCGACCGGGGCGAGGCGCGCCGCGACTAGCCTGCCCGAGTGCTCGTAGAGCTCCCCGAGCCGTTCGACTGGGAGCTCTCGACCGAGCGCTTCCGTGCGTTCGGGCCCGACCCGGCGAACCTCTGGGTCGAGGGCCGCGTCCACCGCGTCTTCGACGGGCGCGAGGTCGCGATCGGCGAGGCTCGCGGCGGCGTCGAGATCGAGCCGGGGGACCCTGCGCTCGCCGGGCCAGTCCGCCGTTTCCTCGGAGAGCCGTTCGACCTGGACGGGTTCGCGCGCTTCGCAGTCTCCGACTCGGTGCTCGCCGGCGTGGTCGAGGCACTTCGTGGCCTGCGCCCGCCGCTCTCGCCCGACCCCTACGAGGCGCTCGTCAGCTCGATCACGGCCCAGCAGGTGTCCCTCCAATCGGCTTTCGCGATTCGCGCCCGGCTCGTCCGGCGCTTCGGCGTCGCCCACGCGACCCCCTGGGCCTTCCCCACGCGCGAGCGCCTCGCGGAGGCCGCTCCCGCGGAGCTGCGCGAGCTCGGGTTCTCGGGCCGCAAGGCGGAGTACGTCGTGTCGCTCGCCCAGTCGCCGCTCGACCTCGACTCGTTGGGCGCCCTTCCAGACGACGAGGTCAAGCTGACCCTCACGGCCCTCCCTGGGATCGGCGAATGGACGGCCGACTGGTTCCTCGCCCGCCACCTGGCGCGGCCCGACGCGTGGCCCGCCGGCGACCTCGCCGTGCGGAAGGCCGTGAGCGCCTTCTACCTCGAGGGCCGAATCGGATCGACGGACGAGGTGCGGGCTTTCGGCGAGCGGTTCTCGCCCTTCCGCAACCTGACGGCTCACTACCTCCTGGTCGGACATAGGGTTCTCCCCAGGTGAGCGAGCTACGCGTGCAGCTGGAGGAGGCCCCCACCGAGGAGGCCCTGCGGGAGCTCGCCTCCCGTGCCCGCGCCGAGGGTGCCGACGAGATCGTGGTCGAGACGACGCACGAGTCGGGCGACGCGTGGATCCGCGCGGGGTTCACCGAGACCTCCCGCGTCCTGGTCGCCGATGCAGCGGCGCTCGAGGGCCGGCTGAGCTCGGAGCACGAGGCGTCGTACGGCGCGATCCACGTCCAGAGTGACGACCTCGAGGCCGTGACCCGCGCGGTGCGCCAGTTCGTCCCCCGGCTCCCGGGCGGGTCGACCGGAAGCGTCGTCCTCTCACCGCGCGACGGCTGGACGACCGTCCATGACGAGCTCTGCGACCGGGAGCCCGAGATGCTCAGGCGCCTGGCCCGCGAGCTCTCCGACCGCATGGGCTCGTTCGTCGTCGCGATCGGCGCCGAGGAGGGGAGTGTCGTCCGGTACGTCGCGCTCGAGCGGGGCCGCGTCGTCGACGAGTACCTGTCCGTGCCTGAGTTCCACGGGCCGCTGCCCCCCGGCGAGGTGATCTCGCTCGGGGCCAACCCGCGCCTGATGGCGCGGCTCACCGGTGCCGACGCCGACATGATCAGGGGCGTCGCGAAGACTGCGCGCACAGCGGCCGAGCTCCCGCCGGTCGACGAGCTCTTCGCCTCGCTCGTCGAGGCGCTCGCGCTCCCGGGAGCCGAGCGCGGCTACCCGGAGGCACGCGAGCTTCCGGGCGCGATCGACCTCCCGCGCTGAGGGTCGCGTCGTGAGCGGCCCGCGCGTCCTCCTCCTGCACGCCTTCCCTTTCGACTGCCGCATGTGGGCGGAGACGAAGGGTGCCCTCGAAGAGGCGGGCCACGCCGTCTCGGCCCCCGATCTGCCTGGCCCCGAGGCCGAGGGCTCGCTCGGCGCGTGGGCCGAGCGCCTCCTGCGGACGGGCGAGGAGCGGATCGTGCCGGTCGGGGTCTCGATGGGCGGCTATCTCGCCTTCGAGCTCTGGCGCCGGGCCCCCGAGCGCGTGGCCGGCCTCGTTCTCGTCGACACGCGGGCCGGAGCCGAGACGCCTGAGTCGCGGCGCGGCCGGGACGAGACGATTGAGCTCCTGCGCGACGAGGGAGTGCCGGCGCTCTGGGAGCGGCTCGAGGGCGTCCTCTTCTCCCCGGGCGCGGCGCCCGAGCTCGTGGCGCGCGCGCGAGAGATGGCGCTCGAGCAAGGGGCCGAGCGGCTGGTCGCGGCCGTAGAGGCGATTCGCGACCGGCCTGATTCGAGGGAGCTCCTCGCCAAGATCGGCGTCCCGGCGCTCGTCGTCGTGGGAGAGGAGGACAAGCTCATCCCGCCCACGGAGAGCGACCTGCTCGCCGAGCGGCTGCCGAACGCGCGCCTACGGCGCATCGCCGGAGCGGGGCATCTGCCGCCGCTCGAGCAGCCGGCGGCGTTCGACCGGGAGCTGCTCGACTTCCTCGAAGGGCTCGGCTAGGGGAGCAGCACGACGTGGACTTCCGCCGGGCCGTGGACGCCGACGGTCAGGCGCTGCTCAATGTCCGCGCTTCGGCTGGGGCCGCTGACGATCGCGAGCGAGCTCGGCAGGTCGGCGCCGACGGCCGCGAAGAGCTCGGCGAGGCCGGGGAGGATGGAGTCTTCGCGGAGATGCGTGACGTGCACGTCTGGCAGGAGCGATTGAGCACGTGGCTCCTCCGGCGAGGCCGCGAGGACGACGCTCCCGGTTTCCGCGAGCCCGTAGCTCGCCTTCGAGCTTCCGGCTCCCTCGAGCCCGGCGGCCGCTCCGCGATGCACGATGAAACCCGCCCGCTCGGCGTTTCGCGCGAATGCCTCGACGAGGTCGCTCACCGGTCGCGGTAGCGCCGTCGCGCGAGCGGGGGAAGGGAGCGCCCCGTCGCCCAGGCCTTACCCGGCCCGAAGCGCCCGGCGAGCGGCCGGAACATCCGGGCGAGCGCGGTCGAGGCGCGATACGTCGCGGGCGAGACCAGGCGAGCGACCAGAGGGCGAAGCCGAGCCGCTCTCTCCGGGAGGCGATCCCGGTCGCCATGCGATCCTGGCGGAGGTCGAGCAAGAACTCGTGCAGCGGGATCTTCACGGGGCAGGCTGCGGTGCAAGCGCCGCAGAGCGACGAGGCATGGGGCAGGTCGGGCGTCTCCTCGAGCCCGGCTAGCAGCGGAGCCAGGATCGCGCCCATCGGGCCGCTGTAGACCGGGCCGTAGGTCGGCCATCGTCCGGGTGCGAATGTTCCGGGCGCGCTCACGGAGGGCTTCGACGTCCTCGAGCTCGGCCCAGGCCCGTGTGCGCAGCCCGAGGAGCCGGCCGGTCGCGTCGTCCAGAGCGGTCTGGACGTGCGCGTCCTCGAGCTTCGCCGCGGCGACGGCCCGGAAGTCGCCGGGCGGCCGCGCGAGGCGCCCGGTCACGCGGTCGCTGGCTCGGGCTCGACGCCTGCGCGTTCGCGCGCGACGTCGAGGAAGCCGCCCGCAAGCGTGCGGCCGATCTCGTTCCAGCGACGGATCTTGTCCTCGAGGAGCGCGCGATGGGCGTCTGGATCGAAGCCGATCCTGACGGCGTCCGGGTCCTGGCGGTAGTTGTCGATCCAGCCCCTGAAGATCTCCCTGGTCACCTCGCCGTGGAACTGGGTGCCCCACGCCGTCTCGCCGAGGCGATAGGCCTGCAGGCAGAGCGGGCTCCAGGCGAGGGCCGTCGCACCGGGCGGGAGCGAGGCCTGGTAGCTGTGCCACTGGAGCGCTTCGAAGCGGTCCGGGAGCTGGACGAAGAGGGGGTCGTCGGCCGCGTCCGCCGTCGCTTCGACCTCGTACCAGCCGATCTCGGGCTCGCGCGAGCGGGAGACGGTTCCCCCGGCGACCGCCGCGAGCAGCTGGCTCCCGAGGCACACGCCAAAGATCGGGACGCCCGCGTCGAGGACGCGGGCGATCGCGCGCTGCTCCTCGGTCAGCCACGGGTTGCCGTCGGTCTCGTGCACGTTCATCGCGCCGCCGAACACCATGACGGCGTCGTAGCGCTCGGGCTCGGCGGGCGCCTCGCCGAACGCGAAGCTCAGCTCGTCGAGGTCGTGCCCCTGCTCCCGCACCACCTCGCCGAAGAGCGCCGAGCGGGCATTCGCGCCGTGGACGATCGAGAGGACTCGCACCCGGCTCAGCTTAGAGACTGGTGGCGCGGATGCGGAGCGCCTGCTGCAGCGACGCAGCCGCCTCTCCGGGGCGGCCGTTTCCGATCGCCCGCCCGTCGAGGTCGACCACCGGCAGCACCTCGCGGATGGACGACGAGGTGAAGGCTTCGTCGGCCCCGGCCAGGTGTTCGCGCGGGAAGGCCCCCTCGCGCACCTCGATCCCGAGGCCGGCGGCCTCCTCCAGCAGCGTCGCTCGCGTGACGCCCGCGAGGATCCCCAGCTCGAGCGCGGGCGTGTAGAGCACCTCGCCCACGCGCCACCAGACGTTCGTCACCGGGCCCTCGAGGACGACCTCGTCGCGGGCGAGGAAGACCGCGTCGTCGGCCCCGCGCCGGCGGGCCTCGGCCTCTGCGGCCATGTTCACGGCATAGCTCGTCGACTTGACGCCGCCGAGGAGCCAGGGCGCGAGCGCACGCAAGTCGGCGTCGAGGCCGAGGGGGAGCGAGATCAGGCGAACGCCTCGCGCCCGCCGCTCCTCGAGGCCTTCGGGGAGCGCGGAGACGAGCGCGAGCGCAGTCGCCTCGCCCGAGCCCTCGCGGCCGGCCGTCCAGTAGATGCGAAGGACGGCGTCGGCCACCCCGGCCGAAGCGAGGGCCTCCTCCGCGAGCCCCTCGCATTCGGCGACGTCGACCCCGGGGAGCCCGATTCGGCTCGCCGATCCCGCGAGGCGCGCGAGATGCTCGGCGAGCTTGAAGGGCCTCTCGGCGTAGACCCGCGTCGTCTCGAAGGCCGCGCGGCCGCGCAGGAGCGCCTCGTCGTCGGCGTGGAGCACCGGCTCGTTGGGCGACACGCGCCCGCGCCCGCGTATCGCCACGGCCAGGAGCGTCACGCGCGCGCCCCGACGGGCGCGTGGGCGGCGCTCGCGACCGCGGCCAGGAGAGGTCGCGCCTTGACCCACGACTCCTCGATCTCGGCCGCTGGGTCCGAGTCCCAGACGATGCCACCTCCGACCCAGAAGTGGATGCGCCCCTCCGCGACCGCGAAGGTCCGGATCGTCAGCGCGAGGTCGAAGTCGCCGTTCGGGTAGATCCGTCCGAGCGCGCCCATCGAGGCCCCGCGGCCGACCGGCTCGAGGGCGGCGATGTGGTCGATGGCGGCGATCTTGGGAGCGCCCGTGATTGAGCCGCCGGGGAACGTCACCGCGAGGATGTCCCCGAACGAGACCTCCGGGCGAAGCGTCCCCGTCACCGTGGAGACGAGGTGCGAGACGCCCGCGAGCCGGCGCTCGACCATCAGCTCGGGCCACCTCACCGTTCCGGCGCGGCAGACCCGCGACAGGTCGTTTCGCTCGAGGTCGACGATCATCACATGCTCGGCCGCGTCCTTCGTGGAGGCGCGAAGGCCATCCGCCTCCGCGGGCCGGGTCCCCTTGATTGGCATCGTGGTGACCTGGTCGCCGCGTCGGGAGAGGAAGAGCTCGGGCGAGCCCGAGACGATCGCCCAGCCATCCCCGACAAGCGGCTCCGGATGGAGTGGTTCGAGCGGTGCAAGCGCGCCGGCCAGGCCCGCGGGATCGCCGTCGAAGGGAGCGGAGAGGTGCTGCACGAGGTTCACCTGGTAGACGTCACCTCGGGCGATCGCGGCGCGCACCGACTCGACCGCGGCCGCATACTTGTCCGGCGCCCAGGTCGCCTCCCACTCGCCGAGCGAGAAGGAGCCGCGGGTCTCCGCCTCTCCCGGCGAGACGATCCGGCAGGCCGCCAGGGGCAGCGGGCAAGGCTCGGGTCGAGGCGGCGGCTCGGTGCGGCGAAGCCGCTCGGAGATCCGATACGCGAAGAAGACGTCGGCGACGGAGTCCGGCCTCGCACCCGCGAAGAACCCTTCGGCGTCGAGGTAGCGGGAGACTTCGCCGAAGAGGTCGGTACTCTCGTCCCAGAGTTCGAGCATCGGGCCTAACGCTACTCCCGGACGAAGACCGCCCCTGCCGCTCGTACAATCGGCGCGTGGACACGCGCCCGATCGGGATCTTCGACTCGGGGGCCGGCGGGCTCACGGTGCTCCACGACTGCCTGGTCACGCTGCCTCACGAGGACTTCGTCTACCTGGGCGACGGCGCGCGCTGCCCGTACGGGCCCCGTTCGACCGAGGAG
>Ga0136613_10001235_pt1 | contig 13005 bp, 13 predicted proteins | sample AntDrymUQ2722106_2_FD_106649 | JGI IMG/M metagenome (GOLD analysis project Ga0136613, IMG submission 106649) | Polar desert sand microbial communities from Dry Valleys, Antarctica - metaG UQ272 (21.06) | ecosystem: Environmental > Terrestrial > Soil > Desert | place: Antarctica: Dry Valley... | reverse complement strand
TCGCCCTCGCGCCACTGCTCGAGTGCTGTCTCGAAGACTGTCGCCACCCGCGGCGGAGCGTACCCGCCGGGCGAGCGGCTCATTGAGATCCCTACCGAGCGCGTGACGAGGGCGCTACCGACCTTGCGCCAGGCCGCGGACGACGTAGGCGCGCTCGTCCTTGCGCACCATGCCGAGGCGTCGGGCTTCGGTCTCGACGGCGCCCGGAGCCCTGAGCGCGCGCTGGCGCGCGGCGAGACCGCGATGCTCGCGCTGCATGGCAGCGACGTCGCCGCGCTTCGTCTTGGCCTCCTGCCACGTCGAGAGGTAGGTCCGCAGCGGGTTGATGTACAGGTAGAGCGTCAGCAATGCCACGAACAGGAGCGCCATGCGCCCAACCCGATCCCAGCGCACGCGCGGAGCAAAATCGGCCATCGGCAGGACCGTTCGCGCCGTGCGGACGCGCTCCTGCCCGTGCAGGCGATCTTTACGAGGCGGCCGCTCGGCCGAGTTCAGCCGCCGCGCAACACGCTGCGCCCCGGAAACTCGGCGTCGGCGCCGAGCGCCTCCTCGATGCGCAGAAGCTGGTTGTACTTCGCGACGCGGTCCGAGCGCGACGGCGCGCCGGTCTTGATCTGGCCGCAGCCGGTCGCCACGGCGAGGTCGGCGATCGTCGTATCCTCGGTCTCGCCCGAGCGGTGCGACATGACCGCTGTGTAGCCGGCGGCGCGCGCCATGGCGATCGCGTCGAGCGTCTCGGTGAGCGTGCCGATCTGGTTGACCTTGACCAGGATCGAGTTGCCGACCCCGGTATCGATGCCGTGCCGCAGGCGCTGCGTGTTCGTGACGAAGAGGTCGTCGCCGACGAGCTGGACGCTGTCGCCGATGGCGTCGGTGAGCGCCTTCCAGCCGTCCCAGTCCTCTTCGTCCATGCCGTCCTCGATCGAGACGATCGGATAGCGCGCGGCGAGGTCCGACCAGTAGGACGCGAGCTCGGCGGCACTGAGGCTGCGACCCTCGTGCTCGAGCACGTAGGCGCCGCCTTCGAAGATCTCGCTCGTCGCGGGATCGAGCGCGATGAAGACGTCCTCTCCGGGCGTGTAGCCAGCGGCATCGATGCCGCGCACGAGCATCTGCAGCGCCTCCTCGTTGGAGCCCAGGTCGGGCGCGAAGCCGCCCTCGTCGCCACCCGCGGTGCCCAGCCCGGCGTCGTGCAGCGTCTTCTTCAGCGCGTGGAACACCTCGGCGCCCATCCGCAGGCACTCGGCGAACGTGGCCGCGCCGGCCGGCATGATCATGAACTCCTGGAAGTCGACCTTGTTGTCGGCGTGGGCGCCGCCGTTGAGCACGTTCATCATCGGCACCGGCAGCACGCGCGCGGCCTCGCCGCCGAGGTAGCGCCAGAGTGGCTGGACCTCCTCGGCGGCAGCCGCATGCGCGGCGGCGAGCGAGACGCCGAGGATCGCGTTGGCGCCCAGCCGGGACTTGTTCTCCGTGCCGTCGAGGTCGATCAGCGTGCGGTCCAGGCCGGCCTGGTCGAGGGCGTCGTGACCGGCGACCACCGCGGCGATCTCGCCGTTGACGTTGGCGACGGCCTGCGTGACGCCCTTGCCGCCGTAGGCCTCGCCGCCGTCGCGCAGCTCGGTCGCCTCGAACTCGCCCGTCGACGCGCCCGAGGGCACGGCGGCGCGGCCGTAGGCGCCGGAGCGCAGCGCGAGCTCGACCTCGACGGTCGGGTTCCCGCGGCTGTCGAGGATCTGGCGGGCGTGGACACGCTCGATCTGGCTCATGAGTGATTCTCTCCTTTGGAGATCTGGCTGCGCTCGAGGCGCTCGCGGAAGCGCTGGGACGTCGCCCGCAGCGCGAGCTCGGGGTCGACGCGCAGACGGCGCGCCTCGTCGACGAGCGCGAACAGCTGCTCGCCGATCAGGTCAAAGGCTGCGTCGCGATCGTCCGGCGGTGGGTCGTCGGGGCGCTGCGCGAGGCCGGCCGAGGCCGCGCGTCGCTGGATCTTGCGCGCGTGCAGCAGCGCGGGCAGGTTCTCGGGCACGTCGCCGAAGACGCCCGGCTCGCGCCCGGCCTCGCCGGCCTTGATCTCATCCCAGTTGCGCAGGACCTCATGCGCGCTCTCGGCCTCCTCGTCGCCGAACACGTGCGGATGGCGCCGGATGAGCTTCTGGCGGCAGTGCTCGGCGACGGCGGCGAGATCGCCGGCGCCACGTTCCTCGAGCAGCAGCGAGAGGAAATGGACCTGGAAGAGCACGTCGCCGAGCTCGTCGAGCAGCTTGGCGTCGTCGCGAGCGTAGGCGGCGTCGGCGAGCTCGTAGGCCTCCTCGACCGTGTGCGGCACGATCGTGCGCTCGTCCTGCTCGCGGTCCCAGGGACACTCGACTCGCAGCCGGCGGGTGAGCTCGTCGAGTCGCCCGACCGCCTCGGTGATCTCAGGGTGGCTCACCGACAGCAGGTTAGGGCTGCTGCGGCTGTTGCGGCTGCTGCGGCTGTTGCGGCACGTCTTGCGGCTGCTGCGGTTGCTGAGGCTGCTGAGGCTGCTGCGGTTGCTGCGGCTGGCCGGGCTGCGTTGCCGTCGTCTTCTTCTTCGGCGCGTTCTTGCAGTCGTCGGTGATGAAGCCCGTGCGGCAGTTCGTCTTCGCCTTCCACTCCTTGCGCAGGTCCTCGCTGAACTTCGTGACCGCAGCGCGCTCCGCCTCGGTCTTGAGCTGCTGCTTGATCGTTGGGGTCGCCTGCTTGAGCGACTGCTGCTTGGCGGGAACGATCTTCTGGACCTGGACGACGTAGTAGCCGAACTGCGTCTTGATCGGGCCGGTGAGCTTGCCCTTGGCGGCGGCGAAGATCGCGTTGTCGAGCGCCTGCTCCTGCTGACCCTTGGGCAGACCCTCGACCGCGCCGCCCTTGGCCTTGGTGTTGGTGTCGGTCGAGAACTTCTTCGTCACGGTCGTCCAGCTCTGCCCGCCCTCGAGCGCCGTCTTGGCCTGGGCGGCCTTGGCCTTGCCCTTGGTGAGCACCTGGCGGATGTCGCGCTTCTCGGGCTCGGCGAAGCGCTGCTTGTTCTTGTTGTAGTACTCGGCGACGCGCTTGTTGGTGACCTCGCCGGCGTCCTTGGTCACCTTCGCCTGCAGCTTCGTGGACAGCGTGTTGAAGCGCACCTGGAGCTTGAGGTCCTCGAGCGTGAACCCGCCCTCCTTGAGGAACTTCTGGAAGTCGGCTTCCTTGGGGAACGACTGCTTGCGGACCTTGGCGAACTCCGCGTCGACCTGTTTGTCGGTGAGCTTGATGCCCTGCTCGCTGGCCTCGCCGCGGATCCACTTCTCTCTGATGAGGAACTGAATCACCTGGTCGCGGTAGCCCTCGTATTCCTTCTTGCACTGGGCTTTGAAGGCGACGTCGTTGGGCTTGGGCTGACCCGCCGCCGGCTTGGGCGCGGTCTCGCGCAGCTTCGCGACGCAGGCCGTGAAGTCCGGCGCGTCGTAGACCTTCTTGGGCGCAGTCGGCGCGCCCTGCTGCTGCGAGGTCGCCTGGGCGATGCCCATCCAGTGGTTGAACTCGGCACGCGTAATCGTCTCGTCGTCGATCTTCGCGACGGAGTTTCCAGGCACGGAGTCGCCGCATGCCGCGAGAACGATCGCGAGCACAAAAAAGGCGCCAAGCGCCGGGAGCAGACGTACGAGTCGGGGCACGACGCGGAGGATGATAGCCAACGGCCGCGCGTCGACGCGCTGCAAGGCGCGTCGTAACAAGGCCTTCACGCCGAAGGTCCCGATTACGGGGCGGCCGGGCCCCGGTTTCAGGCGGCCTCGCGCGTGACCTCGAGCAGGATGTCGGCTGCGCGCACGACGGCGGGGAAGCGCTGCTCGGGGTCGTCGGAGACGCGCAGCGAGAGCTGGCTCTTGCCCGACTCGTACAGCGCTCCCGGGATCTGTGCGCGCAGGCGCTTGGCGCGCACCGAGTCAAGCTCGATCGGCGTGACGGCAAGCCGGCCACCGCGGAAGGAGACGGCGGTCGCGCCCGCCTGGCCGAGCTTGATCCGCGCGCGCTGAAGGTCGAGCAGGTTCAGCAGCGGCCGCGGCGGATCGCCGAAGCGGTCGGTCAGCTCGTCGCGCAGCAGCTCGATGTCGGCGACGTCGACGGCGCCCGCGATACGGCGGTGCACGTCGATCTTCGCCTGCTCGTAGGGGATGTAGTCGGCGGGCACGTAGGCGTCGATGTTGACATCGAGGCGCACCGGCTCGGGCGTCTCGGCGCCGCTGCCCGCTCGTCCCTCCTGCTCCGATTCCGCCGCCGCGACCGCCTCGTCGAGCATCTGCATGTAGAGCTCGAAGCCGAGCGCCGCGACGTGGCCGGACTGCTCATCCCCGAGCAGGTTGCCGGCGCCACGCAGCTCGAGGTCACGCATCGCGATCTGCAAGCCGGCGCCGAGCTCGGTGTAGTCCGACAGCGCGGCGAGCCGCTGGGCAGCCTCCTGGGTCAGCGCCGCGTGACTGGCATACAGCAGGTACGCGTACGCGCGCTCGCGGCTGCGCCCGACACGGCCGCGGATCTGGTAGAGCTGCGACAGGCCGAAGACGTCGGCGCGGTCGACGATCAGCGTGTTGGCCTGCGGGATGTCGATGCCCGACTCGATGATGCTCGTGCAGACGAGCACGTCGGACTCGCCGCGCAGGAACGCGAGCATCCGCTCCTCCAGCTCGCCCTCGTCCATCTGGCCGTGGGCGACCTCGAAGCGCAGCTGCGGGCACAGGCCGCGCAGGCGCTGCGCCGTCTCGTCGATCGACTCGACGCGGTTGTGCAGGAAGAACGCCTGGCCGCCGCGCCTGTGCTCGCGCTCGAGCGCCTGCCTGACGAGCTCCTCGTCGTACTCGCCGACATACGTCTTGACGGGCCGCCTGCCCTCCGGCGGGGTCTCGATGACGGAGATGTCGCGCAGGCCCGCAAGCGACATCTGCAGCGTCCTGGGAATCGGCGTCGCGCTCATCGAGATCACGTCGACACGCAGCTTGAGCTGGCGCAGCAGCTCCTTCTGCTTGACCCCGAAGCGCTGCTCCTCATCGACGATGATCAGGCCCAGCTCCTTGGCGCGCACGTCGCGGCTGAGCACGCGGTGAGTGCCGATCAGGATGTCGACCCTGCCGCTTTGGAAGCCCGCGACGGCGGCCCTCTGCTCGGCGGCGGAGCGAAAGCGGCTGACGTGCTCGATCGTGAACGGATAGTCCTTCAGACGCTCGGTGAACGTCCCGTAGTGCTGCTGGGCGAGGATCGTCGTCGGCACGAGCATCAGCACCTGCTTGCCGGCGTCGGCGGCCTTGAAGGCGGCGCGCAGCGCGACCTCGGTCTTGCCGTAGCCGACGTCGCCACAGACGAGGCGGTCCATCGGGCGCTCGGACTCCATGTCGGCCTTGACGAGCTCGATCGCTTCGCGCTGGTCAGCGGTCTCAGCGTAGGGGAACGCGAGCTCGAACTCGCGCAGCCAGTCGGAGTCGGCCGGGAACGCCAGCCCGGTGCGACGCTTGCGCTCGGCGTAGAGGTTGAGCAGCTCGCCGGCGAGCTCCTGCGCGGCGCGGCGGGCGCGCGCCTTGAGGTTGTCCCAGCTGCGGCCTCCGAGCTTTGAGAGCGGCGGATGCGCGCCGCCGGCGCCGACGTAGCGGCTGATCTTCGCGAGCTGGTCGGAGGGGACGAAGACGCGGTCATCGCCCTGGTACTCGAGGTAGAGGTAGTCGCGTGTGACGCCCGCGACGGTCTTGGTCTCAAAGCCGGCGAAGCGCGCGATGCCGTGGTCCTCGTGGACGACGATGTCGCTCGTGCGCAGGTCCGCGAACGAGCGCAGCGCGCCGCGGCGCCGCGCGGCGTGGTCGCGGCCGCCGGTTCGCTCGGGGCGGCGCCGGCGAAAGAGACGGTGCTCGGGGATGATCGCGAGCTTCAGCCCGGCGGCGACGAAGCCGTCGCGCAGCGCGACGTGCGCGAACCGCAGCGGGTTCTCGATGCCCGGCGGGTCGCCCTGCCCCAGCCATGACGCGTTCAGCCGGGCGAGGTTGTAGGCGGCGCGCTCGCCCTCCCCGCGCTGGGGCCAGGCGACCACCGTGCGATAGCCCGAGCGCACGAGCTTCTCGAGCTCGGGCTCGGCCTCGCGCAGCGAACGCACGGCGAAGTCGGCAGCCTGAGCGCGGAACTCGAGCGGCTGGCCTTGGTCCAGCGCGGACAGTCGCACGCTCGCGCGGGCGTCCAGCGCGGCGCGGATGTCGTCGGGAGGGACGTACAGGTGGTGGGCATCGGCGTCGTGGAAGGCGGCGCAGACGTCCTGCCAGTGATCGGCGAGCGCGGGCTCGATCTCCTCCTCGGCGGCGAGCAGCACGGCGGCGTCGGGCGCGAGGTCGAGGAACGCCTCGAAGCGATCGACGGGAAGCAGCTCCGCCACGTCGGGGCGGTCCTCGAGCTCGGTTTCGATGGCCGCGAGCTCCGCGAGCTCGCGGTACTCGGCGGCGAGCTCCGCGGCGGGCGCGATCTCGACCTCTTCGGTCTCTCCCAGCGAGCGCTGGGTGAACGTCGAAAACCAGCGCAGCGACTCGATCTCGACGTCGAAGAGGTCGACGCGCACGGCGCGGTCCTCGGTCGCCGGGTAGATGTCGAGCAGGCCGCCGCGGGCCGCGAACTGACCGCGGTCCTCGACCTGGTCTACGCGCTCATAGCCCGCGGCGACGAGCTCGGTCATGCACTCGTCGAGGTCGAGCAGCTCACCGACGCGCAGGCGGAAGGAGTGTGGGCGCAGCGCGGGATCGGGCACCTTCTCGCTGAGCGCGACGGCTGAGACGACGACGACGGGGCCCTCGGAAGGAAGGCCGAGGGCCTGGTTAGGATCGGCCGGAGGCCGAGCGTCCTCAGCGCAGGCGACAGGATGCCGGCTCGGGCACGCCAGTAGTGCATCCAGGGCCGCGACACGCAGGCCCACGAGGTGCGGTGGCGGGGTCAGGTGCGACTCGTATGCGACGCCACGGCTCGGATAGAAGCGCACCGGCCGCGGGTGCAGCCAGGCGCGCAGGTCGGTTGCGATGTCACGCGCGTGGCGGTCGTCGCCGGCGACGACGATCGTCGGCCGGCCGGGATCGTCGTCGGCGATCGCGGCCAGCACGTAGGGGCGCAGCGAGGCGGAGACGAACGCGCGGCCACCATCGCGCGCAAGCGTCGCGCCGTCGGGGGCGTCGGTGAGGTGTGTGAGGAGGGGGCGCAGCGACATCGCAAGCAGACCAACCGCGCAGAGCGCGGCCGGCCCCATCCAGTCTAGGATGCAGCTTCTTGGGCATCAGGGCTCGCGCTCGCCGAGCACGATCGCCTCCGCGGCCGCGGCCGCGCTGTCGACGAGCTCGGCGACGTCTCGCTTGGGCTCGGTAAAGGAGCCGAGCACGTGCGCGGAGACGATCTCGGGATCCGTGCTGTCGGGGCGCCCCACGCCGACGCGCACGCGTGTGAAGTCCGCACCGCCGAGCTCGGCCTTGAGCGACTTCAGGCCGTTGTGGCCGGCAAGGCCGCCGCCCAGGCGGGTGCGCACGTCGCCGAACGGCACGTCGATCTCGTCGTGCAGGACAAGCACGCGCTCGAGCGCCAGCTTGTACGCGCCGCGCGCGGGGCCGACCGACTTGCCGGCCTCGTTCATGTAGGTCTGGGGCAGCAGCACCGCGACGCGCGGGCCGCCGGGGCCCGTCCGCCCTTCGCTCAGCAGCCCGCGGTACTTCTCCTTCGCGCGCGCAAGCTCCCAGCGCTGCGCGAGCAGGCCGGCGATCTCGAAGCCGATGTTGTGGCGCGTGCCGGCGTAGCGCGTGCCCGGGTTGCCGAGACCCACGACGAGCCAGTCGACCGGCGCCGGTGCGCCCGCTCCGCGGCGGCCGGGCAGCCGCACCAACCGCTCGCTGCTACTCGCCCGAGTCGCCGGCGTCCTCGGCCTGCGCCTCGCCCGCCGCTGCAGCCTCGCCGACGAGCTCGGTCTCCTCCTCGATCTCGTCGTCTTCGGTCTCCAGCCGCGGCGGAGTGAGCGTCGCGACGACGGTCTCCTCGATGTCGTCGAGCAGCGTGACGCCCGCGGGCGCGCCGACGGCGGCGAGCGTGAGCGTGTCGTTGATCTGCATCTGCGAGACGTCGAGCACGATCGACTCGGGGATCGCGGTCGGCAGCGCCTCGATGTTCAGCTCGCGCGTGACGTGCTCGAGCACGCCGCCCTCCTTTGCTCCCGGCGCGTCCTCGCCGCCGGTCAGCTCAAGCGGCACGACGGCGTGGATCGCCACGTTGAGGTTCACGCGCAGCAGGTCGATGTGCATCGTGTCACCGCGCACCGGGTGGTAATGGGCGCTCTTGAGCACCGCCGGCGCGGTCTTGCCGTCGAGACCGACCTCGAGCACGGCGCCGCGGCCGGCCAGGGCATGGCGCAGCTCGCGCGCGTCGACGCTGAAGACGAGCGGCTCGCCGACCCCGCCGTACAACACGCCGGGCACGCGGCCGGTGCGGCGCAGCCGGCGCGTAGCGCGCGACCCCTCGGCGGTCCGCGGAGCAATCGAAAGCTTGGTGCTCTGTGTAGCCATGGCGACGGCGAAGGGTAGCGAACCGCGCTGCCCAGCCTGCGTGCGGAGGCGCTCGGGCTCAGCCGCCGAGCTGGCGGGTCGAGCTGAAGCTATTCTGGACGTCGAACCAGGCCGGTTTCTTCGGTCCGTCGAAGGCCAGCAGGCCCTTCGTGTGCAGCGGCGGGCTCGGTAGCGGGTTGCCGCCATTCCAGTTCGGCCGCACGCGGAACTCCTGCAGCGCCCAGTAGAGCGCGCCGCTGAGCCAGGGCTTCGACGCGTACACGCCGAGGTGGTAGCGGACAAAGTCCTGCTGGAACTCGAACGTGCCCTTCTCCTGCACCGGGCCCGAGCGATTGGCCTCGGCGCCGAACTCGGAGACGATGATCGCCTTGCGCCGGTAACACTTGCGAACCTGGTCGAGGTAGCCGGACAGCGCGGCGCGGTCGGCGATCTGGCCCCGCGGGCCCTGATACCAGCCGAAGTAGCTGTTGACGCCGATGACTTCCACCGGCGCGTACGCCCAGCGGCAGCCGGCGGACGGATAGCCGTTGATCGCCAGGGCCACGGGACGCGTCGGGTCGAGCGACTTCGCCGTGCGCGCGGCGCGCTTGATGTAGTCCCGCTGCGACGCACCCGGCTTCGAGGGCAGCTCGTTGCCGATCGACCACACGAGGACGGATGGGTGATTGCGGTTGGCGAGGACGTTCTGCTCGACCTCGTGCACCGCGCGCTTGCGAACGGAGACCTGCTTGAGCGCCGCCGTCCTCATGTTGTAGACCGGGACCTCCGACCAGATCATCAGGCCGCGGCGGTCGGCGAGCTCGTGGATCTCCGGATGCATGGGGTAGTGCGTGCGGATGACGGTGGCGCCGATCTCCTTTGCCTGGGCGACGATCTGCTTGCGGCGCGCGCTGCCGATCGCGAAGCCCACCTTCGGGTCGTCCTCGTGCAGGCCGACGCCGCGCAGGCTGACGGGCTTGCCGTTGAGGTACAGCCGCCCGCGGCGGATCTTGAGCGCGCGCACGCCGGTGTGCAGGCTGTAGCGCTGAACCTCGCGTCCGCCGGCGCTCACGGCGAAGCGCGCGCGGTACAAGCGTGGTTTGGAAGGCGACCACAGACGTGGGCGGCGCAGCTTGATCTTGGCGTCGAACACCTTCGAGCGCCCGCGGCCGATGGCCTTCGTGCCGAGGCGCAGGCTGCGGCCGGCGAGGCTTCCGCTGACGCTCACCCGCGTCCTGTGACGGGCGAAGTTGCGCACCGTGACGCGCGCGAGCACGCTCGCGGCGCACTTCGCGCATGCCAGCTTCGGGCGGACGAGGACGCTCGAGGCGTTGACCTCGTCGACGCGCTTGAGATAGACCTCGCGCAGCAGCCCGCCGTAGTTCCACCAGCCGCCGGTGGGGTCGCCGACGCTGGATACTCCGGACGGCGGGAAGTCGTCGACGCGGCGGCGGTTGTCGACGCGCATGACGAGCCGGTTGACGCCATTGCGCTTCAGCGCGCGGTCGGGGATGCGCAGCTCGAAGGGCAGGTAGGCGCCGGTGTGACGCCCGACCCGCTTGCCGTTGATCCACACCTTCGTGCGGTAGTTGACCGACTCGAAGCGCAGTAGCCAGCTCATCCGGCTGCGCTGGTCGGGCAGCCGGAAGTCCTTGCGGTAGTAGCCGATCGTCCCGGTCATGGACGCTGCCGAGTTGTCGCCCGCGTTCCAGGCGTCCGGAACGGTCTTCGACGTCCAGCCGTCGGTCGTCTCCTGGAACTGAAAGCCCTGCGCGACGCCGACGTCCTCGCGGTCGAAGCGAAAGAGCCAGGTGCCGCCGAGCAGGTAGCGATTGTCGGGCCCGTCGGAGTAGGTCGCGCCGCGGGTCACGCCATCAGCCGCGAGCGCGGGCGCGACGGGCGCCGCCAGTACCGCCAGCGCGGCGAGGGCAGCGCAACCGGCGAAGAGGAGGGAGAGCTGGCGGCGGGTGTGCATGGTCGTGGGGGCCCAACACCATCTCTGCGCTGAAGCTGCGCTGCTCACGGGCAGCTGGATTCGCGGCCGATCGGGGCGCTGACGCGCAGCAGCGTAACGGACGACCCGGTGATCGCGCTCCCCTTTCGCCGCACGAGGACGCACTGGACCGTCGTCAGCCGGCCCGGCGTGATCCATACGACGCGCGCCGGCTTCGTGCGCGAGGAGAGCGCGTGCGCAGTGCCCGACTGGTAGAGCACGATCTTCAGCTCCCCGCGCGCGCGCAGGCTGCGGGCGTTCTCGCGCACCTGGCGGGCGCAGTCCGCATCGGGACACTGCACCCGCTTGAGCATTCTTGGCGCGTCGCCGCGCGCCTGCGCGCGCAGCAACTCGACGACCAGGCCACGCTCGACCGAATCGGTGTTCAGCCAGCGCCCGACAAGCAGGCTGACGGCCAGGAAGGCGAGGACCCCGGCGCCGATGAGGACGCGTTTCACGCGCTCATTGTGGCCCCCGTGGCCGGGCGCTCAGCCGGTGCGGTGGAAGTCGTCCCCGTTGAGCTCCAGGAAGCGCTGCACGGAGGCCTCCTGGTGATCGAGCCGCTGCGCCGTCTGGCGCGCGTGCTCGGCGGCGCGCTGCTCGAAGTCCTCCAGGCAGCGCTCAGGGTCGTCGGAGAGTGGATAGACGTGCGCGAGGTCCTGCTGGGCGCACACGATGCCCAGCGGCGGGCGGCCCTCGGCAAGCGTGCGCGCGCCGCACACCGCGGCGACGAGCAGCCGCCGCTCGGGCGCGGTCAGCGCGAGCGGCATCAGGCGGTGGGCGGGCAGGCGCACGCCGAGCTCGATCGCGCGCTCGACGCTGATGTCACCGCCGGTCGCGGCGGCGAGCGGACCGGCCCAGATCGCGAGCACGGTGTCGGCGGCGACGATCGCGTCGCGCAGGTCGCGCGCCTGACGCGAGTAGAGCTCCTCGGCCTCGTCGCGCGTGGTGGCCTCGCCGAGGTCGAGGTCGCACGGGACGCGCAGCAGTTCTGACGCGCCAACCGCCGAGCCCGCCTCGCGGCCCCCGTTGGCGACGTAGGTCTGCAGCGTGCCGAGGTCGCGGCGGCCATGGAAGATGACCGTCACCGCGTCGGACAGGGCGAGGTCGGAGACCTTGAGGGCTACGGACGCGCTCGCCTCCGCGTCGATCAGCGCGCGCTGGAGAAGATCATCTGCCTCGTCCATCTCGAGCCCTCCTTCTGCTTGGAGAGTCATTCTTAGCGCAGAAGGGTACGCTCGGCAAAGGATGACCGCCCTGGACCAACGATGAAGATTCTGTACAAGCCGTTCGGACTGATCGTCAGCATCGCTGCCGGGCTCGTCGCGCGCCAGGTCTTCAATCAGGTGTGGGGCCACATCGACGGTCGCGAGCCGCCGAAGCCGACCACGAAGGAAACGTCCTGGGGCAAGCTGCTGGGCGCGGTCGCCGTGCAGGGCGTGACGTTCGCCGTCACGAAGGCCGTGGTCAATCGCAGCGGCGCGAAAGGCTTTTATTGGCTGACCGGCGTCTGGCCGGGCGAGAAGCGCCCCGAGACGGAGTAGCTCGGTTTCGCCATCCGGTCGCCGGAACCGGCGACCTCCTGGCGACGTTACTTGAGCATCCGGTCGCCGGAACCGGCGACCTCCTGGCGACGTTACTTGAGCACGAATCCGCGCTCCGCGAGCACCGTCAGATCGTCCTCGAAGGCGCCGAAGTTGCGCGCGGCGAGGTGCTCGAGCGGGATCCCGTTCGGCCCGCGGCGGCGCAACCAGCGCCTGAGGATGCCCTCCCCCACCCGCTCAGCGGCCTCGGCCGTCAAATCGAGCAGGATCGCGAGCTCGGGCCTGTGGTCGAGCTCGTCGGTGAGCACAGCGATCGGGTCGACGGCGAGGATGTCGCACAGCTCGTCGTCCGTCAGGCCGAGTCGGTCCATCAGTGTGACCGCCGGTGCCGGCCGGGCGCTCAGAACGACTGCTTCGCGGAGGGGGCGCGCACGGCGGGCAGATTACCCGCACAGCACCGCTGCGGTGTTGACGGGCCCCGCCCGGTTTACCTGATCGGAGCGCGCCGGTCAGGTCAGCTCGAGCCCATGGGCCAGCGCTGCGCCCAGTTCGTCGGAGCCGCGATCGCGCTCGTACTCGTTGAGGCGGTCAGCGATGTGCGCCGCAGGATCCTCGCGTCGTTGGTATAGGTCAGCGGTCCGGACGGTCACCCATCCCAGCGGCGAGCCGTCGCGCTCGACGTTGAACCGTTGGACGGTCGAGCGCGGAAACGGCGCGGTCGCAGTGATGTCGTCGGCGGTGAACACGCTGCGGATCCTATCCGCCGCAGCGCTCAGTGCAGCGCGGCGGCGTGGTAGCCCGTAGTTACGGGGCTGCGCTCAGAAGAGCTGGTTCTCCCCGCCGAAGACGTCGCTGACCGAGCTGTCGCTGAAGATGCTGCGGATCGAGTCGGTCAGCAGCTCGGCGCACGAGAGGACGGTGATGTTCTCCG
>Ga0136613_10001234_pt1 | contig 13006 bp, 12 predicted proteins | sample AntDrymUQ2722106_2_FD_106649 | JGI IMG/M metagenome (GOLD analysis project Ga0136613, IMG submission 106649) | Polar desert sand microbial communities from Dry Valleys, Antarctica - metaG UQ272 (21.06) | ecosystem: Environmental > Terrestrial > Soil > Desert | place: Antarctica: Dry Valley... | reverse complement strand
GCCTGACCCCGCCTCGAGGTTGTCTCATGCGCGACCACTGTGCCCAACCTTCAGCGCGAGGTCAGGCTAGAGCCTGACCCCATCCCCACCGTCGACAAGCTCGATCGAATCCCCCAACGCGACTTCGCCGCCTTCGACGATGCGAGCAAGCATCCCGCGCTTGTCGTCGAGCTCATTACGTAGTCCGTCGCGGAGCTCGTCCATCCGGTGACAGGGATCGCACACCATGGTGATCTCCAGTGTCGCCCCGCCTACCTTCACTCGTTGACCAATCGGCCAGGCCTGGACGTCGGCGCCCTCCACCGTCACGTTCTCGCGGATCGCGCCCGGCTCGACGCCGACGGCGTCGAGATGCTCCTTGGACGCCAGCAGGACCTCGCGCCTGGGCGGGTTTCCATGGGCGCAGCCTTCGAGGCCCTGGTTCGCGATCGCAAGCACCCGTTCACGCGCCTCCGAGCGGCCGCTTTTCCGGCCCGGGGAGACGAAAAGACCGCTTACGTTTGCCATTCATCCAGCCTATCCATAGAGTCGGGACCGTGATCTGGATCATCGTCCTGCTCGCGATCGTCGTCGTGATCGCGGTCGGCCTCGTCCTGCTCTACAACAACCTCGTCCGGCTTCGGAACCGGGTCGACAACGCTTGGGCGCAGATCGAGGTGCAGCTCAAGCGGCGCTGGGACCTGATCCCGAACCTCATCGAGACGGTGAAGGGCTACGCCGCGCACGAGCGCGAGACCTTCGAGGCCGTGACCGCCGCCCGCACGAGGGCGCAGCAGGCGGGGACACCTGCCGAGACCGCGCAGGCGGAGGGAATCCTCGGCGCCGCGCTCGGCCGCCTCCTCGCCGTCGCGGAGGCGTATCCCGAGCTGCAAGCCGACGAGAACTTCCGTCAGCTCCAGACCGAGCTCGCCGAGACCGAGAACCGTGTCGCGGTCGCCCGCCAGGTCTACAACGACTCGGTCCTGACCTACAACAACGCGATTCAGACCTTCCCGGGACTGGTCCTCGCGGGGCCGTTCGGGTTCAGCATCCGCGAGTTCTTCGAGGTCGAGGAGGAGGCACAACGGGAGGTCCCGGTCGTCGATTTCTAGCGGTTGCAGTTGCGGCTCTTGCCGCACTCGCGATCGCACCGACGGCCTTCGCCCAGTCGTACGAGCTCGTCCAGGCCGACGTTCAGGCGCAGGTCGAAGCGGACGGGCGCATCGCAGTCGAGGAACGGATCTCCGTCTCCTTCGGAAGCGACTTCTCCTTCACGTACGGCTTTCGCGAGATTCCCTACCGGAAGGGCGAGCGCATCGCGGATGTCACCGTCTCGGAGGAAGGGAGATCGTACCGTCCCGGCGCGTCCACCGAGCTGGAGCCGGGCGGCCCGGCCGGGATGTTCGGCAGCCGCGATCTCGGCGGGCGGATCCGGGTCGTCTGGCGCTTCCAGGCGACGGGAGAGACACGCACGTTTGCAATCCGCTACCGCTTCAGCGGCCTCGTCGTCGGCTACGACGACGTCGTCGACGTCAATCTCAAGGTGTGGGGAGACGAGTGGGAGCAGTCACTCGGTCGCCTCACCGCGGCGACCTCGGGGCCGGGAGAAGTCGTGCGCGCCTGGGGCCATCCCGTGTGGGTCCGGGGCGACGTCACGCTCGCAGGGCCACGCGCGCTCCTGCGTGCGCTCGACGTGCCTGCCGGGCAGTTCGTCGAGCTGAGGGCCGTCTACCCGCGCGGCGCGTTCTCGTCGACCGCCGGCATGCGCGTAGAGGAGGGTCCCGGGCTCGCGAAGATCGTCGCCGAGGAGCAAGCGGACGCCGAGGAGTATGCGAAGGACCAGGAGCGGATCGACGAGCTCAAGGACAACCCGCTCCGCACCGGACTTTTCGTGCTCGCGCTCGCGACCCTGCCCGCTCTGGTCGCTGTCGCAGCGGTTTTCTGGTTCCTCGGACGTGAGCGACGAACCCCGTACGACCGGGAGTACGAGCAAGAGCCCCCGACAGACACCGAGCCCGCGCTAGTTCCCGTGTTGCTTCGGCAGGGCGGGGAAGCCGGGTCGTACGAGTTCACCGCGACGCTCTTCGACCTGATCAGGCGTGGCGTCTACACCGCGACGCCCGCAACGACGGAACGGAAGATCTGGGGCGGGCTCCGCACCCAGACTGTCTCGGATCTCGAGCTCTCGGCGGGCGAGAAATCGGATCTGACACCGTGGGAGCACTACGTCGCCGAAGTCGTCGACGCGGTGCTGGACGGCAGCCCGGAGCGGCTCTCGAACTTCCGCGACCGAATCGAGGACGAGCGGAAATCGATGTCCGAGCGCTTCGAGTCGTTCAAGAGAGAAGTCGGACACGAAGCTGACCGGCGAAGCTGGTTCCGCTCGCTGGGTGCGCTACCGCTCGTCGGCGCAGGAGTCCTGTTCGCGCTCACGGGCGCATTGCTCCTCTTTCTCGCACAGGACGGCTGGCGCTCCGTGTATCCGCGCTACTCCGATGTCGTGCTAGTCGGGGTCGGCATCAGCCTGCTCGTGAACGCGGCGCTGCTCGGCGCGACGGTCGTGTTCGGCCGTCGCCTCTGGCGTAGACGGTCACCGCCCGCGCAGACGGAGGCCGAGCGCTGGGACGCTTTCCGCCGCTACCTGACCGACTTCCCGCGCCTCCAGGAGGCGCCGCCGGCGACCCTCGTTCTCTGGGAGCGGTTCCTCGTCTACGGGATCGCCTTCGGCATCGCGGAGCGCGTGCTGCAGGGAGCGCAGATCCACATGCCCGAGGCACTGCATCAGGCGAGCACGATCTACTGGATCTCGCCGAGCGGTGACCTCGGCTCCGGCATCACCAGCCTCTCGATCGGAGACCTGAGCTCCGGTTTCGGCAGCGCGCTAGCTCCGCCGAACTCGGGCTCGGGTGGCGGCGGAGGCGGCTTCTCAGGAGGCGGAGGCGGCGGTGGCGGAGGCGGCGGTGGCGGCTTCGGTTAGCGCCGTTTCCGCCGCGAGAGCTCGTAGAGGGCGATCGCACCCGCCGCAGCGACGTTCAGCGACTCGGCCTCACTTCGAAGCGGGATCGTCGCCTTGTGACACTGTGTCACAAGAGCACTCGGTAGGCCTTCCCGCTCCGAGCCGAGAAGGAGTGTGAGCGGAGGTTCGAGGTCGACCTCGAAAAGGGCAGCGCCGCCGTGCGCGACCAGGCCGACACAGCGACCCGGCGCCTCGTCCCACTGGACGAGCGGCACGCGGAAGATCGCCCCGGCTGACGCACGCAACGCCCTCGGGCCGAGCGGATCGGCGCATTCCGCTGAGAGCGACACCGCCGCGCCGAATGCATCGGCCGTCCGTAAGAGCGTGCCCACGTTCCCCGGATCGGTGACCCGCCAGAGCGCGAGCGTCACATCTCGCTCGCCGACGGGCAGGTCGTCGCGCCGGAAGATCCCGACCACACGCGGTGCGTGCCCGAGCGTCGAGACTTCGGCGAGGAGTTCCGGCACGACGTTCTCGCCTGCGACCAGTTGCTCGACCGGCTCGATCGACGCGTTCCGCGCAGCCTCGACCAGATCTTCGTTCTCGACCACGAAGAGCCCGGACTCCTCCCGGTGCTTGCGCGCGGAGAGAAGCTTCCGGACGAGCCGGAGCTTCTCGTTCTGACGCGACTCGATCAGATTCTCAGGCTGCTGAGTCGGCCTCGAGCGATGCCTTCGCGCGCTCGGCGACGACGGCGAACGCTGCTGGGTCGGACACCGCGATGTCGGCCAGCGACTTGCGATCGAGCTCGATGCCGGCGAGCCGCACCCCTGACATGAAGCGGTTGTAGGAGAGCCCATTCACGCGCGCGGCGGCGTTGATGCGAACGATCCAGAGGGATCGAAACGTGCGCTTCTTGACCCTCCGGTCCCGGTACGCGTAGACGAGCGAACGATCGACCTGCTCCTTCGCGTACTTGTAGTGCGACTTCTTGAGCCCTCTGTAGCCCTTCGCCTGCTCCAGGACCTTCGCGCGTTTCTTGCGCGCGTGGACCGCCCTCTTGACCCTGGGCACCTCAGTCGCCCCTCAGGAGCTTCTGGACACGCTTGACGTCGCTCTCCGCGACCTCGTACATCTTGCGGAAGCCGCGCCTACGCTTCGACGACTTCTTCTCGAGGTTGTGGCTCTTCATCGCGTGCCGGCGCATGATCTTTCCCGAGCCCGTCACCTTGAACCGCTTCTTCGCTCCCGACGATGTCTTCATCTTTGGCATCTGTTTTCACTCCCACGTTCTTCAATGGCGCCAGAACCATGACCATGTTGCGACCGTCGAGGATCGGCTGCTGCTCGATCGCTCCAAGCTCGTTCACGTCCTCTGCGAGCCGCATGAGGAGATTCCGACCGCGTTCCGGGTGAAGCGTCTCGCGCCCCCTGAACATGATCGTGACCTTCACCTTCGCTCGCTGACCGAGAAAGCGCACGACGTGCCCCTTCTTGGTCTCGTAGTCATGGGTTCCGATCTTGGGTCTGAGCTTGATCTCCTTGACTTGGATCTGGAGCTGGTGCTTACGAGCCTGCTTCGCGCGCTGCTCCTGCTCGTAGCGGTACTTGGAGTAGTCCATCACCCGCGCGACGGGCGGATCCGCGCCGGCGGCCACCTCGACGAGGTCGAGCCCTTTCTTGAACGCGAAGTCGAGCGCTTCCTTCGTCTCCGTGATCCCGACCTGTCCTCCGTTCTCGTCCACGAGACGGACTCGCGGCACGCGGATCTCCTCGTTGATGCGCTCCTCCCGCTTGCGTGGAACCACTCGGTCCAGGCTCGGCCGGCGGCGGCGCGGTCTCAAAAGCTAATCACCAGATTCTCGATTCCCTCCTCGTATACGACAAAACCGCTGCAAGCAGCGGCATGATCCTCGTCGACCGATCGGCTCGGTTGAACCTCCGCGAGCTCGCGCCCGGGAGGTGAGGAAGCATGGTCTCGCTCCTGCTTGCAGGGGAGGATCCTAGCACCTACGACGACCGTGGCTCTGCGACGAGTCCACGGAATCTCTCCAAGAGCTCGTCCAGCGACACCGTCGACTGCTCACCCCCGTGCTCTCTGACGGCGAGTGCGGCGTCGCTCTCGCGTTCGCCGTAGACGACAACAAATGGAACCTTCTCGAGCTCGGCCTCGCGGATGCGCTTTCCGAGCGTCTCGTCGCGCTCGTCGACCTCCGCGCGGAAACCGTCATCGCTCAGACGCTCGCGCAGCCTCCTCGCCGCCTCACGATGCGCCTCACCGACTGGGACGACGCGCACCTGCACAGGAGCGAGCCAAAACGGAAAGTCGCCTCCGTAGTGCTCGACGAGGATCCCGATGAAGCGCTCGAGCGAGCCCAAGAGCGCCCGATGGATGACGACGGGGCTGTGCTCTCGATTGTCCGGCCCCATGTAGGTGAGCCCGAAGCGCACGGGCATCTGGTAGTCGAGCTGGATCGTGCCCATCTGCCAGCTTCGTCCCAGGACGTCGGTCATGTGGAGATCGATCTTCGGCCCGTAGAACGTTCCCTCGCCCGGCGAGATCTCGTACTTCATGTCGTGGCGGCGCAGGGCGTCCTCGAGCGCGCTCTCGGCACGATCCCATTGCTCGTCCGTGCCGAGCCGCTTCTCCGGGCGCGTCGAGAGCTCCCCACGAGCGACGACGCCGAAGCGGTCGTAGAGGTAGCGCACGAACTCGATCATGGAGTCGATCTCGGCCTGGATCTGATCCTCGGTCACGAAGACATGCGCGTCGTCCTGCGTGATGTGCTTGACCCGCAGGAGGCCGTGGAGCGTTCCGCCGCGCTCGTCGCGATGGAGCGTCGAGGACTCCGCGTAGCGAATAGGAAGGTCGCGGTAAGAACGAAGCTGCGACCCGAAGAGCAGCATGTGGCCCGGGCAGTTCATCGGCTTCAGGGCCATCGGCTCCTCGCCCTCGTGCGGACGCACGAAGAACATGTTCTCCTCGTAGTTCTCGTAGTGCCCCGAGGTGACGTAGGTCTGGAGGTCGTAGAGGAGCGGCGTCTTCACCTCCAGGTAGCCGCGCTTTCGGTTCTCCTGTCGGCGCAAATCCTCGAGCGAGTTCCAGATCACCATGCCCTTCGGATGCCAGAAGGGCGATCCGGGCGAGTGGTCGGAGAGATGGAAGAGATCGAGATCGCGTCCGAGGCGGCGGTGGTCCCGCGCGCGCGCCTGCTCGAGCCGTTCGAGATGTGCGTCGAGATCGGCCTGGGAATAGAAGGCCGTGCCGTAGATCCGCGTCAGCTGGGTGTTCTTCTCGTCGCCGCGCCAGTACGCGCCCGCCAGGCTCGTCAGCTTGAACGCCTTGATCGGGGAGGCGTCCTGGAGGTGCGGGCCGCGGCAGAGGTCGGTGAAGTCGCCCTGCGTGTAGAGCGAGATCGGCCCGCCGGCGGCGCGCGCGAGCTCGACCTTGTACGGCTGGGACTCCCCCTCGAAGCGGGACAGGGCAACCTCGCGCGAGATCTCCTCCCGCGTCCAGCTGCGCCCCTCGGCGATCTCCCGGCGCATCTCGTCCTCGATAGCCTCGAGATCGGCTTCCGAGATCGGCTCCGGAAACTCGAAGTCGTAGTAGAAGCCGTCCGCGATCGGCGGCCCGATCGCGATCTTGACACCCGGATGGAGGCGGAGCACCGCTTCCGCGAGCAGGTGGGCGCTCGAGTGACGGAGCACCCAGAGTGCGTCGGGGTCCTCAGTGTTGCGCGTCGTCAGGAGCTGGATGCGCTCACCGTCCGCGAGCGGCAGGCGAAGGTCGCGGGTGTAGCCGTCCACGCGCACGGCCACCGCCTGCTCGGCGAGCTTCGGGCCGATCGCGCGGGCGGCGTCGAGCCCTGAGGCGCCGTCCGGGAGCTCGAGCTCGGAGGAATCGGGGAGGACGACTTTCATCGCGCCAGGATAGTCAGCGGTGGCGCGAAGTTGGGGTCAGGGGTAGCCACACGATGCCGGGGGTCAGGCTTCAGCCTGACCCTGGTTTGAGGTCTTCGGCCGCGTTCAACCCAAAGACGAGATCAGGCTGAAGTCTGACCAGCGCCGTGATCGGCACGACCTCGAGGTCAAGCCGAGGCGTGACCTGACGGCGTGGGTGGCACGACCTTGCGGTCAGGCTTTAGCCTGATCCCTGCCGCCATGCACACCGGCTCCTGGCTCGCGGTCGTCCTCGCGCCCCTCGCGCTCCTCGCGTCCTCCTCGCGCGGCCGAAGGTGGACATCAGCTGGGAGAACCAGCAGGCGCACTTCTGGCTGGTCCTGGGAGCGGCCGTGGTGGCGACGGCCCTCGGCTGGGCGATCAGCGCGGCCGCGCGCCGCCGCCGAGACGCGCGGCTCTTCCTCATCTCGCTCGCGTTCATCGCCAGCTCCGGTTTCCTCGGCCTCCACGCGCTGGCGACCCCGACCGTCCTCCTCGGCCCGAACGCCGGCTTCGAGCTCGCTACGCCGTTCGGACTCGTCGTGGCGGGCGTGTTCGCGGCAGCGTCGGCGATAGAGCTCGGGCCCGAACGCGCGCGGAGCGTCGTCCAGCACGCTCGATTGTTACTTGCGGGTCTCTTTGCGTTGATGACCGCGTGGGCCGTGGTCTCGCTTGCCGAGCTCCCGCCACTCGACGGACCGCTCGAGGCCGAGGAGCTCGACGGCTGGCAGCTCGTCCTGGCCGCGGTGGGACTCGGGATCTACGGCGTCGCGGCGCTCGGCTACGTGCGCCTGTACCGAAGACGTCCCGAGCGCTTCGTCTTCGCGTTCACTCTCGCGTTCGCATTCCTCGCGGAGGCGATGGTGGTCATCGCCTGGGCGAGCAACTGGCAGCTGTCGTGGTGGGAGTGGCACGTGCTGATGCTCGGCGCCTTCCTCGTGATCGGGCAGGCGACGCGCACCGAATGGCACGAGGAGCATTTCAGCGCTCTGTATCTGGACGAGACGCTTGCCGGGGCGAAGAACGTGAGCATCGTCCTCGCGGATCTCGAAGGGTTCACCCGCTACTCGGAGCAGCACGACGCGTCTCAGGTCGCAGCCATGCTGAACGTCTACTTCGAGCGGATCATCCCGCTGATAGAGCGAGCCGGCGGCGAAGTGCACCAGATCGTCGGAGACGAGCTCATGGTCGTATTCGGGAAACGCGACGAACCCGATCACGCCGTTCGCTCAGCACGCGCGAGCCTGCTCTTGCAACGAGCCGCGCGGAAGGCTGCCGAAGGGCACGACGACTGGCCGCGGTTCCGGGTCGGAGTCAACAGCGGCGAGGTGCACGCGGGTGTCGTCGGTGCCGCGCGCGGGCATCGCAAGCACGGGCTCGTCGGCGACGTCGTCAACGTGGCGGCGCGCCTTCAGTCCGAGGCGCCCGTCGGGGAGGTGCTGATCGGCGCCGAGACCTATCGTCTGCTCGGAGAGCGGGCGCAGGTCGAGGCGCTTCCACCTCGCCGCGTGAAGGGGAAAGCGGAGCCGATTGCCGCCTACCTTCTGCGGGGGGTTGCGAGGGGCGACAGCTAGCCCCGTCTCGGATCGCTCTCGAGGGCGAGCTCGACCTCGAGGTCGTCGAGCGCTCTGCGCAGGATCACGATGCGTTCCGAGACGTGCGCGTGCGCCTCCGGGTCGAGCGGCGAGGCGGCCTGGCGACGACCCGGGTGCCGATCGCGGATCGCTTGCCGCCGCTCGAGCTCGCGCGCTTCCTCCATCGAGTTCAGGACGACGCCGATCAACACGTTCAGCACGATGAATGCGGCCACGAGGATGAAGCTGACGAAGTAGATCCAGGCCCACGAGTGGATCTCCATCGCCTCTTCCATGTAGACAGGGAAGTCTTCGAGCGTCAGCATCACGAAGAGCGCCAGCATCGCCGTGCCGATGTTCCCCCACCGCTCGGGAAGCTCGTCCGCGACCAGGATCCAGCCGACTATGCCGTAGACGAAGAGGATCATCGCGGTCACCGCGGCGATCGAGGCGAGTGGCAGGAGGCTTCGCCAGACGCCGAGTAGGAGCACGCGAAGGTCGGGAAGCACCGCACGAGTCGAACGATGCGGAGCAGACGGACGAGGCGAAGCAACGTCGAGTTCTGGCGAATCCCGGGCACGAACGCGGCCATGACGACGACGAAGTCGAAGATGTTCCAGCCGTTCGTGAAGAACCTCCACGGGCGCGGCCAATAGGCGGTGATCCGCAGCCCGAGCTCGGCGATGAAGACCGCTAGACAGGCTGCGTTCACCAGGTCGAGCAGCGAGCCCCAGCGCGCCTCGAGCCCGTCGTAGGTCTGCAGGCCGAGCACGACGGCGTTGACGGCGATGGTGGCCACGACGACCACGGTGAACACGTGTGAGTCGACAAACCGCGAGAGCGCGTTACGGGGAGGCATCGCCGCCAATTCCACTTGACCGTCGGCGATCGCTCGAAGCAAGCTCCTACACTCAGGCCATGAGCGACACCCCGGCCGTGGAGCGCGATAGCTGGATTGCGCGCGCCGTCCGCAGACCGGTGAACGCGGCGCTCGGAATTCTCGTCATGCTGGCCCTGGCGATCGAGGATCTCTTTCGTGACCGGGGCCCCCAGTACGCGGCCGCGATTGCCTTCAACGTACTCTTCTCGCTCTTCCCGCTGATGATCCTGCTCGTCTCCATCTTCGGGCTCGTGCTCCAGGACGACACGCTCCGGTCGCGGGTTATCGACGAGCTGCTCGCCGTTCTTCCGGTCTCACCATCGGGCGAGGAGGATGTGCGGAGCTCGATCGAGCAGATCGCCTCCCCGCTGTCCGCCCTCGGTTTGCTCTTCCTCGTTGCGCTGCTCTGGGGCGCCTCCGGGATGATGGCGGCAATCCGCGTGGGCATCGAGTCCGCGCTCAAGGTCGATCGCCGGCGGCCGGCAGCGCACGCGAAGCTCGTCGACTTCGTGCTGGTCGGCGTCACGGGCGTGCTCGTCCTGGCGGTAATCGCCCTGTCGGCGTTCGCGACGCTGTTCAGCCGCCTCGTGGACGCGGTCTCGGACCGGCTCGGCATCGGCGTGATCTCGAGCCCGACGGGCGCGCTCGTCCGAGACGGCGTGCAACTCGCTCTCATCGCGGTGATGACACTGCTCCTGTACCGCGTCGCACCGGGGAGAAAGTTGCGCCGGAGCGCAGCTCTCGCCGGGGCGGTCGTCACGGCAGTCGGCATCTGGGGCGCTGCCAAGATCCTCGCGTTCTTGCTCGGCTTCTCGAGGTACAACGTCATCTACGGGTCGATCACGGGCGTGATGACATTCCTCATCTTCGTCTACGTGGTCGCGTTGATCCTGCTCATCGGCGCCGAGTTCGCGTACCAATGGTCGCAACCACCGGGACCACCGGGGCCTCCGATCCGGACCCGCCTGTGGGGCTTTCTACGCGGGCTGGTCGTTTACGAGGAACCGAGGAGCGAGGACGTCGACGACCCGTTCCGCCGATCGTAGGCCCGGCCTGACGGCTCAGCGGCAGACGCGAACGGTCTGAACCGCCTCGGCCTCACGCCCACGCGTGTCCGAGACGACGGCCGTCAGCTTGTGCGTTCCGCGCTTCTTCCCGCTCGTCCGCCACGAGATCTCGTAGATGCCGGCGACGTTCCGTCGCGTCCGCCCGATCTGACGCCTTCCGTCGAAGAACCCGACGGAGGAGATGGTCGCGTTCGAGCCGGCCGCGACCTGCAAGCGCGCTCGGGCCGGAAGACAGACGCCCTTGCTCGGGAGGATCCAGGTCACCGTCGGACGCTGGACCACCTCCATGCGAACTCCCCGGAACCGCGAGTTCGGCATCGGATTCACACCCTCCGTCGAGATGTTCTTCGTCTCCTGGAAGTCGGACGCGAAGATCCGCATGAACTCCGGCCCCGGCTGGAGCGCGCTCGCTTCCCGCGGGATCGGGAAGACGGCGATGCCGGTGTCGGGGTCGTATGCCGTCGCGCCCAGCTGGAACGAGTCGAAGAGGAGCAGCATCGAGAGGGGATCGACGCCCGAGGATGCGTCGCGCACGCGGGCGACGATCGTCGGCTTCCCCGCTGAGATCCGCCTCGTGATCAGCTCGATGTTCGGCGGCTTGACGTCGTTCACCCAGGAGCGCAGCCGGTAGGGACCGGCGAGCGACCGGCCCGTGAAGAAGTCGCGCCCGGAGTCCACGGAGACGTAGTAGCGGCCAGGCGGAAGGAAGACACCGCCCGCGGCTCCGACATTACGGAGGAAGTCGGGCATCAGCCCGTTCGAGTTGACGGGTATCCCCGCGTAGCCCTGGACGTCGTTCTCGTCCAGCGAGCTCAGGAACCACGGATGGATCGGAGCGTTCGAGCTCAGCTGCGCCGTGATCCCCGCGTCGAGCCTGAGCGCCGGGCGCTCGACCACGACGCCGGCATTGACCGCCTGTCGCGCGATGTCGAGCGTGTAGACCGTCTCCTTGCCGTCGTCGTTCACCGATGGGTCGACGCCGAAGATCGAGAGGATGCCGAACGGCAGGGTAGGCCACCGGTAGACGCGTGCCCGGTCCTCGCCGCCGGTCGCGGTGTTGCCCGTCTGGCTCGCCTTGAGGGGAACCGTGCGGCTTCCGGTCAGCTGGGGGCGCGTGACCGAGAACGCGTACGGGACGCGCCTGACGACGTCGCCCTGGCGAAGCCGGACGAAGCCGAAGTTGTCTCCCTGGGGCGCCCCCGCCGCCGCGCTCGCGACCATCTGAACGACCGTGGTGCCTCCGCTCGAAAGCGAGAACGGCGCTGCTGTCACGCTCGCTCCGCTCGACGACACCTGCGGTTGGATCTCCACGCTCCAGGCACCTGCCCCGTCGCCGGCGTCGGAGATCAGCACGGGGATCGCGCGGCTCGCCGCTCCCGCGTTCACGTCCAGGTAGCCGAACGACAGCGATTGCGGATCCATGAAGATGACCGGACGGTCGGCAGCAGTCACGTTGACGAGACCGGCTCCCTGGAGTAGCACCGATGCCTCCTGCGTGAGCGCCGTGTCCGCGAACGCGCGCCCTGCGGTGGACATCAGCGCCGACTTCACCTGCTTGGGCGTCCATGTCGGATGGCGCTGGAGGAGCAGTGCTGCGGCGCCGGAGACGTGCGGCGCGGAAAAGCTCGTGCCCGCGGAGACGATGAACGGATCCCCGCCGAACTCGGGCAGCGTCGAGGAGAGGATGTTCGCCCCCGGCGCCGTGACGTCGGGCTTGAGCGCATGGCCGAACGGCGTCAGGCCGCCGGCGGAGAAGCTTGTCGGGACGCCCGGCCACGACGTGGGTACCTCGAGCCGATCCTTGGTGAACCGCACCGTCACTGCGCCGGCCGTCGCCGCTCCCGCGGAGCGAAGCCTGGCGCCGTCGAGGTCGGAGATCGTGCCGCCCGCGCCCTGAAAGATCGAGAACCCGGGATCGCCGGCGGCAGAGTCCGCGACGACCATGCCGATTGCCCCCGCGGCGCGGGATCGATCGACTTTCGCCTGGTACGGGCACCCTCCCCGGCTGACGAGCGCGATCGCTCCCTGCAGCGATCCCGCCGGGAGCGCGCCCTCGCAGAGCAACCGATTCGCTCCGGCGATCGCTCCGACGTCGACCAGCCGCTGGTTATTCTGTACCCAGGCCTGCGGAACGTCGTCCGTCGGCACGAACGGAATGCGCCCGAGACCCGCAGGTGAAACCACCGAGAAAGACGCCTCGAAGACGTGCGAGTTGGTGGTCGCGCCCACGGCGATCGCGTCAGGGGCAGTGGCGGGCGACCCGGCCGTGCCGAGGCCGAAGAAGTCCCGGTCGTTCCCGGCGGAGACGATCGGCACGACGCCTGCGCGGACGACGTTGGCGACGGTCTCGATCAGCGCATCCGTTCGGGGATCGGCCTGCGGGCCGCCGCCCGAGAAGTTGATCACGTCCATCCCGTCCTGCACCGCCGCCTCGAACGCCTTCACGATCTCCGGCGTCGATCCCGAGCAGCAACCACCGAGTGGCAGCGGGACGTTGAAGACCCGGTAGTTCCCGATGTAGGCGCGCGGAGCGACCCCGCTCACGTTGGCGACCGCCGGATGGCAGGCGCCGACATCCTCGTTGCAGAATCCCGGCCGGCTGGCCTCGACG